>Ga0123338_10002609_pt1 | contig 16756 bp, 12 predicted proteins | sample grotaG_FD_89793 | JGI IMG/M metagenome (GOLD analysis project Ga0123338, IMG submission 89793) | Glacier valley bacterial and archeal communities from Borup Fiord, Nunavut, Canada, to study Microbial Dark Matter (Phase II) -... | ecosystem: Environmental > Aquatic > Freshwater > Ice > Glacier ...
TCCCGGGCGTAAAAGCGCGGCGGGGCATGGAGATGCTTCTAGAATCGAATCTGCTGGCGATGTTCCTGCCGGAAATGCTGCCGATGGTCGGCAGTACGCAGGGAAGCTGGCACCTTTATGATGTCTGGGAGCACACGCTGACCGCGCTGGAATTCCTGCCGAACGCGGCACGGCTCGAACTGCGGCTCGGGCTGCTCTGGCACGACATCGGCAAGCCTCCCACACGCACCGAGACGGAAACCGGCAGCATTCATTTTTATGGGCACCCGACAGTCGGCGCGGAACTGACACGCGCGATGATGAACCGCCTCAAGTTTCCGAACGAAGAGATACGGGACGTGTCCGCGCTCGTCGAGAAGCACATGCGGCTTGGAACCTACCGCCCGGACTGGGGTGACGCGCCCGTCAAACGGCTGATTCGCGATTGCGGTCCCCTGCTCGACGATCTGTTCACGCTGGCTCAATGCGACGCCTCTGCCGCCGCGATACCGGTCGAGGATGCCGTCGATTTGACCGCGCTCCGAACGCGAATCGACGCACTCAATGCCGTATGCGATGCCCGTCAAATCACAAGCCCGCTTGACGGAAATGAAATCATGACGATTCTTTCGGTTGGTCCGGGGATGCATCTGAAGGAAGCGAAAGAGTATTTGACGAATGAAGTGATCGAAGGGCGTCTCGCCGAAAGCGATTCGCAGTATGCCCGAGTTTTGCTTCTCGACTGGTGGGAGAGCCGCCCATGAACTACGCGGCGACGCTGGCGGGTTTCCTGCTGCTCTTCCTGATCCTCGGCGACACTTTCGAGACGATCGTGCTGCCGCGCACTGCGACGCGCCGCCTGCGCCTGACGCGCCTATTCTATATCAGTACCTGGGCAGTCTGGGCTTTTTGCGCCCGCCTCGATCAGTCGAAATCCAGACGCGACTCCTACCTCGGCGTCTATGGTCCGCTCTCACTGCTGCTGCTGATTGTCTGCTGGGCGCTGGGATTGATCGTAAGCTTCGCCCTGATCCACTGGGGGATCGGCACACAGGTGATCGCTACGAATATCCCGCCGGGATTTATCACCGACCTGTACATGAGCGGAACGACTTTTTTCACGCTGGGTTTCGGCGACGTCACACCCAGCAATACATTCGGCAGAATGCTCGCGATCGGCGAGGCAGGGCTAGGTTTCGGATTTCTGGGCGTCGTGATCGGCTATCTACCGGTTATCTATCAGTCTTTTTCGCGGCGTGAAGTCGGTATCTCACAGCTCGATGCCCGCGCTGGATCACCCCCGACTGCTGCCGAACTGCTGCGCCGACACAGCGCAGAGGGCTGTATGTCCGAACTGACGGGCTATCTGCGTGAGTGGGAAAAGTGGGCTTCCGATCTGCTGGAAAGCCACCTTTCCTACCCGGTGCTCGTCTTCTATCGATCGCAGCACGACCGTGAATCTTGGCTCGCGGCGCTGACCGCGATACTCGATACCTGCGCGCTGCTGCATATCGGTCTGGCCGGAAAGGAGGAGTGGATCAAACCGCTCTCATGGCAGACACGGCTCACATTTGCGATCTGCCGCCATGCCGTGATAGACCTTGCTCTGATCTTCCGGATCGATCCCCTGCCGCTTCCAACTGAGCGGTTGACAGTCGAGATGTATGAGAGCATTCGCAGCACACTCAAAGGAGCCGGACTTTCTCTGTGCGAGGACCCCGCAGCCTACGAAGGTCTGGAAGAGATGCGCCGTCAGTACGAGCCGTATTTAAACGGGCTGGCGCAGCGACTAATGCTGGAAATCCCGCCTTTCCTGGCGGAGCAGGTTGCCGATAACTGGCAGACCAGCGCCTGGGATGCCGAAGGGCACTTTCACCACTAAATAGCCAGGAAATGCTCTGGATAATCCCTCTTCAGTAGCCCCGTGTGATTAGTAACTATTCACCCTCGTTCAGAAATTGGTACTTCTCCCCCTCTCCCGAAGCTTCCAGAGGGGCCCCGAGGTGTTCACAGGGGTATGCATTTGGTTTTTGAGGGTGTGAAACGTCCCATTTCTGTCAAAAATGGGGACCGTTTGAGATGAGCCGAACGAGCTTTTCAGCAAATACCTACCCCTGAAGAGGGGTGAGGGTGAATGGTTACTGTGATTGACAGATAAGCGTTCCCTGGGTTGAAATCCCGATCTGTCTGGCAGAGGCGACACGTCCCGCTCCGAGAGGCGACACGTCCCGCTCCGAGAGGCGACACGTTCCGCTGCGCGTCAAACGTGTTCTGTTGCGCGTCGAACATATTCGGCTGCGCTCCGAGCATAAGTTAGGTGGATGTGCTCTATTTTTGTTCCGCCAATCGTCCTGCAGACGAAATACGAACGGTGGTTTTCAGCCACCGGGAGTTATGCAAGAGGTCTATTCAACGCATTATTCAACCACATCAAAGGAGATACGAATGACGAAGTTACCGATTGCATTGCAGCTTTACTCGGTGCGCGACGATGCAGCAAAGGACCTTCCGGGCGTGCTGAGAGCTGTCGCGAAGATGGGCTACGACGGCGTTGAGTTCGCGGGCTACTACGGTCATGAGGCTGCCGACATCAAGAAAGTGCTGGACGAAGTCGGCTTGAAGTGCTGCGGCGGGCATATCGGCATCGACAGTATGCTCGGGGGCGCGCTGCCAGCAACCATCGAGTTTCAGCATACGCTCGGCAACAAGTTCCTGATCGTGCCGGGCCTGTCTAATGAGCGCACGAACTCGAAAGCGGCATGGCTTAAAACAGCGGAAACGATGAACGAAATCGCCGCAAATCTCAAGCGACATGGAATGCTTACCGGCTACCACAACCACCACACCGAGTTTCTCGACATGGACGGGGAACTGCCCTGGGATATTTTCTTCGGCAACACCAGCCCGGATGTCGTGATGCAGTTCGATACTGGCAACGCGCTGCATGGCGGAGCCGAGGCGGGCACGTTCCTGCGCCGCTATCCGAACCGCGCCCTCACCGTCCACTTAAAAGAGCACTCCGCGACCAACGAAACCGCGTTGATCGGCGAAGGCGATGTCAAATGGGACGAGATTTTCAATCTGTGTGAGACGATCGGCGGCACGCAGTGGTACATCGTCGAGCAGGAGAGCTACGCATATCCGCCACTCGAATGTGCGGACCGCTCGCTGCAAAACCTCCGCAAAATGGGCAAATAGTTTGCCCCATTACTCGAAGTGGAGTATGTCCCTCGTTTCCAGTATGGAAACGAGGGACATACTCCTTTCAGAATGATTGTGTTCATCTCGGCGAGATCAAATGTAATTGCCGTGCCCTGAGAATCGACTTGCGCAGCGGAACTGTGGTCAGCGTGAATGAAGTTACGCATTCTGTCCTATCATATACCCTCAGTGCAGCGCAAGACCGAGCAGCCCCGTCACCAGCACGAGCCACGGAATCGCGAGTTTGGTGCGAATCAGCACGATTAGACTCGTTATGCAGATCAGGATCGGAAACCAGAGGTGAATTTTGGGGGTTGAGATATAGATTGATCTGGCGAATTCGGCGGCGGCTGTCAGGATTGCGCCGATCACTGCCGGGGCGACACCTTTCAGAAACGCCTGTGCGATCGGGTAGTTCCGAACCTTTTCCAGGTGGGGAGCTGCAAGAAGTATGAACAGAAACGAAGGGAGGAATATCGCGGTCGTCGCGACGATCGCGCCGCTCAAACCCGCCACTTTGTAACCCACGAAAGTAGCGGTGATCACGACGGGACCGGGCGTGATCTGACCGAGCGCCAGACCGTCGAGAAACTCTTTTGCGGTCATCCAATGGAAGACGTCCACCGCCTGATGCTGAATCAACGGCATCACGACGAGCCCCCCGCCAAACAGCAGCGTACCGGTTTTGAGGAAGAAAATGCCCAGTCGCGCAAGCTTGACCAGATCGGGTGAGGTGAGCATCAGCGGACCGAAAAGTCCGACAACTGTCGGTTTCGGCTGCATCAGTTTGCTGCGCGCGATGCCGAGCAGACCCGCGCCGAGCAGCACCAACGCTAGCTCCGTTCCATAAGAGGTCAGGGCAAACGCCGCAAGGAGCACGACGAGCGAGTAGGCATCCTTCACTGCAGTTTTGCTCAGCCGCCAGCAGGTGGCGAGAATAATCGCGACGACTGCAGGTCCGATTCCGGCGAACAGCCCGATGATTTGCGGCAGCATCCCGTAGTGGAGATATGCCCACGACAGCGCGACCATACACAGGAAAGCGGGCAGTATAAAGAAGAAACCCGACAGAACTGCGCCTGCCGTGCCGCCGCGCAGGTAACCGAGCCAGATCGACATCTGAGTCGAAGTCGGTCCCGGCAGCAGGTTGCAGACCGACAGCCCTTCCGAGAATCGGTCGGCGTCGAGCCACTTTTCCTGCTGCACGAACCGCTCCTCCATCATTGCGATGTGCGCCTGCGGTCCGCCGAACCCGATACAGCCCAGCGTAAAAAACGTTTTGATCAGTTCAGGAAGCATGGATTCTCAGAGCAGAGTTCGTGATTTCACACGAGTTGCGGTCTTACAGCGGGGAACTGGACGCATCAGTCATCTGTTTCGTCGTTTGTTCTCCGACTGCTGGCGGTTCGCAAAAAATAGCGATCGGTCGATCGGCGCGATGAGTCAGGATGAGCGTCACCGGCGGACAGTTGGCGATTGAGTCGGAAGCAAGACGCGAACGTATCTCATCGGGTTCCAAAGGAACCCCCCGCCGTTTGACAACGGTTACTCTTCGTTGGTTGGCGCGCAGCCATTTCTGGATGGCCTTCAGATTGAACGGCATCCAGTCGAGCGTTTCATACGCGGTTCCAAACGGCGTCTCGCAGTACGTATCAGAGGTCAGGTAGGCAATGCGTGAATCGATCTGGCTGGCTCCGACGAGCGAGGCGAACTGCGGTATCAGATGTGCACGGATCACAGCTGGATCGGGCTCATAGAACCATGCCTGCGGTTCGGACAGCATCGGCGCATCCACATCAAACGGCACGAGCGTTTGCGGGGAACTGCCTTTGTTCAGTACGGTGGCAATGTATTCCGAATCTCCCGACGAACCCGGGGAAGAGGCTTTCAACTCCTGATAGTGATCAGCGGGAGCGCCGAACCATACTGCCGCCTCTTTGCATTCGCCCTGATCCGAAATGAACTCTACGAGCCCGCCGGTGCGCAGGAGCGTTTCGTCGTCGATAGCCGGAGAGACTTTTACGCCGACAGTCGGGAAATAGTCTTTCAGCTTTTCGAGCCATGATAGCGGCGGCGAGTAGTCTTCGGCAGCGCGAAGTCTTCTGCGCCCCTCTCTGGAATCGCCCCGGCGTGACGGGTCGAAAAACGCGCTTCGAATGCCGGACTGCGTGAGTCTTTTGAGGTCCAGACTAAGAACGTCTGCACAGACTATATCGAGGGGATGAAGGGTCGGATTGTCCGGAGGATTCGCTGCAGCATACGGTAAATTAGCATTGGCACGGGCGCAGGCTGCGGTCTCGGTATTACTATCCACGGCGAAAACACGACCGCGTTCCGACAGCGCGATCGCATCGCCTCCGATCCCGCAGCAGGCGTCGAAGATCGGCTGCCCTGCGGGAAAGCGTGTTGCGCGATAGGCAGCGATCGCTTCACCCGTCGACTGCTCCAGTCCTTCGGGCGTGAAAAACATTTCGTCGGCACGAGCGAATTTACGCCGCGCGCGGTGACGCAGTTCCAGCAGTTCGACGGCTGCGTTTGCGACCGTCGGTGATACTGTCCGGCGAAGTCGGCTGATTCGCGTCAGGCGATCCGCCGGAAGCTTTTTAGTGGCGACAAGCAGCGCCTTCCCCGCATCTGTGGCAAGGAAGCCAATGGTAGATCTTTTATCGTCGTCGGTGATCGGCAGCATAGTTGGTGGAAGAGTACCTGATTTCGACACTCTGCGTACGCAGGCAGCAGACAAAGAAGGAAATAGTCCATCGTCAGAAGAATTGATGATCCGTTATGTAGAATAGGTGAGATGCTACACGCATCTGAGGCATTCTGACGGACTTCGCCGCCGCGCACAACTTTACACGTATAGCCATCAAGTCCTGTGCGATTTTGGAGAGACCAATGCAGAAAATGACATTTACAAAATATGCAGCATTTACGCTTTCACTCGCCTGCCTGACGACTGCCTACGCCGCACCAAACAAAAAAATGGACGATAAGCCCAATTCTGTACACATCGCCTACCCCGCCCCCGCTCCATTAAAAGGCAAGGATGCTTCTCTGCTCGGCGTCAACATTCAGCGTACGATGACCCTGCTGGCAACAAGCACCTCTGCACATCGGAACAAGGTTCGTATCCTTTTCTACGGCCAGTCGATCACCGAACAGGAGTGGTCGAAACAGGTCGCCGACGCTATTCGCAAACGTTTCCCGAACGCCGATCTCGAAATCGAAAATAAGGCGATCGGCGGCTTCGCTTCACAACTGCTGATCCGTCCCGCCGAACACGATCTCTACCCGTTTTACCCCGACCTCTTGATCTTTCACGTCTATGGTGGGAACGGCGAATACGAGCAGATTATCAAGAACACGCGCAGTCGTACTACAGCAGAAGTTCTGATGCAAAAAGATCATGTCACACAGTGGCCGCCTGCAGTTCCCGACCAGACCAAGGACAAAGGAATGTGGTGGGACGATATGATGAACAACCACTTCCTTCCCGAAATCGCGCAAAAATATGGCTGTGGCATCGCCGACGACCGTACGCCCTGGCTCGATTACCTGAAAACGAACCATTATGAACCAAAACAACTGCTCAAAGACGGCGTCCATCTCAATGATCACGGCAATTTTTTGATGGCGGCGCTCGTCGAGCGCAACCTCGTCTATCGCCCCGAACTGTCGAAGGAGAACTGGAAGAACCTCGTCCGTTCCTACAAAATCGGGAAAGATGTGAAGCAGAAAGACGGCAAACTGACACTCGAGTTCGAAGGCAATCGTGTCGATCTACTGCCGGAGCGCAGCGCAAAGCCAGGCACGACGGTTCAGGTTCTGATAGATGGCAAAAAACCTTCGGCGTTCCCGGAACTGTATGCGATCACGCGCCCTTCACCGGGGCCCTGGTCGCCGCTTGCAGTAGTGCGCGTCAATCATGACAGTCCTTTGATAACCGAAGACTGGACACTCAAGATCACGTCGGTGAATGCGGATTCGACAAAGTGGACATTCGATGTCGCTGGTTCCGTGACGGGCGCGGACGGCAGCGGCAGCAACGATGCCACCTTCACTTCGAAATCAGGCAGGGTCAAAATCGACCCGGAGGGTTTCTTCAGTCACGGCACGATTCCTGTCGGTTACGAGGCAAAGTGGAAGGTCTATCCGCTGCACAGCAACACGTTCACTGTGCCCGAGATGCCCGACGCCAGCCGGGAGTATCCGATAACGATCGCACTGGGGCTTCCAAATACGAAGCACAAACTGGAAATCCTGCCGGATGCACAGGGTAAAATTCCGGTCGATTCGATCCGAAGCTACTGCCCCCCGGTCAAATGATTATCGCAGCTATTCAGTCCATCCATCGGCCATCCGGCATAAGCCGATAGAACATATATCGCTCCCCATCCTCGACTCAATGGAGATATGGAGGGGCTGGGGGGCGGCTCTTCCTCTCCCGCCGTATGGCAGTGGGCTTCGACGGACACTGGCTGAAAAGCCGACAGGAATCGTGACCCTCAGCGTAGAACAACGACTTGCACTTCAGCGCTCGCTTCACTACCGATTGTCCGAACCTCACTTCACGAACAATTCGCTAACAAAGGTTATCCTATGTTCTCACGCCATGCGTTGGATTGGAAGGTCGGTTTTACATCTGCCTTTACAGGAACACCGGACGAAATGGTTCCCGCGAAAGTTCCGGGCGCGGTACAGCTCGACTGGGCCAATGCGCACGACTGGCAGCCCTACTGGAAAGCGGACAATTTCAAGCAGTACGACTGGATGGAAGACGTCTACTGGCTCTACTCGGCGCAGTTGAAGCGTCCAGCTCTGACGAATGGTGAGCGCCTGCATTTTTATTGCGGCGGCATCGACTATCGGTTCGAAATCCGGCTGGACGGCGTGACACTTCTGAGGCAGGAAGGCATGTTCACGCCCGTCGACCTGGACATTACGGAGCGGGCTGTCGATGGCAGTCGAATCGAGGTGCTCGTCTACCCTGCCCCGAAAATGCACGCCTCTCCCGTCGATCGCTCTCAGGCGGCACAGAGCTGTAAGCCTGCGGTCAGTTACGGCTGGGACTGGCATCCTCGCCTGATTCCGCTCGGAATCTGGTGCGAAACCTATCTGGAAGTGCGACCCGCAGTACACCTCGTCAACGTGTCTACCGCATACACGTTATCGGAAGATTTGTCTCAGGCGCATCTCGAAATTGAGGCGCATCTCAATGCGAGCGCAGTGGGTTCAGTCACATTCACACTGGGCGACCCGGACGGCAAAGACGTATTCGCGCGCACGGTCTCGATCGAATGTCCCACGGTTTCACTCGCCGAACGAATCGACTCCCCGTGCCTCTGGTGGTCGCACGACCACGGGGAGCAGGCGCGATATCTGCTCAAAACTACCGTTCGGACAGAAAACGGCGGCGTGAGCGAAACTACACAGCACATCGGTTTTCGACGCGTTCGCCTCGTGATGCATGAGGGGGCGTGGAATGCGCCAGCGGGCTTTCCGAAAACCCGAAGCACGCCGCCGATCACGCTGGAGCTCAATGGCAGGCGTATTTTTGCCAAAGGGACGAACTGGGTCAACCCGGAGATTTTCCCCGGCATCATGAGCGAAGAGACCTATCGCCCGCTGCTCGAACTCGCACGCGGCGCACACTTCAATCTGCTGCGAATCTGGGGCGGCGGAATCGTCAACAAACCGTCGTTCTTCGATCTGTGCGACCAGATGGGAATAATGGTCTGGCAGGAGTTTCCGCTGGCGTGCAATGACTATATCGGCACGACGGAGTACCTTGCCGTTCTGGATCAAGAGTCGCAGTCGATTATCAAGCAGCTGCGCGGACATCCTTCGCTTGCGCTCTGGTGCGGCGGCAACGAGCTTTTCAACGCCTGGTCGGGCATGACGGATCAATCGAAGGCGCTGCGTCTGCTGAACAAAAACTGCTACGAACTGGATCAGAACACGCCCTATCTGCCGACCTCGCCGGTGATGGGAATGGCGCACGGCGACTATCGGTTCCGTGATGAAACAGGGCGCGAAGTCTATGGGATTTTCGGGGATGCTGCAGGAACCGCCTACACGGAGTTTGGCTGCCCGGGTCCCTCCTCACGCGCGGCACTCGAGAGCTTCATGCCGACAGAAGACCTATTCCCACCGAAACGCGGCACCCCCTGGGAAACGCATCACGGGCTGGGCGCATGGGAAATGGACCCCGGCACATGGCTCTGTCAATCCACGATCGAACACTACTTCGGTCCGACGCAGACTCTCGACGAACTGATCGAGCGTGGGCAGTGGCTGCAATGCGAGGGCTACAAAGCGATTTATGAGGAGGCGAGGAGGCAAAAACCCGTCTGCTCCATGAGCTTGAACTGGTGTTACAATGAGCCCTGGCCCGCCGCTGCAAACAACAGCCTGATCGAATGGCCCGCCACGCCTAAACCAGCCTACTATGCCGTCGCCGCTTCCTGCCGCCCGGTGCTTGCGAGTGCGCGCCTCCCGAAGTTTTCGTGGCGTGAAGGCGAAGATTTTACGGCAGAACTCTGGCTGTTGAACGACGCCTATGCCACAATTCCAAAAAGGGAGATCGTAGTCTCAGTCACTGCGAACGGCAGTGAAACGCATCTGCTGACGTGGCATTCCGGAGAAGCGCAGCCCAATCGAAACCTGCGAGGTCCTGGAGTGCGCTTTCGCCTCCCTCACTATGACAGCGATCGTATCACACTTCGCGTTACTGTCGCTGGAAATCCTGACTGGAACTCAGAGTATGTACTGCACTACCGTGCGCGTGATCAAAAAAACACTCAGCCCGCGAAGCGCATCTTGAATGTGTGAGGCATCTACTCAGCTATGAAACCAGCCATCGGGCGAAAGCCGACCAGTGCGTGTCTTACTCCCCCTCCTTTTCTTTTGTTCAAGGAAGGGGTTGGGGAATGGTTAGCCTCCTTACAAAGGAGAGGGCTAAGGTTCACAGGGGTAGATATTTGGTTTTTGAGGGCGTAAAACGTCCTGTTCCTGCCAAAAAAGGTCTCGGTTGAGCTGAGCGAGCTTTTCAGCAAATCCCTACCCCTGAAGCGGGAGGCGAATAGTTATGTCGGAGAGCGATGGAAATGCGCCATTTTCCACTGCTCGTCCTGGCGAATGAAGACGCGAGTTTCGTTGAATGTCGTCCAGCGGGGTTTTCCATTGTCATCGTACGTCATCAAGCGTGTGTACGTGACAATGCCCGTCTGCCCATTGTAGATTTGTACGCTCGGGGACAGGATATCGAAGCGCGTCGGCTTCAGATTGGCGTTTTGCGCCATCTGGCGAATCAATGTCAGATGGAATTCCACTCCATCGATACGGTAGGCACAGACATCTTCGTAGCAGGTGAGGTCGTTCCTCGAGAGAGAAGCGTACGTCGCTGCATCGCCGATATGGATAGCGTTCAGCATTCGCCATGTAATCTCGAGCAGTTCTTTTTGTGCCGAATCGAACCTGCCCGCCTCCACCACCGAATTCTCCAGCATTTTCTGCCCTCTCCTCGCTTGCAAATGACGCAGTAATCCTGAATGGGCGCTCGCATCATCCCGCAGCCCGGTCACCTGGATTGAAGCGAACATAGTCAGTGTCACCGCTCCGCTTTCAACTTGAGTTGGTAACAATGCACCACCCCCTCCTTGAACAAAAGCAAAGGAAAAGGAGACAATTTGCATTGCGTCCGAACGACGCTGGGCATATCAAATTGAAGCACATACACCTAAATCGCGCTCGAAGCGCAGCAAAACACGCTCGAAGCGCAGCGGAACGTGTCGCATCTCGGAGCGGAATGTGCCGCTTCTGCCAGCCGGATCGGGGCTTTAACCCTGGGTCAACGAAACGCCAGACAGAACGGAGTTTCAACTCTGTGAGGTTCATGCACCACCCCCCAGCCCCCTCCTTGAACAAAAGCAAAGGAGGGGGAGGGAATACACGCATCGTTAGTTTTTGATCCCCGGCTGCCCGACTTCGCTATCGATCTGTGCCCACGTGTTGGCGATCAGGACATAGCAGGCGACCCGTCCATCGAGCGAGCCCGGCAGTATATCCACCTCCTTGAGCGTCACGATACGCCCGCTTGTGATTTCACGGTAGCTGCCGGGTTCCGTCCATTGACCGGCAAGGTGGAGTTCTCCGTAGAATGTATCTTCCTGTACGCTGATATTCATTTGCTGCCTGACTTTCCTCAAACCAACAGACCGAGTGAAAACAAACATAAAATGAGCTGAAATCAAAAATTCATTGTCTTGATTTTGCTGAGAGTGGTATTGCCGAGGCGGTAGGAGTGATTGCAGGAGAGCTGGTGGGAAGCAGAATTACAAGGGCGAAATCAGGTCGAATCGCTGGCGATAAGTCGGCGTACACGCTCGACATAGTTGGAATCATACGGGTCGAGTTTGCCCGCGCTGCGATAGTGCAGCAGAGCCTGTCGTTCGAAGCCGAGCTGCAGATAGACATCGCCGAGCAGCGCGTGATACGAAGCGTTTTCAGGATCGAGGCTGACAGACTGCCGCATCGCGTCTGCTGCTTCACTGAGAAACCCTGCCTGCAGGTAGACCATTCCGAGTCGAAGGTTGTAATAGGCATCGTAGGGCGAGAAAAGCGTTGCCTGTTGCATCTCTGCGATCGCTTCCTGTAGCTTTCCCGTGCGAGCATAAAAGTCGCCGAGCCAAAAGTGATAAAAGCCGTCCTGTGGCATCAGGTCGCGCGCCTTTTCCAGCTCACCCGCAGCATTGGTGACCATGCCGACCGCAGCGTAACAGTCACCGAGTTTGTAGCGATAGTACGCGTTGTCCGGAGCGAGTTCGACCGCTTTGCGATACTCGAGTAGTGCAATATGAAGCCGCCCGTACCGTTTATAGAGCTCACCGAGGTTGAAATGCGGCGCGGCACGACGCGGTCCGGTTTTGACGGCGCGACGGTAGTGCGTAACCGCTTTCTGTGGATTTTCAGCGAACTCCTGTGCATCGCCGAGCCGATTCTGCTGCTCCGCTTCTCGCACACTGCGCTGATCTGCATCGGTGACGGGGGACGCGTTCCCGTCTTCGCCGACTCGTTTTCGCGGGGCGCGCTTACGAGGAGCGGCGGCATTGGATTGTTCTGTTTTTTCCGGTTCGGGTTGCTGCGGTTTCACGTACTCATACCTCATGGTGATAGAGTCATTAAATCAGATTTGGCGGAGACTGTCAAGCAGAATACAGAATATTTTTGTCTGCTGCAAATTGAGCCTCAAAAGGCGCGTTTGCTGTCGAGCAGCAGTGTAATCGGACCGTCGTTTATCAGGGCGACCTGCATCTCGGCTCCAAAGACACCGTACTGCGTTGGAATGCCCTGCGCCGCAAGCGCGTTCCCAAAGGCAGCGTACAGTTCCTCCGCCTGCTGACCGGAAGCGGCTTCGGTAAAACTCGGACGCCTCCCTTTACGACAGTCTCCGAACAGCGTAAAGTTCGATACGACGAGCGCGGAACCGCCGACATCCTTCAGCGAAAGGTTCAGTTTCCCTTCCGCATCCTCCATTACACGCAGGTTTCCAATCTTATCGGCAAGGAGGAGCGAATCTTCCAGCGTGTCTTCCCGATGCACTCCGATCAGCACCAGAAATCCGCTCTCGATCGCACTATGCTGCTCGAAAATCTTTTCATGATCACCATTTTCGGTTTTCTCAACATTTTTATCGACGAAACTGACGGACGCCCCCAGCACTCGCTGTATTACTGCTCGCATCGCCCGCCTTCCATACCTGCCTCGCTGCACAATTTGTAACTGCTACAGTTGATGTTTCGCGCTGACGAGCCTACTTACCTCCTCGACTATTTCATCCTTTCACTCGAACATTGAAGTCCTTCTCGTAACAAGTCATTTGCTTTGCCGTCTGGCAAACCTGCTGTCTCTGAACGCTTTCCTACGCCGCTACTGCTCACTATACGTGCCGTGACAATACGAGTATTCACTGCGATGCCATGCATAAAACACTAGCTTTTCTCCTTCCGGGCGATTCACAGGCTGACATGGCACGCTTTGTGCATATAAGTAATCAACTGTGAACGAAAGCTTTCGTTCCGATTTGACTGAGATGCTGGCAATCCAGCGTTTCTGCAAAATGTATCGCATTCGCCTGTATGTCTATATTTACTCAGAAGGAAATTATTCATGTCCACTCAGAAAATCGCTCTGTCCCTTACCATCATTGCCGCCGGTCTGCTCGCTCAGAATGCGCGGGCACAGGTCGTCGTTACGATCGAAAAACCCGGCGTACAGCATTCGTCGGTGCCCAATATCACGACAGAAACCTTCGATGGCTTCGCGCCGGGAGTTTATACCTCGCTCGTCAGCAATATCGGAACCTACTCGAGCCCCGGTGAGGCGATAGTCAGCGCAAACCAGTACGGGGGCGCGGGCGGCGCGGGCAACTACTACTCCATCGGCGCACAAAGCGGTCAGTTGACTTCGACGCTGACCCTCCCCGCCAACGAAGCTTACTTTGGCTTCTGGTACTCTGCGGGCGACAATCAGAACGCGATCAGTCTCTATGAAAACAACACACTTGTTTATAATCTGGATACCCAATCACTGATCAGTTTTATCAACACGCAGCCGAACTCTTCGAGCTACTACAGCAACCCGAACAACGGGCAGGATTCCGGGGAGCCGTTCGCTTACGTAAACTTCTTCGGCACACATGGCACGGTTTTCAACAAAATCGTGTTCACGAACGCTTCGCTCGCGACGGGGTTCGAGTCGGATAATCATAGTATCTCCCCGACGCAGACCAGACCGACCGGCACCCCGATCACCCCCGAACCGGGCACTTTCGCGATGCTCGTCGGAATGGGCATCAGTGGCGCAGCCTTCCTTCGCCGCAAACGCGTCAGCAAACCTGTCTGAGAAGAATCGACAGTCGTTTGATGAATAAGTACGAGCACAGGGAGCAGGCAGGACAATCGTCCTGTCTGCTCCTTGCCAGTCGATGGTGAGAGATGAAGTGAAATGTGCCGTCGCTCGAAGCCGAATGTGCCACTGCTGCCAGACGGATCGGGGTTCAACCCTGGGAATGCGGTATGCCAGACGAACCCGGATCGAACCCAGGGGGGTAGGCTGCACCTCAGCCGAATTGGGCTTTCAACCCTGGGAAAACGCAGCGCTATCAGAATACATGCCCTGCACCCGATTGAATGCGCAACGTAGGGCAGACATAGAGTGCGGTATACTTGATAACAATATGAAGTGAAAACAGACTTCGTATTCGATATATCCCTCAGCAGCCAGTCAACTCGCACTTCCGCCATCAAGGAATCGACAGCAGTGAAAAAGAACAAGGCAATATTGTTTGGCAAAGTCGCTCTCATCATCGGTCTGCCAATCCTTGTGCTTTTCGGAATGCTGAGAATGTGGATGGGCTCGCTCGGCGCACTGCCCGTCATCCAAATCCCGACCCATGCAATGCCTGCCGTCAATGCGCGAGACTACTTCATCAAAGCCGCTGATCAGCTTCAGTCGAAAGAAGCGGACTACGCATCGATGTCGAAAACTCACTCCAACTCCACCAAATGGGATCATCCTTATTCGGATGTAGAGAAAGCGAAACTCGTCGCGGACAACGCGCTCTGTCTCGCGACACTCCGGCAGGGTTTCACCCATCCCTATATGGAGCCTCCGCTCCACTCGGACAGTACGCTGTTTCCGCGCCTCGCGAGGTTCAGGGAGCTGGCACGTCTCCTTAAGCTCGAGGCGAATACTCGTGCCGCGCAGGGAGATTATCAGGGAGCAGTAACGAGCTGCCTCGACGCGATCCAGATCGGACAGATGGTTCCTCGTGGTGGCGCAATAATCAACATGCTGGTTGGGATCGCGATTACGGCAATTGGCGAAAGAGACTGCGGCGGCTACGCTGCCCATCTCACCGCGCCGCAGGCACGTGCCGCCCTCAAACGTCTCGAGGCGATTCGCGCCCTGCATGTCCCTTACGCGGACGTGCTGACGGAAGAGAAATATTTCGGGCAGGCGAATCTATTAGCGTTATTCCAGAAGCCAGACATTGTGAAGAGCCTTCGTGAATACAGCGGAGCGACGCAGTACGATGGCGCCGAACAAGACGCGAAATCACGCTTTCAGAGCTTTGCGCAGGGTATTCGCTTCAGCCTGATCAACAAACGTGTTTCCTTTGCGAATTACACAAATTATATGGACACGATGATCGCTGGCGCGCGGCAGCCCTACAACGCCAACACCGCTCAGATTCCGATCCCAACCGATCCAATTTGTCTACTCATATGCCCGGAATTCTCGAAGGCAGGAGACCAAAATCGGGAAGACTCGGCGCGTACCGCGATGCTCGAACTCCACATCGCAATCCGCGCCTACGAGTTAGAGCACGGACATCTACCGGACACACTGGCGCAGCTCGTCCCGGCGTATTTGAAAGCGCTGCCCGATGATCCTCATGCAGCGAAAGGATCGTACGGCTACACGCGGGACAAGGTCGGCTATACACTTTTCAGCACCAGCGGCTATGTGTTACCGATCCCCAAAAAGCGGAACTGATAAGTACATAACACTGATTTGCAAGAGTTTGGGAGACCGTCTGAGATGCGTTATTTTCCCTATGGCAGAGCTGCCTTCAGTTTCCTCGTGCTCGCTGTGCTGTCGGGCGGCTGGCTGCGGTGGAGCGCCTGGCACTCCGGCCACACAGTTCTTCCGCCGGGCACCAAAACGATCACGTTCTGGGTATTCGCACGCCCGCACTACGAAGCTTATCAGAAAGCGAGCGTCGAGTTCGAGGCGAAACATCCCGGCGTGAAGGTCGATCTGCAGCTCGTTTCCAACGATGGACTGGCCACCCGACTTCAGAACGCGTTTCTCGCCGACCTCGACGTGCCCGATATGGTCGAAGTCGAAATCAGTTCGTCCGGCACTTTTTTTCGCGGCCCCCTCAAAGATGTTGGGTTCGCAGACCTCACCGACCGCGTGCACAACACCGGTCTCTGGGACAAAATGGTGCATGCCCGGTTTGCGCCCTACACCAGTCGTGGACATATTTTCGGCATCCCGCACGATGTGCACCCGGTACAGCTCGCCTATCGCCGCGACCTGCTCGAAAAGGCGGGAGTAGACGTCGATAAAATCAAGACGTGGGACGACTTCATTGCCGTCGGGCACAAACTGACCGTACTCGGTCAGCGCTACATGATCGATCTCTCCGACAGCGGACCCGACAATCTGGAGACGTGCCTTTTCCAGCGAGGCGGGGGCTATTTCGATCTGCAGGGGCTGTGTACGCTGGACAATGAGGCGGCGGTCAAGACGATGTGCTGGTACGTGCCGCTCGTCGCGGGTCCGAAGCGTATCGGCAACACGATCGGCTGGGGACAGGTGCTGACGAAGGCGGTCGAAGACGGCTACGTCCTCTTCGTAATCTGCCCGGACTGGCGCTCGAAAAGTTTGGAGCAGGAGATACCTCGCGTGTCGGGCAAAATGGCGCTGATGCCGCTGCCAGCAGTCGAACCGGAAGGGATTCGCACCAGCACCTGGGGCGGCACGATGCTCGGTATCACGAAGAAAA
>Ga0123338_10002610_pt1 | contig 16756 bp, 17 predicted proteins | sample grotaG_FD_89793 | JGI IMG/M metagenome (GOLD analysis project Ga0123338, IMG submission 89793) | Glacier valley bacterial and archeal communities from Borup Fiord, Nunavut, Canada, to study Microbial Dark Matter (Phase II) -... | ecosystem: Environmental > Aquatic > Freshwater > Ice > Glacier ...
AAAGCTTTGAAAGGTAAATTGTCATTTAAATGTGAAACAGGTAACTTCAGACTAAATTCCGGTAAACTTTCTAATGAATCCTTCGTTGATATAAACTCGGGAAGTATATATTTAAAGACTGAATGCCAAGAACAATCAAAATATTCATTTCAAACGCAATCAGGTAATATAGAGTTAAACTTTCCAGTTAACTCAAATATCTTATTAAAAAGCTATGGAACGGTTCAAAATAATCAGTTTACTGGAGTTGAGGGGAACATAGTAATAGAAACTTCCACGAAAATGGGAGAAATATCTGTGAATGGGTATTGAAAAACTCATGTCGTGAAGTAATAGTGTAAAGGTTTATGACAAACAATAAAAATATATGCAAATTATGGTGAATTGTGTTAAAATAGAAGGTAAAATGGGGTTGATAATTTATGCCCATTATGGGAAGCTAAAAAGCTACAGATAAAAATGTTATAATCCCCTATATGATGTAGAAATTAATAATAGATAAAAGAAAGATAGATGGGGCAGGATTGCTTATGAATACACTACAAAAACAAAAATTATTAGATATGCAGTTGGGAAGAAAACCTAAATATTACCACAAGGGTAATATGCAGAATCTGGGAGTTGATGTAGAAAGAAAAAGATTCATTTTGGGTTTGAATGATATGAAAAATCATTGGGGGATTAAAGATATAGGACAAGCCTTTTCTCATATGATGAAGACAAAGAGTAAAAACTTTGATTTGATTAAGGAGTCGCTTTTCCCAGAATCATACGAGAAACTTAATCAAGGAATTATGTTACAATATTTGCCGGATAATCTTGAAAGAGAATTGTGCTGGAATGCAATTATATTTAATTGCTGTTTTGATAAAATAAATCTTTATTTAAAATTGAAAGATAACTATGAAAACTTATTGATTAATGGGGAATATAAAAAAGCAGAATGTATTCTTAACGAGATAGATAATAATTTAGGGGTATCTATTTGGGGATTAGATAATAGATTTATTTTAAGTGAATATAATGGGGGATTAGAGAGCAATAAAGAGTACTTAGCAAAAATAAATTCTTTAAATTGTGAATCTTGGATTTCATTATTGACAGATTTTTTTAGTTTCAAGGCTGAGCAGGGAGTTAATAATAGGCAATATATTCACAGAATAGAAAAAATATTAGACAACGCGTCAAAAGATATAAAACCGTTTTTTGAGGAAAAAATGTATGCGCTATATGAAATAAAATTAAATGAAATATATAACATGTTATATTACAATAGTGGAGCTTCAATAATTGATATGTATAACACATATATAAAGGCTTGTGTTAGAATAGCTGCTGATGATGTGAATGATACAATGAAAGAAGCTGTTAAAAAATCAATTTCTTTTTTGAATAATATAGAAGATATTGTTGTTGATAAATTAAAAATGTTTGATAATTTGTTTGAAAAAATTGACTTTAAATATTTTGATAGTCAAATGATAATTATTGGTGATTTATATACTATAGGAAAATATGACGATGTTATTAATATGACACAAAGATTGCTTGACGAAAAAGCTAATTGTTTTGAACTTTATGAATATTATGTTAAAGCTCATGTTATGAGTGGAAAAATCATAAAAGATATTAATAATTTAAACATTAGGAATGAATTAATTGATGCGCTATATGTTGCATATGTAAAAAATGAAAAAACACCAAAATCATATTTGTCTATTACTAAATATGTAAGATTGTTTTCAAATAGTTATTTGGGCACAGAACTAGCTAATTTTTTTGTGGACAAATATATGATTGGAATAAGTGATATTTTATTTAGGGCTAAAGAATATTTATCACCTTACTATAATATAAAGCTAATAAATGCAATGCCAAACAAAATAGAAAAAATCATACAAATATATGAAAAAGAGTATCATAGTAATAGTGTCTTGAATTTGATTAAATATATTCATCTGACCGGTGAAAATTATGAAACCAATAATGTTGAAACGAATAGATTGAGATGGTACAAAATAAAAAAAGACATTAAAAGTCAAAAAGAAAATACATATCAAAAATTAAAGGAATGGTATAGTGAACTAAAAGAAGAAAATGAATCGTTCCATACATATCAAAAAGAAAGAATTTCTACAGAGTTATATTATCTTTATATTGAGAATAATATGTTTTTAGAAGCAGAAGAGTTGTTAGTGAATAATAATATTAATAACAAGTTCAGTACATTAAGGTTGGATTTGGATGCATTATTTAATATGTCCAAAATATATAATAAGGATATTAAGGCAAGTATTTGTACTCCAATTGCTACATACCTTTTTGATAAAAACGATTATGCTGGTATTTATTCTACAACTGCGAATTTCTTGGATTTTAACAAACTAAGTAAACCATCTAATATATTTGATATCAAAGACAATTATGACAAGAAGCAATTAATATTCTTTTTACGTTATGTATGTACAAATGAAATATTAGATTCTATGTATAATGTTTTCGAGGTTGATGATGACGTTGAATGTGAAAGAATAGAGATATGCCAATTTTTGCAGAAATATGATAATGCAAACGAAAATGTTTATATTGATGAAATAAGCCAAATAATGCAAAAACGAAGGATATTACAAGGAATTAAATATTTAGAAGATGTAAAAATCGACTTGGATATTAACAAAGTTGTTGATGAACAATTAGATGTTTTTAATGATAATTATAAAAGATTTCGGCATATTGGAGAATTAGATATAGAATATAAGGTGCTTGACCTTACAAGTAATTTGATCTATAACAAGTATAATGTAGATAGTAAAAAATATAATTATAAGCTGATTGTGTTTAAAGAGATGCTCATAGATTATAGACAAGAACTGGCATTTGGAAAATATGGATTAGATCAAACATTAGGAACTAGAATAAGGCATGGCAGTCTGCAAAATCAGATTAGGATTGCATTTGAAAGGAATAATATAGCATTTGTTCGCAAAAACACTGAAGAAGCCTTATATTTAACTTCAAAAGAATTCGATTATTATTGTAGGGATTTAGATCATGATTCGAAAGAACAATTAATCTTTTATATATCTGATTTTTCTAAATCAATTGACGAGTATGTAGAAAACTTAAAAGTTGAGTATATAAGAATAAAAACAGAAGACGAAAATAATAAAGGGTTGATCGATTTTTCAGTAAGATATGATGAATTAGTCTATTTATTTGGTGAAGCTCAAAAACTTCAAAATGAAAATTTAGTATTAGAGTTGTTTGAGAACTATTGGATAAAAAAAGTTGATGATGGTTTAAGAAATGCAAGAAATTTTTTTGGCAATCAAGTTAAGCAACATTTTATAGATATGCTAAATGAACTTGAGGAAAAGTTACATACTATTAAGATTATCGATAAAATGCAATGTAACCTTTTTGATTCTATTTCTCGAACAAGAACAGAAGTGCAAAATGCCATTGATGTTATTATTGATTGGTTTAAGTTGCCTACTAAGCAAGAATTTAGTAGTTTTGATGCTACCAGTTTGGTAGAAACATGTGAAATGATTAATAAAAGGGTTTTTACTAACTATGAATTGATTCAAGTTGATAAAAATATACAAATTGGAAATAAAATGCATGGTAGAACATTTTCGTATCTTATTGATATTTTAGTAATATTATTTACAAACGCTTATTATCATTCCGGATATGTGAACGATATCCATAATTTGAAAATATTTTTAAGTATTACGGAAGTTAATGAGAATATCGTAATAACGATGAAAAACAATTTGTCTAAACTCACTAACAGAAAGGAATTGACTGATACAATTCAAGAATTAAAAGTAAAATTAGATGAATGCATTAAAAAAAGAGAATATTACAATTATGAAGGGAAAAGTGGTTATATAAAGATTTGTAAAATTCTTGATTATAATATTTCTTGCAGATTGTATTTAGAATTCGGGATGGATGAAGAAGAAGAATGTTTTTATTCAACAATACAAATACTAAAAAGAAATATAGTTGAAAAAGAGGTGAATATTTATTGAAAATCATTTTAGTTGAAGATGATGAATACAAGGCAAACCAAATTGAAATATTTTTGAAAAAAACATGTAACGAGATAATTATAAAGAGATCTTTTAAAACAGGTATGGAAGCAATATCAAATACACAATGTGATTTGGTATTACTCGATATGACAATTCCATCTTTTGAAATTTCAGCATTGCATCCATCAAGTAGAAATAGAAAATATGGGGGTAGAGATATTTTAAATGAAATGCATAGAAAAGAAATCCAAACTCCTGCTATTGTAATAACACAATATAGTGTTTTTGGAGATGGGGAAAAATCACTACATGAATTAGATAGGGAGTTATTTGAAAAATATCCTGAAATATATAAAGGAATTGTTTTTTATAATGCTTCTATTTTGGATTGGCAAGATAATTTGCAAACATTAATTGATAAAAATATTCGAGAGGAAAAATGAAATGCTTAATATACTGATAATAGATGATAATATATTAAAAATAAATGATATAAGAGAAGAACTAAAAGAATTAGAGGATAGCAAATGTGTAGCTATTGATTATGAGATGGAAATAAAAAAAGCCTGTAAAGCTTTGGAGGAAAGGCAATTTGACTTGTTGATTTTAGATATACAATTGCCATCATTAGAAAATAAGGCAGGAATTTCTAAAGATGGTGGTATTGGTTTGCTGAAAATTATAGATGGAGTCGATCGTATTAAAAAGCCAAGTTTTATTATTGGATTGACAGCATATGATGAGAACTATGAAAAAAACATTATAGAATTTCAAAAATATTTGTGGGTATTATTGAAGTATGATAAATCTGAAGATTTATGGAGAAGACAAATTGCCAAAAAAGTAAATTATTTATTAAGAGCAAAAGAAGATCTGTTTAGACAAAGTAGCAAGATTGCTATGGAATATCAATATGATTGTGCTATAATTACAGCAGTAGAAACAGAACTAGAAAGTGTATTGAATTTTGGATTAGAATGGGACTCTCTTGAAATAGATGGGGATTCTACTATGTATTATAAAACTATTTATAACAAGGCTGGCATAGATAGAACAATTATATTAGCCAAACAACACCAAATGGGGATGGTTGCGGCATCAACTCTGACTTCAAAGATGATAAAAAACTTTAGGCCTAGATTAATATGTATGTTAGGTATTTCAGCTGGAAGAGAAGGAGAGGTTGAATTAGGAGACATAATTGTTGCTAGTGAGAGTTGGGATTACGGTAGTGGGAAAATTAAAAGTGATGCAAGTGGTACGGAATATGTTTTAGAACCTGAGCCGCATCAAATTGCAATAGAACCAGCTTTGAAAGAATATTTAATGGGGAATTTTGATGATAGTCTATACAAAATTAGAAAAAAATGGAACGAAAGTAATGGAATTAGACAAGATAAAGATATTAAGATACATATAGGACCACTAGCTTCGGGGGCCGCAGTTATACAAAATGAAAACATAGTAACTAAATTTATAGTACCTCAAAATAGAAAAGTTCTAGGGGTTGATATGGAAACATACGCAGTTTATTTTTCTGCTAGTAATGTAAATAAGCCAAAACCATCATATATATCTATTAAAGCTGTATGTGATTATGCAAATCAGTATAAAAATAATAAATTTCAAGAATATTCAGCTTTTGTAAGTTCAAATTTTTTTATGGATGTGATAGATGAGCTTTTGAATCGTATATAATTAGCCGCTCTGAAGTGTCTAAGAAAAATACACCAACTAACACTTAACATCTAAAATACAGCATTTATGCAGATTTCAGTTTTATGTCTAGGAAACGTTTTTCACGTGACGAATTCCTAATAACTATTCTTAATATCATTAATAATATTTACCAACTAAAAATTATTTACTTCATGACAATAATATTTTTTTGGATGAAAATTTTATTTATGTTGAACCCGAAAGCATTGATATATATTTTGTTTATTTGCCTTTTTTAGATTGCGAGCTTTTTTTATTAAGCTTATTTTCACGCTAGTGAAATTTCAGGATGAATACAGTGACAATTATATTCAAAAGATTCTTGAAGTTATTAAAAATGATAATTTTAACGTAGGTAATTTGAAATCACTTCTTGAAAATCTTTTAGGAGAAGAGATTAAGAATGAAACCTCAAAGAATTCGACAATTGATTCTAGTATTGATACGGAGAAGGAAATTGGACTCAAAGGAAATAAAACGGATAAAGTAGAAAAAGAAAAAGCTAAAGCAGATAAATTAATAAAAAACCGAGCCAAGCCAAGTAAGTTTAATGCTGATTAGGCTAATGTTGATAAACCTGTAACAACTAGAGGAAATTTCAAAATTCCCAATTATACAGATATAAGAAATCAAGAGCAAAAAAATCTCAATTTATCCATGATAAATAAGGGCTTTGTGTCGGAACATGATAATGAAAGCGGCGAGCCAAATAAAAAAATGAAATTGCTTATGTTTGGGATGCTTTTGCTTCAACCATTTCTTCTAATAACGTTTATTCTCATAGTAAAAAGTAGCTTTGTCAAAACGTCAGATAACCCAGTAAACACAGTGATCATACTTATTCTAATATTTTTATCAGTTGATGTCTTAGTGATTAGAATGATTAATGAGAAGAGGAAGAAAGCAAATGAAACAGAAAGCTACAAGCCCTTGCAGTTTATAACTGATATGATGAAAAGTAAAACAAAGCCTAAAGATGATCCTTTGCCCGATAATGTAAAGGATACACATGAAGACCAGCTACCTATTGTCAATGAAAGTTACAATGGAGAAACTGTAATAATTAAAAAAACTAAACCGACGGAGAAACCTTATTTAAAGGAAAAAGGTGGCGAAGAAGTTGTTGAAATTAACAAGAATAGCTTACTTATCGGTAGAATGGAGAGCTTTGTGGATTTCGTAATTAATAGTAGCGCTATCGGTAAAATTCATGCTGAGATTTTACAGGAGGGAGAGGATTTTTTTGTTATGGATTGTAATTCGAGGAATGGAACTTTTCTGAATGATAATAGAATAGTACCTAATACAAAAAACAAAGTTAATAATAATGACCTTCTGAGATTTGCTAATAAGGAATTTATATTTCTTTATACATTGAAGTCTCAAGGGAGCATAACTTGAATGGATATGTAGTATTTACAAAATATGTAACCGCTATGCGGCTCGTGGAGGTTATTAAGATTACCTATATAGTGTTGCTTTGCTTGCTTCTGCTCTCAATAATCAGTGACTTAAAAAGCTCTAAAATACGCAATATATATGTACTTTCTGCAGCTTTGCTAGGCCTAGGTATAAATGCCTATTTTTACGGATTTGCAGGACTCAAATTCAGTGTAATGGGAATGGCTCTGCCAATATTGCTTTTAGGCATTTTCTTTTATGCAAGACTTTTAGGAGCAGGTGACATAAAGCTTTTTAGTGCCATTGGAGCTCTTTTGGGATGGGAATTTGTACTGTATGCTATGGCCTATTCGTTTGCTTTTGCAGGAATATTTGGTTTTGTATGTTTAGCAAGAAGAGCTGAAATAAAAAGCACATTTATAGCCTTTTATCAAGACATGAAAGTGTGCTTTCTTACTTCAGATATATTGTATTTTGAAAATAGGAGTACAAAGCATATCATAAGGCTATCTCCTGCTATTGCTATGGGAGCATGTCTTCAGCTGTTATTTTGCTTATTCTAACATTATTGCTGTCCTTACATAACTCTATTATGTCTTCAAACTTTTCTTTGGCATCCTCATAGCCTATATTATACAATTCCTTTAAGTTTTCAGGATTTTTTTCAAACCTTGAAACCTCAACGGGATTTTTGGGTCTAATTATAATTGCTTTATTTTCCTTTTCCAACTGCTCAGCCAGCTTGAGACTATCATTATAATGTATATGTCTATATTTCAAAGTATCCACAAGGTTTGGATACTTTTTTAATGACATTTTGCATATGGCATATAGCTTGTTTTTCTTCTTTACATATCCTTGGTGTCTCGTTAAAACTATAATATGTTTATCAAAGCCATTGTTAACGCAGTAGTGAATTGGAATGGAGTCAGAAGGGCCGCCATCCACTAGCTTCCTACCATTTACCTCAACTATCGGTGAAACAAGAGGAATGGAACTAGATGCTCTGACGTAGATACCATCTACTCTCATGTCGTTTATTGGTGCATAAAAACCTTTTCCAGTTTCACAGTCAGTAGAAACTGCAATCAGTCTACATTTTGAAGTCTTATATTTATCATAATCAAAAGGTACTAGTTTATTTGGTAGGTCATCGAACAGAAAATCCATGTTAAATATGGATCCTCTAGTAAAAAAGCCTAATAGGCTTACATACCTCTTATCAGCGCAATAACTAGCATTAATCTCCAAGTTACGTCCACGTTGCTCTGTAATATAAGATACAGAATTACATGCCCCAGCTGATACTCCTATTATATCCTGAAAAATCAGACCCTTATCTAAAAAATAATCTAATACTCCAGCAGTGTACAAACCTCTCATACCACCACCCTCTAATACTAAACTAATCTTAGCCATCCTTCATTTCACTCCCTTAACTTCTATTTCCAGATAGTTATCTCTATTTGATATTTTCTTACTGAATTATATCTCTTTTTCTAGCTATATTCAACAATGCTTTATGCGTGGATTTGATAGATAATAGGTGTATAGGGACTGTGTATTTACTTCAATCCAATCCTTAAAAACCATAATGTAAACTCATTGTGAACATTGTGTGTTAGCTATCCTGTTAAAGCTTAGAAGGATATATAATATTAAGAGAGCAGAAAAGAATATTATACTTTAACCATTTAACTAGAGGAGATTTGCGTAATGCCAAAAAAAATTGTTGAATATTCCTATGGAAAACTTTTTAAATATACTATGAAAGCTATAAATCCTTTCAAAAAAGCAATTATGACAACTGAATGCTTTGTTCATAAGATTATTAATAATCAAGCCTTGTTAATTTTGAAAAATGATAATAATTTAGATCAATACAATTTATTTTCTAATTATATTGCAGAGCTAAACCTGGGAGTTGTATGGGCAGATCAAGATTTTAAGAGTTCTGGGCATTTTTACAATCCTATTAAAGATCGTGGACTATATGGAAATACAAATGCTCTTACATTAGCAAAGAATTATTACACCTTTGCCATTAGCTATTGGAATTCAGGTGACATTAAGAGGGCAATGTTTTTCTTGGGAGCAGCAGCTCATTTAATACAGGATATGACTGTACCACAACATGCTAATATAAAGCTTTTAAAAGAGCATCATAAGTTTGAGAAATTCATAAAAGATACTTTTTATGATGTACCGGAATACCTAGTAAGCGATAAAGGTTGCTATTTAGAAAGTGTTGAAGAATTTATAAGACATAATTCAGTGTGTGCTATTAAGGCAAATAAAAGATTGAGTCATATTAACGACGAAGAGCAGAGGTACTACGCTTTAAGTAAATACACTATTCCGTTAGCGCAGAGAACTACAGCTGGTTTGTTTATGACGTTTTACAAGGAAGTACAAGAAAATGAAAATAAGATTTATAGCCAAATATAAGTTTAGATAAAAACTGTATTCCTAAATAACCTATTTTAGTCTGAGAGGAAACTTTTTAATGTTTAAGTGTGTTAGTTGTGATATTGAAATGGTAGAATCTAAATTTATTTCACAGGCTGCTCCTGGTTTAGAGCCTTACATTAGTTTCAAACCTAGTAATTTCAAATTAGGTGGAGAGAAAAGAAGCAAGGTAATATGCCATGTATGTCCAGATTGTGGAAAAATTGAATTAAGAGCAGCAAATATTGATATTTTTAAGTGAGATTAAAAAATTAAGTAAACAAAAACACCTCGCTCAACATGAATGTAAGTTACAGTTCATAGTGAAATGAGGTGTTTTTATGTATATATGAAATAAATTTTAAAATGTTATTGACTACATGGTCAATAGGCGTTACAATACAAATAATACCAATTGACTACATGGTCAAAAAAGGAGCTTAAGTTATGAATGCTGTAGAAATAAAGAGTCTTACAAAAGAGTATGGTAAATCCCGTGGAATTATTGATGTTAACCTTGAAATAAAAGAAGGCGAGGTGTTTGGCTTTATTGGTCCTAATGGAGCAGGCAAATCTACTACAATAAGGACGATACTGAATTATATTATGCCAACTAATGGCAAAGCTGAAATATTTGGATTAGACTGCTTTACACAGAGTGAAAAAATAAAGCGGCAAATAGGATATTTACCTTCTGAAGTACACTATTATGATGATATGAAGGTAAAAGAACTACTTAAATATTCAGCAAGCTTTTATAACAAGGATTGCTCAAAAAAAATATCAGAGCTATGTGATGCACTTGAGCTGGATACTAATAAAAAACTCGAGGAGCTTTCCTTTGGCAACAAAAAGAAGGTAGGTATTGTGCAGGCGTTACTACATGAGCCAAAGCTACTTATCCTAGATGAGCCTACCAGTGGTCTCGATCCATTAATGCAGAATAAATTTTTTGAATTATTAAAGGAAGAAAATAAAAAGGGAGTTACAATATTTTTCTCTTCACATGTTTTGACAGAGGTTCAGAAAATGTGCGACAGGGTTGCAATAATAAAAGAAGGAAAAATATTAAATATTGAATCGATAGATAACCTGAGAGCAAATACATACAAAAAGATTAAAATAGAGCTTAAAAATCCAGAGAATAATGCATTTGACAATTTCATTGGAGTTGTAAACAGAACAGTTCATGATAATTGTATTGAATTTCTTTTCAATGGACAGGTAGATAAGGTTATCAAAAAGCTTTACGAATATGATGTAAAAAACATTTGGATAGAAGAACCTCAGCTTGAGGAAATTTTTATGCACTATTATGAATAACGATTTTAATAACACTATGAAATTTTAAGGAGATAATACGAGTAAATAAAAGATATTATAAGGGGGATTTAAATATGGTTTTATATAAAAGGGAAGTAATTCGGAATAGAAAATCTACTATGCTATGGACTTCTATATTACTGAGTTATAACGTATGTATGTTATTGCTATATCCATCAATGGCTGGATCTTTAAAGGATAGTATGGATATAATGCTACAATCATTTCCAAAAGAGATGATTGTAGCATTTGGCCTAGATAGAGTGAGCATGACCGAAATTTTGGGATTTTATAATACATATTGCTATCTGCTGGTTACTATTTTAGGCGGAATATTTGCAGTGCTTCAGGGTAGCTCAATACTTTCGAAAGAAGAAGATGAAAAGACAATAGAATTCTTATTATCAAAACCGGTAACTAGAAACAAAATAATAACAGCAAAAATATTAGCAGTAGTAACGAATATAGTCATTCTAAATACAATAATAAGCCTGATATCATTTATTACTATTGAACTAGTTAAAAACGAGAGCTACAATAGAAGAATACTACTTTTACTATTTATAGCACCAGTATTTATGCAGATAACTTTTGCGGCAATTGGATTTATAATCTCTATATTTATAGTGAAAGCAAGAGTTAATTTCCCCACAGGAGTAGGAATAGTACTTGGATGCTACTTTATAAGCATAATAGCATCAATTTCAAGTAAGGTGGATTTCCTTAAGTATTTTACACCGTTTAAATATGTTGATGGTGCAAATATTATAACAAAACAGTCAATTGAACCAATATATTTGATTATAATGGCTATAGTAACTGCGATTTGTATTGTTGCCACATACATTATTTATAATAAAAAAGATATTGTAGCATGATTAAATTTATCATATATATACTGCCGCTAATACTCAGACGTCTATAGGCGGTGTTAAGACACTAGATAATGAGTTCTAAGATTCAATGGGGTTAAAAGCATCTACTGAATCTATGAACTCATTTTATACATTAGATGCTTTTAAAATCGTAAAAACCTTAGAGGAGAGAGAAAATTGAATTCAGCTTTCGAAAACATAAGTGAAGAAAAGAGACAAAAAATAATAGCCGCTTGCTTGTCAGAATTTGCAGATAAAGGTTATGAAAATGCCTCTACAAACAGTATGGTAAAAAAAGCAGAAATATCAAAGGGGTTACTTTTTCATTATTTCGGAAATAAAAGAAATCTATATTTATATTTAGTGGACCTTGCGATAGATAGCTTTATAAGTAAATTTTACAGTTATTATACCAAGCCGGATAGTGATGTTTTTGAAAGGGTAATGCAAAGAGGTGTCATTAAAATTAAGATTTCCAGTGAGGAACCTCTTATGTCCAAACTTGTAATGGAGGCGTTTATAGACACTCCACAAGATATGAAAGAGGAGATGGATATCAGGTTTAAGAAACTCTACGCTGAGAATATACCAATGCTTTCACAAGATGTTGATTACTCGTTATTTAGAGACAATATTGATACCGAAAAAGCAATGGAATTCATGATGTTGTGTTTCGATGCATTATATAATAAATATATTAATAAGTTTAAAGGCAAGGCATTAGCACTGAGCGATGATGATATTGACGATATGGTGAAAGAATATTATGAATTTATGGATATGATAAAATTTGGGATGTACAAGAAAAAATGATAATTGTAGATTTGGGTGTACAAGAAGAAATGATAATTGTAAATTTGTATATGTAAATTACTGGGTTAAACCACCAGCTTTTCATTGGCATTTGAAAGAGCAAAAAGAATTGAACAAGGTTTGAAGATTTAGATAATTTATACTAAGTAAAGGTGGATATAGAGTGGAAAAATTGAAACTTGTTTGTTTTGACTTGGATGATACTCTGATTAGAGAAATCCATTCTGTTATGTTGCCATGCATTTTAAATGGAAAAGAAAAAGAGCACTCTTTCATTCAAGAGCAGGAAGACCAGGGATTGATTAACTACATATCAGCAGATTACCTTAGAGCAGAACTACTTTTAGGTCTTGAAGAACATAAGATTGCCCAGTCTTTTTTGGAGATTGCAAAACCTCTAAAAAATATAAAGAGTGTAGTTGAAGTTTTGCATGAACGAGGTATTAAATGTATTGTTATAACTGTCGGTCCAAAGCAAGTAGCCAAAGTGGTATGTGATATTTGGGGATTTGATGATTATTATGGTAGTGATTATGAAGTGGTTGAAGGAGTATTTACTGGAAAAATCCTTAATTACATCAGAGCTGAACAAAAAACTGTATGTTTGAAAAATTTTTGTAAAAATTACAGTATAAAACCCCAAGAATGCATCGCTGTAGGCGATGGTTCAACAGATATTCCAATTTTTGAATACTGCGGAAAATCTATTGCTATTAACAGTTCACCAGAAGTTCAAAAAAGTGCAATGTATGTTGTTGATACAGACGATTTAACAGACATTCTTAAATACATATTATGAGCAAAATACTCTAGTTGGGAATAGGATTAGATTTTGTTAGTTTTCAATTCTATATTTTGTACCAGGTCTATTATTATACATAGTGGCAGAGAACTAAATATTATATGTAAATAGCAAAGGAGCTAGGGAAAGTCTCTACAGAATATTTTTAGAACAAACGTTCTTTAAATATTGTCTAATTTCCAGTTATAGTATATAATGGGATGGTGATATTTCATCAGGTTTTAATTGAGGATAATTACAAACCTGACAGCAACAATCGTCACTGTCCTTATATACATTATCTCTTGGATTTGAAGTGTAAACCATAAACTGAAAATAATAGGAGTTTTATTGAATTATTTATAGGCTAGTCCATCAGTAGTACTATTTTACTGATTGTATAAGAAGGCTATGGATGCTTTATTATATGACACTAGTTTATAATATTTAGATGGGAAAAAAATAAATGATTATAAAATGGTTTCCGCGTTCATGGATCCAAATTAAAACTACAAAATTTGTTATTTATATCGACCCATCATATATGAGTACATATTTTAGTAAATACAGTAAAAAAGTTATTTTCTCTGAAGCAGAAGATGATTGCTTGCCTGAAAGCTTGGAAAAGGGCAATTTAATTCTTATTTCACATATTCATAAAGACCATTGTAAAGAGGTTACTATTAATAGACTGAGTGATGAAAGAACAGTCATATTAACACCTAAGAGGTATACTAAAGAACTAGATGAAAGAGTTAAGCTTGTTTTGCCTGAAAGTAATTATTATTTTCAAGACATTTTAATTGAGACCGTGTACTCGTACAATACTGTTGAAGGAAGTTCAAGCAGAAAGGTACATAAAAAGGGTGAAGGTGTTGGGTTTATTATTAATATTGATAATAAACGAATATACTTCTCAGGCGACACCGATTTAATTCCCGAAATGGAAGAGATAAAAGATATTGATATCGCTTTTGTTCCTATAGGAGGAACATTCACAATGGATACAAATGAGGCATTTAAAGCAATTCTTTCTATAAAGCCTAAATTTGTAATACCAGTTCATCATTTAAAAGCTGACCCTATAGGTTTCAAAAATAAATTTGAAGCAATAACGGAAATAGCTGTAATAGTGTTAAATATTGGAGATGAATTTGCAATAGAAAAATAAATTGATTATATGCGTTTTTAGTAATTATATAGGTTGGCAATTGATATTGAAAAATACAGAGAGAGAGGAACACAGAAGATATTTCAACCACAACTAAGTTCATTTCCTGATATTCCTCATAAACTTATTTTAGAATATCTGAGATGTTCTAATGTATTTCATTTAGTAAGATATTAATACAAGGCAATAAACAAAGAATATTTATTCATTGGAGGTTAATTATGAAAATTACTACAATAAAAGAGAATAATGTGGAAATTGCAGTTGTAAGTAGCAGCGAGGTACTAATAACTGATGTTCAGTCAGCATTAGATTTTATAGCAACAGTAAATTATGAGGTGGGTTGTGAACGTATAATTTTAAATAAATCAGCTATATGTGAAGACTTTTTTGATTTGAAAACACGGCTTGCAGGTGAAGTATTGCAAAAGTTTATTAATTATCACACAAAAATTGCAATAGTCGGTGATTTCTCAGTGTATTCTAGTAATAGTTTGAGAGATTTTATATATGAGAGTAATAAAGGGAAGGATATATTTTTCTTGTCAGATGAAAAACAGGCAATTGAAAAGTTGAGTTTTGTTTAATACAACAGTATTGAATAGTTTAATCACATGTAAATAAAATTTATTAGATGTATTGTATGAGTAGTATAATTCAACATCAAGGCTATAAACAATGAATTTGGAGGAAAGAATGATCTGCATTAAAAAGGCTACAGAAGAAGATGCAAAAGATATTATTAAATGCAAAATAGATGCTTTTAAAGAAGAAGTAAATTTATATGGCTTCGGTCCACGTGGCTACGACTCGCTAGAAGAACTGATTGAATTGATAAAGGAAGGAATTTACTTCAAGATTCTTGATAGTGAAAAAATAATTGGAGGAATTCGAGTTCGCGATAATGGTGATGGTCAGTACTGGATTGGGGCAATTTATATATATTCTATCAATCAAAATAAAGGTGTTGGTACTAAAGCAATGAACTTATTGTTTAGTGAATTTAAGGATTCAAAAAAGTGGTACTTAGAGACTCCCTATTTAAGTTTTAGGAACCATCACTTCTATGAGAAAATGGGTTTCATAAAATTTGGTGAAACCAAGCATGATGTTAAGAATAATGGTTTTCATTTATTTAAATATGAGAAAATAATCAGCTTATAGTTATTAGTCTAGTATTTAAGGCCTCAGCTTCGTGCTGTTCTCACTTGACATAAATGTAAAAAGCAGCATAAATGTAGATGAACAGCATAAATGTAAATGAACGCCATGAATGAAACATGTCGAGAGGTGCTAGAGAAAGGTTTTAGAATGGAGCTTATTATGCAAAGAGATATGTACATAAAAATCGAGAACTATATGCTTTCATGTATGAAGGATGGAGCTCATGATTGTCAACATATTTATAGAGTTCTGTATGCTGCTTTAGATATTGCAAAGGATTATGAAGTAGATAAAGAAGTACTGATAGCAGCATCACTTCTACATGATATTGGTCGTGAAGCTCAGTTCCAAAATCCTATTCTAGACCATGCTATTATTGGTTCGGAGAAGGCATATGATTATTTACAGCTAATTGGTTGGCCAGAATATAAGACTCAACATGTAAAAGCCTGTATTTTTAGTCATCGATTCAGAAATAGTAATCCTCCAGAAAGTATTGAAGCAAAAATATTGTTTGATGCTGATAAGCTAGATGCAACTGGAACAATGGGCATTGCAAGAACAATTGCATATGAAGGAATAGTTGCAGAACCATTATATTGTGTTGATGAGCAAGGTAATGTTCTTGATGGTGAGGAAAATCAAGAGTCATCTTTCTTTCATGAATATAATTGGAAGTTAAAGAATGTTTATGATAAGTTTTTTACCAGTCATGCAAAAATAATCGCTGAAGGGCGCAAAAAAGCAAGCGTTGAATTCTATGAGAATATGTACAAAGAGGTCAAAACGATTCACAAAACTGGATTAAAAGCTCTGAATAATGAGTTGGTGTAAAAGTCATGCAAAAGGTATTTAGGGCTGTAGCATTTGGTGTTACAATGGATTTAATTCCATCATAAATCAGAGATGATTGAACATGAATTGATGTATAAGACAAGTAATAAAGGAGTATTTTGTTATGAAAGCTATGGTTAAGTTTATAGTTATTATGATAATGCTAAGTTACTTCTTGATGGGG
>Ga0123338_10002612_pt1 | contig 16746 bp, 14 predicted proteins | sample grotaG_FD_89793 | JGI IMG/M metagenome (GOLD analysis project Ga0123338, IMG submission 89793) | Glacier valley bacterial and archeal communities from Borup Fiord, Nunavut, Canada, to study Microbial Dark Matter (Phase II) -... | ecosystem: Environmental > Aquatic > Freshwater > Ice > Glacier ...
CATCCTCGCCCGCGGTCACATCGAACCGCAGCCCGATTACATCCTCAATCTCGAAATTCCCGACGTCCAAACCGCCATGATCGAAGCCGGTGCCTGGGAGCGTCACGAACGCGTCCTCTATAACATCCACCTCCAGGAAGGCCGCCTTCACCGCATTCTCTCCAAAACCTTGGCCGACCTGCGCGAGCAACAAGCCCGCCGCAAGCAGCAAGCCGAAGCCGAGCTGGAAGACGCCGTCGCCGCCTTCACCTATCACAAACAAAACCACTTACCCTTCCAGCCCACCGAATTTGGCTTTGTTTCTACAATCGCCGAAATCAAACTCGCCGCGCTCCGTCAACAATGGAGGAAGCGCATCCAATAACGCCTCTTCCTATGTGAAAATTTGCCCCCAACCCGGCCGCTCGTCAGATGCAAAACGCGAAGTGTCCCCGCCCGCCAGATTGCCTGGAGTGCGCTCGCTATGATAAATTCGTTGTTTATAAATCTGTTGTTTCTGCTGACATTTCATGGATTCTACGTTTCAGGCGCTCGGCCAAATACTGCTGAACGGCTTACCTACTTTCTTCCTCATTCTGTTTCTCAATTTTTATTTGAAGCGGATGTTCTTCACGCCGCTCGAACAAACCCTCGCGAAGCGCTATGAGTTGACCGAAGGCGCACGCATCGCCGCCGATCAGAGCCTCAAAAAGGCCGACCAGCGCATTGCCGATTATCAGAAAAAGCTGCGCGAAGCTCGCGAGGAGGTCTACGCTCAACAGGAACTCGCGCACCGCAAACTGGCCGATGAACAGGCCGCCGAACTCGAAGCCGCTCACCGCCACGCCGAAGAAATGCTCTCCCGCACCAAACTGCAATTGGCCTCGCAAAAGGCCGCCGCTCTCGAAACTCTATCCCAGCGCAGCGATGAACTCGCCGACCTCATCGCCGATTCCATCCTGAAAGGCAAGGCCGCTTGAAACGCTTTTCACTCTTCTTCCTCGCTGCGCTTCCCGCCCTCCAGGCCGCCGAGCAGGCCGGTGCCGAAGCCCCCCACGATATGACGCCCTGGCTCTGGGCCAACTTCCTCATCCTTATGGGTGCGCTTGCCTGGCTCGGCGTCAAACACGGTGGGCCCTTTCTCCAGGCCCGTCAGGAAACCATCGCCAAAGGCATCAGCGATGCCGTCGCCACCAAGGCCGATGCCGATCAACGCGTCGCCAAAGTTGATGAGCGCCTTGCCAATCTCGATGCCGAAATCGCCACTCTCAAAACGCAAATGATCGAAGAGCAGCAGCAGGAATCGAAGCGCCTCGCCGATCGCAATACTGCGGAAATCGCCCGCATCCAGCAGCAGATGCAGCAGGAAATCGAATCCGCCGGTAAGTCTGCCCGAATCGAACTCCAGGCCCATGCCGCCAAGCTCGCCGTCGACCTCGCCGAACGCAAATTGCGCGACCGTATGAATGACGAAACACGGCACAGTCTCGCCCGCAACTTCGTCGAGAGTCTTCAATGACAGCCACCGCCATCGCCCAGCGCTACGCCAGCGCTCTCGTCGATGTGGTCATGGCCGATTCACAGGGTAACCCCGATCAAGCTCTAACAGCGCTCCAACAATTCCAGGCTCTCGTCGCCGGCTCTCAGGATCTTCGCCATGCGCTCGAATCCCCAGCCGTCTCCCCTGCGCGCAAGCGGTCTCTCATCGATCGGTTCGTCTCGAAGCTCGGCACCCCGCGCGTGGTCCGAAATTTCCTTCTCGTCCTCAGCGATAAGCGCCGCCTCACGCTTCTCAACGAAGTAACCGAACAGTTCGACATCCTGCTCGATGAGCGGCGCGGCTTCGTGCGCGCCGATGTACAATCGGCCGCTGAGCTCACCCCGGTGGAGCAAAATGATATCGCGCGTGAACTCTCCCGCGTTGCGTCAAAACAGGTGCGAACCCGTTTCACGGTAGACCCGGAGTTGATCGGCGGCGTCATCGCTCACGTCGGGTCCACTGTCTACGATGGCTCCATCCGCGGGCAGCTCGCGCTCATGCGCCGGCGCCTTGTCTAACTCGACATTACGAAAGGTAAAAATTTATGGCTCAGATTCGAGCAGACGAAATAACAGAAATTCTCCGCCAGGAGATTGAAAATTACGAACGCGCGGTAGACGTGTCCGAAGTAGGTTCGGTCATGTCCGTCGGTGACGGAATCGCCCGTATCCACGGCCTCGAACGCGTCATGGCCGGGGAGCTCATTGAGTTTCCCCACGGTGTCTCCGGCATCGCCATGAACCTTGAAGAAGATCAGGTGGGCGCGGTGCTCCTCGGTGAACCTTCGCTCATCCGCGAAGGCGACGAAGTCAAGCGCACCAACCGCATCATGTCCGTCCCCGTCGGCGAAGCCCTCGTCGGCCGCGTCGTCGATGCTCTCGGCCGCCCCATCGATGGCAAGGGCCCCATCAACACCACGCAGTTCAACTCCATCGAACGTCTCGCCCCCGGTGTCGTCGATCGTCAACCCGTCCGCCAGCCCATGCAGACCGGCATCAAGGCCGTCGACGCCATGATCCCCATCGGCCGCGGTCAACGCGAACTCATCATCGGCGATCGCCAAACCGGCAAGACCGCCATCGCCATCGATTGCATCATCAACCAGAAGGGCGGCGACATGATCTGTATCTATGTCGCCATCGGCCAGAAGAAGTCCACTGTCCGCCAGTTGGTCAAGACCCTTGAAGATTACGGCGCCATGGAATATTCCATCGTCGTCTCCGCCAGCGCCTCCGAATCCGCCGCCATGCAATACCTGGCGCCTTACACCGGCTGCGCCATGGGCGAATATTTCCGCGATACCAAGCGCCACGCCCTCACCATTTACGACGATCTCACCAAGCACGCCGCCGCCTATCGCGAAATCTCTCTCCTCCTCCGCCGTCCCCCAGGTCGCGAAGCCTTCCCCGGCGATGTCTTCTTCCTCCACAGCCGTCTCCTTGAACGCGCCGCCAAGCTCAACGACGCTCTCGGCGCCGGTTCACTCACCTCCCTGCCCTTCATCGAAACGCAGGCAGGCGACGTTTCGGCTTACATCCCCACCAACGTCATCTCCATCACCGATGGCCAGATTTATCTTGAAGCCGATCTGTTCAATTCCAACATCCGCCCCGCCATCAACGTCGGCCTTTCTGTCAGCCGCGTCGGCGGTGCCGCCCAAACGCCCGCGATGAAGAAGGTGGCCGGCACCTTGCGTCTCGATCTTGCGCAGTACCGCGAACTCGCCGCCTTCGCCCAGTTCGGCAGCGATCTCGATAAGAGCTCCCAGGCCCAGCTAGCCCGCGGCAAGCGTCTCGTCGAACTGCTCAAGCAGAAACAGTACGCGCCTATCCCTGTCGAAAAGCAAATCGCCATCGTCTACGCCGGCACCTCAGGTGTGCTCGACGACCTCCCCGTTGAACAAGTGCGCGAGTTTGAAGAAGAGCTCTACAAGTTCCTCGATAACTCCAAGCCCGCCATTCTCGATAGCCTCCGAAAGGGCAAAAAGCTTGACGAAGTCAAACAGCCCTTGACCGACGCCCTCAAAGAATTCAAGGACCGCTTCGTCTCGGACAAGGCCGCCAAGCAGCCCCAGGCGGCTCACGCATAAGGCCCCGGCATGCCGAGCCTCATAGACATCCGGCGGCGCATCCGCTCCGTCAAAAACACGCAGCAAATCACCAAGGCCATGAAGATGGTCTCCGCCGCCAAGCTTCGTCGCGCGCAAGACCGTGTCACCTCCGCGCGTCCCTTCAACGCCATGCTCAAGCAGATGATGGGCGATCTGGCGAACGCAGCCTTGTCGGACGAAAACGCCGCCGCCAGCCCCCTTCTGGCCCGCAGAGAAGAGAAGCGCATCCAGCTCATTCTCCTCACCACCGATAAGGGCCTCGCCGGTGCCTTCAACAGCAACCTGGTCAAGGCCGCCGCCAAGTTCCTGCAGGAGAAAAATGGCGCACAGGTCGAGTTCGTCCTAGCCGGCCGCAAGGGTCGCGATGCCTTCCGCCGCCGTGGCGCCGCCATCACCTCCGAACACATCAACCTGCTGCAAAAAATCGAGTACAAAGATTCCGCCGCCATCGCACGCGCCGCCATGGAACGCTACGAAAAGGGTGAGATCGACGCCGTCTACCTCCTGAATAACGATTTCAAAAGCGTCATGGCCCAGACCATTTCCGTCCAGCGCCTGCTCCCCTTCGATCTACCGGAACAAACCGAGACGCGCGACTACATCTTCGAACAGCCGCCGCTAGAAATGTTGGAACGCCTCCTGCCCCGCTATCTCGAAGTGGCGGTCTATCGCGGCCTGCTCGAGACCGCGGCCGCCGAACACGCCGCCCGCATGACAGCCATGGATTCGGCCTCCTCCAACGCCGGCGACATGATCCAAAGCCTTACCCTCAACCTCAACCGCGTCCGCCAGGCCGCCATCACGCGCGAGATCATTGAAGTAGTCAGTGGAGCCAGTGCAGGCGAATAATGATGTTAGTCAAAGCAGTTTTGCTGATATTGTCGTGTGGCGGCTTAGTGTTTGGCTCCCTCATGGCACCAGCCTCAATCTCTGGTACGTTGCAAATTTCAGATCTGGTAGTCGTTGGCACTGCTAACGTAGCCTTCAGCGCGGGTACGTATTCAGGCACCATCCTGGTAGGTGAAGTCCTGAAAGGCAAAGCCGTAACCGGAAGTGCCATCCCAATTTCTTGGATCGAACCCCCGAATGCAATGAGGATCAGGGTACCCGGCCGCGCCGAGAAGCCGCTTCAACTCACGGGAATCTTCTTTCTTCAAGCGGCCTCCGGACCCTTCCAGATCCTTACAATGACAAGCGGCGCCTATTCCTTCGCTCAGCTTTTTCTTCCTACCATTCCTGGCGCCAGCAGAGGGCCGATTGCCGCCGCCGTTTCATCGCAGGCGAAAACTGCTCTGGATCGAATAGCGCTGGAGGTCCTTGCCAGTTTCGAAGCGGGGCTGCCGTCAAGATACGATCTTGCCGGCGTCTATAAAGACACTCGATCACCCGTTTTGTTGGCAGCATTCAAGTCTTTTAAGATGAGTACGGATAAAGAGCTTGCCGCGCTCGGACACGCGGGCTCCATCGCAACAGGTGATGCCTCCTCCATCGAGGCAATTCACCAAAACGCGAAAACGCTCTCGACCGCCCGGCGATGGGATTCGGTCCTTTTTGAAATACAGCAGTTCAGAGACCCGGCGAACGTAAACGCAATTACGGCTCTCGAAAATATCGTGTCCGACCAATCGGCACTCCTTCCTCTTCGCCAAGCGGCGGGAATCTCGCTCGGTGCCATCCATGCCCGCCATAGCCTGCCTTACCTCGCAGCCTTGCTAACGGAACCAAGCCTCACCTTACGCACTGCTTCCGTAGGTGGTCTCGCCCTCTTCGCGAACGACGTTGCAATTGGCGCGTCTTCCCCGGGTGCCAGACCCTCCCCCTACCGGGGCGACCAGACAATCGCCCATTCCGCCTGGGACGAAAGAATCGTAGGCCGCGACGGTTCCTACACGTCGTTTTGGCAAGCATGGTGGCTCACTCATCGAGCCGAACTAACCGCGTCGGCGTACTAAAATGTTATCGTTGAAGTTGCGAGTGGTTTGCCGCTCGGGTAGCGCTTATCGCTGTGCGAGAGCGTTACCTTCTCGCGTTTCATCTCTATGACATCCACAGAATATCCAGTCCAGGTAATCATCGGCAAGGTCGTCCAGGTCGCTGGCCCAGCCGTCGACGTTCAGTTCCCCGAAGGCCAGATCCCCGAAATCCACACCGCCATCCGCATTACCAGCGAAGGCTACGACGTCCCCACGCCCATCAACATCATTTGCGAAGCCGCGCAGCACATCGGTGAAGGCCGCGTGCGCACGATTGCCATGCAGCCCACCGAAGGTCTCGTGCGCGGCATGAAAGCCGAGAGCCTCGGTATCCCCATCACCGTCCCCGTCGGCCGCGCAACCCTCGGCCGAGTCTTAAACGTTTTAGGCGAACCGGTGGATCAACGCGGTCCCGTTGTCTCGGATACGCACATGCCCATCCATCGCGAAGCTCCCACCTATGAGGAGCAGGCGACCGGCCTTGAAATGTTCGAGACCGGCATCAAGGTCATCGACCTTCTTGAACCCTACTTGCGCGGCGGTAAAATCGGCCTCTTCGGCGGCGCCGGTGTCGGCAAGACCGTCATCATTCAAGAGCTCATCAACAACCTCGCCATGAAGCATGGCGGCGTTTCCGTATTCGCCGGCGTCGGCGAACGCACCCGCGAAGGCAACGATCTCTGGCTGGAATTCCAGGAATCGGGCGTCATCAACGAGCACGATCTTCCGAAGAGCAAAGTGGCACTCGTATACGGCCAAATGACAGAGCCGCCAGGCGCGCGCCTTCGCGTCGGCCTCACCGGCCTCACTGTCGCCGAATTCTTCCGCGATGAAGAAGGGCAGGACGTGCTGCTCTTCATCGACAACATCTTCCGCTTCACGCAAGCCGGTTCCGAAGTCTCAGCGCTGCTCGGCCGCATGCCCTCAGCGGTCGGCTATCAGCCCAACCTCGCCACCGAAATGGGCGAACTGCAGGAGCGCATCACCTCCACCAACAAGGGTTCCATCACCTCCGTGCAAGCCATCTACGTGCCCGCGGACGATTACACTGATCCCGCGCCAGCCACCGCCTTCGCGCATCTCGACGCCACCACCAATCTCTCGCGCGCAATCTCCGAACTCGGAATTTATCCCGCGGTCGATCCCCTCGCCTCCACCTCGCGCATTCTCGATCCGCGCATCATTGGCGACGATCATTACGACACCGCGCAGCAGGTCAAAGGCGTTCTCCAGCGTTACAAAGATCTGCAGGACATCATCGCCATCCTCGGTATCGATGAACTGTCGGACGAAGATAAGCAGACCGTCAACCGCGCCCGTCGCATCCAGAAGTTTCTTTCGCAGCCCTTCCACGTGGCCGAACAGTTCACCGGCCTGCCCGGCAAGTACGTCAAGCTCGAAGACACCATCCGCTCGTTCAAGGAAATCCTCTCGGGCAAGCATGACGACGTCCCGGAACAGGCTTTCTATCTGGTCGGCACCATCGAAGACGTCGTCGAAAAAGCCAAGGCGCTCAACAAAGACAATGGCTGAGTTGACGCTTCAAATCGCAACGCCGGAACGCCTCCTTTTCGAAGACAAGGTCAGCGAAGCGGAAGTGCCCGGCCGCGATGGCTACATCGGCATCCTCCCCGGCCATGCTCCGCTCATCTCTGAGTTGGCTGCCGGCGTGCTCCGCTATGTGAAGGATGGTGCAACCGTCCACATCTCGGTGCTCGGAGGGTTCGTTGAAATCCTCGATGACAAGGTCATGGTCCTCGCCGACGGGGCTCTGCGCAAAGAAGAAATCAACGTAGAAGGTGCGCGGGAAGATCTGAAGCGCGCACAGGACCTGATGAACCGGCCGTCCGATATCGATCCAGCCCAGGCGCTCGACGATGCCATGAAGGCGCAAGCTCTCATCGATACTGCCAGCCGGTAAAAGTGAGGAGTAGTGGAAACGTCGCCGTTTCGTTTTTCCATCAGCGCCACCTTCACCGCCGAACCAGTGGAAGCGGTTCTGCGCTTCTGGGAACAGCGGCTGAATGCGAACTTTGACGTTCGCTTCGCACCTTATAACCAGGTGCTCCAAACTTTGGCTAGCGATTTCAACATCAACCGCCATGGCCTGAATATCGTGCTCGCGCGCGCCGGCGACTTGGGCGCTCACGCAAACTTTCTCGATCTTCTGGCCGCAGTCCGACGTTTTGCTGAGCAGCCCGGCGTGCCCCTCGTTTTCGCTCTGTGTCCTCCCGCGCCGCCGGAACTGACGCACCTTGTGAAAGAGTATCTCGCCGACGTGCATTTGCTGAACCCGGATGTGTATCCGGTCACAGATATTCTGAGTGAACAGGGCGAGCGCTTGGGCCGCATTCCGTACACGGACCAATACTTCTGCGCTCTCGGCACCGCCTTGGTGCGCCTCGCCGACGCTCTGTCGCGCCCGCCTTTCAAGGTGGTCGCGCTCGATTGCGACAACACGCTTTGGCGAGGAATCTGCGGTGAAGATGGCCCTGCCGCCGTCGAACCAAACATTGCGCTGCAGCGCTTTATGCTGGACCAGCATCGCAACGGCATGCTGCTCGCGATGGTCAGCAAGAACAATGAACAGGATGTGCTCGATACCTTCGCCGCGCATCCTGAAATGCCGCTCACGCTTGCTCACTTTACTGCCAAACGGCTGAACTGGCACGTCAAGCCCGCGAACCTCGCGTCGCTGGCCGCCGAACTGCGCCTCGGTCTCGATAGCTTCATCTTTGTCGATGACAACCACAAAGAAACAGCCGAAGTAGCGGAGAGTTGCCCGCAAGTGCTCTCGCTCACTCTGCCTGAAGCCGAAGACTTCTTGGGGCGCGTCTGGGCATTTGACCATGCGGGCATGACCGAAGAAGATCGAAAGCGCAATGCTTCTTACGCGCAACGCGCGGAGTTCGGGCGTGAACTGGAACGTGCCGAAAATCTGCAGCACTTCATGAACTCGCTCGATCTGCGCGCCACGTTCGGTAGCGCTACTCCAGAGCGGCTCCCGCGCATCGCGCAGCTCACCCAGCGAACCAATCAATTCAACTTCTCCGGAGTGCGCCGCCAGGAGTCGGAACTGGCGGGCATCGAGTGCATCACGGTCGATGTGGCCGATCGCTTTGGCGATTATGGCCTCACCGGCGCGGTTCTCTTCAACGTGGAAGGCGACGCCCTGATCGTCGATACCTTCGTGCTCAGTTGCCGCGTGCTTGGCCGAGGCGTAGAGCATGCCGTAATGGCTCACTTGGGCCAGGAAGCATCGCGCCGCGGACTGAGCACCATTCAGGCAAACTTTATTCCTACGCCTCGGAACCGGCCCGCTGAGCAGTTCCTCCAGAGCATCGGCACGCCGCCATACAGCTTTAACGTTAAAGTATTGACAAATCTGAAGTGGCGCCCGGAGCCGCTCGAAGATGAACCGGCTCCCGCGCCGCCGGCTGTTCACGCCAAGCGGCCCGATTACGCCGCCATCGCGCTTGAGCTTGGCACCGTCGAACAGATCCGCGCCGCCATGGCGCCCGCCGGCATAGACGAACACTCGCTCACCCTCACCGAACGCCAACTCGCCGGCATCTGGGCCGGGCTGCTGGGCAAGGCTTCCATCAATGCATACGACAACTTCTTCGATCTGGGCGGCCATTCGTTGCTGATGGTGCAGATGGTGATGCGCGTGCGCGAAACCTTCGGCGTGGAACTCGGTGTCGACGACGTCTACTCCGGCACCCTGACCCTGGCCGACCTCGCGCGCAAAATCGAAAGCGACCCCGATGAATACAACGCCCTGATAAGTGAGATTGAGGCGATGTCCGATGAAGAAGTCGAACGCCTCCTGAAGGAGGCGTAAGTGCGCATCCTTCTCACGTCCAGCGCGTCGTATGCGCCGCCGCGCGGCGGCTCCACGCGCGGCAACTTGGTGTGGCTCAAACAGCTTGTCCGCGAAGGCCACTCCGTCCAGGTCATCTGTTCGGCATGGGATTCGGAAGGTTGGTCTGAACGCGACGGCATCCGGATTCACAGCGTGAAAGACCTGCCGTTGCGCGCTTCCGTGCTCGGCGATGCCATCCATGAATTCGCACCCGATTTCGTTCTTGTTTCCTCCGAAGACCTGAGCCATGTCCTGCTGCGCGAGGCCGATCGCGCCGCCGCGGGAAGAATTGTCTACCTGGCTCATACGCCGCAGTTCTTTCCCTTCGGACCAGAGAGCTGGAACCAGGACCGCGCGGCTGCCGACGTGGTACGCGGCGCGCGCGCCGTGATCGCTATCGGGCATCGCGTGGCGGCTTACATCAAGCAGCATGCCGAGTGCGTGGCAATTGTCATTCACCCGCCCATCTATGGCACCGCGCCGTTTCCGCGCTTCGGCAAGTTTGCCAGCGGTACCGTGCTCATGATCAACCCATGCGCGGTGAAAGGCATCTCTATTTTTCTCGCGCTGGCCCTCCGCTTCCCAGCGCTGTCGTTCGTCGGCTTGGCCGGATGGGGCACTACGTCGGAAGATCGCGCCAGCATGGCGAAACTTCCGAATATTCGCCTGCTCGAGAGCGTGCCCGAGATCGATTCCGTGCTGAGCGAGGCCAGCCTTCTGTTGATGCCGTCCCTTTGGTACGAGGGCTTCGGCTTGATCGCCATGGAGGCCATGCTGCGTGGCTTGCCAGTCATCGCGAGCGACTCTGGCGGTCTTATGGAAGCCAAAGCCGGAACAGGTTTCTTGATACCCGTGCGGCCCATCGAGCGGTACCTGACTGAGTTCGATGAGTTCCACATGCCCAAGCCCGTCATTCCAGAGCAGGATCTGGAACCCTGGGTGGCGGCGCTCAACACGCTGACAACAGATCCAGAAGCATACTCGCGTGAAGCTGAGGCGTCGCGTGAGCGGGCAGTGCAGTTCGTCTCCACGCTTGATCCCGCGCAGATGGGTTCGTTCCTCACGTCGCTGCCGCCGCCTCGCCCGATGCGAATTCTGCTTGCGCATAACTCGCTTTACTTCCCTTCGCATGGCGGCGGCGATAAGAGCAACCGATTGCTGATGGATGCGCTGGCAGCCAAGGGTCATGCGGTGCGAGTGGTCGCGCGTGTAGAGCACTTCGGTGACGAAGCGCACCAACGGCTCGCGACGCAGCTTGACGAGCGCGCCATAGAGTTTGAAGCGGGCGAGGAGCTGATACGCTTCGAGCGCGCTGGCGTAGACGTTCGTACGCTGACACGCTCGTCCCACCTGCGAGCGTACTTCGCGGCGCAAATCGAAGAGTTCGATCCAGACGTAATCGTGACCTCGACCGACGACCCAGCGCAGCTTCTGTTCGACATAGCGCGGCGCGCTGCACGAGCGCGCGTGGTGTACCTGATTCGCGCCACCATCGCCACGCCCTTTGGGCCTGACAGCCCTATCGTGAACACCGAAAAGACTGCCATGCTGCGCCATGCCGACGGCGTTGTCGGAGTGAGCGAGTATGTCGCCGAGTATGCTCGCAAGTGGGGCGCGCTGCCCGCCATCCATGTGCCGATCTCGCTGATGGACGCGGGGCCTACCGAGCCGCTGGGCCGCTTTGAGAACCGGTTCGTCACCATGGTGAACCCGTGCGCGGTGAAAGGCATCGACATCTTTTTGGGCCTGGTGAAAGCGATGCCCGAAACGCAGTTCGCAGCCGTTCCCACTTGGGGCACAACGCCTGAAGAGTTCGAGCTGTTGCGCGCCTTGCCCAACATCACGCTGCTGCCGGCGGTGGACGATATTTCGGAGGTGCTCCGTCAGACTCGCGTCGTGCTGGTGCCCTCCGTGTGGGCGGAGGCTCGCTCCCGCATGGTGATGGAGGCGATGCTCAGCGCGATCCCGGTGATGGCGAGCGATGTCGGTGGTTTGAAGGAAGCGAAGCTGGGTGTGCCTTACCTGATTTCTGTGACTCCAGTCACAGAATATCGGGCCGAGGTGGACCAGAACATGGTGCCTGTGGCGAAGGTTCCGCCGCAGGATATCGGGCCGTGGCGCGCGACGCTCGAGCGCTTGACCACAGACCGGGAGCATTGGGAACTGATCTCCAGCGAATCGCGAACCGCGGCACTCGCTTACTTGCGGAAGCTGACGGTAGATCCCTTCGAGAGTTACCTTCAGCATTTGATCCGGAAGCCCAAACACCAGGTGGCCACCAGCGATGACAGGAAGCGGCTGCTCGCCTTGCGGCTGAAGCAGCGGCGCACTGCGGGCTGGTTTCCCCGTTGTGCGGCGGGCGAGGGGCCGAAGCTGTTCTGCTTCCCGCATGCCGGAGCTGGAACGCTCGCGTATTTCTTTTGGACGGTGCCGCCGTTCGCGGTGTGTCCCGCGCTGCTGCCCGGCCGAGAGGATCGCGCGGCGGAGCCGCCGTTCCTCGAGATGCCCGCTTTGATCTCTGCTTTGCATGATGCGATACGTCCGTTCGTGAACCAGCGCTCCGTCTTCTTCGGCCACAGCATGGGGGCGGGGATCGCGTTCGAACTGACGCGAGCCCTGCGCCGGTCCGGCTCTACACTGCCTCGCGCGCTGGTGGTTTCGGGAGCGAAGCCTCCGCAATTTCGTCTGAATCAAAAAGTGCGGCCAGATCCGCCCGATGAAGAACTGGCGGAGCAAATTCGCTCTTTGGGCGGCGTTGCGGAAGATTTGATTTCACTGGCGCTGCCTGTCTTGCGCGCCGACACCAAGCTTTACCGGAACTATCGCTATGAAGACGAGCCGCCTTTGCCGGTGCCGCTCATTGCTTATTGTGGAGTTTCAGATCCGAATGTCTCAATTGCCGAAATGGAGCAATGGCAAGTTCAGACCTCCGAAGGCTTCCAGCAACGCTGGTTTCCTGGCGGCCATTTTTATCTCAAAGAACATCGCGATGCTGTGTTGCAAGCTCTCGCACTCGATCTCAACCCGGCGTTAGCGTAGATTCGTAATCCGTGGTCTCCGGCTCGAGTTCGAGCGCCGGTTCGACCAGCTTGCCGCGGAGGTCCGCCGAGAGCCAGAAGAGGGAGGTTGAGGCACTGAGGCACCCCGCTACTACGCCCACGGTTCGGATGGAGACGTAATCGGTCGCCGCGCTGGCCAGCGCGACGGAGATCATCATGGTTCCGTTTACCATCATGTCGGTGAGCGAGAAAATGCGGCCTCGCAAGCGGTCGGGCACATGAGTCAGCAGCACCGTCCGGTTTAAGACATTGTTCGAACCCATGGCGGCTCGCGAGATGCAGATGAAGAGCGAAGCGAGCCAAATGGTCGGCATCAACGCGTAGGCGATGTACGCCGTGCCGTGGATGAAGTATCCAACGCTGATGGCCTTTTTATAGCCGGGAAATTGCATCCGCGTTCCCAGCCGGTGGGCCAGGATTCCGCCGAAGACCAAGCCCAGGCCAGCCGCACCCCAAATGATGCCGATGCCCTGCGGCCCCTTCTTGAAGACGATCTCTCCGAAGAGAGTGAACAGCACTTGCGCGGCACCCCCACCGCTAGCCCAGCCGACATAGGCGAGCCCCACCGCTAATATCAAGGGAGTGGCCCGCATGTAGGCAACACTCTCACGAAAATCGCGCCAGAATTCGCCTGCGTTGTGCTGTTTCGTATATACGCGGATCGCGCGGAAGTGGCCTTCGGGCGAACGCAGCAGGTAAATGGCGAAGGCGCTGCACAGGAACGAAATAGCGTTTACGATAAAAGCCCACTCATATCCGAACTGCATGGTGGCCACGCCGCCCAGAAACGTGCCGATAGTAAGCGTGACCCATGACGTGGTTTGTGTAAGCGCGTTCGCGGTATGCAACTGTTCCGGCGTGGCGATGCGAGGCAGGATCGCAGAGCGGCCGCTGTTGAAAAAAGGTGAGGCGAGCATCAGCAATCCGCTCAGGACGTAGAGTAGCCAGCGCTGCTTGTGAGTGAGGATAAGGATGAAGGCGAGGGCCACGACGAAGCGAAAGAGATCGCTCCAGATCATGATGCGGCGGCGGTCGAAGCGATCGAGCAGCACGCCGGAGAGTGGGCCGGCGAACATGGCGGGAAGGGCGCGCGCGATCATGACGCCGCCCACGGCGACGCCGGAGCCGGTCAGATGCAGGGCGAGGCTGAGCACGGCGACATTGTTGAAATGATCGCCGACCTCGCTGATGACCTGACCGAGCCAGAGGTTCCGGTAGTTCGCGTTCGTGCGAATTAAAGATTGAAATCCCGACACTGTGAAAAGGTGAGAATCTAACGGGTATGCCGTTTCGATTTCTCATGGTCAGCGCGATGCTGGCCGGTGCTGCTCTGGCGCAAACAGCAGAGCATAAAGATCGCACACTAGGTTATGATGACACGCCTTATTTGCCCGGAGGGAAATGGCGTGTTCACGATGTGAGCCGTCCGCGGCCTGCGATGGTGACGCCGGGAACGGGCACGGCGGCCCCTTCCGACGCCATCATATTGTTCGATGGCACGAATCTATCTAAATGGGTGACGTATGTGAAGGGCAAAGAGTTGGAACCGAAGTGGATTGTTCGCGATGGCTACATGGAAGTGGTGGACGAGCAGGGCGGTTTAAACACGCGCGAGAAGTTCGGCGACATACAGCTTCATGTGGAGTGGGCGGCGCCCAAGAAGATTGAATACAAGAGCCAGGACCGGGGCAACAGCGGCATTATGCTGATGGGCCGGTATGAAGTGCAGGTGCTGGATTCCTATGACAATCCGACCTATGCGGACGGGCAGGCGGCTTCGATTTACGGGCAGTTTCCTCCGCCGGTGAATGTCTCGCGCAAGCCGGGCGAGTGGCAGACTTATGACATTGTGTTCGAGGCGCCGAAGTTCGAAGGCTCGACACTGAAAGCGCCTGCTTACGTGACGCTATTTCACAACGGTGTATTGATGCACAATCGGCAGGAACTGCTGGGAGATACGCCGCACGCGAAACTCGGCACGTATGAACCGCACGGCGCGGAGGAATCGCTACAGCTACAGAATCATCACACGTCAGTGCGCTACCGGAATATCTGGGTGCGCAAGTTGAACGGCGCGGAGCACGTGGAAATTCCGCGTTAGCCGGGACGACCGAACGCCAGAACGAAATAGCTGGCGCGGGTGGTGCCGATATTTTTCCACCCATGTTCCTCATTTGAGGCAACGTAGGCGACAGAGCCGGGGCCAAGGTGTGTCGACTTCCCGCCGAGGGTGACTTCAATGATGCCCTGGTGCACCATCACCATCTCCTCATGTTCGTGATGGTGCGGCGGGTGAGGCGCCATTCCGAGGCCCAGTTCTGTTTCGTGAATATCGAAGTGATAGCCAGTATGCGTGTGGGCGTCCAACACCTGACGGCCGACGTTATCGCCGTTCGGCTTCGCGGGTAAGTCTTCGAACTTGAAGGTATGGGAGGGAGAGGGCTTTGAAGTTTGCGCGTGTGCGGCAAGCGCCGGCATCAGCAGGGCAAGATTTCTTCTGGAGATCTTCATCGGTCTTAGTGTACTTGCAAAGTTTTGTCTAACCAGGAGATCATCTCCGCTTTCCAATGCTGCAATTCCGGCGTGCGCCAGCCGCTCATGCCGTGACCGCCGCCTTCCATGGGGATGAGTTCGCAGCTTGCGCGCACCGACTTCATGGCCTTACACATTTCAACGGACTGAGTGTAGGGAACCTGATCGTCTTTGGTGCCGTGAATGGCAAGGAAGGGAGGCATGCCATTGTGCACGGCGGCAATGGGCGCGAGTTCGCGAAGCTTGGCTAACCCAGCCGCATCGAGCGTGTCGACTCCGAAGAAATGGATGCCACCGCCATTGGCTGCGTGCCGCTTGATGCTGGTCATGTTGAAGCGCTCCGGATGATCGCGCCGTTCGACTGCGATTTCGGAGTAGTCGACGGGACCGTAGAAATCGACAACGGCGTCAACGCTGGTCTCGGGAGTTGTGTGGGTGCCCGCATAGTTGACGAGCAAGCCGCCGGCGGATTCGCCGATCAGCGCAATCTTGTTTGGGTTGACTTTGTATTCGGGGGCGTTATGCTTCACCCAACGGATAGCGCTGCTCACGTCTTCCCTGGCTTCGTTGAAGTGAAAATGGGGGGCCATGCGGTAATCGATACTGAACCAGGCGTAGCCGGCCTTATCCAGAACGTCGAAGAGGGGCCGCACGTTGGTGCTCTTGCTGCCCTCATCGAAGCCGCCGCCGTGGATCAGGATGGCGGCGGGGAAAGGACCGGGTCCATCGGGAATGTGCAGATCGAGGAGCACGTGCTTTCCGCCGGGCGATGAGTAGGAAATATCGGTCTTATCGAGGGAGGCGCCGGAGAGAGAGTAAGCGAGGGCAACAACGAGGAGAAAACGGGGGAGCGGCATGGAACAAGAGGTTATCAAGTTGCCATGCCGCCCGTGCAATACGTGTTACGGAGTTACGCGTGTGATGTAGGTTCCCCAATTGGCGAGAACCGTCCGTTTAGTTGTGGGGATGCATTCGGTGGCGAACCAGACGTTGCCCAATTCATCCGCAAAACTTGCCGAGTAATCGCCCCAACGCGACACGTGAGCGCCACTGGCCCCGGTGAAGCCGTCTTCCGGACCGACGCCGGCTTTCGAGATTGTGATGGGGCCTTGAAAGCCTGTGGAGTCAACCAGGGAGTAGGCGGCGCTGGGGAAGTTATCCGGACCGGAGAGTGAATATCCGATGAGCCCTTTGCCCGAATTATTGACGCCGATGGAGGGATAGTAGACATCGCGATTCTCCGCGGATACATAGCCTTGCCCGGAGAGAACAGCCGAGACTTGCTGCTCCTTCACGGAAGGCGTCACAACGAAATACGCGATACCGGCGCGGGTGGTAACGCCGGTGCCGAGGATGGTGTTTACGCCGCCATAGAGTTTGCCTGCGGCGAAGACCACCTGATTCATGCGGTCATCGTTGGTGCTGATCATTTGCGGTTGGAAGTTACCAGGTCCCGTGGGCTGGCGGGCGTTCGGCGGCTGGCCGTAGGTTTCGGTGCCGAGGAGAGTGAACGTGAGGCGGATGGCGGAGGGGTTTGACGTGGCGAGCACATCGGTCTTGGTCAGAGACCATGTGGCGATGCGATTGTCGAGTGTGCCGTCGAAATCGAGCGCGCTTAAGAAGAACTCCGCGTGGCGGATAGCAGGCGTGGGTGCGTTGGGAGGCGCGACTGCGGGCTGCAGTGTGTA
>Ga0123338_10002614_pt1 | contig 16734 bp, 9 predicted proteins | sample grotaG_FD_89793 | JGI IMG/M metagenome (GOLD analysis project Ga0123338, IMG submission 89793) | Glacier valley bacterial and archeal communities from Borup Fiord, Nunavut, Canada, to study Microbial Dark Matter (Phase II) -... | ecosystem: Environmental > Aquatic > Freshwater > Ice > Glacier ...
CCACCTCGTCCGGATGAGCCTCGCCGAGTTCGAGCGCCGCCTCGATCCCCAGCGCTTCGTCCGCGTCCACCGCTCGACCATCGGCAACTGCGACCACTTCGCGCGTGCCAAGCCGGCAGGCGGCGGCCGGATGCTCGCCCACATGGCGAACGGCGACGTCGTCCAGGTCAGCCGGGCTGGCGCGCAGACGCTGCGGGCACTGATCGTCTAGGCATCCCGATGGCCGCGGCGACCGACCCTTCGGCCGCACCGCATGTCCGTTGGCGGCTTTTTCCACCGCGACTGTCCCCGATCTGCGACCTCCCGCGACCTCGATCCGTGGAGGCTACGATGCGTCTTGTCCTGGTTCTCTCATGCTTGCTAGCCGGCGCTGCCCAAGCGGCACCGCGACTGATCGTTCCGGCCGATCTGACCGCACCCGCGCCGCAGCCCGTCGTGCTGGAGGGCGCAGCGCCCGGCGCGGCGGTGACGATCACCACCGAGCGGCCCAGCCGCGACGGAACGAAGACCTATCTCGCCAGCGCCACCTTCGCTGCCGACGCGAAGGGCCGGGTGGACACGGGGAAGGCTGCTCCGCACGACGGAAGCTATAGCGGGGTCGAACCGCTCGGGCTGTTCTGGGCGGCCAAGGCGACGCCGCGAAAGAGCAGCGTGCCGCACGGCGAAGTCCACGTCACCGCGGTCGTCGGGGCGGCCACGACGACGACGTCGACGCGATCCGAGCCCGACCCGGCCGCGGTCCGGGTGTCGACCGACACGCCGTTCCCCGGAGCGGTTTGGGCCAGTCCCAAGACGCCCGGCCGTCATCCCGTCGTGATCGTGCTTGGCGGCTCGGAAGGGGGCAGTTCGACCGCGCGCGAGGTCGCCCCGCTGTTTGCCGCACGTGGCTACGCGACGCTCGGCCTGCCGTACTACGACCCCGGCTACGACCCGACCGATCGCGTCGCCGGGCTGCCGTGCAGCTTCACGAACATTCCGGTCGACCGGCTCGCCACGGTCCGTGCGTGGCTCGCCACGCGCGCCGATGCCGACGTCGACCGGCTCGGCATCTGGGGCGTGTCGAAGGGGGCCGAGTTCGCGCTGATCGCCGCGAGCCGGTATTCGTGGATCGGCGCGGTCGTCGCAGTCGTGCCGAGCGACGTCGTGTGGGAAGGGTGGGGCGGCACGGGGCCGACAACCGCCTCCTTCGCCCTCGACGGCAAGTCGCTCGCCTTCCAGCCTTATGGTGGCATGGATGTCGAGCTGGCCAAGGCCGCCCGGGGCGAGGCGATGGACCTGCGGCGGGCGCATCTCGCGGGCCGCGCGGCATACCCCGATCGCCTCGCCGCCGCCCGGATTCCGATCGAGCGGTTCAAGGGAGCGTTGCTGCTGGTTGCCGGCTGGCACGATCAGATCTGGCCGTCGGCCGAGATGGCGGCCAACATCGTGGCCGCGCGCCGGAGCGCTGATCTGACGACCGAGCTGATTTCCGAGTCCGCCGCCAACCACTACCTCGGCTCGCCCGGCACGGCACCGGTCGATGGAAGCGTCACGCCCGGGGCAAACGGCACCGCTATCGCGCATACGCGAGCCGACGCGTGGAAGGCGACATTCGCCTTGTTCGACCGCGCGCTGAGCCCGAACCTGTCCGGCAATATCAATCACTCGTTGCCATAAAGAACGTTGGACAAGGAAGCCCGTCACGCCGGATGAGGTGACTTCCCTGCAAACCCGACCGTCGACCTCTGCATCGACGAGCCGGCCGGGGCGTACTCGTCCGGTGGAAATTGTCCGCTCGTTTCAATCTTCTGCATGCTAGCTATTCTGCAGGGCAAGGCGGGGTGATCGATGAGCGGACGTGTTGGCCCGCAAAGCGCGGAAGGCAGCAAGATGCGGCCCGGCCTGGGTCGTAATCTGACTTACGGGCTGCTCGATGCGGTCGGCCGGTCGATCGTTATCGGCGATTACGACCACAAGCCGTTCCCGACCGAGGCGGAGCTGGCGCGGCTGCACGGCGTCAGCCGCTCGGTCACGCGCGAGGCGGTCAAGATGCTGACTGCCAAGGGGCTGCTGAGTGCCCGCCCGCGGCAGGGCACGATCGTGCAGCCGTCGGCGGCGTGGAACCTGTTCGATTCCGACGTGCTGGCGTGGCTGCTCGAGCGCAAGTTCTCGATCGAGCTGCTGCGCCACTTCAACGAGCTGCGCGTCGCGATCGAGCCGGAGGCGGCGGCGCTGGCGGCGGCACGGGCGACGCCCGACGATATCGCCGCGATCTCTGCCGGCCTCGGCCGCATGCGCGCCGCCGAAGCGGGCAGCGACGACCCGCTCGACGCCGACATCGCCTTCCACGTCGCCGTGCTCGAGGCGTCGCGCAACCCGTTTTATCAGCAGTTCCGGGATGCCGTCGGCAGCGCGCTCAACACCTCGATCCGCTTCACCAACCGCATCAAGGGCCGATCGGCGAGCATCGCCGACCATGCCGCGGTCCGCGATCGGATCGTCGCCGGCGATGTCGATGGTGCGCGGTCGGCGATGCGTCGCATAATCGGGGACGTGCTGACGCTGATCGACAATGCCCCCGATGCGGCGGTCTAGCCCGCCGCCCGCCGCAGCCGCGCGACGCGCCCGAACAGCGGCTCGGCGCGCCGGCCGAACACCCAGCGATTGACCGCAAGCGAGACGCCGACCGACATGAACAGGGTCACCGCCATGAGGTGAATGTAATGGACCGGCGTCCAGACGAAGGTGAACACCGCGTAGATGCCAACGCCGACGACAAGCCCGGTGATCGCGGCGCGGGCGTCGACGTTGTTGAACAACAAGCAGACGATGAACACCGACAGGATCGGCATCGAGCTGAGGCCGTTCAGTTGCTGCACCAGATTGATGATGCTCGCTGCGCCGTCGTAGACCGGCACCAGCAGAACCGCGACGACGCAGACGCCCAAACTGATCCAGCGGCTCAGGCGGACGACATCGGGCTTGGGATCGATATAGGTTTCGTGGAGGTCGCAGACATAGAGCGAAGCGGACGAGTTCACGGCGCTGGCGAAATGGGCGAGCACGGCGCTGGCGATCGCCGCGGCGAACAGGCCAGCCAGCCAGTGCGGCAGTACCGTCGCGACGATCCGGCCATAAGCGAGGTCGCCGATGGGACCGAACAGCTTGTAGCTGACGATGCCGGGCAGCACGACCATCGGGGGCACGATCAACACCCGGATGACGCCGGCGGCGAGGATGCCCTTCTGTGCCTCGCGCAGCGTCGGGGCGGCCATCGCCTTCTGGGTGATGTTCTGGTTGGTCGACCAGTAGAACATCTGGATGAAGATCATGCCGGTCAGCAGCGTCGGCCACGGGATCGGGCTGTTCGGCCCGCCGATCATCGTCAGCCGCTCGGGCGGGATGCCGCTCAGGTCGAAGTTCACCGCCGCCAGCGCCAGATAGACGACCAGCGTACACATGCCGAGCAGAAGCACGCCGCTATACGTGTCGGACACGGCGACGGCGCGCAGCCCGCCAAGGATCGCATACGCCCCGCCCGCCAAAGCGAAGATCGCCGCCAGCACGATGATCGGCGTGCCGAGGCCGAACATCGACTTCATGAACAATGCGCCCGTATAGAGCATGATCGGCTGGTAGATGACGATGTTGCCGATCAGGAAGATGCTGCCGATGACGGCGCGGACATGGACGTTGCCGTAGCGCTTCTCGAGCAGCTCGGTGACGGTCGTGCAATTGTTGCGGTAGTAGATCGGCAGGAACACCGTCGCCAGCATGGTCAGGCCGACGACCGCCGACAGTTCCCACCACGCCACCACTGCCAGCTGGTTGCCGTTCATGCCGACGAGTTGTTCCGTCGATAGGTTGGTTACGGTGATCGCGCCGGCAACGAAGACCCAGCTGAGTCCCTTGCCGGCGAGAAAATATTCCTTGTTGCTGTTGGCGCGGCGGCCGCCCGCGCCGTGGACCTTCCACCAGGTCGCGCACCCGACGAGCAGGGTAAGGACGATACAGACCCAGATCTGGTCGTTGCCGAGCGCCACGCCCTGCGTCATCGGGCAGCGCCGTGGATCAACTCGAGGCCAAGCGCCCAGCGCCGCTGGAAGCCGGGCCAATAGCCACGCGGCTCGACTCCGGGCCTCGCCGTTGCCGCCCCGACATCCTCGCCCTGCTTGACCGGCCAGGTACCGTCGACAGCGCGCGGAGTGGGCACGTCGAGGTAGGCCTTGCTGCCGGCCATGCCCTTCAGCTGCCAGTCGAGGAAGGCGGTCAGCATGTGCGCGTTGATCGCGAGGATCCGGTCCTTGCGCCACACCGGCTCGTCCTGCCGCTCGCGATACTCGAACTGGCCCTGCAGCTCCGGCGGCGTGGCGTTGGTCGCGATATTGTGGCGGGCGTTCTGATAGACGAGCAGATAGCGCTCGCCCGCCACGCCGTCGAACAGGTAGCGGACGCCGCCGGCGAAGTCGGCGACATCGTCCTGGTCACCGTCGATGAACAGGCTCGGCACGGTGAGCTTGGCGAGACCGGCGGGAGCGAAGGCGCGCAGCGGCTGGCCACCGCCCCACGGCGCGAAGGCGATGAGGGCCTTCAGGTTGGCCGGCGGCGGGGCGCTGGCGACAAGTGCGGCGGTACCCGGCGGCGCGAGCCTGAACAGCGCGCTGCCCGGGTCGTAGTCCGCACCCGCGGTCGCGAGCGCGCCGAAACCGCCCATGGAATAGCCCATCAGTGCGATGCGGCGCGCGTCGACATGCGACCACAACGGATCGCTGCCGCCCGCGCGGCGGGTCAGTTCGGCGATCACCAGCCGCTGGTCGGCGGCGCGGTTGGCCACGACCTTGATGAAAGCGAGGTCGCGCGACTTGGCAAGGTCGTCGAGATCGCCGTGATCGATCGAGGCGACGACATAGCCCTTGGACGCCAGGATTTCGGCGAGATCGCTGAACATCACCGCACGGTTGAGGAAGCCGTGCGAGATGACGACCAGCGGATAGCGCCCCGCGGCGGGGGGCGCGTCCGCGGCGGCGGCACCGGCGACCGAGACCGTTGCGGGCACTCGCCCGGCCGGCACGGTCGGCACCGGCGAGGTCTTGTAGCTATAAGCATTATGCTGCTCGCCGCCCGCCGACGGGTACCAGATCGTTACCGGCAGGACGCGTTCGGCGGTCGCGAAGCCGCCCTTGCCGTCGGGCCGGGTCACGTCGGGCCGGTTCGGGAAGCGCAGCGTCAGCGTCCGCACCCCGATCGTCTGCCTGGCGCGGCTGCCGAGCTCGGGCGCGTCGCCGAGCGGCGCCTGCGCAGCCACCGGCGCGGCGAGCAGCAGAAGGGCGAGGCAAAGTGCGCGGATCATGCGGCAACCTTCCAGATCGCGAGGTCGCGCGGCGCGATGCTCGGCCCGCCGAGCACGAAGTCCGCGCCCGGCGGGCTCGGGGCGTCGACCGGCTCCGCCCCGTAATTGATTCCGAACACCAGATCGCCGCGCCGCCGCACGCGCAGCCCGCCATCGACCGGCGTCGTTGCCACACCCGCCTCCGCACACAGGCCGGCGAACAGCGCGGTCAGGCACGCATCGTCGGTCAGGGTCGCGAGATAGTGGACGTCGCCGTGGCGGACCAGCGCCGGGCTGCCATCCTCGTAACGGCCGCGGACGTCGCAGTCGCCGGGGTCGATCGCCTCGCGCCAAAGGCCGCTTTCGAACGTCGCCGCGTCGAGGGTGATCGTCCCCGGACAGTCGGGGCGCAGCGTCTCGACCGACAGGACGCGGATCGGAACGAGCTCGTGCAGCGCGCCGGGCGCGAGGCCGTCGGGGATCGTCACGTCGCGGGTCTTGGCACCGGAGCGCGGGCCCAGCACGACCAACGCGCCGCTGTCGCGGAGCCGCTCCACCACCGCGGCATCCGGCATCACCAGCGCGGGCGCGAGCACGATCCGGTAGCCCGCGAGCGATGCGCCCGGCGGCACGAAGTCGACGTCCAGCCCGAGCCGCCGCACGACGCCGTACCAGCCGTGCAGAACCCGGACATAGTCGTAACCGGCACCCTGGCGCTCGATCTCGCTCAGCCATTGCGCCTCGGTGTCGAGGATCATGGCGACCGGTGCCTGACGCGTCGCGGGCAGCTCGATCCGCTCCAGCTCGGCCGCGACCCGGGCGATTTCCGGCCATGCCTCGGCCTCGGTCGAATCCGGGCGCAGCAAGCCGGCGTGCATCTGCTCCTGCGCGAACGGTGCCTGCCGCCACCGGAAGTAGCTGACCACTGCTGCCCCGTGCGCGAACGCCTCCCACGTCCACAGCCGGACCATGCCGGGCGCCGGCCGCGGGTTGTGATGCGCCCAGTTCACCGGGCCCGGCTGCTGCTCCATCACCCAGAAAGGCCTGCCGGTCAGCCCGCGGGTCTGATCGAACAAGACCGCGGAAAGGTCCGGATGGCCGGTCCGCATCCATGGCCGGAAGGCGTCGGCGGGGAGGTCGGCCAGCGCAAGATCGGCGCGGCCGAGCGGGTAGTTGTCATAGCTGGCGAAATCGAGCGGCGCGGCCAGCGCGTGGTTGTCGACGCCGGTCTCGTTCATCGGGATGAAGTTGTGCGTGACGAAGCGCCCCGGCGCATGTTCGCGCAGCACCGCAACGACCGCGTCGTGAAACCGCACGACCATGTCGGAGGCATAGCGCCGCCACGCCATGCGGTGCGCCGGGCTGGTTTCGGTGACCGCGCCGACAGGCAGCTCGATCTCATCGAAATCGCGATATTCCATCGACCAGAAGACATTGCCCCACGCGGCGTTCAGCGCGGCGATGCCCTGGTAGCGGCCGCGCAGCCAGACGCGAAAGCCGTCGCGGGCCGCGGGCGACGCGCTCAGCGTCGTCTCGTGGCAGCAAAGCTCATTATCGGTCTGCCAGCCGGCGACGTGCGGGTTCTGCCCGTAGCGCCGGGCCAGCGCCTCGGTGATGCCGATCGCCGCGCCCAGCCACGTGTCGCTGGAGAAATCGGTGTGGCGGCGGGAGCCGAAGCCGCGCGTCCGGCCCGTCGCCGGGTCGACGGGCAGGATGTCGGGATGCCGGTCGATCAGCCATTTCGGCGGCGTCGCGGTCGGCGTACCGATGACGACCTTCAGTCCCGCCTCGCCCAGCGTTGCGATCGCACGGTCGAACCAGGCGAAGGCGTAACGGCCGGGCTCCGGCTCGAACCGCGACCAGGCGAACTCGCCGATCCGCACGTAACTCAGGCCGAGCCCGCGCATTCGCGTCGCATCGGTCGCCCACAATTCTTCCGGCCAGTGTTCGGGATAGTAGCAGACGCCGAGCATAGTCTCCCCTCGCCCGGTGGGCGGCGCTGTCTTCTTGCGGCGTGGCACCGTTGGACAGTCGTTCCGCAATTATCATATCACTGGCCGCTGTCCAGTAAACCGGAAACCCGATGGCCCAAGCCGACCTGCCGCCGTTCGTTCGCCTCGACGGCGACGCCGTGACACTGGTGCTGGCGCTCGCCGGGCGCGTGCCGGCGGTGGTGTACTGGGGACCCTCGCTCGACGCCGCAACCGACTCCGCGGACGTCGCGCTGCTGGCCGAGCGCGCCGAGGCGAACGGGTCGCCGGCGACCGAGGCACCGCTGGCCCTGACCCCGCTTGGCGGCCAGGGCTGGCCGGGGCGGCCGGGACTTGCAGCGCACCGGGACGGCCGCGACTGGGCGACGTATGCGCTGGTCGAGCGGATCGCGGCCGAGCCGCGCCGCGTCGTCATCCACAGTCTCGACGCGGCGCATGGTGTCCGGCTGACGCACGAGCTGCGGATCGCGGGCGACGTGCTGGTCGCAACGACGACGCTGACCAACACCGGCGAAGCGCCGCTCGATGTCGCGCACCTGGTCGCACCGGCGCTGCCGCTGCCGCAATTCGTCCGGCACCTGACCGGGTTCGAGGGCCGCTGGGCGGGCGAGTTCCAGACGGTGGAGTTCGAGCGCCACGTCGGCAGCTGGGTGCGCGAGAACCGCCGCGGCCGAACCAGCCACGATGCCTTCCCCGGCCTGATCGCCAGCGCCGACGGCGTCACCGCGCAGGCGGGGCTGACCTATGCCTTCCACCTCGGCTGGAGCGGCAACCACAGGCTGGCGGTCGAGACGCTCTCCGACGGACGGGCGAGCGTCACCTTCGAGGATCTTCTGCTCCCGGGCGAAGTGCGCCTCGCTCCCGGCGCGACGCTCGCCACGCCGGCAGTCTACGCGACGGTTTCGAGCCATGGCCGCAACGGCGTGGCGCAGGCGTTCCACCGCTACCTGCGCGCGCGGCCGGAGCACGCCCGCCTCCGCGCCCGGCCGCGCCCGGTGCACTACAACAGCTGGGAGGCGGTCTATTTCGACCACGATCCCGCCGTCCTCGCCGAGCTCGCGATCCGCGCCGCGGCGGTCGGGGTCGAGCGCTTCGTGCTCGACGACGGCTGGTTCAAGGGACGCCGCAACGACCGCGCCGGGCTGGGCGACTGGGCTGTCGACGCGGACGTGTACCCGAACGGCCTGGGTCCGCTGATCGATCACGTCCAGGGTCTCGGCATGGAGTTCGGCCTGTGGGTCGAGCCGGAAATGGTCAATCCGGAGAGCGACCTGTACCGCGCCCATCCCGACTGGGCGATGGCGACGCCGCCCGCTCAGGAGGTCGGCTTCCGCCACCAGCTCGTCCTCGACTTCGGTCGGGCCGAGGTGCGTGATCACCTGCACGCTCGCATCGACGCGCTGCTCAGCGACCATCCGATCCGCTACCTGAAGTGGGACATGAACCGCGACCTGAGCCAGCCCGGCGGGGCGGACGGCCGCGCCGCGGCGCACGCGCATGTGCTCGGCCTCTACGAGGTGCTCGACCGGCTCCGGGCCGATCACCCGGATGTCGAGATCGAGAGCTGCGCGTCGGGCGGCGGCCGTGCCGATTACGGTGTGCTGGCGCGCACCGACCGGGTCTGGACGTCGGATTCGAACGACGCCCTCGACCGGCTGTCGATCCAGCGCGGCTTTGCCCGCTTCTTTCCGGCGGAGCTGATGGGGTCGCATGTCGGGCCGGCGACCTGCCACATCACCGGGCGCCGCCTGCCGATGAGCCTGCGCGTCGCGACCGCATTGTTCGGCCATATGGGGATGGAACTCGACCTGCGTGCGCTCGACCCCGCCGCCACCGCGGAGCTGACCGCCGGCGTCGCGCTGCACAAGAAGCACCGCGGCCTGATCCACAGCGGCGACCGGGTCCAGCTCGACACCGCCGACGGCGTCGAGGCGTTCCTGATCGTTGCTCCCGACCGAAGCGAGGCGCTGCTGTCGTATACGATGATCAGTGAGCAGCGCGGATATTTTCCCGAGACGCTGCGGCTCGCCGGTCTCGATCGCGCACGACGCTATGCGCTCGAGCTGGTCTGGCCAGTACCCTCGCCGGTACGCTGGCCCTTGATACAGGCAGGCGCCGCCGTCTCCGGCGACGCCCTGATGCAGGCGGGTTTCCAGCCGCCTCGCAGCCATCCCGGCACCGCGCTGATCGTCCATCTGACCGGCAAGGAGCCGGACCGCCCCTAGAAGTTCAGGCGGCCGCCGATCGCATAGCGCGGCCCGGTCTCGACCAGCGACAGGATCTGGTTGTCGTAGCGGCCACGCGATTCCGTCTTCTCGTTGAAGATGTTCACACCCTCGAAGAACACCGTGATGTGTTCCGTCAGCGCGTAGTTCGCCTGGACGTCGACCTGCTGGTTCGGCTGGACATAGATCGGATCGCCGCCGGTGCCGTTAGCCAGCGTCTGCAGGAACTTGTCGCGGCGATTATAGGCGATGCGCGCGCTGACCGGGCCCTTTTCGTAGAACAGCACGGCGTTCTGGCTGTGGCCCAGACCCTCCAGCGCAAAGCTGGTGCCGGTGTTCGCGCCGACGCCGGCGTTGCTCTTCACGAAGGTCGCGTTGAGCGTCACGCCGAGCCCGTCGAGCGGCGACGGCAGCCACGTGAAGCTGTGCTGGAAGCCGATCTCGACGCCGTAGACATTGGCGCTATCGAGGTTGCGCGGACGCCGGACGTTGAACGGCGCCAGCCCGCCCGGAAACAGGTTGTCGGCGTTGGCGATCTGGAAGGTTTCGGTCGCGACCTGGCTCACGATGAAGTTTTCGACGCGCTTGTAGAAAGCGCCGACCGTCAGATAGCCGCCCTTCTGGTAGTACCATTCGCCCGACAGGTCGAAGTTGGTCGACTTGTACGGCTTCAGATCGGGGTTGCCGCCGCTCGCCTCGAGGTTGCCCGGCCGCAGGTTGGTGAAACTGACGCGCGGCGCGAGCAGGGTCAGGTCGGGGCGGGTCACGGTCCGCGATGCCGCGAAGCGCGCGGTGATCTCGTCGGTCAGGTCGAGCTTGACGTTCAGGCTTGGCAGAAAGTCGTCGTAGTTCGAGTTGCGCTGCACCGCGGCTGCGCCCGGCGCGTAGACGACCGTATACGCGGTCGTGTCGCCGGGGATGGTGCGCAGGTCGAGCAGCACCTGCTGCGAGCCGTTCGACTTGACGTCGGTGTGGACGTAGCGAACGCCGAGGTTGCCCGAAAGCGGCAGCCCGGCGAGTTCGCTGCGGAAATCGGTCTGCGCATAGCCGCCGATGACACGTTCGTTGACCCTGAAGCTGTCGGGATAGCGGATCGCGGCGTAGCCGTTGTTGGCGGCGAGGAAGGCGGCGAGGCTGCCGATCGGACGACCGACAGCGGCGTCCTGTGCATTCGCCGCAGCGGTCGATTCCAGGAACTTGAAATAGGTCTCCGGATTGAAGCTCAGCCACTGGCGCGGGAAATTGCCCTTCTCGCCGCCGAGGAAGTTGCCCGGATTGAACGGCTGCAGCAGACCGGCCGGCACCGGAATGGCATATCCGCAATACGCGCACCCGACGTCGTTCTGGGTCCTGATAAGCGTGTTGGCCTTGGTCAGGTCCTGGAAATAGCCGCCGAACTTGACCGCGCTGATGAAGCCGCCGTTGGTACGCAAGGTCGCGTCGAGACGCTCCTCGTAGATTTCCTCACTGCGGTCGAAGCCCTCGCGGGTGGCGAAGTGCGCGCGGCCGACGGTCGGGTCGGTGAAGCCATTCGCCGCGGTGATGCTGGGCAGGCCGCCGCCGGTGCTGCTGAAACTGACCGGGTTGTTGAAGCCGATAACCGCGAAGATCTCCTTGCCGCCGTTGTTCGAGGTGGCCTTCGAATAGCTCGAATCGAAGGCGACATCGATCAGGTCGGTCGGCTTCCACTCGATGTTGCCGCCGAACGCGAGCAGCTTGGTCGGCCGGTTGAAGGTGCGGCTGATATAGTCGGTGTGGCCGTTGATGCCCTGGCTGAAGCTGGTCACGGTACGGTTCGCGTCGAGCGTCGCCGCCGTCACTTCGCTCGGCGAGAAGAAATGGCCGATGCTGCTGGCGTTCGACTTGACGGTGAACTTGTTGTAAAGCCCGTCGATGCTGAAAAGCAGGCTGTCGGTGGCGCGGAACTGCAGCGTGCCGTTGACGCCGATCCGTTCGCGGTCCTGGCTATCGGCGATCTGGTCGTAGTTCTGCGGGAAGTTGACGCCGGTCAGGCCGAGCTGGGGCAGGCTGGTGCGGAAATAGCCATTGGTCGCGACCTGGTTCACCTCCGCCTTGCGCCGCTGATAGCTGACCGACAGCAGCGCACCGAGGCGTCCGTCGGCAAAGGTATTGCTATAGAGCGCGAAGCCGTCGCCCGCGAACTTGTCCGACAGTTTCTCATAGTTGACCTGACCCGAGACGATGATCTTCTGGCCGTTGAAGTCGAACGGTCGCGCAGTCTTGACGTTGATCGTCGCCCCGATGCCGCCGTCCTGGATCCTGGCGTTGCTGCTCTTGTACACGTCGGCACCTGAGATCAGGTCGGCGGCGAGAAGGTCGAAGCTGAAGGCGCGGCCGGCGTTTTCGGAAGCGATGCTGCGGCCGTTGACGAGCACGGTGTTGAACGCCGGGCCGAAGCCGCGGACGGTGACGAACTGACCTTCGCCGCCCGAGCGGTCGATCGACACGCCGGTGATGCGCTGCAGCGACTCAGCGACGTTCGAGTCCGGGAACTTGCCGAGGCTTTCCGACGAGATCGAGTCGACGATGACGTCGGCGTTGCGCTTGATGTCGATGGCCCGCTGGAGGCTCGCGCGGATGCCGGTCACGACGATGTCGCCGGCATCGTCGACGATGCCTGCCGGCGCCGGCGGAGCCGAGGTCGGGCCGGTGGGCTCCTGCGCCTGGGCTATCGCGGGGATACCGAGTGCGGCAAGCGCACAGCCCGCCAGCAGCCGCAAACTCGGCGGTGTCATCAAACGCATGATATTGCCCTCCCCTCGACCGGCACTTTGATGCCAGATTGCCCCAACTGCGGGCTTGTCCTCGAATTATAAGATCAATCTGTCACTGTCAAACGACAGTCGGCTGTGCTTTCTCGCTCCAGCTGACGGCCTGAGGTGACCTGAAAAATGCTCCCGACGCATCCGTCCCGACGACAGTCTCTGGCAGGAGCGGCAGGCCTCGCCGCTGCGGCGCTGGTGCCGTTTCGCGCAGCCGCGCTGACCGCCGACATGCCGACCGTGCAGCGCCGCGCCGACCGGATCGTGCTGTCGAACGGCGTCGTTGCGCGGACCATCCGGCTGCCGACATCGGAGCGGCCGACGTTCGGCACGGTCGATTTCCGCACCGTCGCCGCGCGCTCGCGCTACTTCACCGGGGAAGACGGCAAGTTCGAGGCCGACGCGGACGAGTTCGGCTTCGTCGCGAACGACACCGCCTATTCCGGCAAGACCGGCTGGACGCTGCGCGGCATCGCCGATGCCGCCGACGCGCTGCACGGCCGCGGCGTCGACATCGTGCTCGGCAGCGCCGACGGGCGGGTCGAGGCGACGCTGCGCTACCTGCTCTACCCGGCGCTCCCTGTCGTCCGCAAAACCCTGACCGTCCGCAACCTTGGGGCGGCCGCGCTCAAGCTCGAGAACGTCGACGTCGAGTGCTTCAACTTCGATTTCTACTGGCCCGCGACCATGAGCTGGGTCTACAGCGACTATGGCCGGCGCAAGTCGCTGATCCCGTTCGTCGGCGGCAGGCAGGACGCGCTGGTCGCGCTGCACAATCCGGACTGGGGCGAGGGCGTCGTGCTCGGCAACGAGGCGGCGGGCGTCAACAAATACACCGCCGCCTTCGCCGACGGCCGGACCTTCAAGTCGGGCCTGGCGCGCCGCGACGCCGGCCTGCCGTTCCGCCGTTGGGTCAACCCCGGAGACAGCTTTACCGCCCCGCGCACCTTCGCCATCGTCTATGCCGGGACGCCGCGTTTCGAGGATATTCTCAGCAGCGTCGTGCCCGATTTCGTGCGGCGGCACATGGGCATCCGGCTGTCGCGCCTGCCGGTCAAGCCGAGCTTCGTCTACAACACCTGGGAGCCGTTCCAGAAGAAGATCGACGCACCGCTGGTGATGGAGCTCGCGACGGCCGCCGCTGCCGCCGGCATCAAGGAGTTCGTCATCGACGACGGCTGGCAGGACGTCTACGGCGACTGGAATGTCGACCGCACCAAGTTTCCGGGCGGGCTGAAGCCGGTCATCGACCACGTCAAGCGGCTCGGCATGAAGCCCGGCATCTGGGTCTCGATCGGCGCCGCCGATCCCAGGAGCGCGATCTACACGGCCCATCCCGACTGGTTCGCGGTCAACGCGGAAGGGCGCAACTACGCCATGCAGGGCGACGAGAACGAGTACCTGACCGCGTGCTTCTCGACCGGCTGGCGGGGCTATATAACGGGCGTGCTGCTGCGCCTGATCGCCGAGCATGGCCTCGAATACCTGAAGCTCGACTTCGCGGTGGTCAGCAGCCCCTACCAGTACGACACCCGCAAGGCCGGCTGCTACGCGACCGGCCATCCCGGCCACCGCGACCATGCGGAGTCGCTGTCGGTCAATTTCGACGTGATGTGGCAGGTTTTCGACGAGCTCCATGCGGCTCACCCGAACCTGTTCATCGACTGCACCTTCGAGGCGATGGGCGGGCTCCAGCTGATCGACTATGCAATGCTCCAGCATGCCGAGGGCAACTGGCTGTCGAACTACAACGAGCCCGACCGGCAGAACGACCTGCGGGTCCGCAACATGGCATGGTGGCGGTCGCCGGCGATGCCCGCGACGGCACTGGTGATCGGCAACTCGAAGCTCAACGACGCGGGCTTCGAACGGCATCTGATGTCGCTGGCGGGAGCATTGCCGATCGTGCTCGGCGATCCGCGCGCGATGCCGCCGGCCGCGCTCGCGCGCTGCCGCAGCTATGCCGACTGGTTGGACCGGATGGCGGCGCGGCACGATATCCTCAGCTTCCGCCAGGACCTGCCCGGCTTCGGCGAGCCGCAGGAAGGCGGCTGGGACGGCTTCCAGAGGATCAATACCGAGACCCGGTCGGGCGGCATCGTCGGCGTCTTCCGCCATGGCTCGGCCGAGCGACAGCGGACCGTCACGATCGCCTTCCTCGACCCCGCCAGGCGTTACGTCGTCTGCGACCGCGAGGGCAGCGTCGTCGCACATACGACCGGTGCGATCCTCGCTGGACGAGGCTTCGAATGCCGGCTCGACGACCGCTACGATGGTCGCTTGTTCGAGGTTCGCGCCGCCGCGATCGTCTAGGTTCGCGCTTTTGGGATCTGGGTTGGGGCACATCCAGATCGACGCCCGTGCACGCCACTCGCACTCCCTGCCGTAAAGGAACGCTTGAAGCTCTCGGCGGCGCGGCAGGTCGGCGTCGGCATTGCGCCGCTGCTCGACACGCCTGAAGCAGACCGGCTCATGCCGACCTCGTCACGATGATGTAACCTCCATGTGCGATCGTTAACCATCACGAGGACTGCACCGCTGCGGCCTGGGTCGCTCGACGAGGGGATAGATCATGGTTCGTTTGGTCAATAGCGCGCTGGTCGCACTGACCTTCGCGGCTTGCTGCGCGACGTCGGCCGCGGCCGTCACGATCGCCAACCCGGCGAACACCTACGGCTCGCCTTATTTGTCCGGCATGCTGACCGGCGGCAACCAGACGCAATTCTTCGGCGAGACCTTCACCGCGCCGGTCACCGGCAGCCTGACCGACTTCCAGTTCACGCTCAACACCTCGACGCTGAAGTCGGTCTACGGCGCGGTGTTCGCCTGGAACGGCAAGCGCCCGACGACCCAGCTGTTCCGCAGCGCAGACCGCGCGGGCACGGCCGGACTGTTCGACTTCGCGCCGCTTGGCGTCGGGCTGAAGCAGGGGCGGACGTACGTCGCGTTCATCAGCACCTACGGACTGACCGGCAATTCCGGCCTCGCGACCGTCGGGACGTGCCTGCCGTTCGCCGGGTGCAATTCGAACTCGATCCCGAACCTCGGCAAGCTGGTCACCGGCAACGTCCTTGGCAACGGCCCCGTCTACAACGCGCTCAACTATCTCGACGCGACCTTCTCGGCGACCATCGTTCCCACCCCGGTGCCCGAGCCCGCGACGTGGGCGATGATGATCGTCGGCATGGGCGCGGTCGGCTCCGCGCTGCGCCGCCGCCACACGGTCGGCGTCGCCGCCTGAGGTAGCGCGCGCGGGCCTCCTACCCCGCCCGGCGGTGACTTGCCGGATGATGCGGGCCGGCTTAGCGTTGCAGGCCTTGCCATCCGGGAGATCCCATGCGCCTCCGTGTTCTCGTCTGCGTCGCATCCCTTGCCGCTGCCGCGTCGGCGCATGCCGGTCCCCAGTTCGGGACGTTCGGCGTCGACACCGCCGGGATGGACCGCAGCGTCCGTCCGGGCGACGACTTCTTCGGCTTCGCCAACGGAAATTGGGCAAAGACCACGCCGATCGCGCCCGACCGGTCGAGCGTCAACGGTTTCGTCACGCTCGATGACCTGTCGCGGACGCGGACGCGCGAGATCATCGAGGCGGCGGCGCGTTCCGGGGCAGCCGGCGACGCCGACGCACGGCGGGTCGGAACGTTTTACACGGCCTTCATGGACGAAGCGGCGATCGAGGTGCGGGGCATTGCGCCGCTCGCCCCCGCGATGTCGCGGATCGCGGCGCTCCGCGACAAGGCCGGGCTGGCAAGCGCGCTCGGCAGCGATCAGCGGCTCGGACGCTCGGGCCCGTTCGCCACCGGCGTCGAGCAGGACCCGAAGAACCCCGAGCGCTACATGGTCGGCATGGGCCAGGGCGGGCTCGGCCTCCCCGACCGCGACTATTACCTCGGCGACACGCCCAAGTTCGCCGAGATTCGCGGCAAGTACGTCGCTTATATCGCCGCGATGTTCCGGCTCGCCGGGCTCGCCGACGCCGACGCGCGTGCGAAGGCGGTGTTCGCGCTCGAGCACGACATCGCCCGGGCGCACTGGACGCAGGTCGAGAACCGCGATCCCGTCAAGACGTACAACCTGCGCAGCCCCGCCGCGCTTGCCGCCGAGGCTCCCGGCGTCGACTGGGCGGCGTTCCGCGAGGCGGCCGGCGTCGCGCGCGAGGACCGCCTCGACATTGCCCAGCCGACCGCGTTCGCCGGCATGGCGCGGCTTGTCGCCGACCGGCCGCTCGCGGTGTGGCAGGATTATCTGCGGCTGCGGCTGCTCGCCGGCACCGCGCCGCTGCTGACCCGGCGCTTCGTCGACACCAACTTCGCCTTCTACGGCACGGTCCTCTACGACCAGCCCGAGAACGAGGTGCGGTGGAAGCGCGGCGTCGACGCGGTCAACGGCGCGATGGGTGAGGCGGTCGGCAAGCTCTACGTCGCCAA
>Ga0123338_10002616_pt1 | contig 16733 bp, 15 predicted proteins | sample grotaG_FD_89793 | JGI IMG/M metagenome (GOLD analysis project Ga0123338, IMG submission 89793) | Glacier valley bacterial and archeal communities from Borup Fiord, Nunavut, Canada, to study Microbial Dark Matter (Phase II) -... | ecosystem: Environmental > Aquatic > Freshwater > Ice > Glacier ...
GGGGGGGCCAGGGGCGGGAGGCTGGTGTCGGCCGTGGGTTTGCGTGCTGCGAGGGCGTCGGGGCCCACCCGGTCGCGGTTGGCGCCGGGCGGGAGCAGCTCGAAGGCCGAGCGCATGAGCAGGATGCCGCCCGCAATGCGCAGGTGCTGGATGCTGATGCCGAAAAAGTTGAGGATGTACTGCCCGCCAAAAAAAGCCACGCTCAGGATGCAGACCATGTAGACGCAGGCCCGCAGGGCGGTGCGGGCCCGTTCGGTGGCGCGGTCGTCGGCGGTGAGGGTGAGGAACACCGGCATCGCCCCGAACGGATTGACGATGGAAAACAAGGTGGTGAAGGTGGCCAGCAGAACTTCCATAGGGCGCAAAGGTAGGAAACGGGGCGAGGCGGGCGGAAATGTTCTATTTTGCCGCCGCAACGGCCCGGCTTAACGGGCGGCGCCGGGCATTCCCGCTTTTCCCCCATTCCCCTTCATGACTTCAGATGCTTCCCCCGGCGCCCCGGCCGCCGGCTCCGACGACGACCGCCCCGTAACCGAAACGCCCGTGGTGGGCATCATCATGGGGTCGAAGTCGGATTTGCGCATCATGTCGGCCGCGGCCGACACGCTCCGCCAGTTCGGCGTGCCCTACGAAATCACGCTGGTGTCGCCGCACCGCACGCCGCACCGCATGGTGGAGTACGCCGAAAGCGCCCGCAAGCGCGGCCTGCGCGTGCTCATCGCCGGCGGGGGCGGGGCGGCCCACCTGCCGGGCATGGTGGCGGCCTTCACCACGCTGCCCGTGATTGGGGTGCCCATCAACAGCACCCTTTCCATCCAGGGGCTCGATTCGATTTTGAGCATGATTCAGATGCCAACCGGCGTGCCGGTGGCCACGGTGGGCATCGACAGCGCCGCCAACGCCGCCGTTCTGGCCATCCAGATGCTGGCCCTGCACAACGCCCGCCTGGCCGACGCGCTGGAAAAGTACCGCACCACGCTCAAGGACCGGGTGATGCGCACCATCGAGGAGCTGCGCAAGGGCGGCTTTCAGGACGATGTGTAAGCCCCGTTTGTGCTCATGCTAGCTCTGCTGCTTTCCGTGGTGCTCGCCGTGGGGCACTGGCTCACGTGGATACTCGGCGGGGCTGCGCTGCTGGTCACGCTGCTGCCCATCTTCCGCCAAACGGCGTGGTGGATTCGCATCTGCGACTTTCCGCGCCTGCAAATCGTGGCCGGGCTGGCCCTGAGCCTGCTGGGCGCTCTGGCGTTGCCTTTCGCCCGCAGCTTTGGGCAGGAGGTGTTCGCGGTGAGCCTGGCGGTGGCGGTGGCGTACCAAATCAGCCGCATCTGGCCCTACACGCGGCTGCACCGCAAGCAGGTGGCCGCCGCCGCCCGGCCGCCCGACGACACCGCCCACCACCTCAGCCTGATGGTGGCCAACGTGCTGATGTATAACCGCGACGCCTCGCGCTGCCTCGGCCACATCCGCCAGCTGCAGCCCGACATTGTGCTGGCCGTGGAAACCGACGACTGGTGGCTGAGCCAGCTGCAGCGCATCGAAGCCGACTACCCCTACACCTGCCACGCCCCGCTGCCCAACACCTACGGGATGCTGGTGTTTTCGCGCCTGCCGCTGCGCGAGCCGCAGATTCGCTACATCCTGGACCCGGAAATTCCGTCGTTCCACGGCTGCGTGGAGCTGCCCAGCGGCGTGGTGGTGAACCTGCACTTCCTGCACCCCAAGCCGCCGGCCCCGCAGGAGTCGAAGAACAGCGCCCGCCGCGACGCCGAGCTGCTGGTGGTGGGCAAAATCATTCAGCACCACACCGGCCCCACCGTGGTGGCCGGCGACCTGAACGACGTGGCCTGGTCGCACACCTCGGAGCTGTTCCGGCGGCTCTCGCGCCTGCTCGACCCGCGCATCGGGCGCGGGCTGCTGCCCACCTTCCACGCCGATTACAAGCTGCTGCGCTGGCCGCTGGACCACGTCTTTCACTCGGCGCACTTCCGCCTGCAGGACCTGCGCCGCCTCACCCACATCGGGTCCGACCATTACCCCATCTACATCCGCCTCAGCTACGAGCCCAGCGGCTGGCGGGAGCAAGAATTGGAGCTGGAGGACGCCGACGCCGACGACCACGAAGAGGCTCAGGAAAAGATTGCCGAAGGCGTGGCCGACGCCGCCCGGCCCGCGGCCGAATAGGCCCGCGGCCTTACTTTTTGGCCGTTACCAGCTCCAGGTCCTGGAAATCGGCTGCCGGCGACACCCGGCCCGACGCGCTGGCGTAGGTGGGCCGCACGCGCAGGGTGAGGCGCCGCCCGCGTCCGGTGAAATCGGCCAGGCCGACGGCGAAGGCGGCGGGCGTGCTGCCGGCGGTGCGCTCACGGGGCACGTTCAGGTCCACGGCCACGGGCAGCGTCACGATGGCGCTCGGTTCGAGCTCGGTGCCGGTGCCGGTCACGCCGCCGGCCAGCTCCTTGCCGTCGAGCAGCACCTGGTAATCGAGCTGCTTGAGCTGCAACGTTTCCTTGCTGGGGTTGCGGGCGAAGATGCGCATCCGCAGCTTCAGGGGCAGGGTGCCGGCTTGCAGGGCGGCCTGCAGCTTGGCTTGCTGCGGCGAGGTCAGGTCGGCGGCGTTGCGCACGAACAGGATGTCCTGGCCGCCCAGCCGGGCCTCGTCCATGAAGTTGAGGCGGAACTGCATCTGGCCGTAGGCCTGGTTTTCGCGCTGCTCGTTCTGGTTGCTGGCCTTGCCGGTACCGCCGTTGGCCGACTCTTTCACCTGCTCGCTCACGCTGCACGAAGCGGTGGTCAGTAGAACGGCACCCAGCGCCAAGCAGCGGGCGGTAGTCAAAGGGAAGGGAAATTTCATAAGGAAAAAATGAATTTGGGGCAGAAGCAGCGTAAGAGGCAGGCAGAACGGCCGGCTACGGGCGTGCTTACGCGAAAGGGCCGGCGAAGGGTAACGGCAGCCCGGCTAATCGGCTTACCGATTGGGTAGGGCCTGAAACAGAATGGTTATGAATAAGCCAACGAGGCCCAGCACGAAAATGCGAAAACCCTGCGCCCGGTCGTGGGCCGAGTACGCGAATACCTGGGTGCCATCGGGCAGGGCTTTTTGGTGGTGGTGCAGGTGCCAGCCAATGAGCGTGCCCAGAAATCCGCCCAGAACAGCCAAGAGGTAGCCAGCAAATATCCAGGTTTTCTGGCTGGGCTCGGGCCGAGCCATTTCGGCCAGCCGGTGCCGCTGCAGGAGCCGCACGGCATCGGGCGTAACTCCGCGGCCCCGCTGCGCAGAATGTGGCTGGCAAGCGTGACGTCGTAGCTGTTCCATTCGTCGGGCTTCACCAGAATGTCAAACAACTCGTCATCTGGGAAGCCGAACAGGTAGTGGTCGGGCGCGGCTTGGGCAGCAAAGTGTTGGTTCAACTCGTCTTCCAGGCGTCGGGCGGCCTCGAAATCATCGGGCCGCAACCGCACCACAAAACGGGTATCGGTGGCGTTAAATGCCATGTTCAAGCTGTAAGCCGGCTCGTCAAGGGAAGTCTCGTAAATAATGTGGTGGTGACGAAGCAAAGTCAGCAGGCTCTGGGAAACTTCCGCATTGGCAAACGACTGGTACTGCTGAAATTCGTCCATCGCAAAACAAGAGGGTGGGGGCTGCGAAATAGCGGAAATTCTAGCAGCAAACAAAGGAAACAAAAAAGGCCGGGAGCTTACGCCTCCGGCCTTTTCATGCACTGTAAAAAGCCGCTTACTTGGCGTCTTTGCCGTCCACTTCTTCGTAGTCTACGTCGGTCACGTGGTCGGCGGGCTGGCCCTGGCCGTTGCCGTCCTGCGGCTGGCCGTCGCCGCCGGGGAAGCCACCGGCGCCGGGCTGACCACCCTCATCTCCGCCCGCGGCGTACATCTCTTGCGAGGCGGCCTGCCAGGCGGCGTTGATGGCCTCCATGGCCGTGTCGATGCGGGCCAGGTCCTTGGCTTCGTGCGCCGATTTGAGGTCAGCCAGGGCGCCTTCGATGGCGGTTTTGTTGCCCCCGCTCAGCTTCTCGCCGTACTCCTTCAGCTGCTTCTCGGTTTGGAAAATCATCGAGTCGGCGGCGTTCACCTTGCCGATGCGCTCGGTTTCGGCTTTGTCCGAATCCGCGTTGGCGGCGGCTTCGTCGCGCATCCGCTTGATGTCGTCGTCCGTGAGGCCGCTGCTGGCTTCGATGCGGATTTTCTGCTCCTTGCCGGTGCCTTTGTCCTTGGCCGTCACGTTCAGGATGCCGTTGGCGTCGATGTCGAAGATGACCTCAATCTGCGGCACGCCGCGGGGGGCGGGCGGGATGCTGTCGAGGTGGAACTTGCCGATGGTGCGGTTCTGGCTAGCCAGCGGCCGCTCGCCTTGCAGCACGTGGATTTCCACCGAAGGCTGGTTGTCCGAGGCCGTGGAGAAGGTTTCCGATTTCTTAGTCGGGATGGTCGTGTTCGACTCAATCAGCTTGGTCATCACGCCGCCCATGGTTTCGATGCCCAGCGAAAGCGGGGTCACGTCGAGCAGCAGCACGTCCTTCACCTCACCGGTGAGCACGCCGCCCTGAATAGCGGCGCCGATGGCCACCACTTCATCGGGGTTCACGCCTTTCGAGGGCTTCTTGCCGAAGAACTTCTCCACTTCCTCCTGGATGCGGGGAATGCGGGTCGAACCGCCCACGAGAATTACTTCGTTGATATCGGACGTGGACAAACCAGCGTCCGACAGGGCTTTTTTCACGGGCTCCATCGAGCGGCGCACCAAGTCGTCGGCAAGCTGCTCGAATTTGGCGCGGCTCAGCTTCACCACCAAGTGCTTGGGGCCCGAGGCCGTGGCGGTGATGTAGGGCAGGTTGATTTCGGTTTCGGTCGAGCTGGACAGCTCCACTTTGGCTTTCTCCGCGGCTTCCTTGAGGCGCTGCAGGGCCATGGGGTCGTTGCGCAGGTCGAGGCCTTCGTTTTCGGTCTTGAACTGCTCGGCCAGAAAGTTGATGATGACCTGGTCGAAGTCGTCGCCGCCGAGGTGGGTGTCGCCGTTGGTGCTCAGCACCTCAAACACGCCGTCGCCCAACTCCAAAATGCTGATGTCAAACGTGCCGCCGCCGAGGTCGTACACGGCAATTTTCTGGTCTTTGTGCTTCTTGTCGAGGCCATAAGCCAGGGCCGCGGCCGTGGGCTCGTTGATGATGCGCTTCACGTCGAGGCCGGCGATGGCGCCGGCTTCTTTGGTGGCCTGGCGCTGGGCGTCGTTGAAGTACGCGGGCACCGTGATGACGGCTTCGGTCACGGGCTGGCCGAGGTAGTCCTCCGCCGTTTGCTTCATCTTCTGAAGCACCATGGCCGAGATTTCCTGCGGCGTGTAGTTGCGGTCGCCGATTTTCACGGCCACCGTGTTGTTGGAGCCGGGCGTCAGGTCGTAGGCCACGTACTTGCTTTCGGCGGTTACTTCCGAAAACTGGCGGCCCATGAAGCGCTTGATGCTGGCGATGGTGTTCTTGGGGTTGGTAACGGCCTGGCGCTTGGCCGGGTCGCCCACTTTGCGCTCGCCCTTGCCCCCGTCGAGGAAGGCGACGATGCTGGGGGTGGTGCGGCGGCCTTCGCTGTTGGGAATCACAACGGGTTCGTTGCCTTCCATCACGGCCACGCACGAGTTGGTGGTGCCGAGGTCAATGCCGATTATTTTGCCCATGAGGTGGGTGTGTTGATTAAGTGTGGAGGTTGTCAGGTTGAAAGCCGCTTTGCAGCCACTACTTGGGGTTACAAGCAACGTACCAGCGTGGATTTGGTGACAGATTGTCACCGATTTGGCCCAGGGTGGCGGGTTATGCGACGCGGTGGCCTGGTTTGGCGCGAACGGGTGTAATTTTCCTGACAAGAGTGCAAGAGAAGTGCGCCAGTTTCTGCGCTAATTGCATGAACAACACAGTTTGTTGTTCAATAACACATTCAGTAAGAAGAGAAATATATGGCATCAAACGTACCTGTGGTAAAACAGATAGCATGGATTTCAATGCTTCCGCAGATTAGTATCCTACTCCTGATTGGTTTGATTTGCTACCTGTTTGGAGCAGAAAATCCCGTTTTTCCTGCTGCGGCAATCTATCTGGTGCTCTCATAAATGCTTAGGGCCGTTGTTGCAAAAGACCATCAGAAAGGCATGCATCTTGTCAAAAAACATGAATTCGCCGAGGCAATCCCGGTCTTTGAATCGAGTTATAAATTTTTCACGCACAACTCTTGGGTAGATGAGTACCGGTACATCACCTTGTTAAGTTCTTCCAGAATGTGCTACCGTGAAATGGCTTTGTGCAATATTGCGTTTTGCTATACTCAAATCGGAGAAGGCAAGAAAGCCGCAGAGCACTACAGAAAAGTTCTTGAGAATTATCCTGAAAATGGCTTAGCGCAAGCAGGATTGAAGGTGCTGGAATCAGCTCATAATTAGGCTTGTTAACTGTGATTAGCGAGAAGCTATATACCGACTCAGGAACGCCTGCACCTGCTACTCCCAATCCGACGAATAACACTCTCAGCACGGCTCGTGGTCCACGCCGGGGAAGTCGCGCCACGCTGCCCATGAGTAGTTTAGCGAGGCCCGGGCCGCCCTTGGGTTCCGGGGCGGGACGGAGCCGGTTTGGCGGCGTGCCCGCCGTAGCCGGAGCGGCTGGCGTGGCCGCGTTTTGGCCCATTTGGCGCGGGCGCCGTGGGGCGATGCGGGCGCGCATCGGCGGAGGCTTCGGCTTCGGTTGCTACCTGACGCAGGGCGTGCACTTCGGCAGCCGTTAGCTCCCGCCACTGGCCGGGGGCGAGGCCGTCCACGCGCAAATCGGCGAGGGCGGCGCGCACCAGCCGCAGGCAGGGCAGGCCCACGGCGGCGCACATCTTGCGCACCTGCCGGTTCATGCCCTGCGAAATCGTGATTTGCAGCCAACTGGTGGGAATGCTGGCGCGGAAGCGGATGGGCGGGCTACGTTCCCACAGGTCGGCGGGCTCGGGCAGCGCTTCGGCAGCAGCGGGCGCGGTGAGGCCGTCTTTAATCTGCACGCCCTGGCGAAGTTTTTCCAGCGCTTCCTCCAAAACCAGGCCTTCTACCTGGGCCCAGTACGTTTTCGGCACCTTGAAGCGCGGGTCGCTCAGGCGGTGCTGCAGGGCTTTGTCGTCGGTGAGCAGGAGCAGGCCTTCGCTGTCAAAATCGAGCCGGCCGACGGGGTAGACAGTGGGCACCGCGATAAAGTCTTTAAGCGTGGCGCGGCCGTGCTCGTCCGTGAACTGGGTGAGGACTTCGTAGGGCTTGTTGAGGAGGATGTAGCGCACCGGCGGGGGAGGCAAATGGGGGCAACCCATAATATTTAGCACGTCGTGCTTCTGGTTTTTGCGGCAGCTACTTCCACCACTGCTCTTTCGGCAACGCAGCCCCCAAAGTTACGGGCTCGCCCAGGTGCGGCGTGGTGATTATTTGGCCCAGCCGGGCGGCCTCGGCGGTGGCCCGTTTCACGGGTTCGTTCCAGGCGTGGTTGGCTTCGGTGAAGGCGCCCCAGTGCACGGGCAGCATCACGGCGGCGCGCACGTCGCGGGCGGCCTGCACGCTCTGCTCGGGGCGCATGTGAATTTCGGCCCAGTCGGCGTCGTACTGCCCGCATTCGACCAGCGCCAAATCAAACGGCCCGTAGGCGGCCCCGATGGCGGCGAAGTGCGGCCCGTAGCCGCCATCGCCGGTGTAAAACACCCGCTTCGTGGCCGACTGCAGCACCCAGGAGCTCCACAGCGTGGAGTTGCGGTTGCCCAAACCGCGGCCCGAAAAGTGGCGGCTGGGCGTGCAGCGCAGCACCAGGCCGGGAAGCTGGGCACTGTCGCCCCAGTTCATTTCGGTGATGCGGGTGCGCGGCACGCCCCAGGCGCGCAGATGCGGGGCTATGCCCAGCGGCACGTAAAAATGGCCCACCTTGTCTTTGATTTTCTTGATGGTTTCGTAGTCGAGGTGGTCGTAGTGGTCGTGCGAAATCAGCACGGCGGCGATGTAGGGCAGCTTTTCGGGCGCAAGGGCCAGCTGGCGGTTGTAGCGGTTGGGCGTGGCCCAGCGCACCGGGCCCATTTCCAGGCTCAGCATGGGGTCGAGCAGGATGTTCTGGCCGGCCATTTCCACCAGGCTAGCCGAATGGCCAAACCAGGTGACGCGCACCATCCCGGGCGTTTTTTTGGTGATGGCCAGCGAATCGAGCGGCTGCAGCGGCAGCGGACCGGGCGGCGTGGCGTGCGGGTCTTTGCGGAAGAGAAGCTTCCAGATTAGCCCCACTGTGCTCCCCGAGGTGGAAACGGACGTGGGCACGAGATTCACAAACTCCCCGTGCTGGTAGTGGCCCGATTGCGCGTAGCGTTGCTCGTCGGCTTTGGTGGGCTTGCCGCCCAGCTGCGGGCTGAGGCCGACAAAGGCCACCGCCGCCACTAATACAATGCCCAGGATGCTGCTCGTTGTCATTAAATTTTTTTTCAAGCGGTTGCCCATTAATCCGTCGCCACCTTTCCCTGGGCCAGGGCCACGATGTCGCGCACTTCGAGCACCGGTCGGGGGTAGCCCGTTTGCGCGGCCCGGAGCATAGCCGCGCCCACTTCCCGCATCGTGCAAGCGTAGCCGGGCGCGAGCCGCCGCGCCAAGGGGAAGAGCCAGCCCAGGTAGTTGTAGAGCTTGAGCACGTGCCGCTGGCCGGGGGTGGCCTTCATGAAGCCGGGCCGAAACAGGTAGGCGTGGCGGAAGGGCAGGCACAGCAGGGCGTTTTCGGTGCGGCCCTTGGTGCGGGCCCAGTGGCTGCGGCCTTGCTCGGTGCCGTCGGTGCCCGCTCCGGTCACGTACACGAAGGCCAGGTCCGGGTTGCGGCGCAGCAGCGCCTGGGCCACGGCCAAGGTCGTGTCGTAGGTGATGCGCTCGTATTCTTCCCGGCTGATGCCCAAGGAAGAAACGCCGGCGCAATAAAAGCAGGCGTTGTAGCCGGCAAGCTGCGCTTCGACGGCTTCTAGGTGCTGAAAATCGGCGTGCAGCAGTTCCTGTAGCTTGGGGTGGGCGTAGCCGCTGGGCCGGCGGCTGAGCAGCAGCACGGCTTCCACGGCGGGGTCGCGCAGGCATTCCAGCAGCACGCCCTCGCCCACCATGCCAGTGGCCCCGGTGATTACGACTCGTACGTTCATATGGGGTGATAAAGTAGAAGCAATGACGCGCAGGCGGTGGTTCTACTTTACGGTTGGCCAAACGTCGTAATCGAGATTAACCCAGAACGCGCGCCGTGCAACGCGCAGCGCAGCATCTTTGCCTCGGAAGCAAATCATTCAACGAAGCAGTAAAAATGCTGCGCTGCGCGCTGTATGACGGCCTTTGCGCACTTTATGAGGGGCGTCTCTACACGCGGCCCGAATACTTTCGCACGGCCCATTCCACCGTCAAAAAGCCCATTATCACGAAAAACAGCCACTTCAGATTTATCAAATCCTTCAGGTCTTCTTCGGAGGAAATTACCGGCTTGTAGTTGGCCTTGAGAATGTCCCGGGCCAGCTTGTCGAACTGCGATGGGAAGTAAAGCCGCGAGCCGCTGCGGCGCGACAGCTGGGCCAGCAAGTTGTGGTCGGCCTTCGATTCCAGCGCCTCCAGCGGCTGCGACTGCACCAGCAGCTCGCCGGCATCCTGCTGGGCTTGGCCGCCCAGCGTGGCCCGGGCCTGGAAACGGTAAAGGCCCGCCGGCAGCGGCCCCAGGTGTAGGGGCGAGCCGTCCTCGGCGTTGGCGAAGGAGAAGCGGCTGGTGTGCTGTTGCGCGTCGGTTAGGGCGAGGTCAATTTTCTGGTTGTAGAGCCGCTCGAACACCGCGTTGTAGGTTTCGGCGCCGAGCGTCACGTCGTCCTGGGTGCCAAAGGCGTCCTGCGTGGGGTACACGTCGAGGCGCTTTTTGTTGGCGTTTTGGGTGAGGAGCTGGAGCGTGCGGATGACGAGGCGGTCGTAGGCTTCGGGCTTGTCGTCGTGGGCCACGGCCTCGCTCAGGCGCCACTGCCAGCTGCCGTCGGTGAGCAGCGTGGCCTGGCGGTGGTCGGGGGGGCCACCGAACACCAGCAGCGGTTTTTGGGTGGGCACGCGGCCTACTTGCTGCCACAGGGCGGCTTCGGCCCCGGCCCCGAGGCGCAAGTCGCCAAACGGCACCGGCGCGGGCGGGTAGGCGGCAAAGCGCCGGGCCGATTCTTCGTCCGTGGCAAACCGCGCGAACCCCGGGTTGGGCAGCGGCGTCACCTCGTCGGTTTGCGCCCCGCGCGGCTGAACGGTGAGGCCCGCGCCCAGCTGGTTGTAAGCTACCAGGTCCGATTGGGCGCCGATGACATACAGCGCCGGTGTCCGCTTGGCCTTCACCTGGGCCAGAATCTCGTTGCCCAGCCCGCCTTGGGCCGGCAACTGGTGCAGAATGGCCACGTCAAAATCGGCAGCGGCCCGCAGGGGGGCCACGCCGGGCAGGGCCAGCGTGAGGTCGAAGTTGTCGTTGGCCAAGATGGCGGCGCGCAGGGCTTTCAAGTCCGGGTGCGGCGCGGCGCCGGCTAGCAGCACGCGCAGCTTGCCTTTCACGATTTCGACGAAGGCCGTGCGGGCGTTGTTCAGGGCCGTGAACTCGCCGGGCTGGGGCACCACGCGCACCTCGTAGCGGCGCTTGCCGGGAGCGGGCGCCGTGATTTGAAAGGTGGTCTTGACGCGCAGCCGGCCGGCGGGCAGGGCCACCCGGCGGCTGTCGAGCACGCGGGGGCCGTCGCGCAGCTCCACGGTGGCCGTGCCGCCCGCGTAGCCTTCAAACCCAACCTCCGCCTCCACCGGAAACAGGTTGCCGCTGAAGGCCACCCGGTTGTAAGTAAGGCCGGTGAGGCGCAGGTCGCGCTTCGGAATGGTGTCGCCCACCGCCACGCTATAAATCGGGAAACTAAACTCCGAGTACACGGGGCTGCGGCCCTGGTTCACGAGGCCGTCGGAGAGGAGCACCACGCCGGCCAGGTTGCGGCCGTCGTAGGCGTCGCGGGTGCCGGCCAGCAGCTGGTCGAGGTCGGTGGTGGCGGCCCCGAAGCGCAGCGAGTCGGGCCGCGCCGGGCGGCCGGGCGTGGGCGTCAGGGTGCGGGTTTCGACGGTGAAGCCGCGGCCGCGCAGGGTTTCGGCCAGCTGCGCGAGGCCGGCAGTGGCTTGGCTGAGCACGTTTTTGGGCGTGAACAGCTCCACCGACTGCGAGTTGTCCACGGCCAGCACCACCGTGGGCGCTTCGGTGTGCGTGGTGGTGGTTTTGATGACGGGCGCCAGCAGCAGGAAGCACAGGAAGCTGACCACAGCAAAGCGCAAGGCCGCCAGCGCGTAGTTCAGCCGCCGGCTCCACGGCGCCCGGGCCGAGTACTGGATGGCCGCGTAGCCCACGCCCACCAGCAGGCACAGCGGAATAAACCAGGCGGAGTATTGGGTAGTCAGCAAACGAAAATCAGCTAGAGTCGGCGCTAAAGGTCGGCAGTGGACGCTAAGGTTGCCGCCGCCGCCGGTTCAATGGTTGAGCACGGTGACCAGCTCGGGGCTGTTGAAGATGCTGACCGGCGAAATAACCGTCTCGCCCAGCGGCAGGTTGCGGCCGTAGCGCTCACGCAGCTTGGCTTGCACAGCCGGGTTACTCAGGTCGAAGTCCCGCAATTGCTGCAGTTGGCCCAAGCGCCGGCCGAGCCCTCGCTCGTATACTTTCCAGATGAGCTCGGAGCAATAAATCCGGTCGTCGGACCAACCGAAGTACAGGTCGTAAGCATGCCCCAACAGGGGCTGCCCGGCCGCTTTCAGGCGCACCACCGCGGCGGGCGTGAGCGCGGCGTTGGCATCGCGCAGCCGCTTGGTCACGAAGTGGCTGCCCTGGCCCCGCGCCACCCAATCGGCCAGCGGCGTGAGCTTCACCGGCTGCACTGCCTCGAACACCTGCCACTTTTCCGCCACTCGGTACAAGATGCCGCAGTGGCTGTGGGGGGAGTGCGTGGCCAGCTGAATGGCCCGGCTTTGCGCCGAGAGGGAGGTATGAAAAATCAGGTCGCCGTCGCGGAGCTGCGGCGCGACTTGGGCAGCAGCGGCTTCCGCGGCGCGGTAGCTTCGGTAGCGGAGCAGACGCTTTTGCAGGCGCGGGTATGCCGCAAGGGCGAGGGCGGCCAGGAGCAGCGTGGGGAGGAGCCAGCGTTTCATGCTTGAGTTTCTTCAGCCTCCTCTTCAGATTCTTCGCGCTGCCATTCATCACTAACTGATTCCCGCCAAGCCGACCAGCCATAGTTGAGTTCGTGTAATTCGTTGACGCTTGAATCAATTTTGGTGATTTCTTCAAGCGAAACAACTCTCATGTCAGAGATGTCAGTTGTCGTACCACACAAAAATTCCCAATCCCCGTTGCTGTCGTGAAAAACACGCAAAATCGGTAGCCCTTCTAATACCTGTCGGGTAGTGAAAACAGCCACATTCCGTTCTTCTCGAAACTTGAAGTCGGGATTTCGGTCAAGCAGCGGTTGCTTAAATTTCCAGTCGGGATTAAAACCTTCGTCCCGGGGGAAAAACGCCTGTTTATCTGGCCACACGATTTGCAAGGCTGGGAAATCCCAACTCTTGTAAAACCAGTGACCATAGCCAAAATAGTCGCTATATCGGCGCTTATCAACTGGAAGGAATTGTACGTTATAATTTTCCAGAAAATCGGGATAGCCGGTGTTCAACTCTTGCTTCGGTTGCTTATCAAACAACTCTTTCGCAGTCCAAAACATTGACTGCATCAAATCTTGGTTAAGCCCGAAGCAAATTAGCTCCGGGTAACCATACGATTTGAATAGGCCAATTGTATAAGCAAAAGCAGGAGAGTAACCATCATTTGGAATAAAGGCGACGTGAAACCCATACTTCTCTACGTCGCTGATTATTTTCTTCTCAGCTTCCGCATCGTGCGCGGCGTGTTCTTCCGGCGTTGCCACAAGGCCTCCCTACGTCAGCATGCCGCCGTCCACTTGCAGCACCTGGCCGGTGATATAGGCCGAATCATCCGACGCCAGAAACGCCGTGGCTTTGGCCACGTCCTCGGGGCGGCCGCCGCGCTTGAGCGGAATGGCCTTGCGCCACTCGTCTACTTGCTTGGGGTCGAGAGCATCGGTCATTTCGGTTTCGATAAAACCGGGCGCCACGGCGTTGCAGCGGATGTTGCGCGAACCCAGTTCCAGCGCCACCGACTTGGTGAAGCCGATGATGCCGGCCTTGCTGGCGGCGTAGTTGGCCTGCCCGGCGTTGCCCTTGATGCCCACCACGCTGGTCATATTGATGATGGAGCCGGCTTTGGCGCGCATCATGGGTTTGGTGGCGGCCTTGGTGAGGTTGAAGACGGACTTCAGGTTTACGTTCATCACGGTGTCCCACTGTTGTTCGCTCATGCGCATGAGCAGGCCGTCCTGGGTGATGCCGGCGTTGTTGACGAGGATGTCGAGCTTGCCAAAATCAGCCAACACGGCCTCGATGAGTTTTTCGGCCTGGGCGTAGTCGGAGGCGTCGGAACGGTAGCCTTTGGCCTTGGTGCCGTGGGCGGCCAGCTCGGTTTCCAGGGCCTGGCCTTGCTCGACGGACGATAAATAGGTGAACGCCACCTCGGCGCCGAGCTGGGCAAAATGCGCCGCGATGGCGCGGCCAATTCCTTTGGAAGCGCCCGTCACGAGGGCCACTTTTCCGGTCAGTGTTTGGGTCATGGGGCGAAGGTAGCGGTTGTGGGCTGTTAGCTTTTAGCGGATGGCTGTTAACTTTGATAACTGTTTGGCGTGGCTGGAAGGCTGATTTTAGAGAAAGCTAACAGCTAATGGCTATTCGCTTACGGCTCCTTAATGATTGATATCTGCATCCTGGGCGCCGGACCCGGCGGGGCCACCGCCGCCCTGCACCTGGCCAACGCCGGCCAGCCTTGCCTGCTGCTGGACCGCGCCGCCTTTCCGCGCGACAAAATCTGCGGCGACGCCCTCAGCGGCAAGGTCCTGAACGAACTTAGGCGCATCGACGAGCGACTGCCCGCCCAGCTGGCCGCCGCGCCCCTGCAAATCCCGAGCTGGGGCATCGATTTCATCGCCCCCAACGGCCGCCGCCTCGCCATTCCCTTCAAGCCCCAATTCGACAAGGCCACTGACCGCGCCGCCGGCCACGTGGCCAAGCGGCTCGATTTCGATAACTTCCTGGTGAAAGAAGTGCGGCAACGGCCGGCAATCGACTTCCGCGAAAACGTGGACGTGGCCCGCACCGAGCGCACGCCCGAGGGCTGGCAGCTTTTTGATAAAGCCGGAAATGAAATTGCCGCCTGCCGCCTGTTGCTGGTGGCCAACGGGGCCCAGTCGGAATTCGCCCGCAAAGTGGCCGGCCACGCCCTGGAGCCCGACCACCACTGCGCCGGTCTGCGCACCTACTACGACGGCGTGACGGGCCTGAGCCCCGACAATTTCATCGAGCTGCACTTCATCAAAGACTTCCTGCCCGGCTACCTGTGGGTATTCCCGCTGCCCAACGGCCAGGCCAACGTGGGCGTGGGCATGCTCTCGAAAACCGTGGCGGCCAAAAAAATTAACCTGCGCCAGCGGCTCGACGACATTCTGAGCACGCACCCCACGCTGGCCCCGCGCTTTGCCGGCGCCACCCGGCTGGGGCCGGTGCGCGGCTTCGGCCTGCCGCTGGGCTCGAAGCGCCGCGCGCTGTCGGGGGCTAATTACCTGCTGCTCGGCGATGCCGGCTCGCTCATCGACCCGTTTTCGGGCGAGGGCATTTCCCACGCCATGGTGAGCGGCCGGCACGCGGCCATTTGGGCCGCGCAAGCCGTTACCACGGCCAACTGCGGCCCGGAGTTCCTCAAAAACTACGACAAGGCCGTGTACAACCGCCTCGGCCAGGAGCTGCGCCTGAGCCGCGTGATGCAGCGGCTGCTCAATTTCCCCAGCTTGTTCAACATCGTGGCCAACCGCGCCGTGAACAACCCCACGCTGGCCGAAACGCTCTCTATGATGTTCATGGATTTGGACCTGCGCGAGCGGCTGCGCAAGCCCAGCTTCTATTTCAAGCTGTTATTCGGCGGGAAATAAAAGTCGGAACGGAAAAAAAGCACGGCATGCCAAGCCTGTCGAAGCATGACGTGCTTTTTTTAATTTTAAGTTCTCTTGACACCCTAATACCGCTTGGTCGTCGTCGGCCGGGGCCGCGGGGCCACGCGGGCCGCCGGGGCGGGCTTGATGGGCTCCTTGCCATCGTTGCCCACGTAGCGGCGCAGGCTTTTGGCGGCTTCGGGGTTGAGCTTGGCGGCGCGCTCCAGGTCGCGGCGGGCTTCGGAGAGCTTGTCGAATGAGGAATAACTAATGCCCCGGTATTCCCAGGCATCGGCGTAGGTGGAGTCAAGCTGGATGGCCTTGGTAAAATCGGCCACGGCGGGCTTGTACTGGTACATCTGCATCTTGGCCACGCCGCGGCCGAAAAAAGATTCCTTGTCGTCGGGCCGGTACTTGATGGCGCTGGCAAAATCGGTGGAGGCCGCCTTGTACTGCTTCAGCATCAAGCGGTTCACGCCGCGGTTGTAGTAGGCGTCGGGGTTGTTGCGCTGGTACTTGATGGCGGTGGTGTAGTCGGGCAGCGCCTCTTTGTACTGCTTGAGGTAACTTTTGGCTTTGGCGCGCTGCAGCAGGGCGGCAGCGTCTTTGGGAACGGTTTTGAGCCGCGAATCGGCCGACTCCAGCATGAGGCGGTAGTCGGCGGCGGCCATTTTTTTCTCCTTTTCCCGCTCGGCCGAAGCGGCGGCGGCCGAAGGCGCGGTGGGGTCGGGCCGGTCGGCCGCCAGGGCAGCGGCAGACGTGGCCGCGGAAACGGGCGCGCCAGCGGCCGCAGGCGCCGCCACGGCCACGGGCCGCGCCACCCGGGCATCGGTGGCCGTAGCCGCCGCGCCGGTCGAGTCGGGCCGGCGGGCGTCGGTGGCCGTGGGCGCCAGCATCGGCTGGCTGGTGTTCGTGGGCTTCTCTTTTTCAGTAACGGTGGATGCGCAGTTGGTCAGGAACGCCAACAGCCCGAAGGCCGCGAGGGGAAAGCGAAAAAGTGGTTTCATGAAAGCAAAATAGGGTACGCCAGGGCAAGCTGCGCCGTGGCCGGGGCTTATACGCGGGCAGCGGTAGATTGGCTGCTAGCACGTACCGCGCCAATTCATCGGCGGCAAGCTAACCGCTGGCTTGCGGCCGCAAAGGCGGCGCGGTGCAGGGCCGCGGCTATCTTTGCGCCCGCATGAACAGAGCCGGCTACCGGTTTCTTCTTTACCCTTTTTCTTACCAAAAAAATTATGGCATCGCAATTTGATTTGGTCGTGGTCGGCAGCGGCCCCGGCGGGTACGTGGCCGCCATCCGGGCCTCGCAGCTGGGCCTGAAAGTGGGCGTGATTGAGCGCGAATCCCTGGGCGGCATCTGCCTCAACTGGGGCTGCATTCCCACCAAGGCGCTGCTCAAGAGCGCGCAGGTGTTCGAGTACCTCAACCACGCCGGCGATTACGGCCTCAAAGCCGAGGGCGTGGGCTACGATTTCGGCGCCGTCATTGGCCGCAGCCGCGGCGTGGCCGACGGCATGAGCAAGGGCATCAACTTCCTGTTCAAAAAGAATAAAATCGAAACCATCACGGGCACCGGCAAGCTGCTGGCCCCCGGCCGGGTGGAAGTGACCAAGGCCGACGGCACCACC
>Ga0123338_10002619_pt1 | contig 16710 bp, 17 predicted proteins | sample grotaG_FD_89793 | JGI IMG/M metagenome (GOLD analysis project Ga0123338, IMG submission 89793) | Glacier valley bacterial and archeal communities from Borup Fiord, Nunavut, Canada, to study Microbial Dark Matter (Phase II) -... | ecosystem: Environmental > Aquatic > Freshwater > Ice > Glacier ...
AGGTGCGGGCCGTGATGGCGGCCGAATTCCGGCGCCTCTTCGATGAGGTCGACGTGATCGTCACGCCGACCGAGCCGCTGACCGCCTGGAAGCGCGGCTGCGACACCGTGGCCATCAACGGCACCGACGAGAGCGTGCTGGCGGCGTCGTGGCGGCTGACCTATCCGTTCAACCTGACCGGCCTGCCGGCGATCTCGGTGCCCTGCGGCTTCGACGACGACCGCATGCCCATCGGCCTGCAGATCGCGGGCCGCCCCTTCGACGAGTCGACGGTGCTTCGCTGCGCCGCCGGCGTGGAGCGCCTGTGCGGGCCAGCCGGGCGGCCGCCCTTGGCGTGACCATGCGCAGCCGGCACACGGAATGCTCGCCGAAACCGCCAGCCTTCACGGAGAAGACGAATGCTCGAAAAGCTGCCCGACGCCCTCGGCCACGCCCTTCGCGGCCAGCGCGCCGGCCTGGACAAGACCGCGTTTCAGGCCGTCGACCTGCGCGCCGGGATGGCCGCGATCACGGTCGCGAGCCTGGCCTTCGCCGACCACGCGCCGATCCCCGAGCAGTACACCGCCGACGGCACCGGCATCTCGCCGCCCTTGCACTGGAGCGGAGTGCCTGCGGCCGCGACGGCCGTCGTGCTCATCGTCGAAGACGCCGACGCGCCGACGCCACAGCCGCTCGTCCACGCCATCGTCGTCGACCTGCCCGGCGGCGACGGTGCCCTCGCCGAAGGGGCGCTGCCGAGCGCCGATCACGAGGGCAGCGGGCTGCACGTCGGCCGCAATTCGTACCTGCAGACGCGCTGGTTGCCGCCCGACCCGCCGCCGGGTCATGGCGTCCACCGCTATGCCTTCCAGCTGTTCGCGCTCGAGGCCGGCGCGACCTTCGGCGACGCGCCGGGTCGCGACGCGTTGCTCGAGGCCATCCGCGATCACGGCCTCGCCAGCGGCTGCCTGATCGGCACCTACGAGCGCCCCGACACCTCGATCACCGAGCCGGCTGCCGATGCGGCGCCCAGGCTGCCGCCACTCGCCGCTTGAGGCTGCGACAACGCGTCAAGAGTTGGCATCCGTCAGCGCGAGGCGCGTTCACTCGTTGAACGCCGCCGCGACAATCGAGCCGTGCTCGACCACTATCCGCTTCGCAGCCGCCGCCTCAGTTGCGGCGTCGTCCTGCTCGCCGAAAGCCGCGAGCTGCTGCTCTGCCACGTCACCGGCCAGCGCCATTGGGATTTGCCCAAGGGCGGCATCCATGCCGGCGAGAGCCCGCTCCAGGCCGCCTTGCGCGAGACCTGCGAGGAAACCAGTCTCTGCCTCGACGGAGCTGGCGCCTTCGACCTCGGCCGCCGGCCGTACACGTCGAAGAAGGACCTCCATCTCTTCGCCATGCTGTCGGTGCGTGTCGACGCCAGCGCGCTGCGCTGCGACAGCTGCTTCATCGAGCGTGGCTCGGGCCGCTCGCGACCGGAGATGGACGGCTTCGGCTGGTTCGCGTTCGACCGCATCGGCGAGCTCTGCACCGCGAACCTGACTGAAGTCCTGACCCATGGCCTGGACCTCGGCGAGGTGCTCGACACGCTGCTGCACAACCGCGCCGAGCCACTCGCGGCCTGAGCGCTTTCAGTCGCGTGCGTCAGCGCGACAGCGCCAGCTTCACGCCGAACCCGATCATGAACACGCCGGCAGCGCGGCCGAGCAGGCGGCCCACCTTCGGGTTGGCGCGCAGCCGCTCGGCGAGGTGGTGGGTGAGCAGCGTCACGACCAGGCCGTAGCAGAACGTGAGGGCGGCGATGGTGGCCGCCATGACCGCGAAGGTGAACAGACCCGCGTGTTGCGCCGGATCGACGAAGAGCGGGAAGAACGCCATGTAGAAGACGATCGCCTTCGGGTTCATCAGCGTGATCGCGAAGGCCTGGCGGAAGTACTGGCCGGCGCGGATGTGCAGCACCGGCGCGTCGCCCGGCCTGGCGAGCACGAGCCGCAGGCCGAGCCATGCGAGATAGCCCGCACCGAGCCACTGGACGGCGCGAAACGCCGGCGGATACGCTGCCAGCAGCGCCGCGACGCCGGCCACGGCCAGCCACATCAGGACCTGGTCGCCGGCGATCAGGCCGAGCGTCGCCGCCAGGCCGCCACCGATCCGACCCTTGCTCGTCGACGTGATGAGGGCGAGGTTGCCGGGGCCGGGGATCAGCAGGAAGACGATCACGGCGACGACGAACGACGGGTAGTCGGCGATTCCGAACATGGCTTGACTCGCGGGCGAAGTCGGCGATTGTGGCGCGCGGGCCTCGCCGACAATGGCCTGGACCACCTGCCCGAGATGCCCGAACCGTCACCGCTCGAACCCTTTGTCGCTGCTGTACGGAGCGCGCTCGGCGCCGGCACATTCGAGTCCGTGGTGCTGTCGAAGCCGCGCCACGGCGGCGGCGATCCGAAGGCCGTTCGGGTGCGTCGCATCGGACTGCGCGGCGAGCCGGCGCTCAGCTTCGTCGTCAGTCATGCGACGCGCGACGTGACGGTGAACCACGGCATCGACGAAGGCCTGGCCGTGCTGGCGACCTGGCTCGATGCGACCGCCGCCACCGCATTCGCACATGCGACGCTGCATGCCGAAGACGGCGACGTGCAGCTGATGATCAGCAGGAAGGGCCAGCACACGCTGCGCCGCCTGGCGCGCGCGCCGGCTGACGACGCGGGTGGCGATGACGATGACGATGACGACGGAGCCTCGCACCCGCGGCCGCTCGCCGCGCACGACCGCGTCCGCGAGCGTCGCCTGCCGCTCGACCTGCCCTTCCTCGTCGAGCTCGGCATCACCGACGCGTCGCATCGCGTGGTGCCGTCGATGGCGCGCAAGTGGCGGCAGATCGACAAGTTCCTCGAGGTCCTCGACAGCGCCCTCGATGCCTTGCCGCTCGTGCCCTCGCCGCTGCGCGTCGTCGACTTCGGCGCCGGCAAGGGCTACCTCACCTTCGCCGTGCACGAGCACCTGCGCCGCCGCTTCGGTGTCGCCCCCGAGGTCACCGGCGTCGAGCTGCGGCCGGATCTCGTCGCCTTCTGCAACGCGGCCGCGAAGCGATGCGGCGCGTCGGGGCTTCGCTTCGTCGAAGGCGACCTGCGCAGCTTCGTGCCGGAGCGCGTCGACATCATGATCGCGCTCCACGCCTGCGACACGGCCACCGATCACGCCATCGATCTCGGCCTCGCCGCCGGTGCCGGCGTGCTCGTGTGCTCGCCGTGCTGCCACAAGGAACTCCGCCCGCAGATGACGCGGCCGGGCGCGCTCGCCGGCGTGCTTCGCCACGGCGTCCACCTCGGCCAGGAGGCCGAGATGGTGACCGACAGCCTTCGTGCGCTGCTGCTCGAAGCGAGCGGTTACGACGCCCGCGTCTTCGAGTTCGTGACCCTCGAGCACACGCGCAAGAACAAGATGATCCTCGCGACCCGGCGCGATGGCCAGAGCGGCGAGCCCGAGCGGGCGCTGGCGCAAGTGAAGGACGTCAAGGACTTCTACGGCATCCGCGAACAATGCCTCGAGCAGTTGTTGTTGAAGCGCGGCATCAAGATCTCAGGTACGCCGGCCGCGGGTTCGCTCTAGGCCTGCCACACCGCGTAACCCGCTTCGCGCAGCGCGATCGCGAGCTCGACCTCCATGTCGCAGGCGCCGCGATAGGGCATCGGGTTGTAGACCGCGTACAGCGCCGGAAGCAGTCGCAATCCGAACTCGCGCACGAAGCGGTTGGCCTGGATGCCGGCCTTGTGGCGGTCGAAGCGCAGGTCGGGGTCGAGCCCGGTCATGCCGACGTAGACGAGCGGCTTCGCATGCGTGTATTCGGGATTGGCCTTGCGGAACGCGGCGACGTTCCAGGCCGTGTCGTCGAGCTCGACGACGTAGACGCTGTAGTGGTGCGAGCGGGGATGCGAGCGGGGAGAAGAGCGCTGCTCCCTCGCCACGGCGTCAGCCGCAGGGAACGATCTTGAACTCGACGCGGCGGTCGAGCGCATCGACGGCGTTGTCGGTGCCGCTGCCGACGATGTTCTGGCGAAAGCCCATGCCGGAGGTCTTCGTCTTGGCGCCGAGTGCCGCCGCTTCTCCGGCGAGGCGCTGGCGGATAGCGTTGGCGCGCTGCAGCGAGAGCGCGTCGTTGGCCGCCTCCGAGCCCGTGCGACTCGTGTGGCCGACGACGTTCATGCAGACCTTCGCCGTCGTGCTCTCGCGGGCAATCTGGCGCAGCCACATCGGGTACGGGCCGCTCACGCGCGCGTCGGACCAGAAGTCGGTGCTGCCCGGGTTGAAGAGGAACTTCACGCCGAGCTCGTTGTAGGCGATGCCCAGCGCCACGACGCGGCCGAAGGCCTGCTCGGCCTCCTGCGTGCGGCCGAGCTTGGCGCTCGCCAGGTAGATCCCGTTCAGGACCCGCAGCTGCTCGCCGGTGGGCAGCGCCAAGGCGCTGCGGTAGCGGCCGAGCGCCTCGACGTAGCGCTCCTGGTTGTAGAGCACGGTCGCTTCGTTGACGACGGTGGCCGAGGCGATGCGCTCGAGATAGAACGCGTCGCCCTTGCCGCCGGGTGCTGTCGCCGAAGTGCGCGCGTAGCCCTCGATGACCTTGTCCTTGACCAGCACGGGGCTGTCGCGGTAGTAGGCCAGCGGCGTGTGGTCGAGGCCCTCGTCCTTGGCCAGCGCCGACGCCTGGGCGACGACGGTGCCGCTCTTCAGCTCGGTCAGCGCGAGGTTGATCTGCAGGGCGCGCTTCTTCGCGGTGCCGTCGTTGTCGACGCGCGTCATCGTGCCGGTCAGGAGGTACTGTGCCTTGCCGAGATTGGCCGACTGGAACGGCAGGATGTCGAAGCCGTCGGCCTTGCTGCCGAGGCGATCCGAGACACGGGTCTCGAGCAGCACCGTGGCTGCCGTCTGCTGGCCGGTGGTGGCGTCGAGCATCGGGTCGAGGACGACGCCGCGCTTGGCCAGCTTCGACTCGACGCGGGCGAGGAACGCGGGCAGCTTCTGCGTCTGTGCGGCGAGGCCGTCGGTGGCCTGCATCACGGCCTGCTCGAACGGCAGCTCGTTGTCGAGGCGGGTCGCCTGCGGTGCGGCGCAGGCAGCGAGGATCACGGAGCTTGCGGCAACGAGCCAGGCCAAGCCGGTGCGCTTGGCCGCGGCGGGGAGGAGATTCATCTGCATTCCCTCTTCAGGTACGCCGCTTCGTCGGCGGTCAGGGGCTCGAGCGAGGCCTTTTGCAGAATATCACTGCAACGAACGCCGTTGCTCCGCCGCGGCGGGGCGACCGGCTCGCTGCGAGCGACGGGGTCGGTGCGCGGTGACGGTTCGCGTCGCGGCCGGGGTGGCGCGGCGGAGGCGGCCGGCAACACCGGCGACGGCGTCGCGGCCGGCGGCTCGATCGGCGGCGCGATGACGGCCTCCGGTGTCGGCGCCGCTGCCGGTGCCGGTGCCGAAGCCGCCAACGGCTCGGGAATCGTCAGCGCCGGCGGCAACGCCGTCATCGGCACGGTCGGCTGTACGGCTGTCGGCGCGGGCATCGACGCCGGTGCCGCGATGACGGGTGCAGTGCTGTCGGCAGGGCGCTGCATCCACAGGTAGACGCCGGCAGCCGCACCGACCAGCAGCAGAGCCGCGACAACGACGACTCCGATCGCGGCCGAAGATCGCGGCGAAGCGACCGGCGCCGCGAACGGCGCATCGGTGGCGGCGAACGGGGCCGTGTCGCTCGGCCGGCCTTCAAACGGCGGTGGCGATTGCGTCTGCAAGAGCGTCAGCGGGATGACGTCGCGCGGCAGGAGCTCCGTCGCCAGCACCGGCATGAGCGTTGCGGGCACCGTCGCGACGGCCTCGCCTACCGTGCGCGGAAAGGCCTGCGGGTGCGGCGCCGGCCGCGGCGGTGCAGCGACCGCGTCGGGCGGCAGGTCGGCATCGAGCAGGTCGCGGAACTGGCGCTCGTTCTGCGGCCGGTCCTGCGGCCGCACGGCCAGGGCATGGTCGATGGCGCCGAGGAAGGCCGGGCTGTATCGGCCGGCCGCGGCGACTGCAAGCGGCTCGAGGCGGTCGTCCATCAGCCGCTCGACCGACGACATCGGCGTCTTGCCGGTGATCGCGAAGTAGACGACGCAGGCGAGCGCATAGAGGTCGGTCCAGGCGCCCTGCGCCATCGTCGCGACGTCGCCGTATTGCTCGATCGGCGCATAGCCCGGCTTGAGCACGACGGTGAGCGCGTGCGTCATGTCGCCGATGACGCGGCGGGCGGCGCCGAAGTCGAGCAGCAGCGGACCCGAAGGCGTCAGCAGGATGTTGTCGGGCGCGATGTCGCGGTGGTAGCACTGCGCTGCGTGCATCACCGCCAGCGCATCGAGCAGGGGCCGCAGCCAGGCCCGCAGCTCGGCCTCGCTCGGCACGTGGCCGAGCTCGGCGAGTGCGGCCTTGAGCGTCGGGCCCTCGTAGAACGGCATCACCATGTAGGCGGTGCCGTTCTCTTCCCAGAAGCGGTAGACCTTGACCAGCGACGGATGGTCGAAGCGGGCGAGCAGCCGAGCCTCGTTGACGAAGCTTCGCAGGCCGGCCCTGAAGGTGTCGACGTGGCGCTCCGACTTGACGACGATGGCCGACGAGCCGCTGACGCGCGAGGCCATCGATGCCGGCATGTATTCCTTGACCGCGACCTTCCTCTGCAGCGAGTGGTCCCAGGCCAGGTAGACGATGCCGAAGCCGCCTTCGCCGATCAGGCCGCTGATCTCGTAGTCGCGCAGCCGCGTGCCGGGCGGCAGCGTGTGGCCGAGCTGCACCGCGGCCCGCTTCGACGGCGGCCGGACGATCGTCCGCTCGTCGTCGCCGCCGGTGCTGCTCATCGCCGCGTTGCAGCCGCGCGCCTGCTCACGCGCAAGGGACGATCTTGAACTCGACCCGACGGTCGAGCACGTCGAAGCTGTTGTCGGTGCCACTGCCGACGATGTTCTGGCGAAAGCCCATGCCCTCGGCGCGCGTGCGCGGGCCGAGCTCGGCCTTTTCGGCGGCCAGCTTCTGGCGCACGTAGGCAGCCCGCCGCAGCGACAGCGCGTCGTTGGCCGCCGACGGTCCGCTGCGGCTGGTGTGGCCGACGATGGCCATACAGCTGCCCGCCGTCATCGCCTCGGCGGCGATCTGGCGCAGCCACATGCCGTAGGCGCCGCTGATCTTCGGGTCGCTCCAGAACTCGACGCTGCCAGGCTGGAACAGGAACTTCACGCCGAGCTCGTTGTAGGCGATGCCGAGGGCGACGATGCGGCCGAACGCCTGCTCGGCCTCGGCGGTGCGGCCGAGCTTGATGTTGCTGAGATAGATGCCGCTCTGCACGCGCAGCTGCTCGCCCTGCGGCGTGGCGAGTGCCGTCTTGTACTGGCCGAGCGCGTCGGAATACTTCTCGGCGTTGTAGAGCGTGTTCGCCTCGCTGATGACGGTGGCCGTGCCGATGCGCTCCATGTAGTACGGGTCGGCACGCTGGCCGACCGCGGTCTGGGTCGTCTTCGCATAGCCTTCGACCACCTTGTCCTTGATGAGCACCGGGCTGTCCTTGTAGTACCGCGACGGCGTGCTGTCGAGGTTTTCCTCGCGCGCCAGTGCCGAGGCCTGGGCGACGACGAGGCGGCTGCGGATGTCGACCAGCGCCAGGCTGAGGCGGACGGTCGGCCTGCCGGGCTCGGCGGACACCCGCGAAATCGTGCCGGTCAGCAGGTACTGAGACTTCGCCAGGTTGGCGGCGACGAAGGGCAGGAACTCGAACTGCGGATGGTTGTTGCCGATCCGCTGGGTGACGCGGCGCTCGAGCAGCAGCGTCGTCTCGGTCTGCTGGCCGGTGATGGTGTCGAGCATCGGGTCGAGGACGATGCTGCGCTTGGGCAGGTTCGGGTCGGGCTTGGCCAGCATCCACTCGACGCGGGCCAGGAAGACCGGCAGCCTGCCGGTCTGCGCGACGAGGCTGTCGGTCGCTTCGGCGGCGGCCTTTTCGAACGTCTGCGGTCCCGAGGGCGTGCAGGCCGGCAGCAGCCCGACCACGGCCGCGGCGATCGTTGCGGCGCGAGCCACTCGCGCGGCCCATCCGGCCGTTGCGGCGCGAGGCGTGTGCGATCTCATTTGCATTCCCTCTTGAAGAACTCGGTGTCGGCGCCGCTGATCTTCTCGAGCGATGCCTTTTGCAGGATGTCGATGCAGTGCGCCTGCCGCTCGGCGGCCGTGGCCGTCGTGGCGGGCGCTGACGAAGCAGGGAACGCGGCGGCGACGGCGGCCGGCGTCACCGGCACAGTGACCGCGTTCGGCAGCGCATTCGATGTCGGCACGGCGATCGAGGCCGCCGGCGGCGCCGACGGGCGGCCGGCCGTGGTGGTCGCGGGCATCGGCGCCGGCGTCGGTCGCATCCACGACTGCAGTGCCATCGCGACGATGCCGATGCCGATGCAGGTTGCCGCGACGAGGCCGTAGCGAGCGCTTTGGCCGAGGCGACGCTGTCCCGCGGCCTTCATCCAGGTCGGCGCCGTTTCCGAGGCGTCGCGCGCGGGCAGCGCCGGCAACGGCCCCTTGCGTGCATCTTTTGCCGCCGTGGTGGCCGCCGGCGTCGCCGCGGGGATCGCCGCGGCGAGCACGGGCCGGTCGGGCACCGTGATCTCGCGGTGCGACGAGGCATCGCCGAGGAACGGCTCCAGCATGAGGTCGCGCGGCGGCGCCAGCGACACCGCCTCGGCCGTCTCGATGTCGCCCATCAAGGCCCGGAAGGCGGCGTGGTCCTGCGGGCGTGCCTTCGGATCCAGGGCCAGCGCGGCATCGACGGCGGCCAGGAAACCGGCGCCATAGAGGCCGGACGCGACCTGCGACAGCAGCTGCAGGGCATCGCCGGTGAGGCGGTCGGTGGCGTCGTCTGGCGGGGCGCCGGCGATGGCGCTGTAGACGACGGCCGACAGCGCGTACAGATCGGTCCACGGGCCGCACGCAGCGTCGCCATCGGGACCGTATTGTTCCGGGGCGGCGAAGCCTGGCGAAAGCGCCGCGGCTGGCGTGCGGTCGGCCTCGGCGATGGCCCGTGCGGCGGCTCCGAAGCCGAGCAGCACGGGACCCGTCGGCGTCAGCAGGATCTCGTCGGGGGCGATGTGGCCGTGCCATGTCCGGCCGCCGTGCAGCACCGTGACGGCGTCGAGGATCGGCCGGAGCCAGGCGCGCAGTTCGGTCTCGCTCGGCACATGGCCGAGTTCGGCGAGCGCATTCTTCAGGGTCGGACCGTCGTGGAACGGCATCGCCGTGTACGCAGTGCCGTTGTCTTCCCAGAAGCGATAGACCTTGAGCAGCGACGGATGATCGAAGCGGGCGAGCAGCCGGGCCTCGTCGACGAAGCTTCGCAGGCCGGCCTTGAAGGTGTCGAGGCGCTCGGGCCGGACGATGACCGCGGCGGAGTCGCCGCTGCGCGATGCCATCGATTCCGGCATGTACTCCTTGACCGCGACCTTTCGCTGCAACGAATGGTCCCAAGCCGCATAGACGACGCCGACCGCGCTTTCGCCGGCCATGCCGCTGATCTCGTAGTCGCGCAGGCGCGTACCGATCGGCAGTGCCCGTCCCGGCACGAGCCGCGCAGCAACGGTGGGTGCTTCGCCGAGTACGGAAGCCGGGGTCATCGCCATCAAGGTCCTCGTGGCGAGCGCCGCGCCGTGATCCGCAGCGGCTGCAGCACTCAACGCTCCGCAGTGCGAGGCGAGCCGGGGCATTGTCGCGCGTGGGGGTCGCTGCCAGCCCTTGCGACCGAGGCGCCGCCAGACAACAAATTCACGTCGGCGCTGTCGCCGCGGCCGTTGTCGTGACGGAAGTGCCGCCTCAGCGTCCGAAGAAGTGGCGAAAGATGTCGGGCTCGGTCATCTCGCGGATCGCCATGCCGCGCATCGGTTCGCGGAACGGCATCGGCGCACTCTGGGTCTCTAGCGCCGCGGGCCGCGTGGCGTCCCAGGGAATTCCGGCCGACGCCGACGAGTCATTCGGACGGACGCGGGCTGCCAGCGACGGCAGCTCCTCCCATTCGATGCCGCCGGCAGGAGCGGGCCGAAAGGCGTGAGAGAAATGCAGAGCGGACGGGGCGTGGCGCATGACGGGTCTCCGGCAACTTACTGGTCGTTACCTTATCGGCGATCGCCTCGAAGCGATCCCGGGAACTGACCCGCCTCGACGGCCCAGATCGAGGCCGGCGTGCTGCGCCGTGACTTCCTTGCCCCTCGCGCCTCAGCGCATCCGCACCTCGCCGTGCTCGCCGAGGCCGGTGGGCGGCTTGCCGGTGACGACGGCCTTCGCCATCTCGTACAGCTGGACGATCTTGCTTTCCTTCACGTCCCAGTAGTTCGCGTGCACGATCTGAACCTGCACCAGGGCGAGGTCGGGGTCGGTGGCGCCGCCCGGAAACCAGGCCTCGGCCATCTTGCTCCAGAGCTGGTTCTTCTTGGCCTGGTCCTCGATCATCGCGGCCTTGCCGGACACCGACACGTAGGTGTCGGAACCCGGGTGGGCGTAGACCACGCATACGGTCGGATCGGCCTTGAGGTCGTCGACGGGATCGCCTTTCTTCGACATGAAGAACCACAGGTTGCCGTCGCCGTCGAGCGACTTGTTCTGGGTGGTCATGGGCCGCGAATGCAGGTGGCCGTTGCCGTGGCGGGTGGTGAACATCGCGAACTTGATGTCCTTGATCATCTTCCAGAGGTGCTCGCGCGTGGCGCCGGTGTCGTCGTTCATCTCGATGTCTCTCGCTCAGGGAATGCCGCCAGGATGGGCGTCGAAATCATTGAATCACCGGACGAAAGAAAGCCCGGTCGGGCATGACCCGACCGGGCTGTAGGACGGCTTCGTTTCGAAGGGCGCCTACGTCACTTCTTCATCGGGGCGCTGGCGGCCATGCCGTCGCCCTTCATCATCCCGTCGGATTTCATCATGCCGTCCTTCTTCATCATGTCGGCGCACATCGTGTCCTTCTTCATCATGGCGTCGTCCTTCTTCATGCCGTCTTTCTTGGCCATGGCCATGTGGTCCTTGCACTGCTGCATCGACATCATTCCGTCGTGCTTCATCATGCCGTCCTTCTTCTCGTCCATCGCGAGGGCGCTGGTGGCAGCGAGCGTTAGGCAGCTCGACATCAGGAGGGTGGCAAGAGTCTTCATAGGGGATTCTCCAAAAGTTGCGGGTTCGGTCGGGTCGCTTCACCGGCGTCGTTCTTACAGCCGCGCGATGTGACGTAGCAAAAGTCTGGCGCCGATCTCGATGGCGCCTTGTGGGCGACCGCCCTCATGCGCTGTCGGACGAGGAGAAGTGCGCAGCGGCCTGGCGCAGGTCTTGGAGCCACGCTTCGTAGGCGGCTGCCTTGTCGGCCGGCTCCATGCGCAGCAGCGCCGAGGGATGCAGCGTGACGAGCACCCGCCTGCCATCGGGCCGCCTGAGGATGCGGCCGCGTTCGCGCGTCACCGCCACCGGGCTGCCCATCAGCTGGCGCGCCGCGGTGGCGCCGAGGGCGACCAGCAGGCCGGGGTCGACGAGCCCGATCTCGCTTTCCAGCCAGTGCAGGCACGCCGCCGCCTCCTGCTGCGCCGGCGTCTTGTGGATGCGGCGCTTGCCGCGCAGCTCGAACTTGAAATGCTTGACGGCGTTGGTGATGTAGACCTGCTCGCGCGGGATGGCGAGCTCGCCGAGCGCGCGTGCGAACAGCTGCCCGGCCGGCCCGACGAAAGGCCGACCCTGCAGGTCTTCCTGGTCGCCCGGCTGCTCGCCCACGAACATCAGCGTTGCGCGCTTCAGGCCCTCGCCAGGCACCGCCTGCGTGGCGTGCTCGCCGATCGGGCATTCTCGACAGCGCTCGATCGCGTCGCGCAAGGCCGGCAGCGATGACGGCGCCTCGCCGTTCGGCGGCGGCTCATGGCCAGCGGCGGTTTGCGGCTTCGTCGGCGCGATGCGCCGCGTCGGCTCGCTCGGGCCACGCTCGATCATGGTCATGCTCCGTTCACCGGCACGCGCCGTCAGCGGGTCGATCAGCTGCGCTTCCGGCAGGTTCGGCCAGTAGCGCTTCGGCATCTCCTTCTGCATCATCTTCAGCTTCAGCCGCGCCGGGTTGAAGATGTTCTCGTAGTAGGTGAGCCAGAGCTTTTCGCCGGCGTCGGGCGGCGGTGCTTCGTCGCGGCGACCGCCGGGGCCGAGGGCCAGCACGGAGCCGTCCCAACGGACGCTGCGCTCGGGCGTGAGGATGGCCCAGCGCATGGCGGTGAAGCGGCGCGCGAAGAACGGCGCCGTCGCCTCGACAATGTGGTGCTCGGGCTCGAACCAGGCGACGTGCAGCGGCTCGCGATCCGGGTCGTCGACGACGGTGCGAAAGCGCACGAAGGCCTTCATCTTGTGCATGTCGCGGCGCACCGCCTGCGCCATCTGCTGCGCCTGGACCCAGTCGACATCGAGCGGATCGCCGCGCAGGCCGGGCTCGATCTGCAGCCGCCAGAGCAAGCGGTAGAGCAGGCCGAAGCGACCGGCGTCGCTGTGCAGGACGACGCTTTCGGCAAGCGGCATGTAGCTCGCCGGGACGTTGACGGGCGGCGCCGCCACCCCCGCCACATCCGCTGCATTCGACGGGGCGTCGGCCGCCGCCGCGCTCTCGAAAAGATCGCCTTCGGCATCGTCGGCCGTGTGCCACGCGACGAATTCGGGCGCGACCTGCTGCGACCAGAGAAGGCGGCAAGCGCGCCGGAAGCCGTCGAAGTCGATGGCTCCGGCGAGGGTGATGGACCGCAGGTCGTTCGTGCCGGGGGCCGCCGCCATGCGACGAGCTTAGCCCGCCAGCGCTGCCGTTGCAGGCACTGCGTCTTCGTCGCCGAACAACGACGCCTGCGCATTCGCCGACGCCGGCCGCGGCGCCAGCCGCTCGCGCAGGTCGGCGGCGGTGAGCGCGTTGCCGGGGCGATGGTCGGCAAGCTCGACGAAGGGCAGCACCTTGGCGAGCGGCACGTGGAGGCGGTCGAGGTCGATGGCGCGTAGGCGGCGGACGCGGCGCGCCTGCAAGATGCGACCGACCGCCTTGACGCCGAGGCCCGGCACGCGCAGCAGCATCTCCTTTGCCGCCCGGTTCAGGTCGACCGGGAACTGCTCGCGGTGAACAAGGGCCCAGGCCAGCTTCGGATCGATGTCGAGGGCGAGCATGCCGTCGCTCTCGGCGACGATCTCTTCATGGCCGAAGCCGTAGAAGCGCATCAACCAGTCGGCCTGGTAGAGCCGGTGCTCGCGAACCATCGGCGGTGCCTTCAGCGGCAGCGCCCGGGCCGAATCGGGGATCGGGCTGAACGCCGAGTAGTAGACGCGCTTCAGCCGATACGAGCCGTAGAGCGTGGCGCTGGTGGTGAGGATGAGCGTGTCGGTGGCGGCGTCGGCGCCGACGATCATCTGCGTGCTCTGGCCGGCCGGCGCGAAGCGCGGCGGCCGCGCGCGTTTGGGCGGCAACATGATCTGCGACGTCACCGGCTGCGGCTTCGCCGCCTGCTTGGCATCGTCGATGTGGGTGCGCAGCCGCGCCATGGAACGGCGGATGGCGGCGTTGTCCTTTTCCGGCGCCAGCTCGGCCAGGCCGGCGGCGGTCGGCAGCTCGATGTTGATGCTGAGGCGATCGGCATAGCGCCCGGCCTTCGCGAGCAGCTCGGGGCTGGCTTCGGGAATGGTTTTCAGGTGGATGTAGCCGCGAAAGTCGTGCTCCTCGCGCAGCACCCGGGCCACCTCGACGACGCGCTCCATCGTGTAGTCGGGCGACTGGATGATCCCGGAGCTGAGGAACAGGCCTTCGATGCAGTTGCGGCGATAGAAGTCGAGCGTGAGCTGCACCACCTCGTCGACCGTGAAGCGGGCCCGCTGCACATTGCTCGAGACGCGGTTCACGCAGTACAGGCAGTCGAAGGTGCAGAAGTTCGTGAACAGGATTTTCAGCAGCGAGATGCAGCGACCGTCGGGCGCGTAGCTGTGACAGATGCCGGAGCCTTCGGTCGAGCCGATGCCTTTGCCGCCGACCGAGTTGCGCTTCGTGGTTCCGCTCGAGGCGCACGAGGCGTCGTACTTGGCCGCGTCGGCAAGGACGGCGAGCTTCTCCTGGAGGTCCATGGCTGGATGAATATACAGTGGCCTCGCTGCCGCTGCTCGCCTGTGGCTTCAGCGCTTCGCGAACACCACGATGTGCTGCCACGGCAGCGGCTCGGCGACCCGCTCGAGCACCAGCGGCTGCGCCGCGACCTCGCGCCGAAGCTGCTCGACGCTCATCTTGTGCAGCGCCTTGATCGGCACCGACGCGTCCTCGGCGCGGTACTCGACGAAGACGACGCGGCCGCCCGGCTTCAGCGCCTTGACGATGCTGGCCAGCACCTCGTAAGGAAACTCGAGCTCGTGATACACGTCGACCAGGATCGCGAGGTCGATGCTCGCGGCCGGAAGCTTCGTGTCGCTCGCGGTGGCGAGCACGGGCTCGATCTGGGCGAGACCGTCTTTCGTGGCGAGGTCGGCGAGCATGCGAACCATCTCGGGTTGCACGTCGACGGCGAAGACCTTGCCTGCGGGTCCGACGAGTCGCGCCATGCGCCGCGTGATGTAGCCGGTGCCGGCGCCGACATCGGCCACGCGCATCCCCGCCGCGAGGCGCAACTCGGGCAGCAGCAGGTCGGTGCGCTCTTCCTGCTCGCGCTCCGAACGCTCGAGCCATGCTGCGCCCTGCCAGCCCATGACCTGCGCGATCTCGCGGCCCATGAAGCGCTTGCCGATGCCGTCGGCCGACGGCGTGCCGGCAACATAGCGCGGCGTGGCGGGTTGCGCGAAGGCGAACGCCGCGGTGGACGCGAGTGCACCGGCGACGACAGCTCGCCGGCCGATCAACGCGCTGCCTTTTTCGCCGGCGCCTTCTTGCCGGTCGTCTTGCCCGGCGCCTTCTCGGTCTTCTTCGCAGCGTCGAACGACGCTTCGGTCGGTGCCCCGGCCGAGCCGGGCTTCCTCATCTTCTCGGCGCTGCCGTGGGCGATACGCTCCTGCTTGGCGTGGATGTTGGCGTAGAGGCCGGGCTTCTTCTTCGCTGCGGGCATGGCGGTCATTGCGAGAGTGGCAGAAGCGATCACGTTGGCACGTTGAATACCTGCCGCAGATAGGCCAGGAAGGTCTCGTCGTCGCAGAGCAGCTTGCCGGGGCTGTCGGAGAGCTTGGCGACCGGCTGCCGATTGGCGTGGGTGAGCTTCATGACGATGTGCAGCGTCTTCAGGCCCATGTCGTTGGTGAGGTTGGTGCCGATGCCGAAGCCGCACGGCGCCCGGTCGGCGAAGTGGCGGTAGAGCGCGAACGACTTGTCGAGGTCGAGACCGTCGGAGAAGACGAGGCGCTTGGTGCGCGCGTCGATGCGCATCCGTTCATAGTGGGCCAGCGCCTTCTCGCCCCACACGAAGGGATCGCCCGAATCGTGGCGCAGGCCGTCGAAGAGCTTGGCGAAATAGAGGTCGAAGTCGGCGAGGAAGGCGTCCATGCCGACGACGTCGGTGAGCGCGATACCGAGGTCGCCACGGTATTCCTGGACCCAGCTCTCGAGGGCGGCCTTCTGGAAGTCGCGCAGGCGCACGCCGAGGGTCTGGAAGGTCTGCAGGTACTCGTGCGCCATCGTGCCGATCGGCACCAGGCCGAGGTCGCGCGCGAACAGTACGTCGGAGGCGCCCTTGAAGAATTGCGGCACCTCGCGCTTGAGCGTCGTCAGCACCTCGCGATGCCATTCGCCCGAGAAGCGCCGGCGCACGCCGAAGTCGAAGAACTCGAACGGCGTCGCCCGCTTCGGCTCGCGCTCGAAGGCACGCAGCTGTTCGACCTTGGCGGCGAGGCGCTTGCGGCCCTCGACCAGTGCGACGGCCGCGTCGAAGCGGCGGAAGTACAGCTCGTTGACGATCGCCAGCACGAAGATCTCGAACGCCATCACGTGCACCTGCGGGCCGCTGGCGACGATCTCGAGGCCGGCGCCGTCGGCGGCAGCACGGGCGCTGATGAAGTCGCGCTGGAAGCGGAAGATGCGCAGGAAGTCGACGAAGTCGGAGCGGATGAAGCGCAGCGACGAGAGGTAGCTCAGCTCGTCGGCACGAAAGTGCAGCGCGCAGAGGGCGTCGAGCTCGCGGTCGATGTCGGGCACCAGCTCGGCCAGCGGATAGGCCGGCGCGTTACGGCACACGAAGGTGTACTCGGCCTGAGTTTCGGGGTGGCGATGCAGCATCGCCTGCCACATCGTGAACTTATAGAGATCGGTGTCGAGCAAGCTCGTGATGACGGGGCGCATCGGCACTTTCCGGGCAGCGGTGGCCGACGATAGCAAGCGCCGCCGCGGCGTGCGGTCAGGGAATGCTCAGGAGCACGCGATCGCCGTCGAGCCGCACCGGATAGACCTGAAGGGCGTCCTTGGCCGGCGCGCAGGTCGCCTCGCCGCTGCGGATGTCGAAGCGGCCCTGGTGGTGCGGGCACTCGATCTCGTGGCCTTCGAGGAAACCGTCGCACAGGCGCGCTTGGCCGTGCGTGCAAATGTTGTCGGTGGCGAAGACGGCGCCGTCGACGAGGTAGATGGCGATCTGGCAAGGGCCGACCTCGACGGCGATCGCATCGGTGGCAGCAAACGCGTCGAGGCTGGCGACCTGTTGCTCGCTCATCGGGGCGGTTGCCTCAGGCCGCGACGTA
>Ga0123338_10002623_pt1 | contig 16704 bp, 14 predicted proteins | sample grotaG_FD_89793 | JGI IMG/M metagenome (GOLD analysis project Ga0123338, IMG submission 89793) | Glacier valley bacterial and archeal communities from Borup Fiord, Nunavut, Canada, to study Microbial Dark Matter (Phase II) -... | ecosystem: Environmental > Aquatic > Freshwater > Ice > Glacier ...
GGAATGGCGATTGTGCGCATGGTTCTCCACTTTGGTTTGGTGTCGTAACTTAACCTTAGCGGATTTCCCCTCGCGCTTCAATCCCATTCCTTTCGCTCACTTGTTCCATGTTGGGTAGCTAGTGGCTCCACAGAAGAAGCTTTATAGCAACGTCGATATAAATTATTTGTACACAACTTACTCATAGGCAATTGACATTACTTTTATTGCGTATAGTATCATCTGTGTCTTTTAGTAGTAGGAGAGAAAACACGCAACACTTGATACCCTACCCGTGTTCGATGTGATTTCTCTAGAAGGAGAACGCAATGAAGCGCAAACTCGTTTTGATTTTAGGCGTGCTACTGGTTGTTACGCTAATCGGTGTAACGACCTCCTTTGCACTAACACATCCTAAAATGATGTATCACGGGCAAGCACCGTCACAAGAGCAAATCGATAGCTTTGTGAAGTCGGGGCAAACTTTATTCTGCACACCTGTGTATACCGAAACAGCATTTCGGTTTGTGGGCACTTACACCGATCAGAATGATTGCTTTGATACACTCGAAGAGGTACAGCAGCGTGTGGGTGAGCAGAAAGGTTCAGTAGAACGCTGGAATCGCGCATTGATTGAGCGATACGGCGCTCATACAACGCAGGGACGCTGACCAGACCGGGCGGGATAAGCTTATCCCGCCTCAGTTGAATTATTCTAAGTGTGGCAACTTTTCAGGTTTCCAGCGTGAATGCCGTATGCGCGGGCTTGATGACCATGATCAGTTGTTCGGCCAGCGCGCGGTTTTGCGGCGTGTTGTCCTTCTTTGCAAAAGGTAGCCGTACCTTGAACGTCGAGAGCGGCTCATCCAGTTCGATGATCTCTGGCTGGACCCCGAAGTAAAGTTCGAGCAGACGGCTCATTGCCCGGCGTGTACCGCGCGCACGGTACAGCGAGGCGAGTTCACGGACGACCGCGCGCTGCCGCTCGACAGGAATAGCCGGGTGAAGGAACACATCGAACCAGCTTGAAATCCACTGCAACCAGTCCGGCGTCGTCACGTTCGGATTGTAATACTGCTCGAAGCTATCGACGCCCCACTCCAGCGGCGCGAGGATCGACTCCATGATCAGCAGAAAGCGTTTGAGAAAATCCGACTCGTAGAAGATGCCGGGCAGGTATTGCATATACCGACTTTCTTCGGTCGGGATGCCCTCCTCTGCCTTGTACGGGACAAGCGCGTGCCTGTGGCCGTTGGTGCTTGGCAAGCGTGAGGGCGGCAGACTGAGCGCCATATCCGACGGTGCGGGAGCCTTCGCCGCCGGAACTTTGATCTCGCGAACTTCCGGCTGTTTGGTCGGCTCTGCCGAGGGTGGCGGCGCGGTACGCTGCGGTTCGACGGTGGGGGCGGCGTGCGCGGGTGGAGACGGCTCGCTGCGATAGACGACCGCAGCCGCCTCATCACCTAGTGGTGCGCCCGAAGGCGGCGGCGCGGGCGGTGCAACGGGCGGCTGTGGCTCCGGGGAGCGGACTTCGACGGGGGTAGGTTCCGGCGTGTTTTCGCCTAAATTGATGCTTTGCAGCGTGAGCGTGAACGGTCCAATACGGATCGCGTCTTTGAGATTCAACGGCGTCTGCGTTTGCGGCGCGATGCGCGTCTCGTTTACATACGTCCCGTTCGAGCTTTCAAGATCGATGATGCAAAAACGAGTGCCATCGAAGGTAATATCCGCGTGGTGGCGGCTGACCTTCTGGTTGGGCAGCATCAGGTTGTTCTCGGCCACGCGCCCGATGGAGAATGCGCCTTTGCCCACCTCCGCGCGGTCGGTGGGCAGATCGGGTCCGACGATGGAGAATACCGCGCGTGGGTCGGCCATCAGCTATTTTCCTCTTTGATGTCGTGGCGATAGCTGGCGATGATGCCATGCGCGACGATACGAATTTCCGAGACGGCTTCCCCGGTGACTGCTTTCCCGGCGGCGTCGAAGGTGACGGGGAACAATTCTACGCTGTGAATTACCTCGATGCCGGGCAGCCCTTGCAGCGCGACAATCACATCCGCGACGACCAGCGCGCGACCGAACGGCCACCCCTTGCCATCTGCCCCACCCGTGATCGGGTTGAGATATTGATAGAGGCGTGTTTCCGCAGCCAGCTTGACCTGATCCGGGATTGAGAACGCATTCAGACGGAGCCGAACGCGCGTCGTGACGAAGAAGTACGCAGGTTGCAGGACATCCAGCCGGGTCGAGATCAGGCGGCGGTCATCCAGATAGGCTTTGATCGCGGAGCGGATGCTATCCGGTAGCGCCAATTCGGTCGGTGGGATGTACCCGCTCAGGTCCTGCACGCGCGGGATGACCAGCACCTTGACTTCGCCGCTCGTGACCGTCGGCGGTTGCAGGCAGTGGACGCGCTGCACGAAGCCGGGCGCGGCTTTCGCGGCGAGATATTCATAGTCACGCGCGGTCACGGCGCGGTCGAGTGTGCGCAGGTGGCCGGGGACGCGCATCTTCGCGTCTTCGAGGTCTTCCCCGTTGAGGCCACCGGATGCCAGACGGCGGTTCGCCACACGCGCGATATAAGGAATGCTGGTGCGCAGTACGTTGAGTTGATGTCCCTGCACGTTACCCGATACGCCGCCACCATAACGGTAGCGTGCCATCACGATCATCGCCGCGCGTGGCGGTATCGCACCGTAACGCTTGACCGAACCGTCACGCTGCGGGAGCGCGGGTCCGAACATGATTTCGCCCGTGTTGCTATCCAGCTTGTAGTGCTTGTCGTCGGGCAGACTGTCCCCGAAATCGGGAACTTCGACCCACGCTTCGGCGAACTCGTTGTTGTGGCGCACGATCACGCGCTCGTTGTCCATACGCGGCAGCACCGGTGAATGCGCGAGGTTGTAGCGTTGACCCGGCGAGCCATCCGAGCGGCCAACCAGTTCATCGATCACGAGCGAACTGTGCGTAACATCCATCGTGCAGCCCCACGAAGCAGCTTCGGCACGGCGGATAATCGGCGAGTTGCGGTAGCGCGGGACGTTCGGCGGTGGGTCGATCAGGCGCACACGCAGCCAGTACGCATCCCGGTCGGCGATGCGGCCTTGCACCATGCGCGGCAAGTGCAGCGATAGCACGCCCGGCTGGTTGAGCGCCTTCGTCTGGTCTTCGTTGAGTTCGCAGGGCGTCCACTCGATGGGTTCGATGTTGCTGAGGACTTCCCAGACATAGGGCGGCTGCGTCGGGTCAACACCCGCGCCTGCGGCCACTTCGACATCGAAGTTGAGGCCGAGAGTGTGCCGGCCCAAGTCCTGATCGAAGCCGAAGTAGAGCGCCTCACCGACCTGCGGCGGGTTGGTGAAGGCCGAAAAGCCCTCGAACCCGGCTCCCAATCGGCGCAGGTCTTGCGGCACATAGGAGCGCCCTTCGCCTGCACGTGCGCCCGGCTTGCTGACGAGGACAGCCCGCAGGTTGGGGACGTGGATCGTGAACGACTCCGCCGTGCTGAAGGTGACGGGCTGCTCGTTCTCGGTGCGCGTTGTGGACACCTCGACACCGAGCGGTATCGTGAGTTCGTAGGCTTGCGGTATGGAGAGCCAGAATGTCTCCTCGGCGCGGGCAGGTTCCGGCTCGCGCAGGTACATCCCGATCAGTTCCATGAATTTGATATAGTGCCGCTCCGGGATGCGGTTCATCCGGTACAGCATAATATCGATCAGGTAGGAGAACAGCTCGATCAGCGTGATGCCCGGATCGCTCAGGTTGTGGTCGGTCCACTCCGGCGTATACAGCGGAATGCGACGACGCGCCTCCTCGACGAGGTCATCAAAACTGCGGTCATCTAAACGGGGCGCGATGAGTGGCATTCAAAAGCTCCTGAATATCATTTTGCGCCCCGATGTAATCAGGGCAGAAGGTAGAATGGAAACACAAGACTGCGTTCGTCGCTGGTCGATTTTACTTCATAATCGATTTCGATGAGAAGTACGCCCAGCTTGCCGTTGCTTGGCAGCACGTTCACCGTCTTGAGGATGATCCGTGGCTCCCAGCGTTCGAGCGCTTGCCGAACGACGGTTTGGACAGCCGCAGCCGTCACCAGATTACTCGGCGCGAAGATGTAGTCGTGAATGTAGCAGCCGAACTCCGGGCGCATCACGCGCTCGCCCGGCGCAGTGCCGAGGATGACGTAGATCGATTGCTGGATTTCGTTGTATTCGGCGGTCAACGCGAGTTCGCCGCGAGAGTCGATTTGCGGAGGGAACGCGATACCGCTCCCGACCAGTTCCTTGAATGTCGCCATCGTTCCCTCGCCTAATTAATGTTCACAATTGCGCCGCGTAACGTCAGTGGCCCACTTGCGCTCACTTCGGCCATCGATTGACCCTTCGCCGCGAGCGTCAACCCCTCGACCGAGGTAGCTCCACCCGGTGATTTGACGGAGGCCTGAGTCTGACCCTCTGCCGAGAACTGCATTCCCTTGATCTGGACATTGCCTGACGAAGCCTCGATAGTGATGTTGCCCGAAGTCGATTTCATTGAGATGTTCTGCGTAGCCTCAATTGCAATCTCGCCCTCGGAGTGCATCTCGATTTTCTTGTTGGTGGCGTCGAACTTGATCCAGGTCTTGTCTTTGCTGTCGCGAATCTCGATCCATTCTTCGCTGGTAGTTTCCGTAAACGTCACTTTGTGACCCTTGCGGGTCTTGATTTGGCGCTTGACCACTGCGCCGTTCGCGACCGCCTGACCAATCGGCAGCGGCGTCGTATCCTGTCCGTTGTAGACACTACCAATGATGTATGGGCAATTGAAGTCTCCATGCTCGAAGGCTATCAGCACTTCATCATCGGGTTCCGGCAGGAAGTAGATGCCGCGATCCTTGCCTGCGCCGGGGAACGAAACCCGCGCCCAATAGGACTCTTCCGCCGAGTCGTCGAGCCAGGGGAACTTCACCTTGACCGAGCCATACTTGAGTTCCGCATCATTGTTGTTCGTCACGATGCCAATCACGATGCCCCCCCAGGGCTGTGTGTCGGTCTTAGTCGGGTCGAGCAGCGATGAGAGCATCTGCGGTTTCCCACCCTCGACCCGAAAGTGCGTTTTCAGCACGCCGGGTGACATCTCGTGCCGGACCGCCGAAAGCGTGTAATCGCCACCGAACTTGGTTCCGATCCCGGCAATCGTGATCGTCATCCCGGCGTGAAGAGCGGGGTCCCCCGTGCATTCACCTTCGGCTTCGATGAACGCTTCATTCGTGCGGTCCAGTACGCCCTGCGCAATCCGCGTTGCATCGGACTGGCTGTTGACTGGCACGCGCGTCACAAGGCGTTTGGCGTCGCCGATAGTGCCGGCAGCGGTGGTCCCACTGCTTTGCACACCGAGCGTCGGGTGTGACGCACTGGATGACGCATTGCCGTTGATCGCGGCCTTGGTAGCCGGGTCCCACCCGCGCACGGTAACTTCCGTCACCTGGCCGGGAACCGACATGCGCGGCGTGAACGATACGAGCGTCTGCCCATAGGTCAGGGTTTTGGTACTGCCCGCGGGTGCGACAGGTTTCTTGAATTTAAGTTTTCCATCGGTGCTATGAACGATGTAGCCGATGCGCTCCGCGCGGCTTTGCAGAAAATCGAAGTCGGTCTGCCCGCTTTGAAATACCTGCTTGAAAACTTCTGTGGTTGCCTCCACATCCGTTTGCAAACCGCTGTTCGAGGCTATTTGTGAGGCGATGTCACTGTCCTTGATTTGCACCCAGGCTTTTGTTTTCGTGCCGCGATGCAGCTTATACGCCTTGTCGTAGCCGCGCAGCACCACGCTCATGCTGTTGTTGTCGAACTGCGGTTCGACATCGGTGATTTCACCCTTCATGAGTGTAACCAGCGAACCTGCTTCACTCGTCGCGCTAATTTCAACCTGGGTTCCGAGATCGTAAATCCAGGCATCGAACTCGGTATCCAGCAGTTCGGAGACATGCAGCTCGAACATATCCGGGACGTGCAGACTGCTATCCACAACGATCAACCGAATTTTCATCAATTTTTCATTGTTGAGCGCTTGTCCGTTTATTTTGACTTCTGCCTGGTCTCTGGCAGCTTCATACCCGGATGCTGGCATTGTTCAGTAACCTTTGTGTTTTGTGTTATGGCTAGGGAGTACGCGGCGCTTTTAGCGAGACGGAAGCCGAGAAACCGCCAATATTGATGCTCGCGGAGAACTCCGCCGCGGGAGGTTCGGCAGGCTTTGACGTGGCAACCTTCACGACCGCACCGCTTTTCAGTTTCTTTGGGTCTTCGATGTTGTTGACTTCCGCAATCGCACGCCAGTTGTTGGCGTCCCCGGTGGCGCTTGCAGCAATCGTCGCGAGCGACTTGCTTGCGTCGATCATCTCCGTGCGGCCTTCCCAGGCGCGCGAAGCCGTTTGCGCAGCGATTATTACATCTGGGCGCTCGATCATTGAGATCGTTGCCGTTGCGCGTAGCGGCGTGCCTTCCTTGTTGAACAGCGTGAATTGGAGCTGCACGTTCGTGAGGCGACCTTTGAACTCGAACGTCCCCCATTTGAAGATAATATCCGGTGGTTCGCGGTTGGTTCCGCCCGCTTCGACCGTCATCATCGCAAACAAGTTGTCCGTATATTTGGTGACGGGTTCCGCTGCGGGTCCGTCCTGATAGGTGTCGAAGAATAGCTTCACACTGAGCGAACGCGGATCGCCGCTCTTGAATTGGCGACGTGCCGTTGTCTGCCCGACATCCGTGCCGGGCGAGTAGTTGTTTGCTTTGGTGAGGGAATACTCGGCTGGGTTGAACATACAATCCACACGCGGCGAACCGCCGTCCTTGTAAATCGATGCCGGAGCCAGCCCGCTACGGGTAACGGCCATGAGTGACTCTCCTAACGCCCGCCTTTGGAGCGGTCTTGTTCAGTACGCAGTTTTTTCTTGAGGATTTTGAAGACGGCTTGCGCCATCGTTTCGACGCTTTCGCCGGATGGCTCCTGCTCGCCCGCTTCACTGTTCCTGGAGTTGTTGTTCACCGGGTCGGGAGATGCGCCATCCATCTCGCGCTGAACGCTTCCCGACGACGCTTGCGCGGCAGGTCCGCTGCTGCTCTGCGAAGCCGAATTGGTTCCGGTCCTCGTCGCTTCCGGCGAGGTGTAGGTTCCAGTGGGGCGGGCGATGCGCGTATCGGGCGGCAAATTCAGCAATTGGAGCAGGCCTGCTTCGGTCTGGCTGGGCGTGCTGCTTTCGCGACCATTGGAGAGTGTACGCTGCACGCTCTGGCCTGTCGTCAGACCCAATGCACTCGCCAGATCAACTGAATTGAGCGGGAGGCTGTCGCCAGCGCTGTTCAGCGCATCTTCTTCAAGTGAGGGCGCGCTGTCGCTCATCTCACCCGGCACGAATACGCCACGCGAGCCGTTCTGCGCTTGCGCAACACCGCGCGATGATGATGATGTGCGCTGCACCCCCGGCGTGCGCCGTGCCGGGCGATCCGGCGGTGCTTCCGCGCCCTGGATCGCTGCGTTGACCGCATCCTGATAGGCGTCGTGGCTTGCATAGCCGGATGGGACTTCGGCGCTGTATGAGGTGCTGGCGCTGTTCACCACATCGTCGTATTCCGCTGCGGCGTAACGCTGAACCGCTTGCGGATCGCTGCCGCCTGTGTCGTCGGTATCATACGCGGTGCTTTCTTCCGCAACCGGGTCAGGGCTATCCGCGAAGCGTCGAGACAGGGCTTGCATAGCACGCTGCACCCGTCCCGGTCGCGCGGTAGGCGTCCCGGCTACAGGCGCGTCATTGACGGATTGCTGTGGGGTCGGGTTGCGCGTCGGCTGGACAGTAGAAGTCCGTGCAGTGGTCGTGCGCGGTGCATCCCTGCCTGACGCTGAATTTTGAGCAGAACGAGCGCGCGGGCTGCCGCCTTCCGACGGCGCATCCACAGTAGTTGGCGCTTCGGCGGCGCGTATCGCATCATTGACCGCAGCCTGATAGCTGTCCTCGTCGGTGTACGCTTCCGGGTAGCGCTGCACGGCGGATTGCGCAGCACTGGCAGTTCCGGGCATGGCCGGACCCGTAGGATCGGAGATGCCGGGTTGCTCCGGGTCATATATACCGGGCTGGTCCGGGTCGGAAATGCCCGGTGACGGCGGGTCGTATATACCAGGCTGGTCCGGGTCGGAAATGCCCGGTGACGGCGGGTCGATGGGTGGGTAGAACGCAGGGCTATCTGGCTCATTATCCGGCGGCATGACCGGGTTTGTGTCCGGCTCGCGAATTATGGGCATTTCTGCCCGCGCGGGCTGTATCGTGTTCCGTGCTTTGCCTGAACTGCGGCGCGGCTGCTCAACCGCCCTATCAACGCTCATTGCAACATCGTCCGAAGCAGGCGCGGCCTCGGCCTGGCTTGCTGCCTGTTCGATGGCCGCCTGATAATCTTCGGCACTCGTGTAGCCCTGCGGCGTGCGTTGGATGGCCTGACGCGGCTTACTGATGTTCCCGCTAACGGATGGCTCGGCAGCGCTTGCGGTGGTACGCCTGGGCGTCCGAACATCGGGTTGGCTTGCGGATTGCTGCGCATCCGGCATGGTCCGGGACGCTGTACGCCGGACTTGCTCGCCACGCGGTGCAGCGTCCTGAACCACATCCGACGCAGCCTGTTCAGGGTTTACAAACGCGCTGATTTCTTCCGCATCAAACGACTCGTTCACAGCATCCTGCGCAGGCGCGTCACGGCGGGAGGTACGCTGTACCTGACGCGGCGTGCGAAGCGGCGCGGGCGCATTGTCGGGCGCGGGCGGCGCTTCTGCGGCACGGATGGCGGCTGTCACGGCGTCGTTGTACTGGTCCGCGTCAGCATACCCGGACGGTGCATCGACCGCGCGACTCTCGTTTGGAGCATCCGCCTCGGCAATATCATCGGCGGGCGCGCGCTGAACGAATGGCATATCCTGCGCGGGTGCATTCGAGCTGTAGTCCGCTTGAGTGCTGTACTCGGCTTGAGACTGCGGCTCGAACGACGAGTCTGTTGCAACGAATGCTGCTGGTGCAGCCGCATCATCTGCAACCGTGCCGCTGCTTGCGTCCTGAGTTGCCGCCTGCTTGCGGCGAATGGTTGACCGTGCCGAAGGCGACACGGCTTGTACGGGTGCAGCCGGGCTATCGGTTGGCGCTTCGCTCACAGTGTCAATGGAGGTACTCGACTCATCCATGAAAGATGAGGCATTATTTTGATAGCTGGAAGCATTGAAATAATCAGGCGCAGCCGCCGCAACGCTGCCGCTCTCATTGTGCGTCAATTCTGGCGTGCGCCGTGCAACCCGACGCGGGTCGGTTCCTGCTGCTTGCGGGGACGTGCGCTGCACTGCCTGGCGTGGCTGTGCGTCTGCCGTGCGCCGCGAAACACTACCCGGCATTGACTCTGCTGCCGAGGATGTGTCCGGCGCTTCGGCAGCGTGGATTGCTGCGTTCAATGCAGAGGTGTAGCTTTCCGAGTCAGCATATCCGCTGGGAACGATAGCCGCATCCTGTGCGCCGCTACCGGATGCGTCATTCGCAGTGTAGTCGCGCTGGATACTTGTCTCGCCTGCGTCTTGAAAACCGCCCTCGAAATCCGCATTGTCATCGTCATCGGCGCGATCCGGTGTGCGCTGGATAGCCGCCGTGCCTGCATCCGCGAATTCGCTCAGATCGCCATTACCGCCGGAAAAATTGGCGCGGTTCGGTGCGCGCTGGATAGCTGTCGCGCTTGAGTGCGGCAAATCATTCGCAAATTCGCTCAGATCGCCATCACCGCCGGAAAAATCGGCGCGGTCCGCTGTGCGCTGAATAGCCGTCGTGCCTGCATCCGCGAATTCGGTCAAATCGCCATCACCGCCCGAAAAATTGGCGCGGTCCGCTGTGCGCTGGATAGCCGTTGTGCCTGCGTCCGCAAATTCGGACAAATCATCATCGCCGCCCGAAAAATTGGCACTGTCCGCTGTCCGCTGGATACGCGCGAGCTGTGTCCCGGCGCTGCGACTTTGCCTCGCACCATCAACAGCAATTGGACGGTCTGCGCGCGTCGGCTGCACGGAAGACGGTTGCGCAGCGGTCACATCGCGCCGCGAATTGACCGCCCTGGAGTCGAACCCTACATCGCTATCACCGCTCTCGGTTGGACCTTCGGCGCGACGAATGGCGTCCTGCACGGCGTCCTCATAGGTGCGCTGTACAGCATTGTCCGGTGCTTGATAATTCTCAAGCGCAGCGTAGTCGTTAGTGGATGGCTCCGTATCGTCGGATTGCGCGTCAGCGTGGCCTTGCGTCAAAGCTGCGGGGTGCGACTCGCGCGGCGACGGCGGTGCATAGAGCGCCTGCGCCATATCGCGCTGCACGGGTTCACCGAGCGGTTGCGAAGGAGACTCTTGTGCGTCGTCGCCAAAGGGCAACCCCTTCTTCGGCGGCGTCATATCGGTAATCAGCGCACGGCGGCGAATACGCGGCGGCTCTGCGTCGTCGGTGGGCGGGACCGGCTCCATCGACTCTTTACCGAGAATTTCAGTCTTCGATTGCGGGATTGTCGTTCCACGCGCAGGCGGTGCTTTGGCGGGGGTACGGTAAACAGCCAGCCGGGGGTCGGTTTTCAATGGCTGCATAATCGGGTCTTTGTCCTCGGCTTGCAACCGCCGATGCAAATTCATAATGGCGACCAAATCACCCGGCATCGTATCACCTTGATCGAGACCCTGCCGCGTTGTGAATGGCGAAGCACTTGCGGGCGCGTCGGCGGTCGCAGGTGTCGGTGGTGCAGCCGGAGTGTTGGGTTGAGCGCTGCGGCGCACGGATGCAGCGGGTTGGTTGAGCGGCGCGGCAGCCCAATTGGGCGTGCGGCTCACACGGCGTGGCGCGGCTTGTGATGCGTTCGGGTCTGTGGCTTCGGCACGCCGGATAGCGTCCTCGACCGAATTCTGATAACCGTCATCCGATGCGCCGTCGGCATCCTGATAATCGGTGAAATCGACAGCTTCATTCGTGACATCACCGGGAATGTAGCGCTGTACCTGACGCGCGAGCATCCGCTGCACGGCATTCCGCTGCAAGCTCATGCCCAGTGTGCTGGGTTTGCGCAGGTTTTCGATCCCAATCGGTTTACGCCGAATAATCATCACTCAAGTACCCCGTTACTTACTAGGTCGCGCCATCTGGCATATAGGCGAAGCTGACACCATGATGCGCCAACTCCAGTGTTTCGATTGCTACCGCGTTTTCACCCGCGCGGAGCGAAGGTCCGCTCCACTTGATTGGAAATGCGCGCTCCAGATCGAAGCGGTAAATCGGTTTTCCGTTGACATTGCACACGACTACACCAACCGAGCGATACATCTCTGTTGCCGGGAGCGCGTTCATCATGCTTCCATAAGCCCACGCGAGCAGTTTATCGTTCAGGACCAGACCGTGTTTCAGCGTGAGGTTGCTCGGCTTGCCGCGTCCGGGTATGTTGTGAATGTAGTTGTTGTTCCCGCCGTCTTTGACCTGCTCCGTTTCGATCTCGAAGCTCGGCAAATCGCATTCGGTGAACGCCCCGATCCGCTGTCCATCAATCTCGACAGTGAACCGAAACGAAGCGATGACATCCATCTGAGGCATAGTTTACCCTCCCCGCCGTTCGCGTTCTTTACGTGCTTCTTCGACCAGCAATTGATAAACGCGCTCCGCTACTTTCTCAACAACGTCACGGTTTTCGTTTGATGATTTCTCTTTTGATCCCGACGTGTTCTGCGGCGCTGTATTCTGGTTTTGCATGAAGTTCTAGGACTCCTGCCGCTTCTCTTGAACCCGATTGATAGTTTGGACCCACACAGTCCGTTCGTTGTGGGTGAAGTTCAGGATCGCATCGTGCGACCAGTGCAGGTGCGCTGCGATGTACGCTACCTCCTCGCGCAGGCGGTCGAGGGGGTAGGCTATGATTCCCCCAGGCGAATGACATCGACCTCGAATTGAAACCCGCAGTTCGGACACGTACACGGCTGTGTGAGCAGCCCTTCCTCGTTGATCCGGCGGTAGAAATCCTGTAGAAAGGCGAGGTCCACCGAAAACAGGTTTTCCATCGTCGCGCTGTTGATGGTGCGCAGTGTACCCAACCGCGTGATCACCCGCGCGAGGATCAGGATCGTCAGGTAGGCTTCATTGCCCCGTACACGCGGGTCGCGCATCGGTGTGATCTCGTCCATCGCCGTCGAAAGGCGCATCGTGCCTTCGCGATGCAGGACGCCTTTTTCATCGATGAAACCGCGCGGGAGTGTGAAATCGAACTCGGTTTGGATAGGTTCCATGAGATTCCCGTTTTAGCTCTGAGAAGCCGCCCCCACCACGAGGGTGAGAGCAGCATAGCCCACGTACCGTTTAGAGGGTACGGCGGGTTCCTTCGTGCGCGATGGTCATTTCTTCGACGCCGATTTCGTTCGAGTCGCTCTTCACGCTCGGTCCGGTAACTTTCACCGGCCAACCGCGGTCGAACGTCCATGTCGCGACAATCGCGCCTTCGTGGTTGAGCATGTGAATGATACCGCCCTTGCGGTTCGATTCGATCTGCCCGGCGATGATCGCCTCACGCCATACCCACATGTCCATCGACGCGGTGATGCCGCGCTTGAGGACGATGTTTTCCCACTTCAGACGGCCAGGAATCTTCATGATGACTTCCTTGTGGCCGTCCTGCCCGATGACTTTGTTTTCAATGACTTCGTTTTCGGAGCCGATGCCGCTTACTTCCGAGAAGTAACCCGTGACGGTCCCCGAAATTTCGAGGCTAAAATGAAAACCTACTAGAGGGTCTTGCGATGGCATTGTCAATTCTCCTGAAACCTAGAACTTGAACGAGTAGAAACCTTGCGAAACAGAACGGGTATTACGCCTTTGCGTCGCCCGCGTACTGGCTGATCCGGAAGACGATGAACTCTGCGGGCTTGACCGGCGCGATGCCGATTTCGCAGATGAGCAAGCCGAGGTCGCGGCTTTCCGCCGGGTTGAGTTCCGCGTCGCACTTGACGTAGAACGCATCCGATTCGGTTGCGCCGAAGAGCGCGCCTTCGCGCCAACGCATCCGCAGGAAGGCCGAGACATCGGCTTTGACGCGCGACCACAGGAACGGATCGTTCGGCTCGAAGACCGCCCACTGCGTACCGCGCTCGATGCTCGCTTCGACCATCGAGAACAGACGGCGGACGTTGATATAGCGCCAGCTCGGATCGCTGGAGAGGGTACGCGCGCCCCAAACGCGGATGCCGCGACCGGGGAACCCGCGAATGCAGTTCACGCCGATGGGGTTCAGGCCGTCCTGTTCGCCCTTCGTGATGGTGACTGCGAGACCAAGCGCACCGCGCACGATTTCGTTGGCGGGGGCCTTGTGGACACCACGCGACTCATCGCTGCGCGCATAGACGCCAGCCATGTGACCCGAAGGCGGAACGAAGCGCGTCTTGCCGCCACCAGCGGCCATATCGACGATTTCGATCCAGGGATAGTACAGCGCGGCGCGCGTGCTGTCGTAGTTGACAGTGTTGCGCCATTCCTTGACTTCCTGCGGATTCAGGTTCGGAATCGGGTCGAGAATGGCGAAGCAGTAACGCAGCCGCTCGCAGTAGTCAACGAGTGCCTGCTGAACGCCCTGCACGCCCTTCTGATCCAGTTCCTTCGCATCGAAAGCGCTCATCAGGTCGGGGGCGATCACCATCGTCACGTCGTCGTAGGCTTCAAGACCTGCGAGTCCGGTGCGATCCGCCGGGCTGCCCTGATATTCCGTCAGGCTGACGGGCTTGGTGCTGGTGCTGCCACCAGCGAGGTTCGTTGTACCGTTCGGGATGGCGAGCGCGCCGCCCTTCGGAGCCGTGCCGATTTCGACATTGATCAGCTTCGACTTCTGCGTAACCGTCTCGACGCCGTTTTCGCCACGCTTGTAGGTCAGGTTCGGGAAGGATTCGGTCGGCTTACCATTGACAGACACGTTGAGCGTGAACGTCTGATCCTTACCTTCTTCGGGAGCGGGACCGGGAACTGCGTGTACGCTGATGTTGTTGCCGACTGCGCCCGCGCTCTTGGCGGTGATGCGCAGCGCATTGCCGTCGCCGAGCTGCGCAACCGCAGGCTTGGACGTGGTATCGCCTTCAACTGCTACGCCGAGCGTCTTGACGCTGACGATGTAGGCGCGACCGCCGCCGTTATTGAAGTAGCCGTAAACGGAGTCCGGGAGGTACGCGCCTTGTGCAAACGCGCCGAACTTGGCGATGTACTGCGACCAGTTGGTGACGAGGGTCGGCTTGCCAATCAGGTTGCGCGTGCCATCGGGACGCACGTCTTCGGCCTTTTCGGTGTAACCGATGAACGCTGCGACTGCCGTGCCGACTGCTTCAATCGGCTTTGATCCCCGGTCGACTTCTTCCATGTAGACACCGGGCGAGAGATAGGAAGGGGCCATTTCATTCTCCTTAAGTAAATCGAACGACTCCGCTCAGGGGGTGCGACACCACCCGCGCGCTCACCGCGTAAACAGCAGCCCCGGTTGGGCGGGACCGCGACGGTAACATAGAGGGGCTACTTCGCTTTCAGGTCGTACTGCTCCGAAGGAACCTTGATACTGGTTTTCTGCGCTTTCGTGCTGCCTTCCGGCATGATCGTCAGCGCGTAGTCACCTGCCGCAAGGTTGACAAAAGCGTAGCGGCCTGTGCCATCGGTCGTCACCGAAAAGGGGTGATCGACCATGTTGAGTGTGGCGTTGGGAAGCGGCTTGTCATCTCGATAGAGGACGCCGCCGACGTGGTAGACATGCTCGACGAGCGTTGGCGGTTGATTGCGTAACGTCCGTATCATATCCGAACCGTACCGCCCAACGTCGATCTGCGCGGTCAGGACCATTGGCGCTTCGATGCTCTCCTTCAGGTCGAGAGCGACGGTGATGACGAAGTTCAGTGCCGGACGCAGTTGGTTTTCCATGACGCCCCACAGGTCCGGCAGGTTGCGGATTGCCTCGGAAGGCAGCGCCACCTTGACGGGCATATCGTAGAGCTGCTCGTGCAGCCCCGGCTCGGCGTCCTTCGGGTGGATCACACGAATTGGAGCCAGCACACTCAGCACGCGCGAGAGCAGCGCGTGTTCGTCGCGGATGTTGCGCGTCCAGACGGTCAGGATATAGCTCAGGTCTACACGCAGTGGATCGAACACACGCTGCGTTTTACCCGTCTGGTAGTCCTTCGAGACTTTGAAATCACGGCTGCGCAGTTCGACATTCTCACGAATATCGTAAAGGTAGCAGTTGATCGTCGGGCGCGTGAGGCTACCCGCCCACTCACCGGTGGGTTGGTCGAAGCTGATGTCGATGGCCGCTTCGTCCATTCGACCGCGCGCAATCAGCAGGTTTTTCAGCGTCTCGTCTACATCCTGGATCATACACTTCTCAAAAAGTTCTAAACATTTACGCAACTAACCACTACAATATATCGGTTATAAAATTAGCGCAAGTCGATTTGGGTTAAAAACAGGATATTTTCCAATAAAAACTTGTTAAATCTCCAAGTGCTACCTGAGATTGACGTGAATGGATGTTCAGTACATTGGAATAATCAGCACAGGGCAGCCGAAGACTACCCTGTGCTGTACTGAACGAGTGATCTACTTGTCTTCTTCCATCTCGTCTTCCGGCGCACGCTGCACGCCGCTATCGACGCTGCTCGCAACGCTTTCAGCTTCCGACTCGTAGCTGTCGTTCGCTGGACCGAGCGTAAGCGACCCGCTTGGGCTGGAGCCGCCCTGCTGAACCACGTGCGTCAATTCGTGGCCGAGCAGGTGATCGCCCTCACTCGTACCGGGGTTATACGCACCCTTCTGGAAGAAGATGTCGTTGCCGGTGGTGAACGCCTTCGCGTTGAGGGTTCGGTTGAGCGTATCGGAGGTGCTATCCGTGTGGACCTTCACCCCACTGAAATCCGCGCCCATCGTGCTGCTCATCTTCTGCGCGGTCCCAGCATCGAGTGCCTGACCACCACTCCGCGCACTGTTGATCTGCGTGGCCGTCTGGTCGTCGATTGGGCCGCCCTCCGCACCGTAGTTGCGCTGTGCGAGCGCCCGCATGACGGCAGCGTTCCCGGAGGTACGCTGCATCGAAATCACAGCCTGCTGCCGCTCGCTCAGGTGTGAGGGTGCGGCGATGGTGGTCGATTCCTGAGCGGCCTGCTGCTGCTCTTCGACCTGTACGGATTTGGACTCACTCTCCATCTGGCGGGTACGTTCACGTCCCATGGCTGGCTTCCTTCCTATTCGACAAGTTTGCTCAATTTCTGATACTCGCGCTTGATTGCATGTTCAATGTGCCGAAGCGCAATCTGTGATTGGCCTTCGGTCGCCGCGATGAATGCCGACATCGTGACCACGTTGCGGATGTTACCCCCTGCGAGTTGTTTGTGCCGCCGCGCAAGGTCATCGAAATCGACATCGGCGGCGAGCGGCGCGTTCTTCGGGAACGTGACCTTCCAGATACGGGCGCGGTCGCTCTTCTCGGCAGTCGGGAAGGTAATCACAATATCGAGGCGGCGAATGAAGGCTTTGTCGAGGTCTTGCAGGCGGTTGGTGGCAAGGATCGCCACCCCGTTGTACGACTCCATGCGCTGCAACAGGTAGCCCGTCTCAATATTCGCATAGCGGTCGTGCGAGTCTTTGACTTCCGAGCGCTTGCCGAAGAGTGAATCGGCCTCATCGAAGAA
>Ga0123338_10002627_pt1 | contig 16693 bp, 13 predicted proteins | sample grotaG_FD_89793 | JGI IMG/M metagenome (GOLD analysis project Ga0123338, IMG submission 89793) | Glacier valley bacterial and archeal communities from Borup Fiord, Nunavut, Canada, to study Microbial Dark Matter (Phase II) -... | ecosystem: Environmental > Aquatic > Freshwater > Ice > Glacier ...
CCTTCAATTTTTTCACCTAATCCAATATCATACAAATTAGAACCAAACATTTTCTCGTCTGAAAGAATAGGTTTTAAACCATCTTCTATCTCCTCAGATTGTGCTAATTTTATTTTTTGGAGATGATTTTTTAGCTCAAGCATCATCGGATCCGGACTCAATTGCATTTCATTACCGTTATCATCCACACCTAACAGATACCTGCACCACCCAGCTATTACGAGCGGTATATAGTTTAACTTTTCAGTTCCTAAATCAGGGTTAGCACTATACGCTTTTATTGTTTCACCAAACCGAATTCCCATCTTCTGTGATGTATCTGCAGCAATTCTTTGGGGTGTATCAGGATTATAGGGATTAGGAAATCTTTTTTCAAGCACTTCTCTAATAAAACTTTCTGGGTCTATAATTCCCGGATTTATTACAACCGGAAGTCCTTCGTCATATCCCACTTTGTGAACCAGCTTATTCAGACATACATCTTTCATCTCATCTGCAATAGACTCATATCCAAGTAAACAGCCAAAAATAGCCAAGGATGTATGTAGTGGATTAAGACAGGTACATACTTTCATCTTCTCAGCTTTGTTGACGATATTTCGATCCGTAAAAAATACTCCGGCCGCTTCAAGATGCATGCGTCCATTCGGAAAGCTATCTTCTATTACAAGGTATTGCGGTCCCTCCGTATTTACAAACGGAGCAACAAATGTGTTTTTTGCAGTACATATTATTTCTGTGTCATTAAATCCAATTTTATTTAAACCATCTTTTACAATGTCGGAAGGTCTTGGTGTGATTTTATCAATCATTGACCATGGAAATGATACAAGAGCGGGATTATTGATGTATTCAATAAAGCCTTTATCAACAAATCCATTTTCGAACCACTTAACTGCAATTGTCCGTACCGAATTATATAGCTTTTCACCGTTATGAGAGCAGTTATCCATACTTACAAAAGCGATTGGATACTTTCCATTCAAATATCTTTCATACGCAAGTGATACAACTTTAGATATTACATTTCTTGGCTGCTCTGGTCCATTAACGATATCCTCTTTTACTTCAGGAAAAAACTCGCCTGATGTTTTCGTTAGGTTATATCCTTTTTCCGTTATCGTAAAACTTGCCATTTGAAGTGATGGCTTTGTAAATATACTTTTTAGTCTTTTCCAGTCACTAACTTTTGAAAAATCTCCTGCAAGTGCTTCACTTATACTGCCTAAAACCTTTTTTCCTAGACTGCCATCTGGATACATGGTTACAATGAGACTTAAATTGTCATAAGGCTTATAAACTTTGTCAATAATTTCATAATCATAGGTTTCTACTGCAATGATTCCCGTTTCTTCCTTTTTTGCATCAAGAAGCTCCTGTTGCAAAACTGCAATATAACCTCTAAAAAGGTTTCCTGATCCAAAATGTACCCATTTTGGATTTTCATTTGTTTTCACTTTCATCGTCTGCAAATCAAACCCGGGAAGTGATATTCCCGCCTGCTCCCATTCACTTGATACCTTGATACTATCACGATTCAAACTAAGCACTTATAAAACCTCCTTCAATCTCACTAGATTTTCCATTCCGTGCAACCTGGAAAGCACACATAAATTCATCATGCGAATTTTGCTTTTTATCCTTCACACTATCCAAACATGCCTACCCAGTGTGAATTATGTTTTTCAATAATTCACATTATCCAAACATTCCTACCCTTTGATTTAGTTTGTGCCGAGGATTTCGCAGGCACAAACTTCTAAGTGTGAATTATGTTTTTCAATAATTCACATTATCCAAACATTCCTACCCTTTGATTTAGTTTGTGCCGAGGATTTCGCAGGCACAAACTTCTAAGTGTGAATTATGTTTTTTATAATTCACACTATTTTCATATCTTATTTCCTGTATTTACCATCTCAATGTTTTTATTAGGACAACGGTTATAGCACATACCACATGCTACACATGCCTCCTGGTCAATCTTCAAGGTATCAACATCTGAAATATACGGAGCAAAATCGCAACAGATGGTTTTGCATAGTTGACAGCCCTCACCACATCCGCAGTTTAAGCAACGCGAGGCTTCCTTCACTACTTCCTCCTCAGTTAAAACTCTGGTATACGTATGAAATCCGCTGATGCGTTCTTTGGCATTTAAAGTATCTGTGGATGGAACTAATGCATCTTCCTTAAAATAACCGACTCTTTGAAGTACATCGTCTGTATTTACTAGAACTACGCCTTCTGTGTAATGAAGCGTTGCTGCTTCACCCCTGATATATTGGTCCATCGATACTGCGGCTTGCTTGCCTGCTGCAATAGCTGATATTATATTCGCGGGACGAACAACATCACCACCTGCAAATACTCCTGCAAGCTCTGTTGCTCCCGTTTTGGGCGCTATTTTTACAAAATCTTTTATTGATGGAATATTCTCGAGGCAATTTTTCTCAGCATGGGTTCCTTGTGAGGAAACAACTGTTTCGCAGGACAAATGCATGGACAACCCTAAGTGATTTATTAACTCTACACCTGTTACTTTACCCTCAGCGGTTTCAATACACTTTAACTCTACCCTTTCAATCAGCTTAACGCCCTCAGCCTCTGCTTCTTTCAAGCTACCTAGTATGGCGGAACGTTTTGACGAAACAGATTTGTAGGCGATATAAACCTGATCTGCGCCTAAGCGTACTGCGGTTCGAGCTGCATCGACTGCAGCATAGTTATTGCCGACCACAACGACAGTTTTACCGATGTTAACACTTTCCCCTTTGCTTACAGCCTTAAGAAGATTATTTGAAGCAACAACACCATCAGCTTCCTCACCTTCGACACCAAGCATATTGGTCTCCTGCGCACCGATTCCTACAAATATCGCTTCGTAACCTTCCTCTTTCAAGGAGGAAACTGTAATGTCTTTTCCAAATTCCTTACCGGTTTCAAAGATGACACCCATATCTTTGATTGCATCTATTTCTTCATTAATAATATTGTCAGCAAGTCTGAATTTTGGTAGTCCAAATGCAAGCATTCCGCCTAATGTATTCTCTCGTTCAAATACTGTGACCAGATACCCGGCCTTGGAAAGTTCTGCTGCACAGGAAAGACCGGAAGGACCGGAACCGATAACTGCTACTTTTCTCCCGTTATCAGGTACAGCAGTCCTGTTTGGCTTCCAGCCGTTTGCTTTACCGTATTCTAATACGAAACGTTTTATATCTCTTATTTGAATCGGCCGTCCATTGATTCCACGGGTACAAGCATCCTCGCAAGGATGGCTGCACACCAACCCACAGATACCTTGTAATGGGTTCTTTGAGGTAATCAGATCATAAGCGTCTCTATACTCACCTTTCGCTACCTTTTGAATGTATGCCTGTGCAGGTACATGATGTGGACAGGCAACTTTGCAAGGAGCAGAGAGGTTTGGTTTTGTTATTTTTGCATAACCACTGTAAAGAGTAACCTCAGTTGCTGTCTTTACTTCAGGTACTATTTTTCCTCGGAAATCATCAAGCGTTTTGTATCCATGCTCGTCCATATAGTTTTTCATACCTGCTATCATGGGGCGAACGATATCATAACCATTAATTAATGTCTCAGCACAAATGCCAAGCAGGTTAGCCCCGCACATTACCATCTCTACGGAATCCTTCCAGTTTGTAATACCACCCGTAGCCATAATAAACGGATCATTACCGCAAACCTTGCGAATCTCATAGGTGTCGCGTTGTGCTAACGGTTTCAGCCAGCTGCTGCTGTGACAACTCATACTGATTTCTTCTTGTAAATGGAAAAATGATTTATTAGGTTCCTCTAGATTAATCGGTGGTATTCCCATACGATTTCCTGTGGAACCAACGCCATCCGTACCCACGGCATACAAGGACTTTGCCACATGTGCAATTTGTCCGCCTTCCGGGGTCAGCTTTACAAATAATGGTATACTGATATTTTCTTTTACTGCCTTAGCAATCTCAGAAGCAACATCTTCCTGTTGACCCATGCTGGCTCCTGTTCGCTTAGTAGTGCATGCAGTACCTCCGCTGGTTAGCTCAAGGTTATAGGACATATTGGGACAGCACATATTCAGTTCAATAATATCTGCTCCAACTTCCTCAAACTTTTTAGCCATATTAACCCAACCTTCAACACCAGCTTCGCCGGCATAGGTAATATTTGCCATCAGCTTCAGGTCACCCAGAACTTTTTTTGCATCCTCTATTAGCTTTAACCCCTCAGTAAATGTTAACCTTTTTTCCGTGGTAAACGCAAGTGCATTCCTGTCGTTAAACATACCGTAACGCGGCTTGCGGTTAATGTAAGGAGCGGGATCAATGCTCAGTTTAATACTTGCTGCAGCCCATCCTGTTTCTTCTATACGCTGCAATTGGCGAACAGTTTTTGTTGTTGGACCGGAAGCTACGTAAAAAGGGTTTTTAAATGTAACCCCACCTATTGTTACCGGGATTAAAATCTCATTTACCATGATAATTACGCCTCCATCTTTTTGTTCGTTATCTTTGTTCCTTCACGTGCTGATTTGTAAATAAGGTTAATAACCTCCAAAGTTTCAAGTCCGTCAATGCCACGAAGACCTACCATCGCATCCGTTCCTGCTGCTGCACATTCCATGAAATGGTTAATTTCTCCGGTATATCCGAGACTATATTTTTCATCAACAGCAGGGGTAGACCAGCCTGTTGTAATCTCCGCTTTCTCTACTGTATAATCTAGTCCGGGAATGCTAAAGCACCTTACAGGTCCTGAAAATGATAAATCTACATGAATGCAGCCCTGCTCACAATAGATATCCACCATATCTTCCATACCACCGGTGGTTACATAGTTTGCCTCTAGCGTAGCGACGGTACCATCAGTAAAACGCATTAAAGCACCTGCCCAGTCTTCCCCTTCCATTGTACGGTGGACGAGGTTGTTCTCACCGCCACCGGATGTCATGGCTACGAGTTCCTGCCACTTGTTGTCCTTCATAGCAAGCATAAAGCTAACCGGATGTGCTCCTAAGTGCACCATGCAACCGCCACCACAGTACTTAATGGACTGTGCAAACGGGCTGTGTGATCCTGAATGACTTTCACGAGCCCTTATAAACAAAGGCTTTCCCAGTTGTCCACTCTGCATAATATTAATCGCCTTACGAAATGCCGGTGCAAATAACCAATCTTCCGCATAATAGATGTGTTTGCCTAATCGTTTTGCGGTTTCTACCATATCCCTTGCATCCTCAACTGTGGTAGCCAAAGGTTTTTCACAAATGATATTCCTGCCCCGGTTTAGTGCAGCTATCGCAACATCATGATGTAGAAAGTTAGGCATACAAATATCAACAATATCGCATTCCACTTCTGCAATCGCCTTATCAAAATCATCATATGCTACGTAGTCGGTAAATCCGTAACGCTCAGCTAATGCTTCAATTCTATCCAATGCCCTATCCACAATCCCTACTATTTGTGCCTTATCTCTAATTCTAGCATATGCATCTGCATGTAAATCAGCGGAAAAAGCTGCTCCAACCAGTAGTACCTTTATCTTGTCAACCATACTTCCTCCATTCTACCGCCATAGGCGGTCTAAACTACAAATATTTTATGAAAGCCTAGTTCGTATGTTTTTTGCGAGGCTTTAGAAATCACTATATCCAAATCGTTCCTTTTGAGACATAAAATCGAATGCCTCGTTCATTTGCGTTACAGCAATTTCAACCGCACGCTCTATCATTAATTTGCCTTTTTGTAAACTCGCTTTACTTGGCTCGCCCCATACACCAGAAGGGGTAGCACGGAATATGCTGCCGTAGCTTAAGTAAGAACGGGAGGACGTGGGTACAAAATCCACCGACTTTTCCATATTCACCGTATCTGGTTCCAGATACATCATTAGTGAGGTTTCGCATTCTCCCGCATGAAGTTCCGTATTGGTCTCCATGATACCTTCCTTGTATAGAATGGGGAAAATATCGCATATATCAATCTTGGCTACCATTAAGTCGGGGTTAAACCTAGCGTTTAACTCCCGCACCAAGGGTGTCATAATAAAAATACCACCGTGGCACTGTAGGATACAAACTCGCTTAAACCCTTGCTCTTTAAGAGACATTACGATATCCATCATCATGTGGTAGAAAGTATCATGATTCATCCACACGGTTCCTTTTTTACCCATCTGCTCTCTGCAGGTGCTGATTGGCAGAGCGGGAATAAGAAATCCGCCTGTCTTTTGCGCAACACCCTCACCGAGTGCAGTTGCAATACTCCAGTCAGTTATTACCGGTAGGTGCGGTCCATGTTGCTCTATCGAACCAACTGATATAATAGCTAAATCGGGGTCATGTTTCATAATTTCATCGGCTGACATTCTGTTTAATTGCATCTTTAACATCTCCTTTTAAGTTAGATCAAGCAAAAGCCTTAGCTGCACTGTCTTTATCCAAATAGAGTGTAGAGGATGAATGTGTTCTGAGGATGCTAGCAGGACAAGCAGTAGAAATTGGTCCGTGCAGCATCGCTTCGATAGCGTCTGCTTTCAGCTTTCCTGGAACGACCACAACTGTTTCAGGTGCTGCAATGATTGTACTCATCGTTAGCGTCATAGCACGCTTTGGCACATCATCAAATGTGGGGAAACAACCGTCATTTACCTGCTGATTTCGGCAAACATCTTCAAGCTCAACTATCTTAACCTTATAAGGATCGTTAAAATCAGCAACCGAAGGATCGTTAAATGCGAGATGTCCGTTTTCACCTACGCCTAGGAGTATTAAATCGGGAGGATATTTTTCAATAAGAGCACTGTATGTAGCGCAAGCCTTTTCGGCATCCTCACCTGCATCTGCCAAATAATATATCTCTTTAAACGTAAGATGATCAAATATCGCACGACGCAAGAAGTTTCCAAATCCTGCAGATGCATCCTTCGAAAGTCCAATATATTCATCCATGTGTAATGCACGCACATGGTTCCATTCCACATCACTTTTTAAAAGCGCTTCAAGCAGTTCATTTTGCGATGGAGCAGCAGCAAATACCACAGTTGCTTCTCCCTTGTCTGCAATTATTCGCTTTAATTTATTTTCAACGTCCTTGGCAGCCGCAAAACCCATATTATCCCGTGTATCAAACACTCTGACTGCCAATTTTTCAACTTCTTTGTTGTATAATTCCATTTTCAAGCTCCTTGTTTGTTTATTTTCTCGTTACAAATTAGTACAATTTCTGCTTGCACCTAAATATGCTTTCGCAATTTCGGGGTTATTAAGCAACTGTTTACCTGTACCGGAGCAAACAAGATTTCCGTTTTCTATTACGTATCCGTAATCGCAAATGTTAAGTGACTTCTTGGCATTTTGTTCAACTAACATTACGGTTATCCCCTGCTGCCTTATGGCACAAATATTTGCAAATACATCTTTGACAACGATTGGAGCTAACCCAAGTGATGGCTCGTCAAGAAGCAATAACCGCGGCTTTGACATTAACGCCCGGCAAATTACCAACATCTGTTGTTCTCCGCCGGAAAGTGTACCAGCGTCCTGATTTTTACGCTCCCCTAGACGAGGGAACAATTCATATTGCTCACTTATGAGCTTATTAATCTCTTTTTTGTTATTATTACTATAAGCACCAACACGCAGGTTTTCTTCTACTGACAAACCTGCAAACACTTTTCTGCCTTCAGGAACCTGAGCGATACCAAGCCTGACGATAAGGTTTGACTTATCGGGTAACAATTTGCCGTCAAATTCAATCGAACCGCCATGTTTAACCATTCCCGAAATAGCATTCAGTATCGTAGTTTTTCCGGCACCGTTAGAACCTATTATCGCTGTTATGCTACTCTTTTCTATCTGCATATCGATGCCGTGAATAGCTTCCACTAGTCCATGTGATACCCTTAAATCAGTAATCTTAAGCAATGCCATGATACTATTCCTCCTCACCTAAATATGCTGCCAATACTGCGGGGTTACATTGAATCTCCTCCGGTGTACCTTCGGCGATAGTATGTCCAAAGTCCTGAACATAGATATAATCACACAAATTCATTATTAAATCCATGCGGTGCTCTATGATCAAAATGGATAATTTAAAGTTTTTCTTGATGTCCCGAATGAAATCGATCAGTTCGAACACTTCTTCAGGATTTAGCCCTGCTGCCGGTTCATCAAGCATAAGTATCTTAGGGTTACTTGCTAATGCACGGGCAATTTCTACTCTACGCTGAATACCGTATGGCAAATTAGAAGGTCTTGCTTTTTCGTATTTTGAGAGTTCCAGAACTTCAAGACATTTCTTGGCCTCCGCTTCGATGCGTTTTTCCTCCCTACGAACACGCGGAAGTTTAAAAAACGCTTCAATTATACTATATTTACCATTATGATCTAGCCCAACTTTTACATTATCCAAAACATTGAGACCTGTAAATAGACGTGTATTTTGAAATGTTCTTGAAAGCCCCATACTTGCTATTGTAATTTGGTCTTTAGCAGTTACATCAACACCGTTAAGTTCAACCGTGCCTGTATCTGGACAGTATATATGTGATAACAGATTAAATATCGTGGTTTTACCAGCTCCGTTGGGTCCAATGATTCCTTGGATTTCTCCTTCGCTGATCTTCATTGAAAATTTATCAACCGCTGAAACACCACCAAAATTTTTACTGATTTCTTCCGTCTTGAGAATGTATTCACTCATTGCTTATGAATCCTCCCTTCCATTATTCTTCTTTGCTGACTTTTTACTCTTTAATTTATGGAAACCCTTCTTTAGGAAGTTAAAGTTGAGCTCATATTCACCGAACAGACCAGCAGTACGGAAATTTAATACGAGGATAATAAGAATGCAGTATAAAATAGTACGGTACTCTTGCATACTTTGTCCAAAAAGCGTTACGTTTCGTAGTAACTCAGGCAATATTTTAAGCGAGAATGCTGATACAACTGCACCAGTGAGACTATTTGTTCCTCCGAAGAATAGGAAAATTTCTTGTTCAGAGGATGCAGTCCAGCCAAAAGTCTCGGGTAATAATACCCTGCTCTGCAGCCCAATCAGAATTCCTGAAATAGAAGCAATAATAGATGCCAAAATGTATATTGTGATTTTTAGTCTGTAAACATTGATTGCAAAGCTTTTTGCTGCCAATTCATCATTTTTTAAGGCAATACACATACGACCAAAACGGGAATATTTGAGGTTTCGTATGATGATCACCATGATTATTGTGATTACTAATGCAATCCATACAAGATTCTTTACCTTGGGTATCTTGGTAAAACCTTGTGCACCATTCGTAACCTTAGAAAAAGTAATAAGTAATGCAATGATTGCCTGACCAAGTCCTATGGTAATCAGCGAGAAATAGTCCTTTCTCAGCCTAACCGTGGGCAGTGCAGCGATAAATGCAATTAAAGCAGAAAAACCGATCCCTATGATTGCTGTAAACCAAAAGGGAATTCCTAATCTATTGGCAAGGATAAAGGTTGTATAGGAACCTATTGCCATATAAGCAGCTTGACCTAAACTGAACATTCCAGCAAGGCCGGTAAGCGCAAATATACCTGTAATGGATATCACTGATATACATGCCTGAATAATTAAACTTATTTGATATGACGACATGACGGCACCCCCCTTAAACCTTATCTTGAGCATATTTACCTGAAATGCCCTGTGGTCTGATGAACAAAAACAAAAGCATGATTCCAAATAATATTACAGGTGTTACACTTGAACCTAAATTGTAGACCGATAGCATTTCAATCACGCCCAGTAATAGAGCAGCGATGATTGCGCCGGACATGCTTCCAAGTCCGCCAATTGTTGAGGCAATTACGCCTTTAACAAGCATAGAACCACCAAGCCCAGGATATACCGAATATTTCATGCCTAATAAAGTACCAGAGATGCCTGCTAGTATACCGGCAAGCGCAAAAGTAAATATTATGACCGAGCCGGAATTGATACCCATCAACCGCCCTGTTTTACTATCAATTGAAACTGCTCTGATTGCTAAGCCAAGCTTCGTTTTTTCAATTACTAACATAAGAACAATAAGAATTGCAATAGATATTAACAATATTACAAAATCCAACGTAGAAATATTAGCGCCTAATACCTCGAAGGACTTTTTTTCAAACATAGCAGGAAATCCGTAAGATGTCTTTCCAAAAAATACAGTAAGTATCTGTTCAATCAAAATAGCAAACGTAATGGAAGTAACAAAATAATATATATTGGGGCTGTTCTTTCTCCTCACACTACGATAGCCTATCGTGTCGAGTATTAAAGCAATAAAAAGACCGGCTATGCTCGTTACTACAATAGTAACCCAAAGGGGTGGTGTCTTAGCAAATGACGCTTGAAAGAAATACGCTATATAGGTACAAGCGCTAATCATTCCGCCATGAGCGAAATTACTGAACTTTAGAATGCTGAACACTATGGCAAAGCCCACTGCAATCAGGGCATAAACAGCACCTAATGAAATACCGTTAAATATAAGCTGCAGGTTCACGTTTACTCCTCCAAATCTTATGGACGGGCGATTTATTCGCCCGCCCACATATTATGTTATTAAAATCAAATTTCTTATTCCAAACCTTCTCCTAATGTAATCGAGTCTACGATAATCAATTTGAAGTTTTCATCATATTGAGCGATTAACATAGGCAGACCAATTGTACGGTGAGTTTCGGGATTTAAAGTAATAAGACCTGATGATGTCTGAACATCCTTAGTCTGTGCAAGCAAAGCTGCAACTTCTACGCCATCAGATGTATCTTTTGCTTTCTTAAGTGCTTCAATCATAACCGTGGTAGCGTCATATCCGAAGCAAGCATTAGCGATAGGATATTTTGCTCCCGTCTCATCCATGTAAGCTTTTACAATATCGTAAGAATCGGATTCAGGATTTTCCATATCAACATTCTGTAGAAAATATGTGTCATAAACTTTTGTCTTAACTAAAGAAGAGAAAGGTGACTGGAAGGTATTGTTACCAAGGATGGTTCCCTCATATCCAGCTTCACGTAGGTAGTCATAGCAGAGTGCATTATCTGCTGCATAGTTGCTTATGAAAACGGCATCCGGATTTGCTTCAGCAATCTTAACAGCTTGGGCACGATAGTCAACATCTCCGGTCTGGAAGGTCTCCTCAGCAAGTACAGTTCCTCCGTTTTTGCTTACATAATCAGCAAATGGTAAAGCATGCTGTACAGCATAGGATAATCCTGCATTGTAGAAGGTACCAAATGTCTTTAATCCGAGAGTATCGAGAGCATAGGTTGCAATGCTGTAGGATTGTTGTGCACATCCTGGCTCAGCAAGGAACATAAATGGATATGCTTCTCCTGTTTCTTCATTCGTGGTAACACGTTCATCCATAAAATGTCCAACGATCGGAATTTGATCTTCTGTAGCAAGGTCTACCCATGCAAGTGCAGGATTGGAAAGTGGAGGTCCGATAATGGCATCTACTTTATGCTCGTCAACCAGAAGACGATAAGCATTAATACCCTCCTGTACATCGTTTTTACAATCCATTGTAATTAATTCAATTTGACGTCCATTGATTCCGCCGGCTGCATTCGCTTGCTTTACAGCGTACTCAACGCCCCAAGCATTTGCTTTACCTGCTTCTGATGCTCCACCACTTAAATCTTGAATGTTACCAAGTTTAATTGGTGCAAGATCCGCGGGAGCCTCTGCACCAGCAGTCGGTTCTACTGTGTCAACTCCAGGAGCAGTTGTTGGTTCGGGATCTTTTGTAGTGTCTTTGTTGGATGCGCATGCGCTGACAACCATCATAACTACCAATATCATAGCTATTAATTTTACTTGTTTCTTCATAATTACTTTTCCCTCTTTCCATTATTAATATTAGGTTTATAATCAACGCATATTATGCGTAAACCCCATAAACAGTATTCTTAATATCCATAGATGTACTACAGAAAAATGGTAGTTAACGTTTTCTGTTTTTTCAACACCTGAAGAACATTTTTTGGAATATTTTAGATGATTATGGTAATTTGCACAAATTAATCGGCGTTATTCGATTAATTTAAGATGATTATACACCACATGTAATATAATATTCAAGTGTTTTATTTAAATTTTATAAGATTTATTTAAGTAAACGTTTTCTATTTGTTGACTTTTATAATTCCAATGAATTATAATCATTATGGAACATAATTTAGTACTATCCATAGGAAAGAGGTGTTGTTAATGCGAGTTGGTATCCTTGGTGCAGAGAGCATGCATGTCGAATACTTTGGCATTCCGATTAATCGGGAAATGTTGTTTGGCAGTGCAAGGGTGGAATGTATCTGGGGTGGTGATACGACTGCAAAGAGACTAGAAAGCTGTGCTACAGAAGTGGGTATTGAGCATATTATGAATACTCCCTCCGAAGTGATTGATAATTCGGATGTTGTGATTATCACTCTTCGTAACGGGAATCTTCATGCGAAATATGCGATTGAATGTATGAATAAGCATAAGCCGTTATTTATCGACAAGCCGTTCACTTGCAGTACTTCCGATACATTATCTATAATAAATGCTGCGTCACAAACAGGAACCCCGTTCACAGGTGGATCAACTCTGTGTTTTTTACCAGAGATACAGAAATTGAACAAGGAGAATAAACAATCGCCCTACACTGAGATTTCATATAGAGCGGATCCGGATTCTCCTTATGGTGGATGGTTTTTCTATGGAAGCCATTTAACAGACTTGTGCGCTGCAATCTGTGGAACCGATGCAACCTATGTCGAGACTAAGAGGTCTGGGTCGGAGGTCTTTGTCGACGTCCTATACCCCTACAAGATGAATTGGCAAACTAATTCCGTAGAAACACACAATACGAATTGCCGCGTTAATTCCGAAGAAACAAAAAAAGTGCGGTTATATTCCGCACTGGATTTGATGTACCCGAAGGTAACTATTAGTAATACCAATATTTTAAGTGATAAAATATGTTACAGTTGCGGATTAAAAGCTTTTTTTGATATTGTAGCGTCAGGTATCAGTCCTGACAAAGAACGATTGATGTTTTCAGTAAGATTAATGGATGCAATTATGCACTCCTTAACATCAGGTAAGGTAACTGCTATCTCACGCTAATTAACCATACCTACCCTTTGATTAAGTTTGTGCCGAGGATTTCGCAGGCACAAACTTCTAAGTGCGAATTATGCTTTTCAATAATTTACACTAACCTGTGTTAATGTAAGCGGCTTACTGTTCCCCTTATGATAAGACGCGGCACAAGATTCATGTCAAGTGAAATGTCATCACTTTGCTTACTCATGTTACTAAAAAGCATCATAGCAGCAAGCCTGCCTGTTTCATTGGAAGGATATCTGATTGTTGTAAGTGGCGGTAAAAAAGTATCCGCGAATGGAATATCATCAAATCCAACTACCGAAACGTCCTCCGGCACCCTTATTCCGTTCTGACAGAGTGTTTGGATAAATCCAAAAGCCACCATGTCGTTTATACATAATACCGCAGTGGCGCCATGACGGTTTTCGATGAATTGTTTCGCCAATACTCTTCCGGAACTTAACTCGTAATCGCTGTCGTCATTATCAAGTTCGCGGCCTGAAACATATAAAAGCTCTTCGCTATATTCCAGGTCTGCATTTTTAAGAGCTTCCTTGTAACCTTTAAATACCTCTTTACGAGTAAATCGGGTAAGAGGCGTTGTCGCAATCGCAATATTACTGTGTCCTTGTTTAATTAGGTACTTTACTGCCATACCTGCACCTTTGCGTGAGTCAAAGTTGATACAAGAGCAATTCGTATTTTCCATACGTTGATCAAGCAGAACGAACTTCATGCCCTTGTTAATATATTCGCGGACAACATTCGCGTCATCATCTACGGAGGAAAGGATTACCCCGCGTACCTGACGTTCGTAAAGCATGCGAAGAAACTCTCGCTCTTTCTCGATATTTCGCATGGTATTGCATAATATCAAGTTATATTCGTTTTCGAATGTAACACTATTAACACCAAGAATGGTCTGCAAATAGAAAGGATTAGAGATGTTGGGAATTACGATGCCAATATCTTTAAATGAATTAGTATTACTCTTAAGTGAGCGAGCCATAGCATTGGGGACAAAGTCAACGGATGCAGCTGCATCTTTCACTCTTTTACGTAGTTCGCTGCTTACGGGATATTTAACATCATTCAATACCCGTGATACGGTTGTAACCGAGGTACCGGCAAGTTTTGCCACATCGGTTATTGTTTTTCGCTTTCCGTTTTGATTGTCCATATACAGCCCTCACATTCACGTTCTAATTGTATATTTATTATATCTACAAACATTTTTTTTTGCAAGGTAAAGTAACTAACTATTTTTAATACCAAAACAGAATACTAGGAGGAATTATTATGAAAACCGTTTCAGAAATTTTAGAGTTGATGACACGCCCCAGTAACAGATTGATTGAAGACATGAAGACCCTTAATGGCGATATTATGATTTTGGGTGCGGGAGGCAAAATCGGCCCAAGCCTTGCAATCACTGCAAAAAGAGCCTTTGACGCTGCCGGTATAAAAAGAAAAGTTGTCGCAGTTTCCTTATTTGATTACAAGGATGCACCAGCTTCCATGCGGGAGGCCGGTGTCGAGGTTATTGAAGCAGATATATCAGATCCCGAAAAGCTTCAAGCATTACCAGGTATTCCCAACATCATCTATATGGTAGGCCGCAAATTTGGTACAACAAATAATCAATCCCTGACCTGGCAAGTAAACGTATTGTTACCCACCAAGGTGTGTGAACGTTTCCCTGGTTCCAATATCGTAGCTTTTTCTACCGGAAATGTTTATGGTATGACCGGTCTTACTTCAGGAGGCTCAAACGAACTCGATGAGCCTAAACCATATGGTGAATATGCGCAATCCTGCTTAGGAAGAGAGCGAATTATGGAATATTACTCCGAAAAGGACAAAACGAGTATGCTGTTATTCCGCTTGAATTATGCAATTGATATGCGCTACGGGGTTTTATACGATATAGCAAATGCGATATATAATGAAAATCCTGTCAGCATAGATCAACCTATATTCAACTGTATTTGGCAGGGTGATGTTTGTGAATATGCTCTTCGTTCTTTACTTCATACTGCAGTTCCTCCCACAAAGCTAAATGTGACAGGGCCGGAAACCATTTCAACCAGATGGATAGCTGCAGAGTTTGCAAAAAGATTCAATAAGAAAGTACAGTTTTCAGGAGAAGAAGGAGATTGTGCCTTGTCAAGTAATACAACTAAACTGTCAAAGTTAATGGGATACCCAAAGGTACCCTTGGAAAATATGATAGATATGGTAGCCGACTGGATCAAAGAAGGTGGTGAGGCCATCAACGCTCCGACACACTTTGAAACTACAAATGGAAAATACTAGGTTATGCAATTAGACGCGTTCCTTTATTTAGTCATTGTGGTTTGTGTCGGTTTTGCAGCGATAAAGCTAAAACTATTACCTAGCGCAGTAACCGACACTCTCCCATTGCTATTGACAAATATTTGCTATCCCGCTATGATTCTATCATTATTTGACAGGTTGAGCATAGCGGATTTAAAGTCTGTGGGTTTGAAAATAATTGTTATTACAATCATTGTGACGCTGTTACTGTATTTCATAGGTAAAATCGTTCTTCATAAGCTGGAGCGTCCACAGCGGCTCATGTTCAACTTTATGCTAGGCATAGGTAATGTCACCTATGTTGGTATACCACTAATTAGTATATTCTTCGGTGCAGAAGGTGTTTATTATGCTTTAATACATGGTGTGGTTCAAGATATGCTGATTTGGATTTTATATTACCCTACCTATCTTGGGAAGGAGGCCAAAGACAAAGTCCGGCTGTTTCATAATCCCTGCATGATTGCTTTAATAATTGGGCTTTTATTGACCATCACCCACCTTGAACTGCCAAGCTTTTTAACCTATGCTTTGAATAATTTAAGTTCTGCCACGTCACCTGTTGCACTGCTCTTTCTCGGTGCAATCATTGCTAAATTCGGATTACTTGGATGGATGAAAAGCACCCCCGCAATGGTTGCATCTGCAATAAAAGTTCTTGCAGTCCCATTAATACTTTTTTGCGTATTAGGTTTATTTACTGATAGTTACACCGCAATGTTAATGAGTATACTTTTTGCCTGTCCTGCACCAATTATATCGATCGTATGGGCTGAGCAGTATGATGGTGACGTTGCCTTATCCATAAACTGTTGTATTTGTTCAACCCTATTATATCTTATTTCAATGAGCATATTACTAAGTATTGTGTCAGCTTTTGGATTAATACTGTTATAGACTATTCTCTTCCATCCCAGCAATAGGTACATAGTTTGCAGGGTTCGATGCCAACTGATTGAAGCATATCATCAAGACGTTGGTATCGAAGGGAGGAAAAGTTTAGTTCCTTTCCTATTGTACTCACCATATTCTGATATTTCTCCGATTCCGGATTAGCATAGTCTGTTAGATCAATATCCTCCCGATCCCCTTCCATTTTTTTGATTACTCTTCTTGTAATCAAATCCATCTCCGACGAAGAACGTGAGAAATTTAAATATTTACAACCATAAAGAAGAGGCGGACATGCAGTACGAATGTGTACCTCTTTTGCACCG
>Ga0123338_10002628_pt1 | contig 16693 bp, 16 predicted proteins | sample grotaG_FD_89793 | JGI IMG/M metagenome (GOLD analysis project Ga0123338, IMG submission 89793) | Glacier valley bacterial and archeal communities from Borup Fiord, Nunavut, Canada, to study Microbial Dark Matter (Phase II) -... | ecosystem: Environmental > Aquatic > Freshwater > Ice > Glacier ...
AGTTTGTTTTAACAGATGTAAACTGCTTACGCTTCAATTATAAGTAGAATTGCAGGCATAATTGTTTGTCAGATCAGAGAAATAAAATCATACGATTAGTGTAGAAATTTATTCAGAGATTCGGTTAAAATCTATTCAGATAACAACATAGAAAGAGAGAAACCAATGAAAGTTGTAATATTAGCCGGGGGCTTTGGTACTCGCATAAGTGAAGAATCTCATCTTATTCCGAAACCAATGATCGAAATCGGCGAAAAGCCTATTTTGTGGCATATCATGAAAAACTATTCTAACTACGGATTCAATGAATTTATCATTTGTTTGGGATATAAAGCTTATAAAATCAAAGAATTTTTCGCTGAATACTATCTGCATACTTCAGATGTCACGATCGACTTTTCCAACTCTAACGAAATGATCGTTCATAACAATTTCGCTGAGCCTTGGAAAGTTACTTTGATCGACACTGGTCTTAACACAATGACAGGCGGTCGCATCAAACGCGTCAAAGAATATATCGGTAATGAACCTTTCATGCTGACTTACGGAGACGGCGTTTGTGATATCGATATCGGTAAACTTTGCGATTTCCATTTCAGCCATAAAAAGAATGCCACGATCACTGCTATTCAACCGGGCGGTCGTTTTGGAACACTTGAAATCAATCATACTGATCTTGTCGAAAATTTTGCTGAAAAAACAAAAGAAGACGGAGGATGGATCAACGGTGGATTTATGGTACTGAATCCCGAAGTTATTGATCTGATTACCGATGATTCGACTGTGTTTGAACGGGGACCACTTGAAATACTGGCTAAAACCGGTCAATTAAAGGCATATAAATATGATGGTTTCTGGCAATGCATGGATACTCAACGAGATAAACAACAATTGGAAGAACTTTGGATAAGTGGAAAGGCTCCGTGGAAATCATGGAAATAAACCTGGAATTCTACAAAGGGAAAAAAGTTCTGATCACAGGACACACCGGTTTCAAAGGATCTTGGTTATGTAAAATTTTGATCAATGCCGGTGCGGAAGTTTCCGGATTTTCACTGTACCCTCCGACTGAGCCGAATCTGTTTAAAATGAGCGGAATCGAAAAGCAAATGGATTCGATTATCGGTGATATTCGCGATTTAACTGCACTTAAGCTTGTTTTTGATCGTATACAACCGGAAATCGTGTTCCATTTAGCAGCGCAACCCATCGTTCGCGACAGTTATAAAGATCCTGTTTACACGTATGAAACAAATATTATGGGTACTGTCAATTTACTGGAGTGTGTCAGACTGACTGATTCCGTCACTTCATTGGTCAATGTAACGACCGATAAAGTCTACCGCAACAAAGAATGGGATTGGGGCTATCGTGAGAACGAAGAATTGAACGGCTTCGATCCATATTCCAACAGTAAATCATGTTCGGAATTAGTTACCGATTCATATAAAAATTCATTTTTCTCAACACGTGAAATTTCAGTTTCAACCCTCAGAGCCGGAAATGTCATCGGCGGAGGAGATTTTGCGAATGATCGCATTATCCCTGACTGTATTCGTGCAGCACTTAAAAAAGAACCGATCGTCATTCGTAATCCGTATTCAACCCGTCCGTTTCAACATGTATTGGAACCGCTTTGTGTCTATTTGATGGTTGCACAGAAACAAGAGGATGTTAAGAAACTGGCCGGTGCTTATAATGTCGGACCCAATGACACTGATTGTGTTACCACCGGAAAACTAGTCGATCTGTTCTGTGAGAACTGGGGCGATGGATTGACATGGGTAAACAAGTTTGACGGCGGTCCGCATGAGGCGAATTTCCTTAAACTTGACTGTTCAAAATTAAAAACTACATTTGGTTGGAAACCGAAATGGGACATTGATACAGCGATCAAGAAAACGATTGAATGGACCAAAGTTTATCAACTGGACGGTAGTATCGAACAAATCATGGATGAACAGATCACCGAATATCTAAACGCATAATCAAACGCTGATTTCAAACTAACGAGGTAATAAAAATGTTTCAAAATATGAACGAAAAACAAGCAAAAGAACAGATATTGAATTTAGTTTCAGAATATTGCGATACTTTCCACAATCAAAAAAAGTCTTTTGAAGCAGGTGACCGAATCTCCTATGCTTCGCGTGTCTATGACCACGAAGAAATGGTCAATCTCGTCGACAGTTCACTTGAGTTTTGGCTGACTTCAGGTCGATATACCGATCTATTCGAAAATTCATTGGCGAAATACCTGGACATCAAATTCTGTTCACTGGTCAACTCCGGTTCTTCAGCTAATTTATTGGCGTTTATGGCGCTGACTTCACCTTTGTTGAAGGAACATGCGATCCAACGCGGTGATGAAGTGATCACTGTGGCAGCCGGTTTTCCGACGACGGTGGCACCGATCATCCAATATGGAGCTGTGCCTGTATTTGTGGATGTGACGATCCCGCAATATAACATCGATGTAACACTCTTGGAGAAAGCTCTTTCCGATAAAACCAAAGCAGTCATGATTGCTCATACACTTGGAAATCCGTTTGATATTGCAGCCCTGAAATCATTCTGCGATCAACACAACTTATGGTTGATTGAAGATAATTGTGATGCTCTAGGTTCGAAATATACACTGAACGGAGTTGAAAAATTTACCGGTGGTTTCGGCGATATCGGTACGTCCAGTTTTTATCCTCCGCATCATATGACGATGGGCGAGGGTGGAGCTGTCTATACCAACAATCCGCTTTTAAACAAGATCATTCGTTCCATGCGTGATTGGGGCAGAGATTGTGTTTGTCCGTCCGGCGTCGATAATTTATGCAATCACCGGTTTGATCGTCAATACAGCGAATTGCCGTTAGGATATGATCATAAATACGTTTATTCGCATTTTGGTTATAATCTCAAAGCGACCGATATGCAAGCAGCAGTCGGAGTCGCACAACTAATAAAATTTCCAGGCTTTGTAGAGAAACGTATCGAGAATTTTGATCGCTTGAGAAAAGGTTTGAATGAACTCTCGGAAGTCTTCATTTTACCTCAAGCCTGCGAAAATTCGAAACCAAGTTGGTTCGGCTATCCGATCACATGCAAGCCGGGAATCGATCGTAATAGGGTAGTTCAATATATCGAAAGTAATAAAGTTCAAACCAGAATGTTGTTTGCGGGGAATATCACAAAACATCCTTGTTTTGATGAAATGCGGGCAAGCGGTGAAGGTTATCGCATCATCGGTGAGCTTGTGAATACTGATAAGATCATGAATGATACATTCTGGATCGGTGTTTATCCGGGCATGAATGAAGATATGATCGATTTTATGATCAAGACAATAAAGGAAGCTGCTGATCTTTTCGGCGGAAAGCGTACCGATGTTAAGTAAAGAAGCGATCATCGCCTCGGCCAAACAATTTCTGAAGTTTGGTATCGTAGGCGTTTCGAATACATTGATCGCGTTATTTATTTATTATTCATTGATCTTTATGAACGTTCATTACATCATCGCTAATACTGCCGGTTTTCTTATCAGCGTGATGAATGCGTATTATTGGAACAGTAAATATGTATTTAAGAAGAATTCCGAAGGGCATAAAAATTCATTTATTAAATCATTTTTGTCTTATGGTAGCACTTTCGTTTTAGGAACTGCATTTCTGTTTATCATGGTACATTATCTTGGAATATCGGATAAGGTCGCTCCGATCTTAAATTTGATCCTTACGATACCGGCCAACTTCTTGCTTCATAAGTTATGGGTATTCATGTAATCGTGAATTATTCCGACTGTATTGTTTAAACCAGTTTACAAAACTTGGATTGACCATTAGCACTGAACCCGAAATTGCTGTGGACTGACAAAAATCCAGAAGGTGACATCAATGAAAAAATTATCCATTATCATTCCTACGTACAATGAAGAATTAAATGTTGTTCCGCTGTATGAAGCCATTACTTCGATACTCGTACAGGAATTGAGCAACTATGATTACGAAATTATTTTTATCGATAATAAATCAATAGACAGTACACGTGATCGTTTGCGAATTTTATGTGCCAAGGACAGTCGAGTAAAAGCTGTATTCAACGCAAAAAACTTCGGTCAGTTCAACTCACCCTATTATGGTCTTCTTCAGTCGACCGGTGATTGTTCGATTCTGATTTCAGCTGATTTCCAAGATCCGATCGAACTGATTCCGGTCTTCGTGCGTGAATGGGAAAAGGGATTTCGTATTGTTGCTGCCATAAAGACTTCGAGTAAAGAAAGCGGATTTATGTTTTTTATGCGATCGATGTATTACAAGATGATCAAGCGCATTTCCGATGTTGAGCAGATCGAACATTTTTACGGATTTGGTCTGTATGACCGTTCTTTTGTAAAAGTATTGGCTGATTTGGAAGACCCTGCACCGTTTTTGCGAGGGATCGTTGCTGAACTTGGATTTGAACGTAAAGAAATCCATTTTGCTCAAGCAAAACGCAGAGCCGGAAAAACAAGCAATAATTGGTACAAGCTTTATGATGCAGGAATGTTAGGAATAACGTCCTACTCCAAAGTCATCATGCGTATCGCAACGATGGTAGGATTCGTCTTCTCGGTCTTCAGTTTAGTGATCGCAGTTTCTTACTTTATTATGAAACTCATGTTTTGGAACAGTCTGCCGATCGGCACAGCGCCGATCATCATCGGTATTTACTTACTGGGTTCGATCCAGATATTCTTTATCGGACTGTTGGGAGAATATGTTTTGAACATCAACTCGCGTGTAATGAAACGACCGTTGGTCGTTGAGGAAGAAAGACTGAATTTCTAAACTTGCTTCTATGCCAAAGAATCTTTAATTAAATATGAAGAACAACCTCTTAACTGTTGTGTTCAATCATTCATATCCGATTCCACAATTCTTATCACCGGTAATCCCCATACAGCGAAATATGAAAGGTTCAAACTAAAATGCAAGATACAAAGAATACAAAAAGCAAAAATCCGACAAAAATAGTTAAATTTTTGACCGAGATCAAAGTGCTTAACAGAAACAACGGAATGCCGCGAAAATTAGAATGGACAGTTCTGTTTTTGATTGCCATCACCCTTTTTGTCTCTCATTCCTATAACGATATCATCATTACGACCCGACATGGGCTTAACCTTTGGTATTGCTTGTTTGACGGAAAGATTTTAAATTTTTTCAGTTACAATGCTGGGATCATATCCGGAAACGATTTCTTCATGATACCGCAAAATGCGATCTACAATTTCTTTATCTATGTGATTTTTGCTATCTGGAATTTTCCGCTTTGGATCTTGGAAAATTTCGCTCATGTGGATGTCATGAATAACTTCTTTTGTTTAATTTGGTCAAAAACCATGATCATCTTCTTCTTGGCGATTTCTGCACAGGTGCTAAAGAAAATCTGTATCGAGTTGAAAATGAACAGTAATTTGCTGAACTGGATCGTTTTCTATTATCTGTCTTCAGCATTTGTTTTTTCATCGCTGCTGATCATGTCACAATACGATATCATCAGCGTTACTTTGATGCTGATTGGTCTGTTGATGTATTTGAAAGGAAACATGAAAGGTTTTGTCTTATGGTTCATGTTCGCCATCACACTTAAATACTTTGCTTTGTTTGTCTTCGTACCTTTGATTCTGTTAAAAGAAAAACGTATCACCAAAATCATCATGTACTTCTTCAGCGGAATCAGTTTGACGTTACTGACCAATTTTATCTTTTCATTCGATAAGAGTTCATCTGTATCCACAGTGTTTTTACTGGAGATGTTGCAAAAATTCACCAACCAAGTGTTGGAAATCTCGATTGGTAATACTTCATGGTTTTATTTGTTGATCATTCTGTTGTTTATCTACTGCTTCTATAAAGAGATCAAAACGAAAGAAGAACTGGATAAATTCAGCGTGTACGTTTCATTTATGTCATTTGCGGTATTTTTTGGATTCACCAACAGTCATCCTTATTGGATCATATTCATTCTGCCGTTCACATTACTGTTGATCTTCCAAAACGCAAAGAATCTTCGAATCAACATGGTCATCGAAACGATCATGAGTTGCGCACTTATTTTGGCGCAGATGATCGTGTACCCATTTTGTTTCAGTGATTACACCTATAAAGCAATGCTGTTGCCGCGGATCTTCGTTAAGTTATCCGATCTTCCTAAACTGCTGACCACTGATTCATTGGCTAAACACCCGTTCTTTAATCTGTTTGTCATGGGAAATATTCTGCCTTTACTCATCGCAGTATTCGTGGCATGTCTGATTGCTCTCGCTGTGATCAATTTCCCATCGACTAAGAAAGAAAAAGTTATTGATCAGGAAATCGATGCGAATGTGATCATGGTTAGATTACTGTTAGGCGGAGCTGTTTGTCTGCTTCCGATCGCCGGCTACTTTGTCAGTGTAATCTATAAACTCTATTTTTTCTGAGATACTAAACATATCTCTTTTTATTGTGAACAGTTGAGTTATGAACAAGTAGAAATGCTCGTTGGATCAAGGTGATGAACACTTAGCACCTACGGTTTTGTTAGGTGAATCACGGCAGTTCTTACTTTACATAACGGGCAGTTCTAGTATAATAAAATTGTCCTGCAAATTCAGACGAATTATATTCCTGAAAGTACGTTTTTGCATAATTTACCGATTACACTATATATGATGTTAAGTCTCGATTTCATTTAAGAATTCAGTAAACAGCAGTGAGAAGAATTTATTTCTGATTGAGAATATTTGTTATAAAATTAACGCTTATATAAAGAACTACAACAATTAAGGGGGTCTACAAATGACAGACATTAAATTATTGGATTGTACATTAAGAGACGGCGGTTATGTCAATGATTGGGAATTCGGACATGATAATATCATCAACATATTTGAACGATTAGTGAGCGCAAATGTTGAAATTATTGAGGTGGGATTTTTAAACGACAGTCGTGAATTTGACATCAACCGGACAATCATGCCTGATACTGCGTCAGTTGATAAGATTTTTGCCGGTTTGGATAAGGGAAATTCTGTTGTTGTAGGGATGATCGATTACGGTACTTGTGCCATAGGCAATCTTGCACCGCAAAGTGAAGGATTTTTAGACGGAATAAGAGTCATCTTTAAAAAGCAAGTGATGGTTCCTGCATTGGCTTTTTGTGCAGAAGTAAAGAAACTCGGTTATCAGGTATTTGCTCAAGCTGTCTCGATCACCAGTTACTCCGATGATGAAATGCTGCAACTTCTTGTGATGGTCAACGAATTGGAGCCGTTTGCTTTTTCGCTTGTCGATACATACGGATTGTTGCATAAGAATAAACTGATCCATTATTATTCGATGTCACACGAATATTTGAAACCATCGATCGGACTTGGCTACCACTCACATAATAACTTTCAATTGGCTTACGCCAACTGCGTGGAGTTGATTTCAGATGCGCCGGAAGACAGAATACTGTTGATTGACGGAACGTTGCACGGAATGGGAAAAGGGGCAGGAAATGCACCGATCGAACTCTTGGCAATGTATATGAATGATAATTCGTCAAAGAATTATCACATCGGACAAATGCTGGAAGCTATCGATCTGACGATTCTGGAAGCCTATAAAAAAAGCACATGGGGATATTCACTTAAATACTTCATAGCAGCTTCGAATGACTGTCATCCGAATTATGTAACATATTTGATGGACAAGAAAACATTATCCATCAAATCGATCAATGAAATATTGGAAACGATTATCGAAGAGAAAAAACTGATGTACGATAAAGCTTATATTGAACATTTGTACTTGGATTATCAGAAAAAAGAAGACAGCAATGATTTTGAAGATCTTACGTTATTGAAGACGATTCTTCACGGCAATAAAATACTGTTACTCGGTTCGGGGAATTCAGTTGTATCCGAACGTTCGATCATCCAAGATTACATCACTGAAAAATCACCGATCGTGATTGCCGTCAACTATTTACCTGATTATCCGGTCGACTTCATTTTTATCAGTAATTCACGTAGATACGTTCAACTGTCTTCCCGTATCAAGAAACTGGACGATAAAACAAAATTGATCGCAACTTCGAATGTTACAAAAACGAACGGAAAATTTGATTACACACTCGAATACAGTGCACTGTTGGATGAAAAAGCAGAGTTTGCTGATAACCCGATGATTATGTTGATCAAGGTGTTGGACATGTGTGAAACTGCAGAGATCGAATTAGCCGGATTTGACGGTTATTCAACGGGAAATACATCTGACTATGTGAATCCGGAAATGGAATATTCATTTTCAAAAGCCAAAGCTATTGAAATCAATAATGACGCGATTGCCAGTTTGAATCGATTGACGATAAAGGTGCCTAAACATTTCTTGACCAAATCACATTATACCGGTATTGAATAGTAATCATTGGCATTCATTTCTGAAACATGCATATTATGATCGATCAAAGAGAAAGAGAGAATCAATATGAAAATAAAAGTATCAAACTATATTGCTGATTTTTTAGCTGAAAAAGGGGTTGAACATGTGTTCACCATTACCGGCGGAGGTGCAATGCATCTGAATGATGCTTTCGGCCATCACGAGAAAATCAAATGCATCTATAATCATCATGAACAAGCCAGTGCCATTGCAGCTGAAGCCTACACAAGATTGACCGGTAAGATCGCAGGTATTTGTGTAACCAGCGGACCCGGCGGAACAAACACACTCACGGGTGTTGTGGGAGGTTGGCTTGATTCGATCCCGATGTTCATCGTTTCCGGACAAGTGAAAAGAGAAACAACCATTTGGTCGACTGAAGTACCTCTCAGACAATTGGGAGATCAAGAATTCAATATCGTTGATTGCGTAAAATCAATGACGAAATATGCGGTCATGGTAGTTGATGCCGGTGAGATCCGATATCATTTAGAGAAAGCATGGTACTTTGCCCAGAACGGGCGCGGAGGACCGGTCTGGTTGGATATTCCGTTGGATATTCAAGCTTCGCTGATTGATCCTGAAGAATTGAAGGGTTTTGATGAATCGGAGTTGACTGCTTCTCTGCAACCGGTTTACGATGAAACATTGACTGAGGCTATTATCGAAAAAATCAGATTGGCCAAAAAACCGATCGTTTTTGCGGGTAGCGGGATTCGTTTAGGCAGTGCTCATGAAGAATTTATTCATTTGATCGAAAAATTGAATATCCCGGTCGTGACGGCTTGGAATGCTCATGATGTATTGTGGAATGACCATGAATTATTTTGCGGACGTCCGGGAACACTCGGTACGCGCGGTGGAAATTTCGTCGTTGAGAACAGTGATTTGATTCTCGTTCTCGGCAGCAGACTCAATATTCGACAGATCAGTTATAACTATAAGGATTTCGCGAAGTCAGCTTATAAAATAATCGTTGATATCGATGTGAACGAACTTAAGAAACCGACCTTGAGTCCGGATATGGCGATCCATGCGGATGTTAAAGATGTCATCGACTCGCTGAATTCAGCATTACAAAATGAATCAGTCGGGGATCATGAGAAATGGTTGAATTGGTGTAAGAAGACAAATGAACGTTATCCGGCAGTACTTGAAAGTTACTATCACACCGACAGTCCGGTCAATATTTACGCTTTCATGGATAGATTATTCGATGAACTGCAAGAAGGTGACAATGTCATCACCGGCAACGGATCGGCTTGCGTCACGTCATTTCAAGCAGCGACGATCAAGAAAAATCAACGTCTTTTCACCAACTCGGGTTGTGCTTCCATGGGATATGGATTTCCGGCTGCGATCGGTTGCTGTGTCGCTACTGACGGAAATCGTGTTATCTGTTTGGATGGTGACGGAAGTTTCCAAATGAATATCCAAGAAATGCAGACAGTCGTCTATAACCAACTAAACATCAAAATATTCATTTTAAATAATAACGGATATCACTCGATCAGACAGACCCAAACGAATCTATTCAAACCACCTTTAGTCGGAGTTTGTGACGGAAACGGATTGAGTTTTCCCGATATGGAGAAAATTGCGTTTGCGTATGGAATGCCGTATGTAAGAATTGATTCTCTGAGCGGTGTTGAAACAAAAATCGATCAAGTTATCTCATGTAAAGGTCCTGTTCTTTGTGAAGTTGTTTTGGATGCGAAACAAAACTTTGAACCGAAATTATCTTCAAAAGTCATGCCTGATGGTAAAATCGTTTCTCCTCCGATCGATGATATGTTTCCGTTCTTAAGTCGTGAAGAGTATGAATCGAATAAGTATAAGGATGAGGAATAAGATGATGAGAAAAGTACTCATCACAGGGGGTTCGCGCGGTATCGGAAAAGCGATCGCTGAGCGATTTGAAGGAGCCGGCTATCAAGTAGTTACACCCAGTCGCCAAGAAATGGATCTTGCCGATGTTGAGTCGATCAACCGCTATGCCGAAATACACAAAGATGAATATTTTGATGTTATCGTAAATAACGCCGGAATCAATGAAGTAAATCTAATCGAAAATATCACCGACATTGAGTTGAGCAATATGATGCAGATCAATTTGATTGCTCCGATCATGTTGCTTCGCGCATTCACGGGAAAAATGAAAGAACATCATTACGGACGAATCATCAATATCGCTTCGATCTGGGCAGTTGTATCAAAAGACGGACGATGTGTTTACAGTGCAACCAAGAATGGTATCCATGGTGTAACGGCTACTTTATCTGTAGAACTAGCACCACATAATATTCTGGTCAATACGGTTTGTCCGGGATTTACGATGACCGATCTAACCAAGAAAAACAACTCACCTGAGTCAATTGCGCAAATAGCCAAAGATATTCCGATCGGAAGAATGGCAGAGCCAGCTGAAATCGCCGAAGTGGTCTTTTTCCTCGGTAATGAAACAAATACCTATCTGACCGGACAGAAAATCGTAGTTGACGGAGGATTCACAGGGAAATGATCATCAAATCAAATATCAAGGATTATGAATTGACGATCGAAGAAAATTTCGATTTTGTCACTGATCTGATTCAGTTGGAGAATGCCTACTTTGTGATCGATAAAGGACTTTACAATCTTTATCATGAAAGTTTGTTCAGTTTGATACCGGAAGATAAACTGACGATCATTGAATCGTTGGAAGTCAACAAGACGATCGAAACTGCTCTGATGCTTTGCGAAACGATGACTCGAATTCCGGCTAAACGGAATGCTCATCTTGTTTCGTTCGGTGGTGGAATCATTCAGGATATCACCGGATTTGTGGCCAATATACTTTATCGCGGAATCCATTGGACGTTTGTACCAACCACATTATTGGCTGCCTGTGACAGTTGCATCGGCGGTAAGACTTCGTTGAATTACAAACAATACAAAAACTTATTGGGCACATTCTATCCTCCTGAGGATATCCGTGTTTGTTCGTTGTTTTTCAAAACACTCAGTGAGAAAGATTTTCTAAGCGGTTTGGGTGAAGTAGTGAAATTTAATCTTATGTACGGTGAACAAGGACTCAGACGAATCGAAAATGATCTTCAATCGTTATTGAATCGTGAAGAGATAGCTCTTAATACATACTTGGAATCTTCGCTTGCGTTCAAAAAACCATTCATTGAAGAAGATGAATTTGACCAAGGTGTCAGGATCCATTTGAATTTCGCTCATACGTTCGGACATTCTTTTGAAACAGTCAGTCACTACTCGATCCCGCACGGTACGGCTGTGGCAATGGGGATGATCGCTGCCAATCGTGTTTCATTGTCGCGCGGATACCTAAGTGAAGAGTTGGTCCTTAGTTCGGAAAATGTACTCAAGCAGATCATTCGTGTCGATCTGAGTAAGATCTCATTCGATGTTGAAACGATCATCGATGCGATGAGAAAAGATAAAAAACAAACAAGTACTGATCTTACTGCAGTTCTTCTCCATGATGATATGAAATTAGGCATATTCAAAGACATCAAAAAAGAAGAGATCGTGGATAGTTTAAACGCACTGATCGATTGTTTACAATCATAATCCGAGCGAAAAGGAGACAGAAACGATGAAACGTGTTGTTATCAACGGACCTACAGGGGCTATCGGAATCGCCTTGATCAACCAATGCATTGAGCAAAACATTGAAGTGCTTGCTTTATGCCGCAGGGGTTCAAAGAGAATCAGTAAAATTCCGGATTCGCATCTCGTAAAAATTTCAGAATGCAGTTTGGACGAACTGAACGAATACGCCAGTGAAGTCAAATATGACGTATTTTATCATTTCGCTTGGGAAGGTACGTTCGGAGATTCAAGAAACGATATGTTTCTGCAGAATTTGAATATCAAATATGCGCTTGATGCCGTCAATCTGGCTCATCGACTCGGATGTTCAACCTTTGTCGGAGCCGGATCACAGGCTGAATACGGCCGAGTCGAAGGAAAATTATCAGCTGAAACACCGACATTTCCGGAAAACGGTTATGGTATCGCTAAACTGTGCGCGGGTCAAATGAGCCGTGTCATGTGCGGAAAACTAGGAATCAAACACATTTGGACCAGAATACTCAGTGTTTACGGTCCTAATGACGGTGAACATACACTCGTCATGTCCACCATCCGTAAACTGATGAACGGTGAAGTTCCGAAGTTTACTAAAGGTGAACAGATCTGGGATTTTTTATACAGCGGAGATGCTGCCGAAGCGCTATTGCTGATGGCCGAAAAAGGAACACACGGTAAACTTTACAGTCTAGGCAGCGGTGTCGGAAAACCGCTCTGTGAGTTCATCAAAGAGATCCGTGATACAATCGATCCATCAGCATCAGTTGAGTTCGGAGCGATACCCTATAATGAGAATCAAGTCATGTATTTAGTTGCCGACATCGATGAATTGAAAAAAGATACAGGATTCACTCCGAAAACAGAATTTATTCAAGGTGTCAGGCAGATTGTCGAATCGCTTCGATCTGAAAGTGCGAAATAAATCAACTGACTTACAAGAATGAACATTGTGTTCGTTCTTTTTTTTGTTATGTTGTAACTACATGAGAAAAGAATCCATCTTCGTGGTAAAATAATAAAAGACAGGACATAGTTCCAAGGGAGAAATTGTTATGAACCCAAACAAAATAAGAATTGCTACGATCGGCACCAGTTGGATCACAGCTGAATTTATTGAAGCATGCCGCCTCAGCGAGAAATTTGATGTCGTCGCTGTGTTTTCACGTTCACTTGAACAAGCACGGAAGTTTGCGGAGGAAAACGGAATCGAAAAGACGTATACCGATATGAACGAAATGTTGAGTGCAACAGATCTGGACGCGATCTATATCGCTTCTCCGAATGACATGCATTTCCCTCAAAGTGTGATGGCGTTGAAAGCCGGAAAACACGTGATCAGTGAGAAACCGATGGTTTCAAACAGTCGTGAGTTCGTTGAACTTACCAACGTTATCAAAACCAGCGGAAAATACTGCTTTGAAGCGATTACGACCCGTCATTTGCCAAATTTGGAGTTCGTTAAAGAAGGGTTGAAAAAGATCGGTGTATTGAAATTAGTACGATGCGACATGACACAATATTCAAGTCGTTATAATCTGCTTAAAGAAGGTAAACTGACCAACGTATTCGATCCTAACCATTCAGGCGGAGCACTTTATGATTTGGGTATCTATACCCTGGCACTGAATGTGACTTTATTCGGTGAACCGCAAAATATAACGTATCAATGCAATCAGCATGAAAACGGTGTCGACCTTTCAGGAATCATGACAATGCGTTATCCCGGATTTTTGATCAGTAATACTTTTACGAAAGACAGTTACGGGAAAAATCAAACCTATTTCGAAGGCGACGGCGGTTACGTGTTGGTTGATTCTCAACCGAGTCGGATCTCAGTCGTTGAAGTGAATACACCTCAAGGCAAAGAATTATTGGGGGTAGAACAGAATGAAAACAGAATGGTGTATGAAGCAATCGAATTTGCACGTATCATCAATGAAAAAGACGATGCCGCATGGAAGATCCTGCATCGTCAATCCGAAATTCTGGCCGGTATCATGGAAGAAGCACGTAAACAAGCGGGTATCGTATTCGCTGCGGACAGTCGCTGATATGCAAGTAACAACAATCGTCAGTGTAAGTGCCAAAGATTTCTTCAATTCATTGTCACGTAATCTGATGCGTGATATCGCAGTTAATACCGGAAAACATATGACCCTCAAAGAGATCGCAAATGGGTATCGCTATACTAAGGTATTGAAAAAAGATAATGCGCGCTCAAATCTCGAAATTAAGATCCATAAACTGGTAGCTCACAATGAATATCATGTTTCATACAATGGAGCAGCAGGTAACAGTGACATTCATTATCTGTTGGCACCGATCGATGATTCCTCCTGTCGTATCACATATACGGAAATCAAAAAACCAAGCGGACTGTTTAAGAAATTCTTAAATGTCCTGGATGAATCGGTTCTTAAATTCAGGTATGTGAAGAAAGTCACTTCTAAACTAAATGAAATGGCCGGTAAAATAGAAAAATCAGCGTAAGCTGATTTTTCTTTACTTGAGTTGGTTGAATACCGAGGTCAGATCTTCATGCAGAACGAGATCTGCGAGACTGTCCATGGAAGTTTTCGTTTTATTGATTAGCACCATCTTATGACCTTGGTAATGGGTGATCAATCCGGCTGCCGGATAAACACTCAGCGATGTGCCTGCTACGATCAATAGATCGGCGCCGGCGATCGCGTTTTGAGCCCGATGGAAAACCGAATTGTCCAAAGGTTCTTCGTACAGGACAATATCCGGTTTGAATACACCTCCGCACTGACAATAAGAAGCGTGGTGATGATCACAGTCAGCGAGTGCTATTTTGGCAGAACAGCGAACACAAGTTGCTGTCTTTCCGTTACCGTGTAATTCAAGGACATCATGACTTCCGGCGGTTTGGTGCAGGCCATCGACATTCTGTGTGATGACTGTTATTTTACGGCCTTTATTCTCTTCAGCAGCCAAGACGTTATGAACAGCATTGGGAAGTGCCTTTGGAAAATACAGATGATCCCAATAATAGTCGTAGAATGGATCCGGAAATTCACGGAAGTATGAAGCACTCAATATGACCTCAGGCGGAATTTCACTTGGTTGTTTATATAATCCATGGGTTGAACGGAAATCGGGAATACCGCTGGCCGTTGATACACCGGCACCTCCGAAAAACACGATATTCTCAGATTCTCTCCACCATAAGTGTAATGTTTGCGTAAGAATCACCTCTTTTCCCTATTTTAACATACTCTTAACAAGTAACGGAGGTCACTGTCTTTTATTTAGTGTCAGCAGTGTTGTATAATACATCTACAAGGAAGGTGTTTTTAATGAAATTGGTACTATCTAAAACGTATGTGCATACCAGTGCGATGGTAGCACATATTATTGAGGGACAACTGAAAAGTAAACCTGATTCTTTAATTGCTCTGCCTTCAGGCCCAACACCGGAAGGTATGTATCAACAGTTGATCGATGCTTATAAGAAAAAAGAAGTGGATTTCAGCCATGCTCATTTTATGGGTGTTGACGAATATCTGGGGCTTGGTTTGAATCATCCTCAAAGTGTCGCAAAAAGCATGCATGATCGATTCTTTATTCCATGCGATATTCGTCCGGATCAGATCCATCTTTATGACGGAGCCAATGATCCTCAAAATGAAACTAACTCTTGGAATGCTTTTTTGGATCAGATCGGCGGAATCGACTTAGTTGTCAGCGGAATTGGACTGAACGGTCATCTGGCTTACAATGAACCGGCCGAATCGCTGTTTCCTCGCGTTCACGTCAATGTACTCAGCGAAACAACACGCCTGAGTATCGTTAAAGATTTTTCGGATAACAGTGAAGTACCGTCTCAGATCATTACTCTGGGGATGGGAGATCTGCTGAATGCACGTAAGATCGTCATTATGGCAACAGGAAATCAGAAATCTTCAGTCGTCCGTCGCATCGTCAATGCGAAGACAGTAAGTACTTTCTTTCCTGCTTCGTTTCTGATTCTTCATCCGCATGCCATATTAAGCGCTGACGAAGATGCCGGAAAAGAAATCAGTGATAAATATAAGATCGGTGATAATAACTGACAGCAAAAAGGAACGCCATGCGTTCCTTTTGTTTACTTTTTCATCTCGATACGAATTTGAATCTCTAATTTATCTTTGTCAGTGATGATTTTTTCAATATAGGTATGTTTCACAAACCCGGTTTCGATCGCCAACATGATCTCTTCAGTACAGCTTTTAGGTAAATAGCCCAGAATTTTCGATTGGTTATTGAGCACAAATACTTGAGGTACAGCTCCGATTCGGCTTATCTGCATAAAGACTTCTTCATTCAGTCTTAGACTATTGATCAGTATTTGACGATTCGTTCCATCCGGATTTAGACCGTTGGTTGAATTCAAACGGACAAGCCGTTGTTTTGATGATTCATGTTTTAGATTTTTCTTTTGTTTGAGGGTAGGCTGGGGTTCTTGTTTCTTGTCTTTACGGGTCAAAAATACAAACATTGCCGCAACGGCAAAAGTAAATATCAGTATATACAGCAGTATGTCTTTCATGGGGAAGCCTCCACAATCATGGTTTAATTATACATCAAAATCAGCCGAATTGTGTTCAATTAAGGTTTTATATAGCCGAATCCTTGAGCTTGACGTA
>Ga0123338_10002629_pt1 | contig 16691 bp, 16 predicted proteins | sample grotaG_FD_89793 | JGI IMG/M metagenome (GOLD analysis project Ga0123338, IMG submission 89793) | Glacier valley bacterial and archeal communities from Borup Fiord, Nunavut, Canada, to study Microbial Dark Matter (Phase II) -... | ecosystem: Environmental > Aquatic > Freshwater > Ice > Glacier ...
TAACGTAAATTTACTTACAACAACTCTACCTATGTAATTTTTATAGCTATTCTTACAGATAAAAGCTAGCAGCGATCGCTGACAATCCTAGATAGTTGATATAACTCTTGATCCGATAGATTGAACCTATTACAATTTCACGCTGAAAATTGAGCGGGCTTTTCTATTTTTTGCATAGGATGAAATCTTTTTTGAGGACAACTGGTAATGAATAAAATGACTATTAGAGTTCCTTTTGTAGACTTGAAGTTACAACACGAACCAATTCAAACGCAATTACAAGATGCAATCCAATCTGTATTGGAACGGGGAGATTTTATTTTAGGGCAAGCACTCTCAGATTTTGAAGCAGCATTTGCGGCAGTATCTGGGGCAGAATATGGAGTTGGTGTGGCATCAGGAACAGATGCGATCGCTCTGGGATTGCAAGCGTGTAATATTGGTGCTGGCGATGAAGTGATTTTACCAGCAAACACTTTTATTGCAACCTTAATTGGGGTGCTACGTGCTGGTGCCAAGCCAATTCTGGTAGATTGCGATCGCCAAACCGCTTTAATTGACTTAGAGTCCGCAGCAAAGGCAATTACGCCTCATACTAAAGCAATTATCCCTGTGCATCTCTATGGTCAGATGGTATCACCACGACAGTTATTCAACTTTGCCGATACCTACAAACTACTAATTTTTGAAGATGCGGCACAAGCACACCTCGCTCAAAGAGACGGATATCACGCTGGTTCAGTAGGAATAGCAGCAGCTTTTAGTTTCTATCCCAGCAAAAATTTGGGAGCATTTGGGGATGGAGGAATGGTGCTGACACGAGATTCAGACGTAGCCCAGAAGATGCGGCGCTTGCGAAATTATGGGGCATCGCAAAAGTATTTTCATACTGAAGCAGGTACGAATAGCCGCTTGGATACTTTGCAAGCAGCGATTTTGCACCAGAAACTACCATATTTGCCACAGTGGAATCGCGATCGCTTGACTATTGCCCAGCAGTATGATACTGAACTAGCACCCTTGGCAACTGCTGGAATTATCCCTATGGAAAACCAAAGTGGTACAGGACACGTTTATCATCTTTATGTGATTAAAGTTGATGATTATTGCCCAATCAAACGCCAGCAACTGGAGGAAAAACTTACAGCAGTAGGAATTCAAACTGGGATTCACTACCCAATTCCTTGTCATCTCCAGCCAGCATTCACCAACTTAGGCTATCAGCTTGGAGATTTTCCCCAAGCAGAAAAACTGTCAAACCAGATATTATCATTACCGATGTATCCTGGTTTGAGTAGTAGCCAAATCAAAGAAGTTGTCGCAGCGATAGCTCATGCAGTTTCAACGAGTTATAAAACAGATGAACCCTCTCCTGCTGACCTTAGCAGCGTGGTAGCCTGAAGTTAATTCATGCCTATTTTTTGCTACTGTCATTTTTTCTTTATTCTTTGCTAGGACTTACGCAAGAGGTACGGAATAACGTAGACGCATTCGCGGAGCGTCTCGTAGAGAAGTGGCTTGCCGCAGGCTACCACAGAGGCGCAGAGAAGCCAGTGCGTTGCGGTGTTAGCGTAGCGGTAGCGACGTAGGAGCGTCGGCAGTCCGGTCTTGGGGGTTTCCCCCATGAGGAACTGCCGAACCCGAAGGGGGGTTCCCACGCCACTTGCTTTATGCCGGGGAACCCGTCCACCGCAGTGGCTCCCCGTTGTAGCAACTGGCGCGACACGGAGAAATAAGAGGTGGAGAGATATTTTGCGTAAATCCTATTTGTTAATGACAAGTGACAAATGACTAATAACCAAAGTTTTTGAATTACTTAAAATCATGGCACTCCAGCAACAAGTTAAAAACATAAACGCATCAGGCTTATTAAATCTAGCGATTTTAGGCGTTTTACTGCTGCTTTATGCTCCGATATTGCTACATTGGTTGGATGGTTGGCTGCACAAAAATATCAGTACAGAACACGAATATTTCAGCCACGGGATTATCGGTTTACCATTTGCTGCTTATCTGGGCTGGATAAACCGAAAAAAGTGGAAACGTTTGCCAGATACCAGCCATCCTTTGGGCGCTGTTTTCTTGTTATTAGGGGCAGTGTTTTATCTTAGCGGTGTTACAGAGTGGGTTAACCTTTCCTTGCCGGTTATACTGGCGGGATTATGCTTGTGGTTTAAGGGAATCTCAGGTTTGCGATCGCAAGGATTCCCCCTGCTATTAGTATTTCTGGCAACCCCAACAGCAGTACCCTATCTTATTGCTCCCTATACCATGCCTCTCCAAAGCTTCATCGCTGGCACCGCAGGCTTCATACTGAATCAATTTGGTATGGAAGTAACCGTGTCTGGGGCAAATCTGTACGTGGGAGGACGGATTGTGGAAGTTGCCCCCTATTGTGCAGGGCTGAAAATGTTGTTTACGACTCTCTACGTAGGCTTGATGTTGCTTTATTGGACAGATGCTTTGTCTTCACGCCGCACAACCATATCGTTTTTATCTATTGCTGCGATCGTTAGTATTAGTGCCAACATCATTCGTAATACTTTACTGACTTTCTTTCACGGCACAGGTCAAGAAGCCGCTTTTAAATGGCTGCATGAGGGTTGGGGCGGTGATCTTTACTCTGCTTGTATGCTGGTGTCATTAGTGCCCTTACTGAATTGGATTAATAGCTATTTCTCGGCATCTCTAGAAACTCAGCAACAAGGAGAAAGTTAGAATCACTGGGCATTGGGCATGGGGCATTGGGCATTGCTTATTTTTCCATTGTCTCCCTTGTCTCCCTCATCTCCCTCATATCCCCCCACTCCCTTAATTTTTCGTCACTGCTGCGTAAGTCATAAATTATTACTGAACTCATAGTGTGATTTTATAAAGTAAAATTTTGCCTAAGTATTACAATTTTCACTGATGATTTCCTTCTCAAAATTTTTCAAGGAAAACCAATTTAGTCAAGTAGCAGCACTTTTGTTATTGCTACTCCTCCTAGCAATAGGAGGGGTTCCCGGATATCTGACAGGACACTGGCAATGGAAACAGCCGCCACCAGTTACTACCCTCAAGGAATTAAAACAAATCCGCAAGAGTGGGTTAACCCTTCCTGGTTGGCAAACCATTGAACAAGCAGAACAGCAAATTGGCGAACATAAATGGTCTTTGCAGGTAATTAAAAAAGAAGGTTCCCCATCCCAGGCAATCCTGTTGTTGTTGCCACAAAACGGACCGATGGATCAACCAGAGGTAGAGTGGGCAGAGGTTAACGGCTGGGGAAGGTCACGCTGGGGAAAGTGGGATGTAGCTCAATCTCGCTCTGCTGAATTTAGTGTGAAACCGCCTGCAAAGTTGACTTCTAATGTTGAAACTAAAGTAGAAGCTAGCTTTTTTCGCGCCTCCACACCACAGCAAACCTTCGCTGTCTTGCAATGGTACGCTATGCCAGACGGCGGAAATCCCTCACCTTTCCACTGGTTTTTGGCGGATCAATTGGCACAGTGGCATAAGCAACGCACTCCTTGGGTGGCCGTCAGTATTATGATTCCAATGGAACCTTTGGGGCAAGTAGAAACATCTTGGCCTTTAGCCCAGTCTATCGGTGAAACAGTGCAAGCTGTATTGATGGCAGGCCCTTTGTAGAGTATGTTACTACATATACGTTTGTCCACAGATTCATCAACAAAATCTCAATAAATTGCGTTCAGGCTGAAACTGAGCTAAAAGATGTTAACAATATTAATTATGAAGTTAGAAATAAAATTTTGGTAAACTCTCCTGTTCTTCTTGGTAAATACTTGCAGACAGAAGAAACATTTAGGACATTCATAAGTAAAATAGCCACTCGGCGCGACTAATTCCTATATCAGTATTTCCTGCACCGATGTTCATATATCCCAGTTCTTATTCTTATATGCGTGGATTCAGCGCCCTGTGTTTTGTCAGTCTTCAAATAGGAGTTTTCTTAACAACACCTATCCAACTTGTCGTTGCCCTGCCTTTTCCACCTCAAGGACAATCACCAGGGCAACCCCCCTCGCCAGTGCCAGGTACTGAGGTTGTGCCTCTAGGTGCAAATGACGAAATTTCCCCCCAACTTAGCCGCTACCTCTTGGGGCCAGGAGATGTAATTGGCGTTGTGCTTCAGCGTCCTCCTGGCCCATACCGCTTAGGAATAGGAGATGGAATTAGCGTTTCAGTTCAGCGCTTTCCAGATTTGAGCTTTCAAGCTTTAATCAACCCAGAAGGTAATATTGTGGTGCCGTTACTGGGAACAGTTTCCTTACAAGGTTTAACTTTACAAGAAGCTCAAGAAAAAATTCGCTTGGGTTTAAATCGTTATGTAGTTGATCCGGTAATAGTTTTAGCTTTAGCAACGCAGCGTCAAGACCTCAGTTTTCAAGCTGTAATTAGTCCAGAAGGTAACATTGTAGTGCCGCAAGTGGGAACGGTGTCATTACAAGGTTTAACTTTGGAAGAAGCTCAAGAAAAAATTCGCTTGGCTTTAAGTCGCGTTTTACCAGATCCAATCGTGGTAGTATCCTTGGCAGGGACGCGACCAGTTCAAGTTACTATTAGTGGGGAAATATTTAAACCAGGAATTTATCCGATTAATTCATCAACACCCCGTGTTGCTGATGCCTTGCTAATATCGGGTGGTTCAACGTTAAATGCAGACCTGCGACAAGTGCAAGTACGCCGGAAGTTAATCGATGGTTCCGTGATTTCACAAACTATTGACTTATATGCAGCACTGCAAAATGGCGGTTCAATCCCTAATTTACGCTTACAAGACGGAGATGCGGTACTCGTGCCGCGTCGTGAAGTTGGTAATGATGACGGTTATGACCGCAATTTAGTAGCACGTTCATCCTTGGCCACACCACAGATTAAAGTCCGAGTTTTAAACTACGCTGGGGGAGGTTTTACCACTCAAGCGTTGCCTAACGGCAGTACATTTGTAGATGCTTTGGGAGGAGTAAATCTCGATGCTGCTAACCTCCGGGATATCGCTCTGGTTCGCTTTGATTCTGAACAAGGTAAAGCTGTTACCCAGAAACTTGATGCTAAAAAAGCTCTAGGCGGTGATGCCTCTCAAAATGTGCCACTTCAAGACAATGATGTTATTGTTGTTGGTCGGAATCTGATCGGTAAGATTACTAATTTACTGACTACCATTACCCAACCTTTCTTCAATGTCCAATCTTTTCTGCAATTTTTTAGAAACGTCGGTGGCAATGGATCAAATTAGTAATTATAAAATCAGGATACAATCTGGAAATAGTTGGGAGTGGTGCAAGCCACATCTCGAACTTATCTTTGAATTCATTAATAGAAAAATATTAAAGATATCAAACGATATATACAGTAGGAAGTTGATAGTGTCCTTGTATCAAAGGCACTATCTTGAGTTTGGTGCTTCCTAATTTTGAATTTTGAATTGGAGTGAAGCGACCATGACCCCACCAATTGTTAAGCGCTATCTGATTGCTTTTGAGAAATATAAGTGGATTGGACTAGCTAGTTTTGCTTTAGTTGTAGCAGGGTCAACTGTGGTGGCTATGCAACCAGAGCCACCTATTAGTTATATCGGATCTGCTGCACTTACCTATAGTGGCCCACCAGTTTCTTTCTCTACAACTGGTAGTCAAATTCAACAGCAAGGAAAGGAACTAAATGAGGAGATTTTACTATCAAATCAGATAATTGCAGGAGTGGCAGAAAAAGCCGATATAAAACCGAAAAAGCTCGCGGACAGTATTGCCCTGACTTTACCTAAAAAAAACCCCAAGACTGGAGAATTGGAATCTAGTATTTTTGAATTGAAATATGTAGATACTGACGCCAAACGAGCTATACAGGTCTTAGGGGAATTGATGCACTCAATGATCAAGTTGAGCAGTGATATCAATACTGGGCGATTACAGGCAATTATTGAAAAGATTAACGATCGCACACCACAAGCCAAACGGGATTTGCAAATTGCGGAAAAGAAGTTGGAACAGTACGATCGCATCGAGCGAACGGCAATATTAGCAGCAGAGAATGGCAGTTTGTTAAGTGCCATTACTGCCAGCCAAAATCTGCAACGGCAAATTCAATTAACTATTTCTGGGGTTGATGGTCAAGTTCGCAGTTTACAAAATAAGTTAGGTTTAACAGTCGGACAGGCTTATATTTCTTCTGCTTTGAGTGCCGATCCAATTATTGCCAACTTGCGATCGCAAATTTATCAAAGTGAGTCGCAACTCGCCCTACTCAGAAAAGATTTACGACCGGAACACCCAACTATGGTTCAGTTGCTGCGTCAGAAACAAGCTGCTGAGGAATTGCTACAACAACGTGCCGCAGAGGTGTTAGGTGGTGAAGGTACGGCGGCTCCACTTTCGGGTAACATTGCAAATATTCGCAGCCAAAGTAGCTTAGATCCAGCACGTCAGCAGTTGGCAAACCAAATGGTGTCTTTGCAAACCCAAGGGGAGACGCTGCAACAACAACTAGCCCAAGAAATTCAACAGGAAGCGCGACTGCGGCGAGAGTATTCTCTGATACCCAATAAGCAATTAGAGCGATCGCGTTTAGAACAGGAGGTTACACTCAAAAAAGCCATCTATGACCAAATGCAGGTGAAGCTAACCGATGCCAAAACCGCAGAGGCAGAAACCACCAGCAGCCTCAGCATTGCTAGACGCCCCACAGTCATTGCCGATCTCAAACCTCCCAAGAGTGTGCCTATTATCCTTGCTGTGGGTGGTTTGTTAGGTGTTTTGATTGGTGGCGGGGTGATATTTTTTTTGGGAGCGATGGAAGCGACTTTCAAAACCAGAGAAGATATCCGCGAGAGCCTCAAACAACGGGAAGTGGCACTGTTGGGAGAATTGCCTTTAATGCCAGTTGATGATTTAGAGCTTGAAGCGATGCCTGTGCTACTTTCTGCCGATTCTCCTTATTTAGAATTTTATGAGAAATTCCGTAGTAATCTGCGCCGGATTGGTGGTAAAAACTTAAAGGTGGTGTTGATTACTAGCACCAGTAGCCTAGAGGGAAAAACGACAAGTGCATATAACTTGGGTATAGCTTCCGCCCGTGCTGGTAAAAGAACCTTGATTATCGAAACAGATTTGCGATCGGCTTCTTGTTGTACATCCTTGAAAGTAATTCCAGATCCCAACGCCACTCTTGAACCCCTGCGTTATTACGCTAACTTAAGTGAATGTATTCGTTTAGTTCCTGATGTGGAAAATTTATACATTCTTCCCAGCCCTGGCCCTGTGCGGCAATCAGCTGCTATTCTTGAATCTAGCGAAATGCGGCGGTTGATCGAAGATGTCCGCCAACGTTTTGATTTAGTTATTTTAGACACTAGTCCCCTCAGCATATCCAATGACCCTTTGTTAATCCAACCTTATAGCGATGGGATTGTATTAGTGGCGCGACCACACTATACAGAAGAGAATATGCTAGGTGAGGCTATTGATCAATTGGTTGAATCTGAACTGGGGTTATTGGGAGTAATTATCAATGGCGCTGATATTATTGTTTCTGTACCTGAACAAGTTGAACAATCATCAACATTTACATCTGAGGTAAAATCGAAAATTGTAGAAGAATCAGAAGAAGTTTCAGCGAGTGCCAGCAAAAACTAATAGTTTACAAATAGTCAATTGCCAAGTTGAAATTGCTTATATCCCACATTCCGCACCCTAATCTGTAGCACACGGTTATCATTGAACTACACCAAATAAAAAAGGGTTTGGCACAGCCTCACAAAGAAATGGTATAACGCATAAATAATTAATTTCTGGAGATGTCTATAGTCTAAGCTGGCTTCAATTTCCGCAGGAAGTTAAGCATAGCTGAAACCACAGCATCCGGCGACTCAACTAAGAAGCCATGACTACCACGATCAAGAACTACAAGTTCAGCTTTGGGAATACCTTGAGCAAGTTGCTGGGAAAACTTTAGCGGGGTGAGAATGTCTTGTTTACCAACTAGAACTAGGGTAGGACAATGAATTTCTTGAAGGCGGTCTGTTGTATTAAAGTCAACTATAGCTCGGCTGTGATGATAGAGTGAATGAGTCGCAGGCGGGAAAGGATATTTGATTGCAAATTCGATCAGACTTTCGATCATCCCAGGAATCGAGTAGAACGTATCTGTAAATATCCAGGGTAATACGACTTTTTCATAAAGTTTCAGGTCTACATTGCCGCCAAGATCGCCCCAAGTCTCAATGATGCTGTTGAATAATGCATCACCTTTTGCCAACGATGAAAGTAGCATCAGACTTTGTATCTTTTCAGGATGTGCTAAGACTAGCTCTTGGGCTATCTGACCACCCATTGAATGACCCGCTAGATGCACCTTATCGATCGCAATCTGATTAAGCAATGCTGCAACGTCGCTAGCCATTTGTTTCAGACTATAGGGGGTTTCAGGAGCAGAACTTCGCCCCATACCTCGGTTGTCCAAGCGAATAACTTGATATTGCGAAATCAACGATGGCATGATCAGCGACCAATAGGCATGATCACAAAGGAAGCCAGCTATTAATAGCAAAGGCTCACCGGTTCCCTTGATGTCGTAGAACAAATCAATCCCGTTAATCTCAACTTTGGGCATAGTCAATAATTCTGCTAAACCTTATTTTAAGCAGGGATAAACAAGGCTACACTCCTACGTCTTAAATCTCTCGTCCACCGGAATTTGATAGCCGTTGGCGAGGCGATTGGTCATGTTGGCAGTGGCTGCGATCGCCATTAGTTCCCCGAAGATGGTATCATTAATACTTAAACAAAAAGCCCATCGGTACAACGATGAGCAAAGAAAGAATAATAAATATTGTTTGGTTACGGTTTTGGCGCATTTTCTACACACTAAAGACTAAGCAAAATTTTAGCCTTTGCATAGTCGTTTCTCAAGAATTCGTAATATTGAATGTTACAGCAGTTTTCATGTATTTAAACCACAATTATAAGACCTAACCCCCAGCCCCTTCCCTACAAGGGAAGGGGAGAAAATCAAAGCCTCTCTCCTACGAGGAGAGAGGTCTATTTGTGGTTCATTTACCTGAAAATCGCTGTAATTAAAAATTATTTGATTATGGATATCTTCTACTACCAGCACCCACTACACCGATTTTGTGGCGATAAGAGAGTTCGGCACCGAACCAACCGGAAAGGCTAACCAATGTACCGACAATGAGCGATAGTAACAGTCCCCAAGGTACTATTCGGGACTCAGCGTCGCCCAAACGCAGGAGAAAGTTGACGAGTGATAAAACTAGTAGCGAAACGTTAAGTATCAAATGCGCCCAACCTGCGGTGCGCTTGCGAACTCGTTCAATTTTGAAAAAGTCGCTCAAGCCGATCGCTGCTGCCAGGAGTCCTCCAGCTAATCCGAGTCCGATTAACCATAGCGAAGCCCTAGCCCAAAAGAAATCATGAGTTAACCAGTAGCCAATATCACTCCCCAAGGCGGCGGCTAAAAAGGCGATGGGAAAGATTACACTCAGGGGATGTAGGGGATGTCCTGCGATCGCAACTGTACTGGGTACACCGGTATCAAGATATTCACTGTCGTTACTTTCAATAACTGGGGGAATATTTGGGAAAGGTGTTGAACTTGTTTGCGTTGTGTCTGTAGTTTCCATTATTAGTATCCTGAATTTATTCGCGGACTATTTTTAACCTGAAGGAATTTGTTCAATATAAGCTTCAGCTTGTAGAGTTAGTTTGCCTACTTCTACTTTTAATTGCTTAACTTGCAAACTCATTCCTTCTAAATCAAAGTTACTCAAATTTAAAATTTCGCTAGTTTCATCTATCAAAGCTTTTGTCAACTCTGGCGATATTTTCTCACTTTCACCATACTCGACATTTTCTAGAGTAACAGTTTTTCCATTAGCGCTGATCTGGGGTACTGCGGAAAAAGCAACTTGCTGATTTTCACCTGTTTCTACTAATTTTATGCTGGCATTTAATGCTACTTTCCCATCCCCAGGTAGTCGAAAGTCTACAGATTCAGGCTGAATATTCGTCAGTTGCCCGTTAATATGTATTTTTTGACTTTGCAGTTGCGTAGGCGTAGCCCGCCGTAGGCATCGCACATATTCTGAGTTGAAGGCGCGATTAATATCAGCTTCGGTTAAGACAACCTGGGCATTAGCATCAGTAGGTTTAGTGAGTTCAATTTTGCCAAAAGCTACACTCAGAGGATTAATGGCAACACTAGCCATTTCTATTTTCAATTCCTCCATACGGAGGTCTTTCTGCATAACCAAACCTTTACCTTCAATCGTGACTGCATCCACCTGTCCTTGAAGCAGTTTCAACGGATCTGTTTTGATGTTTACATCTAAATTTTCTACTTCATCTAATTGGCTAGATAATCCTATTTCTGTCGCTTTATTCAGCGCTTGTTCTCCTAATCCAGGACTGTCTCCCATTATTAAATTGACTCCTACTCTAAATACCATATCCTTGAATAAATTTAATAAATTCGTATCATAATTTTATCTATCTGGCGATGGAATATAGATTTAAATGCTGTCTATCTAAAAGTAGAATTATATTATTTATAATTAAAAGTTTTGCTTTTTTATGCAGATTTTCTAATGCGTAGATGCAGAACGACTTCTCCTCAGATATCACTCAAAAGAAAGATGGAATGTATAGAATTTAGTAGTTATAGTATTTGTTTATGAAATTTTGCAAAAATCTGTTTAATAAGAAAAGCTTGCAGCATACTTTAGAATTGAATTTTGGTTTGGCACATCGTCAGAACAAAGGTGGATAAAGTTCGTAGATGTAGCCAGTCGTAAGCATCGCTTTTACAATAATTTTGTCAAAGGCAACGTAAACCCAGGCACAACATCTTCACCGCTTAATATTGCCGTAGCCGGGTATTGAGTAATTGAACCATCCCGGCGATAAACTAAAGCTTGCTGATTTTTACTATCAATTAACCATCCTAATTGAACACCATTAATAATATATTCTTCCATCTTGGCTTTGAGTTTTGCCAAGCTATCATTTTTAGACCGAATTTCAATTACAAAGTCGGGTGCTAAGTTGATAAATTTGTCCTCTTGCTGATCCCAACCTTGTGGTAAACGTCCTTTAGCTACAAAAGCAGCATCAGGCGCTCTGACAGCAGTATTTGCTAATCTAAAACCAGTACTTGGCCCAAAAACTTCACCTAGATTCTGACTTTCTACCCAATTAAATAGATAGGCTCCTGCTTTTATTTCTCGATTACCAGAAATTCCACCAGTTGGGGGCATAGTTTCTAAAGTACCATTAACATTGCGTTCAAACCGCAGTTCTGGGTTTTGCGAACTCATCAGCATTAATTCTTCATCAGTGACAGTATATAAAGACTGCACCGTTATTTTTTCGCTGTTCATGATCACCCCATAACAAGCTTGATAGATATTTCAATTTTAGCTCTGTACCCCTCTGATCCTTTGCAACCTAGAAGCTTGGAGCGGTTTGTTATAAAATTGACACAAACCCTTGATTAGGTAGAGTTTTCCTAACTCATTTTAGACAATGCTCTCAGAACGTTTTACCGCAGCCCTGATCTACGCTACGCAACTGCACGCCAACCAAGTTCGTAAAGGTTCAGGTGTCCCCTACGTTGCTCATCTATTAGGTGTCGCCAGTATTGCTTTAGAATATGGGGCAAATGAAGATGAAGCGATCGCAGCCCTCTTACACGATGCGATCGAAGATCAAGGTGGTGCCGCAACACGAGAAGAAATTCGTCGCCGCTTTGGTGACAATGTAACAGCAATTGTCGATGGTTGTACTGACGCTGATACAACTCCCAAACCCCCTTGGTATCAGCGCAAGGAGGCATATATTGCTCATATTCCTACTGCTTCCCCATCAGTACTGCTCGTATCATCAGCAGATAAACTTTACAACGCCCAATCTATTCTCAAAGATTATCGCGTTTTGGGCGAATCAGTTTGGGAACGTTTTCAGGGGCGTAAAGAAGGTACTCTTTGGTATTATCGGGCGCTTGTGGATGCCTTCAAAAAGACTGGAACCACTGTAATTATTGAGGAATTAGAACGAGTAGTTGTACAAATTGAGGTATTAGCATCTCAATAAAAAATTTTATTTTCCCAAAAGTAAATAAAAGATTTATCGGAACTAGACAAATAACCTTTTTACAGACACGATATAGTCATGTATCTCACAAACAAATTTTGGCTTCTCTCTCTAGATAAAAAATCTTTCTCTCGGTAGATAGGTGTACTAACATTATTATGGCTGCTATGTTACGAATATGACGATAGTAAGAAAAAATACTGTAAATACAACCGTAAGTCCTTCAGTAAGTTCTCCAGAAAACTTGGCAGAAAAGTATAAGGAAGCAGAGCGGATGCGTGATGTTCTGCTTTTACTGCAAAACTTGATTAACAGTGAAGAAGCCACTGTGAAACTAATTCTGGATTGTCTGTATGATGTTGGTTCAGTCAATCTGATCAATCAAAAGCTTCGCTTGAAGCCCTTAAATAGGGTGATGAAATTAATTGCCCGAATGTCGAAACCAGTTTTTAGAACTTTAGCTTTAAATTGGTTTAAAAAGAACTGTCCCCAACTGATTACTAATTGGCTACATACGCAGGTGTCTTTTAAAAAGCCCCAAAATACACCCCAACAAGTAGCGATCGAAGTTGTACAACTGGAACCATATTCCATACCACAGAGAGAAAGTCTGAGCCAAGAGATTAAAAATCTGCGCTACCAGGTTAGATGGCTAGCTGGGATTTCAATAACAGCGATCGCTATTTTAGGACTAATAGCCACTTGGTTAAACTCAAACCCATAAGTAGCAAGGCGCTCAAATTTAATTGATTCAGCAAGCTATTTTAGGTGTAAAATCTAATTGCGCTTGACAGCAATCCTAAATTGTTTGTAAAGGTCTTCTCTATTTCTTCTTATAGTACATTTGCTGCGCGTAGCTTACTTAACTATAAAAAGATGCGGTTGATTCTGATGATTTTTTGTTTATAACCTATCTGGGATTTTTGTATGAGCAAATAATCATTAATTTATAATCACTAATTCATACTAAAGACCAACTAAATTGATTTATGGAAATTACCCAAAGTCCAGCATCATTATTTCAAAAAGCCCATTCATGCCTGGGGTAATAATTAGAAATTGCGTTAGCGAGTCATCAAGCGTCATTACGAACTATTTATTATGCCTTTGCCAAAAGTGACCTTAGAAGACATCGAAATACATCTGCTTTTGCAAGGACTGTATCAGTACTACGGTTATGACTTTCGTGATTATGCTCTTTCCTCACTCAAGCGGCGTATTCAGAGCTTCATGAACTTAGAGGGGTTAGCAAATGTTTCGGCATTGCAAGAGCGCTTACTCCACAACCGTGTCTATTTGGAACGATTTTTGCTTGCTATGACGGTGAATGTAACATCAATGTTTCGTGATCCCAGCTTTTATAACAGCTTCAGAAATCAAGTTATCCCCTTCTTGCAAACCTATCCATTTATTCGCATCTGGCACGCTGGATGTTCAACCGGTGAAGAAGTTTACTCAATGGCAATTTTACTTCAAGAAGAAGGACTTTACCACCGTTGCCGCATATATGCCACTGATACGAACGAGAAGGTATTACAAAATACCAAAAGTGGAATTTTTTCCCTAAAACTGATGCAGGAATATACTCAACTTTATTTGAAAGCAGGCGGCAAGAAGTCTTTCTCAGAGTATTATACAGCAGCTTATGATAATGCGATTTTTCGAGCATCTCTAAGAGAAAACGTTGTTTTCGCGCAGCATAATTTAGCAACTGACAGTTCTTTTAATGAGTTTAATGTCATCCTTTGTCGTAACGTCCTCATATATTTCAATCAGGTACTTCAAAAGCGGGTACATGAACTGTTTTATAATAGCCTCTGCACCTTTGGCATCTTGGGTTTAGGAAGACAAGAATCTATCAGGTTCACCTCTCATGAGCAGTACTATGAGGAGATAGTTAAGGGTGAGAAAATATATAAGAAAATTGGGGTGTAGTAGGACAGCTATATCCTCAACGCCTTCCACCAAGGTTTGACCAACCCATTCGTTCGCCCTCTTGGCATCAGATTAAGCTAAGATCCTCATAAAGGCATTGAGTGTAGAGGAAAACACTTTGGCTGTAGCAGTTAACATTGGTAGTTTGATTGACTCTCATCCTGGAATTCATGGGGGTAATCCTTTGATTGCAGGCACAGGAGTTACCGTTCGTCGAATAGCAATTTGGCATAATGCGGGTCATAGTATAGAAGAAATTGCCCATGAAATAGGGCATTTAAACTTGGCGCAGGTTTATGCGGCATTAACCCATTACTACGCCAACAAAAATGAAATCGATGTGGACATTGCAGCAGATGAAGCTGAATATGATCGCCTCCTAGCCTTGCACAGATATAGTAAACAATCGTGAGTCAAATTCGTCTGTATACCGATGAGGATTCTAACCGTCGGGCAATTGTGCAGGCTTTAAGAGAGAGGGGTATAGATGTAATGACGAGCTTGGAAGCAAATCGATTAAGATACCCCGATGACGAGCAGCTTATATGGGCGACGGAGCAAGGCAGGGTGATATATAGCGGCAATGTGCGAGACTTTTACCGTTTGCACACCGAGTTTGTCACACGCGGACAACCTCATGCAGGTATACTGCTGATGCAGCGCGATTTTCAGTGGGTGAGCAGGTACGGGGAATCTTGGAACTGTTGGTGATAAAATCAGCTGAGCAGATGCACAATCAAGTTGAATTTCTCAGTGATTGGCTTGATTGAAGTGCCAGAGGCTTGCAGAATGTTGATTTAGTCTGGTTAAAATATCATTAACATTACAATTCTCAATTGCTTCCTGAATTTCTCTGGGAATATTAGATAAGAAATTATACCTAAATTACAAATTAAAGTCTTAAAGGAGATTGTCGATGCAACTTCTCGAATGTCCTCCTGTTGCAGTCATTGCTGGAGAAAATGCGGTTCACGTTTCTCAACTACCTTCTACATGGCAAGACATTGCTAGAGGAAGCGCGAGTGTTGGACTTTCTCATCCCCAAAGCTATGTTGAGATGGCACAGTTGTTCTTATATAAATTAGAGCATGGTGATGTTGACTTGTTTAGCGATCGCCCCCAACTAGCTCACTTGATACCGTCATTCTCTCAGCTATTTGGGCAACTGGCATGGGAAACTCTGGAGTTTTTTGGGCAAGACTTTCTTAAACACAGCTATCCGAACTTTGCAGAAATTCTCCGTGATGTGGAGTCAAAGGGAATCAAGTTCGCTGATGAAGTAAAAGTGGCTCGCATTGGTATGGATTTGTTTAATGAGTTTGGTTATGAACTACCAGCCAGCTTCTATCATGTGCATTTAGCACCAATTTACCGCGATCATGTTTTTGAAGAACGTGCCTTACGATTTGATCAGCGCGATATCGAACACAAACGCGCTTGGGATGCCATACTCCATGCAGGTAAGGTGTTTGCTATTCAGATGAAGGTACAAAGTATTGCTTCTAAATACGGTTTTACTTATCAACACGGCTGCGGTTGCAACTCTCATCTATCTTCCATTGATGTATCTCGTGGGGCGTTTGAATATGAATTGAGTCCCGAAAAGCGTCAGCGATGGCTTCGCAGTTTCATTTGGACTGCTTGGTATGAGTATGCCTTCTTTGCGATCGTACCAAATACAAGTTATTTAGTGTAGAGGGAAATGGAGCAGAGGGAGAAATTACTCCCTCATCTTTCCCATAAATATTTACTGCCAAACATAGATGAGGATAAACAAAATAATCCAGATAACATCGACGAAATGCCAAAACAACGAGGTTGCATTGACGCCGAAGTGACCGGTGTCGTAGTTGCCAGGAATGAAAGAACGTACCAAAACAATCAACTGCAACAAAATACCTGTGAAAACGTGCAAACCGTGGAAGCCCGTTAATAAGTAAAATGTGCCACCGAATGTCCCGGAGGTGAAGCCAAACTCCAGGTGACTCCATTCAATCGCTTGTCCGACTAAAAAGTAAGTTCCCATTGCGATCGTTCCGAAGAGATACAGGCGAAACCCTCTCAAGTCATGGCGTTGAAGGGCGAGTTCTGCTAAGTAAATCACAAAGCTACTGGAAACTAGAATGACTGTGTTGATTGCCGGATCTTTTACTTCTAATCCTGAAACACCAGCTGGTAGCCAGTTAGGAGTTGTTGTTTTGTAGATGATATATCCGGCGAAAAAACTTAAAAAGATAACGCTTTCGGATAGTAGGAAGACAATGAAGCCAAACATCTTGTTGCCTTCTTCGTCGTGGGTATGTTCTGCGCTTGTTTGGTGCAATTCATTTGAATTGATATAGCTGTCCATTTTGCTTTTAGTTTGAGGGGGAGTTTGAAACGCACTAGGTAGCGGAGGGTTTCTGTGGCTTCCTTTGGGTTATTCTGGGAGGTTGGCTGTCAACGGTTCTGATTTGCCGTAGCCGTAGGGTTCAGAGATGATGATCGGAATTTCTTCAAAGTTTTCTACTGGAGGGGGTGAAGAAACTAACCACTCTAGTCCAATTGCCCGCCAAGGATTAGCAGGCGCTTTCTCGCCTTGCATCCAAGAAATCACCATGTTGAATATGAAGGGCAAAGTGGACATTCCTAAGAGAAATCCGCCCA
>Ga0123338_10002631_pt1 | contig 16686 bp, 18 predicted proteins | sample grotaG_FD_89793 | JGI IMG/M metagenome (GOLD analysis project Ga0123338, IMG submission 89793) | Glacier valley bacterial and archeal communities from Borup Fiord, Nunavut, Canada, to study Microbial Dark Matter (Phase II) -... | ecosystem: Environmental > Aquatic > Freshwater > Ice > Glacier ...
CGGCGTGGCCGGTGCCGGGCAGGAGATCAGCACGCGGCCGTTCCAGTTGGTGACGGGCCGGGTGTGGCAGGGCAGCGCCTTCGGAGGCGCCCGCGGACGCACGGACGTGCCGCGCATCGTGGACTGGTACATGGATGGCAAGATCAACATTGACGACCTGATCACGCACATCCTGCCGCTGGAGGACATCAACAAGGGCTTCGACCTGATGACGTCAGGCGAGAGCATCCGCAGCGTGGTGGTGTACTGACCCGTCCCCGAGGGATGCGGGCCGGGGATGCGGGCCGGCAGTTACGCCGGGAACTCCCGGGGCTTGTCCACCTCGCACCGCCAGCCGGACAGGCGGTAGCGGGGGTGGGCCACGACCCAACGCTGCGCCAGGGTCTGGGCCTGCACGGCGCAGGCAATGGGGCTGCCCATGGGTTCGCGCACCTCGCGCGGCTCGACACACTGGTCGGGGTTGCTGGCCAGGCAGTATAAAAGGACCAATTCGATCATGATGCATCCTCCAGGACGCAAGAGTGTGATGGCGATGTGGGCCGGCGCAATGGCTTTGTCGCTGGCAGCCGTCCTGGCGCCGCGCCCGGCCCCGGCCCAGGCGCAAATCCCAACGCCAGCTCCGACGCCAACCCAGGGGCCGGTATCGGACGACACGCGGCCGCTCAGCCCGGCGCAAACCTTGCTGTTCGAGACGCCGCATCTACAGAACGTCACCCAGCCCGGCACGCTGACCTACGCCTGGGTGCGGGAGGGCAGCCCGCCGGTGTCGGACACCGTGGCAGTGCAGGTCCGCAAAGTGAACGCGGATGGCACCAAGGACCTGGCATTCAGCTACCTGACCGGCCCGCGCCGGGTCGAGTTCCCGCAGTTGGACCACTTCCGCGGCAACCCGCTGCTGATGCTGACGCTGGAGCGGGACGTCTTGGAAATGAAGGATCAGCTTGGCGTATCCGTCGCCTACTTCCGCAACAAGATGCGCGACGCCTTCGTGACCCAGGCGTCCGTTGCGCCGGGCACGTTCCTGCTGGGCGGCACCGCGGTGCCGGCGCAGGTCGTGACGCTGCGCCCCTTCGAGCACGACTCGCGGCTGGAGCGCATGAGCCAGGTGCAGGCCAAGACCTACACCTTCGTGCTGTCCGACGCGGTGCCCGGCGGCATCGCCGAAATCCGCATCGCCATGCCGCCCGACGCCGCCATGGGCGCCCCGGCATTTGAGCAACGGACCACCTTCCAAGGAGTGCAGCCATGACCCGGACCGCCCTTGCCGCCCTGCTGACCGTGGCTGCCGCCTATGCCCCGGCCTGCGCCCCCGCTTACGCCCAGGTCCGGCGCCCCGTGCACGACTACCCCACCGCCGCCCGCGCCGACTACGTGATCGGCTGCCTGGGCAGCAGCGGCTTCAAGCGCGAGAACCTGGAGCGCTGCGCCTGTGGCATAGACACCATCGCCAACATCATGCCCTACGAAGACTACGAGCAGGCCAGCACCATCCTGAGCTTGCAGCAGGGCGGCCTGGGCGACCGCGGCTCCATGTTCCGCGACACGTCCATCGCCAAGGAGCGGACGGAGCAGTTGCGTAGGGCGCAGGCGGAGGTTGAGCTGCAGTGCCGGTAAGGAGTTGACTAGCTCCGCACGCCCACCGGGAACTCCTGCCGGAACTGGGCTTGGGTGCTGTCCTGCACCTCCACCCGCAGCGGCCCGGCGCCGTGCGGCACGAAGCCGAAGGTGATCGCCGGGTCCTCGCTGAGCGAGATGTCGGCGTCCACGCGCAGCACCACCTGGTCGCCGTAGCGCACCGTGATGTCCTGGATGTAGCGCGGCGGGATGAAGTTGTGCGTCACCTGGTCCACCTGCATCCCGTTGTTGTTGGGATGGCTGACCAGGAGCTGCGCCGTCGCTGCCTGGCCGTCCTGGACCGGCCCCTCCCCGTCCACGCGCAGGCGCATCTGGCCAAGGCGGGACATCGCCACTTGCGGGTCCTTCAGGGATGGGGCGGAGCAGCCCCCGGCCGCCTTCACGAACCGCTCGGCGCTGAACAGCCGGCCGTCCTCGGTTTCCGCAACGGCGTGGATCAGGGTGTACTGGTCCACCCGGACACGGGTGCGGAAGGACCGCGGGTCGGCCGCCGGGCCGAAATGGAAGGTACCGGCCAGCGGCGAGGGGTTGCCGTCCACCAGCACCCAAACCGCTTTCACCCGCCCGGCACCGCTACCGCCGCCCGCGGACAGGTTGATGGTGATGGGCACGAGCGACGCATCCTGGGCGCGGGCCGGCGCGTCCAACGCGATGACGCCGGTGCCGTCCTGCACGGTGCGGTCCCCGAAAACGGCGCGCTTCAGGTCCGTCCAGCGCTCGGCGCGCTCGGCCGGGGTTTCCTCCGCCAAGGCCGGGGTGAGTGCGGGGGAGGCCAATGCCAGGCCCAGGCAGAGTGCCGCTGCGAAACGCTTCATGGTCCGCCTCCCTAATACGCCGGCCGGTGCACCGACTTTTGTTTTACCCGCTATTACGCTCATCGCCCCGTGATTGCGAGAAGTGAAGCGACATGGCGCTCCAGGGCCTGCCGGCGCCACGCTACAGTCCTTGGCCTGGTTTGCCGCGCCGCAAGCGGCTCGCAATTACGGTTGGACAGAAGCGGCTCGCATCCATGGGACGGACAGGCGGCTCGCCGTCATGGGACGTGCGGGCGGCTCGCCGTCGCGGGACGTGGCGGCGATTTGCCGTCTTGGTTGGACGCCAGCGGCGTGCGGCCACGGCAGAGTGCAAGCGGCCCGGCGCGGCACGTGCAGGCAAGCGGCGTGCGGCACCGCCCGGCATCACGTCGTGACCGACGCCTTCACTCCCACTCCAACTCCTTGAACGCGGCCGTGACGTTGCGGCCGTTGTACTCGTCGAACAGCAGCCAGTTGCCGCGCTCGGCCTGGCCGATTTCGGCCACCGCCGTCTCGATATCGCCGCCCCGGCGCAGCATGGCGCGGATGTCGCGCACGATCCCGCCGAGGTAGCGCTCCTGCGCGTCGGCCGCATCCGGCCACGCCACCGCGGCCGGCCCGTGGCCCGGCACCGCGCGCTGCGCCGGGGTCGCGCGCAAGGCCGCGGTCTCCCGCAGCCAGCCCAGGATGCTGCCATCCAGCGCCGGCACGCGGTTCACGAACAGCAGGTCCCCCAGCCACAGCGTGCCGGTTTGGGCGTCCAGGATGGACAGGTCGTTGTCGGTGTGCGCCGTGGCGTGGGCGCGGACTTGCAGCACCCGCCCGCCCAGGTCCAGCACGGCGGTGTCCTGCACCAGCAGGCCGGGCTTGGCGTAGTCGCCCGCGGCCTCGATCCCCAGCACGTCGGCCAAGGCGTTGCGGTAGAACTCGCCGCGCTGCACCAGCATCCCCCCCATCCGGGCGTGGCCGACGAAGACCGGGTTGTCGTCCGCGAAGGCGGTGGCGCCGAAGACGTGGTCCGGGTGCAGGTGGGTCATCACGACGTAGCGCACTGGCAGGTCCGTGCGGGCACGCAGCGCAGCGCGCAGCCCTTGCCCGTCCGCCAGGCTGCCGCCGGGGTCCAGCACGGCCACGGCGTCCCGGCCGATGATGAAGCCGATGTTGGCGATGGCGTCCTGGTTGGCCGCGGTCGCCTCCTCGTGGACGCCGGGCCGGACCCAAACGCCGGGCGCAACCTCCTGCACGGCATGGCCGGCAGGCGCAGCGCGGGCAGGACCTGCTGCCGCTGCGAGAGCCAGCAACAGGGCGTCCCGGCGCATCACCATGCTCGCCACCCCTATCGTTTCGCGCCGCGGGACCGCCCGCGGCCCCGGCGGCGGTACTCCACTCCTACCTGCAATGCACCCGGCGTTCCAGCACCCGCGTCTCCAGCAGCACCAGGCCCAGCACGACCGCAGGGAACACCGCCTTGATCGCCGCGGAGTAGCCGATGCGGAAGAACGTGAACCCCTCCCGGCACATCAGGTGCAGCAGCACCTCGCCCGGCTTGTTCGGGCCACCGTGCGTCAGCGCGGCCACGGTGCGGAACACGCGCAGGCGGCGTATGGCGGTGATCGTGACCACGAACAGCGTGGCCGGCCCCAGCATCGGCCATGTCACCAGCCAGAGTCGGTCTCACGCCCGCGCCGCGCCGTCCGTCTCCGCCGCCGCCCGCACGTCTTGCAGGATGGCCCGGCGCCGCGCGCCCTGCCCCGGCCCCAGCCGGCCCAGCAGCGGCAGCCGCTCCAGCACCGGCAAGCGGCGGATCATCAGCGGCACCGCTTATGGTGGGGCCGTCCGTTCCCAGCTCCGTCATCGCCCATAAATCCCTGGGCCGACCTCGTGGATGTAGGGCCGCTCCATCCCGTCCGGCATCAGCAGCCGGGTGGTCACGGCGTCCTCCCCGAAGTCGTGCAGCAGCATGCCGCACGGGCGCTCCCCCGGCAGGCCCGGCTGTTCCGACGGCTGCACGACGAAGCCGACGGACGGCGCCCAGACGTAGCGGACCGCACCCCGCCGAAACTCGTGATGCACGTGCAGGTGGCCGGACGCGACCAGGCGCAACGCCGGATGCGTCATCACGGCGTGCAACGGCCCGCGGGCGAACGGCGGAACGGACCAGTAGTCGAAGCCGTCTTCTGCCGGGCCAACAACGAAGAACGGCTTGTGGATGAACACCGCCAGCCGCCGGCCGCCCAGGCCGTCCAGCGCATCGGCGATCATGGCGGCTTGGCCGTCCGCCTCGGAATGCGCGCCCATGATTTGGCTGTTCAGGCCCATCAGCCTCCAGCCCGCCCGGTCCTTCACCCAGCGGTCCCGCCCGAGGTGGCGGCGGAAGCGGTCCAGCCGTGCGTCGTCCACCGGCTGGCGCGGCGCGCGCTCCGGGTGGTCGCCGACGTCGTGGTTGCCGGGCACGCACAGCACGGGGCCGGGCAGCCGCGTGTGGGCGGCAGCGGCGAAGGCCAGGTCCGCGTCGCCGTCCGCGCCGTCCAGGGAGGCGTCGCCGGTGTGGACGATCACGTCCGGCTGCAAGGCGTCCAGCGCCACGGCGACGCGGTCGAAGTTGGCGCGGAAGAGTTCGGTGCCGGCGCCCAGGTGGGTGTCGGAAATCTGGGCAAGCATGAAAGACATGATTGGGTGCCTACCGCGCCGGTCGTTGCGATGGCATACTATAGCTGTGACGGTCGAATGTCAGCGGCCCGGGTGACCTTGCAAGGCAAATCAACGTTCCACGAAGGGACGCACCCTGGAAGGCATGGCCGACGACCGCCATTGCAGCATTGCGGTCCAGGACCACCCGACCCGGGCGGTCCCAGGGCAGCTCCTGCGCCGCACGCCTCGCACTCAGGGTGGGCCAGGGAACAGCGGGGCCGGTCCCGCACCGCAATAGCCTTGCGTCATGCCAGCACGGCTGCGGTCCAAAGCACCAACGCCGCTGCCTGCACCGCACAGGCCCGGCGGTACAGCGCCAGCGCCTGGTCCAAGTCGGCCAGCCTCGGCGCGGCGCGGCCGTCGCCCATCCAGGCATCCTCCACCCGCACTGCCCCATACGTGCGCGGCCCGGCCAGCCGCAGGCCGAGCGCGCCGGCCATCGCCGCCTCCGGCCAGCCCGCATTCGGCGAGCGGTGCCGCCCGGCATCCCGCAACGCCGCCCGCAACGCCGCCCCGGGGGACGCGCCCGGCAGCAGGCACGCTGCCGCCGCCAGCCACAGCACGGACAGGCGGGAGGCCGGCAGGTTCACCAGGTCGTCCAGCCGTGCCGCCGCCCAACCGAAGCTGCCGTGCCGGGGCGTCAAGTGGCCGATCATGCTGTCGGCGGTGTTGACCGCCTTGTAGGCCGCCATGCCGGGCAGGCCCGCGAGCAGGCCCCAGACGGCGGGGGCGACGACGCCGTCCGAGAAGTTTTCGGCCAGGCTCTCGATGGCGGCTCGGATGACTGCGGCCTCGTCCAGGGTGTCCGGGTTGCGGCCGACGATGTGGGCCACGGCGCGGCGCCCCGCGGGCAAGCCGCCGTCCCGCAGGGCCGTGCCGACGGCGGCGACGTAGCTGTGCAGGCTGCGCTGGGCCGGCAGGGTGGCGGCCAGCACGGCCAGGACGGGCCAGGGCAGGACCGCTTGCAAGGCGGCGGCTGGGAGGGTGGCAGCGGCCAGCAGGACCACCACAGCCAATACGCCGCGCAGCTTGCGTTCCGCAGACGGCAGGCCATCGCGGTTCAGGGTACGGTCCAGCCAGCCGATCAGCGCGCCGGCCCAAACGACGGGATGGCGTATGGCGCGGAACAGCGCATCGGGGTATCCGGCCGCGGCCTCCAGCAGCAGCGCCGCCGCGGCCAGGCCAGGGAACAGCAGGGGGTGGGTCATCGCCGCAGCCATACACGATCATGCAGCCGGGGATGCAGCCGGGGATGCAGCCAGGCTCGCAGACGGGCGCAGAGCCGGGCGCACGGCCTGGGGCGCAGCAGGCGGCGCAACCGGGATCGAGCACGGCGGCCGGCTTCACGCCGCCATGCGCCGCTGGCCGGAAGCGCCGCGGCCGTTCCTGGACTTGTCCACCGGCATCAACCCCGTGCCCTACCCGGTACAACCGTTCCCACCGGGCTACCTGACCCGCCTACCGGAGCCGGAGGCACTGGACGCCTTGCAAGCCGCCGCCGCCGTGGCCTATGGCGTGGCCGACCCGGCGATGGTGGTGGCCGCGCCGGGTACCCAGGTGCTGATCAGCCTGCTGCCTTTCCTGCTGCCGCAGCGGTGCGTGACCGTGCTGGGACCGACCTACGCCGAGCACGCCGCCGCCTGGCGCAACGCCGGCCTGATCCCTGTCCCTTCGGGGTCAAACCGTGAAACGGTTTACGGCCGGGGTGAGGGGGTTTTGTTCGCGGCGCAGGGCGCTGCGGTTGCTGTAGAGGAACGGCTGTTCTGGGCCGAGGACAGCGCTTCCCCCTTCCCTCACCCCAACCGTAACCCGTTTCACAGTTTGACCCCGGAGGGGAAAGGGGCGCTCGTTCTGTGCAACCCGAACAACCCGGACGGGCGGCGCATTTCGGTCCCGGACCTGCTCGCCCTGGCCACCCGGCACGCGCTATTGATCGTGGACGAGGCGTTTGCCGACTTCGAGCCGCAGGACAGCCTCGCGCCGCACCTGCCATTGCCTGGCGGCGTCGTGCTGCGCTCCTTCGGCAAGGCCTATGGCCTGGCCGGGCTGCGTCTGGGCTTTGCGCTGGCCGAGCCGGCGCTGGCGGCGCGCATCCGGGCGGCGCTCGGCCCCTGGGCGGTCAGCGGCCCGGCGCTGCATGTGGGCACGGCGGCGCTGGCGGACACGGCCTGGCGCGACCAGGCCGGGCAGCGCTTGCGTACGGATGCTGCCGCTTTGGACGGCGTGCTGGCCGAGGCAGGGTTCCAAGTCATCGGCGGCACCAGCCTGTTCCGCCTGGCGGAGACGCCCGGCGCCGCGGCCTGGGCGGAGCGGCTGGGCCAGGCCGGCATCCTGGTCCGCAGCTTCGCCGAGGCCCCCACGCGCCTGCGCTTCGGCGTCCCCACCGGCACGGACCTGGAGCGCTTGTCGGCAGCACTCACTGGCAAAGCACGGGCAGCATCAGAGTCTTAACGGGTGGCCGCGCAGAATAGGCGCCGCGGTTCCAGGACGGCGGCCACGGACCCTTGTAGCGTCGTCCGGTGCGTGCATGATCCCGCAGCCGCGTGACCCGCCGTCAGGAGCCTCCCCGAATGCCGCTGCCGACCGGGCTGTCCCAGGACCAGTTGAACACCATCGCGTTCGAGGACGGCCTGAACGCCAGCGGCGCCATCATCGCCGACAACGGCTGGTCCTGGGCCGGCGACATCCCCGCCACCTACGGACCGCAGTACGGCGGACCCTACAAATGGCGCGGCGGCGCGGCCGGCACCTCCGGCGGGACCGTTACCTACAGCCTCGACCCAGGCTCGGGATGGACGGCGAACGAAGCGGCGGTCTGGAAGACCGGCCTGGCGCTGTGGTCCGGCCTGGCCAACGTGGCCTTCACGCAGGTGTCCTCCAACGCGGCGGCCAAGCTGGTCCTGTACCGCGACCCCTCGACCTCTGGCCCAGCCGGGCAGGCAGGGGGAGCCTACTCCTCCACCGTCGAGGGCAGGGCGACGGTCGGCAGCACGGTCCTGCCGGCCACCACCAGCGCCTACACCTCAATCCAGACCGGCAACCCCGGCGACTACTTCAACTTCGACGGCACGTTCACGGGCCTGTTCGCCGGGGCTGCCGGCGGCGGTGGGATCGCGACCGTGGTACACGAGCTTGGCCACACGCTCGGCCTGGCCCATCCCGGGCCGTACAACGGCAGCGCGGTCCCGGCCACCCAGCAGTCCAGCCCAGTGGACACGCTGCTCTACTCGGTCATGTCCTACTTCTCCCCAACCGACGCCAGCGCAAGGTACTACGCGCAGTATTCGGTCACGGGCACGAACTGGGGGATCTCCGGCGGCTACGTTCGCGGTCCTGTCACGGCGCAGATGGACGATGTCGCCGCCATCCAGCAGCTGTACGGTCCCAGCACGACGGCGGCCTTTGCAGGCGGGCAGACCTATGGGTTCAACTGCAACATCCAGGCGGATGTCCGGCCGTTCTACGACTTCACGGTCAACACGGCGCCGGTCGTCACGCTGTCCAACCGCGGCGTCGGCAACACGCTGGACCTGTCGGGCTACGGCGTGGCGTGTTCGGTCAACCTCAACCCCGGCACGTTCAGCAGCGTGGCCGGGCTGACCAACAACCTGGCCATCGCGTTCGGCACCCGCATTGACCGGGCCGTCGGCGGCAGCGGCGACGACACCTTCTATGCGAATGACGACGGTGACGTCATAAACGGCGGTGCCGGCGACAACACCGTCGTGCTGAGGGCCAGCAGCCTCGCCTACACCGTGACGCGCACGCCGGCCAACGTCGTGACCGTTCGCCACAACGGCACCAGCATCCAGGACACCCTATCCAACGTCGCGAGCCTGCAGTTCCAGGACGGATCGGCCCTGCAGGTGGACGCGATCCCGCTGTGCTTCGTCCGGGGCACCCGCATCGCCGTGCCTGGCGGCCACGCCCTGGTCGAGCAGTTGCGCCCCGGCATGGAGGTCCTGACCGCCCTAGGCCAGGCCCGGCGGGTCAAGTGGATCGGCCGCCGCACCTGCGCCGGGGCGGCGCTGCGGCTGCCGGAGATGCAGCCCGTCCGCATCCGCGCCGGCGCCGTCTCGGACGGCGTGCCGGTCCGTGACCTGCTGGTCAGCCCGCGCCATGCCCTGTTCCTGGACGGCCTGTTGATCCCCGCGGAAACGCTCGTGAACGGTGCCAGCGTCACCCGGTGCAGCGGCCTTGCCCGCGTCGAGTACCTGCATGTCGAGCTGGACAGCCACGACGTGCTGCTGGCCGAGGGCTGCCCGGCGGAGAGCTACGCCGACATCGGCACCCGCAGCCACTTCGACAACGCCGCCGGGTTCCACGCCTTGCACCCGGACCCCGGACCCTCCCGGTTCGTGACGCCGCTGACCGAGGATGGCGAGGCGTTCGAGGCTGTGCGCGCCCGCCTGGCCGCCCGCGCCGGGCTGGACCTGCCCGATGCGGCCCGGCCCCCCGGCGCATTGGCCGGCGGCATGGACCGCGCGGACCACGACGCCGTGGCGGGCTGGGCATGGGCCGGAGACAATGCGCCGGTGCGGCTGGAGGTGCTGGTCAACGGCGCCGTGGTCGGCCGCATCCTTGCCAATGCGATGCGCGGGGACGTCAGGGCCGCCGGGCACGGTGACGGGCGCTGCGGCTTCCATCTGCAAGGCCTGGCACTGCCCCGGCACAGGGCGCACCGGATTGAAGTTCGCCGCGCCGCGGACGGTGCAACGTTGGGCGTGCGGATGCTGGACGCAGCGCCCGTCCTGGCAGCACTGTCGGAGCTGTTGGCCGGCATGGACCGTGCCGCGCCCGAGGAGGCCGACGCGGTTGCCCGCCTGCTGGAAAGCGCCGCCCACCGCTTGCGCCATCCCCCTTCCCTGGTGGAGGGCCAGGGTCAAAGTAGGGGCAAGCGTGGGGCCTTGCCCACGAAAGCCCCGGTCCGCCTGCACCAGCCGCGCGCCATGCCGCAACCAAGGCCCTCTCGCCCCAGCCCTCTCCCGTAGAGCGGTAGAGAAAGTCGGCATTGTCGGTGCCAAACCACTCCCGTATGGTTTTCGCACCGGGGTGGTCCGGGCCGAAGGAAGTTTGCGATGCTGCGACTGGCTGCTGCCCTGCTGTTGGCGACCCTTTGCACCGGTGCCGCCCGCGCCGAGATCACGCCCGCCATCGTGTTCGACATGGGCGGCAAGTTCGACAAGTCCTTCAACGAGGGCGTCCATGACGGTGCCGAGGCCTTCACCAAGGCCACCGGCGTCGCCGTCCGCGAGTTCGAGCCGCAGAACGACACCCAGCGCGAGCAGGCCCTGCGCAACTTCGCCCGGCGCGGCCAGGACCCGATCATCGCCGTGGGCTTCGGCCAGGCCAGCGCGGTGAAGACCGTCGCCGCCGAGTTCCCGGCGCTGCGCTTCGTCATCCTGGACTCCGTCGTGGACGCGCCCAACGTCCAATCCATCCTGTTCCGGGAGGAGCAGGGCAGCTACCTCGCCGGGATGCTGGCGGCGTTGCGGAGCGGCACCGGCAAGGTCGGCTTCGTGGGCGGCATGGACGTGCCGCTGATCCGCAAGTTTGCCTGCGGCTACGCCCAGGGCGCCCGGGCGGCGAACCCCAAGGTGGAGGTGCTGCAGAACATGACCGGCTCCACCCCGTCGGCCTGGGCGGACCCGGTGCGCGGGGCGGAGCTGGCGCGCTCGCAGATCGAGCGCGGGGCGGACGTGGTGTTCCACGCCGCGGGCGCCACGGGGATCGGCGTGCTGCAAGCGGCGGCGGACGCCGGCAAGTACGGCATCGGCGTGGACAGCAACCAAAACGCCCTTCACCCCGGCCGCGTGCTGACCAGCATGGTGAAGGAGCTGGACGTCGCTACCCGTACGGCGCTTGAAGCCGCCCGCGCCGGGACGTGGAAACCGGGAACCACGGTGCTGGGCTTGGCCGAGAACGGCGTGGGCCTGGCCTTCGACACGAACAACGCTGCCGCTGTCACGCCGGAGATGCGCGCGCGCATTGACCAGGCCCGCACGGAGATCGTGGCGGGCCGCATCACCGTCCACGACTACACCACGGACAACACCTGCCCGAACTAAGCAGCCTTCTGCGGCTTGTCACACAGATGGCCTTCGGCCGTGCCAAGCCGCAGAAGGCTGCTTAGGTTTCCATCTGTGCGCAGACCTCCAGAGGTCTGCTTAGCGGCGGTCCCGGCGTTCGAAGGGTTGCGTCGGTGCGGAGCGCGTAGCGGCCAGGCACCGCACATGCTGCATCGTCCGTTCCCGACGCGGGTCCGCCGCACCCCGGCACTCCCCCGTCATTGCGAGGGGCGCCGCCACGCCGCAATCCAGGGGCCGCAAGCACAGTCCTGCCGGCCCTTGAGTTGCCGCGCCGCAAGCGGCTCGCGATGATGGTTGCTGGGGGCGTTCTTAGGCAGCACACGCCGATCCCATGCCCGTGACCTCGGCCACTCCCGCAGCGGCTCCGCCCACCCCCGCCCCGCCGGCGATTGAGCTGCGCGGCATCGGCAAGCGCTTCGGCACGGTCCAAGCCAACCGAGACGTGAACCTGCTGGTCCAGCCCGGCACCATCCACGGCATCATCGGCGAGAACGGCGCCGGCAAGTCCACCCTCATGGCCATCCTGCACGGCTACCACCAGGCCGACACCGGCACGATCCTGGTGGGCGGTCGGCCCGCCGCCATCCGGGACAGCCGCGACGCCGCCCGGCTGGGCATCGGCATGGTCTATCAGCACTTCATGCTCGTGGACCGCTTCACCGTGCTGGAGAACGTGATGCTCGGCGCGGAGGGCGGCCCCCTCCTGGCACCTGGCGCCACCCAGGCCCGCGCCGCCCTGGCCCGCCTGGCGGACGCTTACGGCCTGCACGTTGATCCCGACGCCACCGTCGGCAGCCTGCCCCTGGGCGGCCAGCAGCGGGTGGAGATCCTGCGCGCCCTGCTCCGCGGCGCCCGGGTGCTGATCCTGGACGAACCCACGGCCGTGCTGACGCCGCAGGAGGCCGATGACCTGTTCCGGGTGCTGCGCGCCCTCCGCGCCCAGGGCTGCGCCGTGCTGCTGGTGACGCACAAGCTGCGGGAGGTCATGGCCGCCACCGACCGCGTCTCCGTCATGCGCGCCGGCACGATGGTGGCCCACCGGGAGACCGCCGCCACCACCACGGCCGAGTTGGGCGAGCTGATGATCGGCCGCCGCCCCGCTCCTCCTCCGTCCCGTCCGGTGCAGCCCGCCGGCCCGCCGCTGCTGCAAGCGCGCGGCCTGGTCGTTCACGACGACGCCGGCGCGGCCCGCGTCCACGGCGTGGACCTGGACCTGCACGGAGGCGAGGTCGTTGCGGTCGCCGGGGTCGCCGGCAACGGCCAGGGCGAGTTGCTCCAGGCGCTGGCCGGGATGCGCCGCCCCGCCGCGGGCCGCATCAGCCTGCACGGCGTGGAGGTGTTCCCCGGCGCAGCGTTCGGCCCGGCCAGCCTGCGCCGCCTGGGTGTGGGCCACGTGCCGGAGGACCGGCTGCGCGACGCCCTGTTGCCCGGCGCTACCGCCGCCGACGCCGCCATCCTGGGCTACCAGGACGGCCGCGCCTACCGGGACCGGCTGGGCCTGCTGTCGCCACGCCGGGTCCGGAACGGCGCGGCCCGGCTGATGCGCGACTACGACGTGCGCCCCGGTGATCCCAAGCTGCGTGCCGGGCAGTTGTCCGGCGGCAACCAGCAAAAGCTGGTGCTGGGCCGCGAGATCGGGCGCGACCCGGCGGTCTTGCTGGTCGGCCAGCCCACCCGTGGCGTGGACATCGGCGGGATCGAGGCCATCCACGCCCGCCTGCTGGCCTGCCGCGCCGCGGGCAAGGCGGTGCTGCTGGTGTCGGTGGAACTGGACGAGATCCTGGCCCTCGCAGACCGCATCCTGGTTATGTCCGGCGGGCGCTTCGTGGGCGAGATGCCGGCCGCGTCGGCAACCGAGGCGAAGCTCGGCCTGTTGATGGCCGGCATCGCCGCGGACGCTGCGGCGTGACGCCTCTGCCGGGCTGGGCCGACGTGCCGCTACTGAACCTGAGGCTAGGGCTGTTACCGGCTAGCATAGCGCCAGACGCCGCGGCATGACGACCTTACCGCGCCGGGTCAATGTGCCGCTGCTGAACCTGGGGTTGGGCCTGCTGATGGCCGGCAACGCCGGGGACGCCGCGGCGTGACGCCCCTGCCGCGCTGGGCCGACGTGCTGCTGCTGCCGGTGCTGAACCTGTTGCTGGCGCTGGGCGTGACGGCGCTGCTGGTGCTGGCGACCGGGAACGACCCAGCGGTGGCGCTGCGGGCACTGGCGGTGGGCAGCCTGGGGTCGGCGGACGCGGTGGGCTACACGCTGTATTACGCGACCAACCTTGTGTTCACCGGGCTGGCGGTCGCGGTGGCGTTCCAGGCCGGGCTGTTCAACATCGGGGCGGAGGGCCAGGCGGCGCTGGCCGGGCTGGGTGTCACGGCGGCGGCGCTGGGGGGCCTGCCGGCGCCGGCCGTGCTGCCGCTGGCCGTTGCGGCGGGGGCGCTGCTGGGGGCGGGCTGGGCCGCGGTGCCGGGCTGGCTGCAGGCGCGGCGGGGCAGCCATATCGTCATCACCACCATCATGTTCAACTTCATCGCGGCGTCGCTGACGGTATGGGTGGTGGTCAACCTGCTGACCCAGCCCGGGTCCATGTCGCCGGAAAGCCGGCGCTTCCCGCCCGCCGCCGACCTGCCCGGCCTGGCAGCATTCGGCCTGCCCGGCAGCGCCCCGGTCAACCTGGCCCTGCCCCTGGCGCTGCTGGCCGCGGCCGGGGTGTGGCTGCTGGTCTGGCGCACCCCCTGGGGCTACGCGCTGCGCGTGCTGGGCGGCAGCGCCCGGGTGGCCCGCTACGCCGGCATCCCGCAGGCGCGCATGACCGTCGCCGTCATGGCGCTGTCAGGCGCGCTGGCGTCCGGCGTCGCCGTCAACGAGTTGTTGGGCGCGCAGCACCGGCTGCTGCTGGGCTTCACGGGCGGCTACGGCTTCACCGGCATCGCCGTGGCGCTGATGGGCCGCAACCACCCGGCCGGCGTTCTGCTGGCGGCGCTGCTATTCGGTGCCCTGACCCAGGGCGGGGCCGAGCTGGCGTTCGAGATGCCGGCGCTACCGTCGGAAATCGTGGTGCTGATCCAGGGCCTGGTGGTGCTGTTCGCCGGCGCGCTGGGCAACATGCTGCGGCCCGGCCTGGCGCGCGTGCTGGGCCGGGTATGATGGGCAGGGCGCTATGGGACTGCCATCGGACCGGCGTTGTGGGACCAGCGCCGGGGCGCGCAACGGGACCAGCATCGAGGGACCCGCTTGATGGACAGGGCATGACGGGAGGCGCGTGATGGAGGCGCTGGACGCCATCCTGCCCGTGCTGGCCGCCACGCTGCGCCTGGCCGTGCCGCTGTTGCTGGCGGCGTTGGCCGGGCTGTTCTCGGAGCGCGCGGGGATCGTGGATGTCGGGCTGGAGGGCAAGATGCTCGTCGCCGCCTTTACGGCCGGGGCGGTGGCGGCCGTCACGGGGCAGGCGCTGCCGGGGCTGCTGGCGGGGGTGGCGGCGTCGTGCGTGCTGGGGCTGGTCCATGCCTACGCCAGCGTCACGCTGGGCGGCAGCCAGGTGGTGTCCGGCATGGCGATCAACATCGTGGCGTCCGGCCTGACGGCGACCTTGGCGCTGTCCTGGTTCCACATCGGCGGGCAGACCCCGCCGCTGCCGGCGGCGGCGCGGTTCGTGCCGCTGGTGCTGCCGGGCACGGCGGCGCTGGCCGACGTGCCCGTGCTGGGGCGCACCTGGGCCATCATCCTGGGCGGGCAGACCCTGCCGGCCTACCTGGCCTACGCCCTGGTGCCGGCCAGCGCCTGGGTGCTGGCCCGCACCCGCTTCGGCCTGCGGCTGCGTGCCTGCGGCGAGCATCCGGCGGCAGTCGAGGCCGCCGGCATTTCTGTGGTCCGGATGCGCTATGCGGCGGTCGGGATCGCCTCCGTCCTGTGCGGGGTCGCGGGTACGGCCATCGCCACCGCGCAGGGGGCGGGGTTCGCGCGGGACATGGTGGCCGGGCGCGGCTTCATCGCGCTGGCGGCGCTGATCCTGGGGGGCTGGCGGCCTTGGCCGGTGCTGCTGGCGTGCCTGCTGTTCGGCGGGCTGGACGCCGTGGCGATCCGGCTGCAAGGGGTGGTGCTGCCGGGCATCGGCGCGTTTCCTGTGCAGGCCGTGCAGGCGCTGCCCTATGTGTTGACGGTGGTGCTGCTGGCGGGCTTCGTCGGGCGCACCACCCCGCCGCCGGCCAGCGGCATTCCCTATGCGAAGGAGCGTTGAGCTTGGCCGATCCCATGCCGGACCCCCTGCCCGATACTCCGGCCGATTTCGTGACCGGTTCCCTGGCCGATGTCCTGGCCGGTCCCCCAACCGATCCCCTAGCCGCCGCTGCCCTGGCCGCCCGCGCCCGCGCCTATGCCCCTTACTCCCGCTTCGCCGTCGGCGCCGCTGTGCGGACGGATGCGGGCAACGTCCACGCCGGCTGCAACGTGGAGAACGCCGCCTACCCCGAAGGCACCTGCGCCGAGGCCGGGGCGATTGCCGCCATGGTGCTGGCCGGCGGACGGCGTATCGCGGAGGTGGCCGTAATTGGTGCCGGCCTTTGCACGCCGTGCGGCGGCTGCCGGCAGAAGCTGCGGGAGTTCGGCGGGGCCGACATGGCCATCCGCGTCCTCGACCCGTCCGGCACCGTGCTGCTGCGGACCACCTTGGGCGACCTGCTGCCGCATTCCTTCGGGCCCGAGACCTTGCAGGGTCCGGCATGAAGCGCGCTTACCCCGCGGGCCTCAAAACCCCGCAAGGCCCAGCGTGAAGCGCGCCTACCTCGCCGGCCCCGACGTGTTCCTGCCGGACGGCGCCGCCCATGCCCGGCGCAAGCTGGCGATCTGCGCCCGCCATGGGATCGAGGGCCTGGCGCCGCTGAACGAGGACGTCGCAAGCCTGCACGGCATGGATCAGCATAACGCTTGGGCCGCCATCTACCGGAAGGATATAGCCATGATGGAAGCCGCGGACCTGATGATCGCCAACCTGACCCCGTTCCGCGGCGTGTCCGCCGACAGCGGCACGCTGATCGAGGTCGGCTGGTTCCTGGGCCGGGGCCGGCCGGTGTTCGGCTACTCCAACAGCGCCACGCCCTTCGACGCACGCACCCGCGCCCACTTGGCCGTGCTGCCCGACCCCATGCCCGGCCTGGCCGTGGAAGGCTTCGGCCTGCCGGACAACCTGATGATCCCCGGCGCGGTGATGCAGGGCGGCGGGCACCCGGTGGTGCTGCCGGAGGGCGGCGAGGACCTGGCGTTCGACTCGCTGGGCGTGTTCGAAGCATGCGTCGCCCTTGCGGCCCGCGCCTTGCACGGGGGTTAGCCGATGCCGCGCCGGATCATCATAGACACCGACCCCGGCAAGGACGACGCCGTCGCCATCCTGCTGGCCCTGGCCTCCCCGGCCGAGCTGGAGGTCATGGCCCTGGTCGCCGTCGCCGGCAACGTGCCCGTCACCCGCACGTCCCGCAACGCCCGCGCC
>Ga0123338_10002636_pt1 | contig 16675 bp, 14 predicted proteins | sample grotaG_FD_89793 | JGI IMG/M metagenome (GOLD analysis project Ga0123338, IMG submission 89793) | Glacier valley bacterial and archeal communities from Borup Fiord, Nunavut, Canada, to study Microbial Dark Matter (Phase II) -... | ecosystem: Environmental > Aquatic > Freshwater > Ice > Glacier ...
CCCTGCACTGAATACAGCAACTCAGGCTGTATTCCAATTTTTTCGGTAAGCATTGCCTTGAGATATAATCCGCCATTGAAGCCTACAAGCCCGTCAGGTGTAAATGTAATAGAACTACTGCTATAGGACTCATTGGAAAAATTTACTCCAGCTTTAATGCAACCACTCAGGCCCTGGCCGAAACCAGTGAATGCGATAAACGATATGACTGATAATAATAAAATAAACTTTTTCATGAGGTTAATAATAAGATAAGTTTGTTAAGTGGATTTTTTTTGAAGTAATAATAAAAAGCACCGGCATTATAGCCAGTGCTTCTGTATCGGAAATATTTACTACGAATTATTACTTTCCAAGTTTGAATAATCTATAACCAGCAGACACCTGAAATACTTGGTTCTTTGCTGAAGGTCCTGAGCCACTATTGTTTATATCAGTTATGCCTAAATTATAACGTGCATCAATTGACAATCCAAATGGAAGATCCCAGCCAAGTCCCATTGCAATGCTAAAATCATTATTCTTAGTTATGCTTTTAGCATCGTTTGTAGTTGTTACTCCATTAAACGTTTGCTTCACGTCAGCCGCTGTAAGAAATCCAAGTTGAGGTCCAACTTGTAAATTTATACCTGCTACCGTATAAAGTTTTAACAAAACAGGAATGTTTATGTAATTATAATTCTGCTCAAAGTCGCCAGTATTAACGGAAACTCCTTTTGCCCCTTGCTTAGAGAATAAAACTTCTGGCTGAATTCCAACTTTTCCAAATTTGAACAGGGTATAAGCGCCAAAGTGATAACCAGTACGGTTATTGTAATTTTCTCCTGCTGATTGGCTAATATTGAGTTGAGCGAAATTCAATCCACCCTTAACGCCAATTCCAACGGAAGCCTGGCTATATGCTGATTGCATTCCAACAAGGGCGAATACTACTAACAGTAAGTTTTTAATTTTTTTCATATTGTTTTAGTTTTACTTAATGGTACAAAAGTAATGCCGTTCACGCAGTTATTGAAATCAGGATAATCCTAGTTCAGGGTTTCTACCTGTTATTGTACGGTAAAAGGCTGTTATTTTCTCTAAATCACTGATAAGATCCTCGCTTGGATAAAGCGGTTCAGCGACGACAACTTCTTTTCTTTTAAAATCAAAACCCACAGGAACGATTGGAACCTGTGCGCCTTTGGCAATATAATAGAAACCTGTTCGCAGTTTTTCCACTTTCCTGCGTGTGCCTTCCGGTGCCACTGCCAGGATAAATTCCTTACGGCTATTGAATATTCTCACAACCTGATCGACCATATCATGACTTGTCGTTCGCTCAACAGGATTGCCGCCTATCATTCGAAAGAACCAACCGAAAGGTGGTTTGAATAATGAACTCTTGGCCAGGAACTGTGCGTTGTAAATTCTTAGCAGACTTCTCGCTGCAACGCCAACTAAAAAATCCCAATTGCTGGTATGCGGTGCAACGGCGATGATAAATTTCTTTAGATGCAATGGCATCTCTCCTCGTACTTTCCAGCCAAGAATTTTAAAAATGAGAATGTAGAAGGGTCGAAACATGAAATCTGAAAGTTGAAATTTGAACGTAGAAAATCTAACTAAATGATTTTATTAATAATGGCATCATCTGTGAGATATGGGACTGTAACGTTCAAATCTGAATTGAGCTGTTGCGCACGTTCAATTGCAGTCATTGCACCTGCATTGCGGGCCCACGAGCGACGGGCTATTCCATTATTCACATCAAAGTAAAGCATATTTATGAGACGGCGCTCCGCATCACTGGAACCGTCCAGCAATAAACCGAATCCCCCATTAATCACCTCACCCCATCCAACTCCGCCGCCATTGTGGAGCGACACCCACGTAGCGCCACGGAATGAATCGCCAATCACATTATGAACGGCCATGTCTGCCGTATACCTCGATCCATCATAAATATTTGATGTCTCACGATATGGACTATCCGTGCCGGATACATCATGATGATCACGACCAAGAACTATCGGTCCGATCTTTCCGTCATGAATTGCCCTATTGAAAGCAGATGCGATTTTTATTCTTCCTTCCGCGTCTGCGTACAGTATGCGCGCCTTTGAGCCTACCACAAGATTATTCGCCTTCGCGGAACGTATCCAGTGAATATTATCTTTTAATTGTGATTGAATCTCTTTCGGCGCTGTTGCCAGAATTTCCTCCAACACTTCTTTGGCAATGTCATCGGTAGCATCAAGATCATCCTGAAGACCTGATGTACACACCCATCTGAACGGTCCGAAGCCATAATCAAAACACATCGGTCCAATGATGTCCTGAACATATGATGAATATTTAAAATTAATTCCATCGGGTGCCATCACATCCGCACCGGCCCGTGATGCTTCCAATAAAAAAGCGTTTCCGTAATCAAAGAAATACGTTCCTTTTTTTACATGATAGTTAATGGCAGTGGCGTGTCTTCGCAATGATTCCTGAACATGCTTCTTAAATTCATCCGGGTTATTAACCATCAATTCATTTGAAGCTTCAAATGTCAATGAAACAGGATAATAACCTCCAGCCCATGGATTGTGAAGAGATGTCTGATCAGAACCTAAATCAACTTTGATCTCTTCAAAGCCAAATCGCTCCCACACGTCAACGATGTTACCCTGATAACCAATTGAGACCGCTGCTTTCTTTCTCTTTGCCTCTGCCACTTTGAGAACAAGCTCGTCAAGATTATCGGTAAAATCATCAACCCATCCCTGTTCAAATCTTTTCTGCGCTGCTTTTGGATTTACCTCCGCGATAACTGAAATACATCCTGCGATCTTTCCTGCCTTGGGCTGAGCTCCACTCATTCCACCCAATCCGGATGATAAAAATAATTTACCATCAAGACCTTCACCACGCTTTGCAATTTTTCGACCAGCATTCAACAATGTGATATGTGTACCATGTACAATTCCTTGCGGACCTATATACATGTAAGAACCTGCTGTCATTTGTCCGTATTGTGTTACACCCAGCGCATTATACTTTTCCCAATCATCCGGTTTCGAATAGTTAGGAATCATCATCCCATTAGTAACCACAACCCGTGGCGCATCTTTTGATGATGGGAATAATCCCATGGGATGTCCAGAGTAAATATGAAGTGTTTGCTCGTCTTTCATCGTTGCGAGATACCTCATTGTAAGAAGGTACTGCGCCCAGTTCTGGAATACTGCACCATTTCCTCCATACGTGATCAGCTCATGAGGATGTTGAGCAACAGCAGGATCGAGATTGTTCTGGATCATCATCATGATAGCACCAGCCTGCAATGACGTGTAAGGATACTCCCGTAAAGGACGGGCATACATTTCATAATCAGGACGAAAACGCAGCATGTAAATGCGACCAAATTTTTGAAACTCGTCATAAAATTCCTGAGCAAGAACTGCATGATGCTTTGGATGAAAATAACGCAGTGCATTCTTTAAAGCAAGCTTCTTTTCTTCTGCTGTCAAAATTGCTTTGCGCTTCGGAGCATGATTGATAGAAAGATCATACTCCTTTATCTCCGGCAATTCACCAGGAATGCCTTGTAGTATCTGTTCTGAAAAGGTTAAACTATAATTGCTGGCTTCGCTCATTACTTATCATTAAGAAAGCATCTCAATAAAGTGAGAATCATTAAAATTCTCCTTTGTCCACTTGTAACCGAGATCAAATATCTCTTTTGATTTCCCGATATCAAACACCGTAAAATGATCGAGCCCCGGTGGTTCAATGACAACATCACATAACTGCTTGCTCTTCCAGGTAATTGCGCCAATTGCCATCAAAAGACTACGCTCAACGATTGAACGGCTGCTCGTAGCATCAAAATGTTGACTTACCTGATTGCAATGAGATCCCACAACGAAATCACATGATTTGCTCAATGGCAGTGCGGGGAGGTTATCTAAAATTCCCCCATCAACATAAAGTCCATCCTTCACTTGCATCGGATAGAATATTCCGGGAATGCTGCACGATGCCAGTACGGCAGGGATCAATTCACCTTCATTAAAGTAATGGATTTCAGCTTTTCGTATTTCTGTTGCTGCTGCGGTAAATGGCAGTTTAAGTTTTGCGAAATCATTATCAGGTAAATATTTATTTAAGAGCTCACGCAGACCATCCATCTTCAGCCAACCTCCCGCTCCCCACGCCGGTCGCAATGATCTGTATAGCGAGACTTGTTTTACAATCTCAAAGATTTCTTTAGGAGTATAGCCGTGCGCATATAATGCTCCAACAATTGAGCCCGCGCTTGTTCCTGATATTTCATAGAATTTTAAACCCAATTCTTCAAGTGCCTGCAACACACCAATGTGAGCAACGCCCCTTGCTCCGCCTCCCGATAATGCCAGTCCGATTTTCTTCATTAAGATTCCTGATTCAATTTCTTAAAAGTCAAAAAAAATTCCGACACGAAGGCACGAAGCCGCAAACAAAATGACAAAGCTCTATGTGGTAACCTTGAATCTTAAAATCTATTCCAGCTCTGAGAGTTTAAATGTCCTATCCAGCCTGATTCCTTTTTCAGTTCGCTTTACCGTTGCGCATTCATTCACAGGATCATGTTCAAAAAACAAAACGTAATTCTTATCTGCAGCCTCATTAAGAAATCGCTCTTTCTCTGCCATTGTTATCAAGGGCCTCGTATCATATCCCATTACATACGGGATTGGAATGTGTGCAACTGCCGCCAAAAGATCGGCAACAAAGCAAACAGTATATCCCTTATATTGAATCCTAGGGACCATCATTCTGTCGGTGTGACCAGATGCATAAAAAATGTCGAATGGAACTTGGGATAGTTGAGATGAATGCGGATCAATCATTTTCAGGTGACCGCTTTCCTGCATGGGAAGAATATTTTCTTTCAGAAAGCTCGCCTTCTCGCGTGAGTTTGGATTGGTTGCCCACTCCCAATGATCAGCGTTCGACCAATAAACAGCGTTCGGAAATGTTAGCTCCGGCTTCTCCCCTGCTTTTTTAATGCCACCACCACAATGGTCAAAGTGAAGGTGAGTCAGGAACATATCCGTTATTTCTTTTTCAGAAAAGCCAGCCTTGTTGATCGACTTTATCAATGAATCATCGCCATGCAGATGATAATGACTTAGAAATTTTTCATCCTGTTTCTCACCAATACCATTATCAATAAGAGTAAGCCTGTTGCCATCTTCGATGAGAAGGCATCGCATGGCCCAGGTACAGAGATTATTTTCATCGGCAGGATTGGTCTTGTTCCAGATCTGCTTTGGTACAACGCCAAACATTGCGCCTCCGTCGAGCTTGAAGAAACCTGTTTCTATTTTGTGTAGCCTCATAATCCAAATCGATAATTCAATGCTTCGCCAATCACCAAATCAACGACTCTGTTTTAAAGTTAAGTCAATCGTCCGGATAGCCTGGGACAAAATGATTCTATAGTTCGATAGTTGGTGAAGCAACGAATCACCGCATCAGCTAATCAGTTATTCCCTCACAACACCCATATTCGTAAACTTTTCAATTCGTTGGCTGATCAGTTGATCTGTTGAAAGCTTCGCTAACTCTTTATATGATTTAAGAATTGTCTTTTTCACTTCTGCCGCCATCCACTTGATATCCGTATGTGCCCCGCCCAGTGGCTCTTTGATAATACCATCGATCAGCTTTAATCCAAACATATCTTTTGAAGTAAGCTTGAGCAACTCCGCTGCTTGTTCTTTGAAGTCCCAGCTTCTCCACAATATGGCCGAGCAATTCTCAGGAGAGATCACAGAATACCATGAGTTCTCAAGCATCAATACTCTGTCTCCGATAGCAATTCCAAGTGCACCGCCAGAAGCACCTTCACCGACAACGATACAGATCACAGGAACTTTCAGCATGAACATCTCCTTCAGGTTACGTGCGATCGCTTCACCTTGTCCGCGCTCTTCTGCTTCTAAACCAGGAAATGCACCAGGAGTGTCAATAAATGTAACGATAGGTTTATTGAACTTTTCAGCGATCTTCATTAATCGAAGTGCTTTCCGATAACCTTCGGGATTTGCCATACCAAAATTCCGCATCTGACGCTGCTTTGTATTTCTTCCTTTTTGCTGACCAATCAGCATGAACGTTTGTCCATCAATTGTTCCAAGACCCCCCACCATTGCCTTATCATCACCCACATTTCTGTCGCCATGAAGTTCAATGAAATCAGTCGTGATCTCATAGATATAATCGAGCGTGTAGGGACGATCCGGGTGACGCGAAAGAATCACACGCTGCCATCCCGTTAAATTTTCGAATGTCTCTTTCTTAAGATCTTGTATTTTTTTTTCCAGCGCCTGGATCGCCTGACCAATCGATATGTCCGTATCGTCGGCGAGTTGCTTCATATCTTTTAATTTCGACTCCAGCTCAGCAATCGGTTTTTCAAAATCCAGTAAATTCATCTGCGTTTTTTCTTGCTTATAGGATGCAAAAGTAGCGTTTTTTTGAAACTGACCGACTTTAAGGTCAACTGATCTATTTTGGATGGCAGTTAAGGTGAAAACTGCCTAATTAGATAAAAATAATCGGTTAAAAGTTACAGGTTACAGGATCCAGGCTAGTGTGCTCGTCTTTAGAAGTTTATGATTCAAAAAAAGGACGCCTATTTCTAAGAAACTTTGGCACTTGCAATCTGGAAACAAGAAATCTAACAACTATGAAATCATATATTCCTCTCTTTTTCCTCCTGCTTTTCGGACGCATTTCGTTTGCACAAACTACCAACTCAACCCCACAAGCAACATCAATTGATGACGGCCAACAGCTCCTCGACACCTTTTTTGATTTGTATAAGAACAAAGGCTATGACATGGCGCTGAAGTATACATTGACTACTAACAAATGGATCTCACCTTCGGGAAATGAGATGGACAATATTATCATAAAGCTTGAAAAAGAGATCAAGAGTATGGGTGAATACCTTGGCTATGAAGAGCTAAAGAGTAAAAAGATTGGAAGCAGGTATCGGATAGTAAGTTATCTGGTGTATTACCAACGTGATCCGGTACGGTTTACATTCGCATTATATAAAAACAATGACGGCTGGGAGATCACTGATTTTCAATATGATTTTAAATTTGATAAGGAGATTGAAGAGTCGATCAGGTTGAAAGGGACGAATTGAATTTCAGCGCTATCGGCGCGACCAGTTTATAGAAATGATATGATATAATCATCCCCAAGTGCCATAGGTGCGACCTGTCAAAATTAAATATCTTTTAAATTAAGAGAATACCGCCATCACTCATACCTCAGCGCATCAACAGGATTCGCTGATGCAGCTTTGAACGTATGAAGCGAGATGGTTAACCATGCAATACCCATTACAATGACTCCCGGAATTACAAAGATCCACCACGATAATGTTATCCTCGTTGCGAATTCGTTGAGCCAGTTGTTCATGACCAGCCATGCGATCGGTACCGAGACCACGATCGCAATTCCTACAAGCAAGGCAAAATCTTTAAACAACAAACCAATGACTTGTGAAACGGTAGCCCCCAATACTTTTCGCACGCCGATTTCCTTGGTTCGCTGAATTACCGTATAAGACGATAAACCAAATAGTCCCATGCAGGCAATAAAGATGGCGAGTGAAGCAAATATGCCAAATACCTTTCCGAATTGAATGTCCGACTGGTACTGCTGGTTATAATAATCATCCATAAAAAAATAATTGAATGGATTACCCGGGAAGGATGCATTGAACTTGTCTTCGGCAAGTAGTACGAACTTTTTCATGTCGCTTGATTTCACACGAATAGAAAAGAATTCGCTGGCATCATTAAGATTTCTGAAGATCAATGGTTCAAAGTTTCTTTTCATTGACTCCTGCCGGTAATCTTTTAAGACGCCTACGATCTTGAATGTATCTCCCCAGAAATATATTTCCTGATCAATTGCTTCTTCCGGAGTTTTATAGCCTATCTGCCGGATAGCAGATTCATTGAAGAGCACTGTCATCCGATCAGTCTTTCTTTCTTGTGAAAAATTCCTTCCAGCCAACAGCTGTAATCCGAACGTTGGTACAAATGAGTAGTCAATTCCCAACACACGATACTGGTTGCCCATATCATCAGGCTCTCCTACTTTCCGGATTCCACCAGCATTCCAATCAGGCTGACGGCCAGGAACGCCGGTTGACGCTGTTACTCCCACAACCTCGGGATATGAAGTAAGATCATGATGAAACGATTCAAAGCGATTCACATACGTGGAATCATTAATACTCGGCCCACGAACAACAATCGTCTGATCGATGTTTACACCCTGGTCACTTGTTCTCATAAAGTGCAATTGACGGTAGACTGTAAATGTTCCGATGATCAGTGTGATAGAAGCTGCGAATTGAAAAACAACCAATCCCTTTCTCAGGTATCGTCCCTGCAAAGATGTTTGTATTTTTCCCTTTAATACCGAGACCGGTTTAAAGCCTGACAAGACAAACGCGGGATACATTCCGGATAGTAAAACCCCAAGCGCAAAAACAACGATCGTTCCCGTTAGAAAAATAGTGTCTTTGAAAATCGAAGGATCAATCGTTCTTCCGGAGAGATTTGAGAAATAAGGGAGTAACAGTATAACTCCAACAATGGCAATAGCAAATGCTACAAAATTTATAATAAAAGACTCCAGCATGAATTGCCATATCAATTGCCACTTGAAGCTTCCCATTACTTTTCTCACTCCAACTTCGCGCGCCCGTTCCATAGACCTGGCAGTGGAAAGATTGATATAGTTGATCCACGCAATAACAAGAATGAATGCAGCAATGATCGCCAGGAAGTACACTGACTTCCCATTTCCGTTTGGACCAAAGTCCATCATCAGATTATTGGCATATAGATGTATCCTGGTAATGGGTTCTAGTGTGAAAACCATTCCCGCGTTATACTTTTTCAGCTCTTCACCCACCTTCTGCTGAACAAATGCCGGAAGCTTGGACTGAAGTGTAGCAACGTTGGCGTTAGGCTGCAACTGAACATACGTCATAAATCCATCCCACTGATACGTATTCAGATCATTAGGACTTCTCAGGTAGCTGATGAATGTTGAAAATGACAGCAGCGCATCAAATCGCATGTGACTGTTTTCCGGAATATCTTCGAATACTCCTGTTACAGTCCAGTCTTCTTTGCCGTTTTTCTTAATATTCTTTCCAATCGGATCCTGATCACCAAAATATTTCTTGGCGAATGTTCTTGAGATAACAATGGAATGAGGCGCCTTGAGCACTAGTGAATCAATACCTGATATTAAAGAAAAAGAAAAAACCCGGAAGAAGTCTTCAGTAGCAAAAAATACGTTGTCTTCTTTGAAAGTTGCATCGTCATGACTGAACGTTTCTCTTTGCTGATGCAGGCGTACGTAATATTGCACTTCAGGAAAATTAGCTTTGAGATCTGGTCCAATGGCAGCGGCTCCTGCCGCCCATGAAGTTTCAAGCGCTCCTTTGTTATATCGTTCGAGATGCACACGGAATATTCTGTCTTTTCTGATCTGGTTCTGGTCATAGCTCAGTTCATGCATCACGTATCGTGCAATCAACATCGAGCCTGCAAGTCCTACCGCCAATCCTAGAACATTGATTAATGAGAATACCTTGTTCTTGAGAATAGACCGGAGAGCGGTTTTGAAATAATTGCGGAGCATAGGCTGATGAATTATGACTATAAAGATAGAATACTGGAATTTGAAAGAAAGGTTACAAGCTTTTTGTTTGGAGGTTATGACAACTTATTACAATTATGATAATCTTATTAATAAAGATCTGGTGCGCTCGCCTGGAAAATCTGGGTGCGTAAACATGTGAGGATAAGCATTTTTCCGCCTTGACTTTTTTTAGTTCTTTTTTGCATCAAGGCAAATAAGAACAAAATGAAAATAGCAGTGATGAATCTGGCAGACAGGTCAATTAACTGCAAAACTTTATATGAACTTGTATTAGAAATCTGTGAAAAATATGTTGTAGGTATAGAGTATGAACTCTCTCATTTGCTTCACACAACATATTCCTTTTGTTAGCTTTTGTTTTCTAAAATCACGATCTTTATACCCTGGATTTCGCTCACATCTCTAAGCATTATCATGATGTCGAAATGATACCATTGCAAAAAAATAACACTGATCTCAGTCGCGCCATGCGACAGTTGTATTATCGAATCAATTCACTAGAACGCCCACTCGCAAGTATTCCGCTAGGCTTAGAATAGGCTCACACTAAGTTTACCCTAGGCTTAGGCTAGGTTTACCCTAGGCCTACACTAGGTTTTAGGTAGGCTAACCCTAGGTTCCCAGTTCAGCCCACATACCCTGCAGGTTATTTTAACTAGGTTTACAATTAACCTTACATCGAGTTCAACTAGCATATGTTGAAGAAACCATTTGATTCTCATTTTATCGACGGGCTCTTATTGTGCAACATGCTGCCATCGTGGTTTGGCTGGTGAGATCGAATCGCGGATATTAGTTACAGACTATTGATATCAACACATCACCCATAGATTTTTTAAGCTGGTTTTTATCAAGGAGCGGAGATGATATACTCCATATCCTACTATAATCTGGCGATCAAAGATTTGACCGCCGTTGAGCTGGACGAGCATGTGTTGTATTCTGATTTATTTACTTATCGATCAAGGCTCATGTTGCTACACTACCATTCGTTACACAACAGTATCGACAGCCACGGTTTTATAGAAACCGTTGAACACCCGCATTTAAAATAATGACTTCGGCAAGCGAAAAGGTAATGACTATTTCTTCAAAGTTTGAATTAAATCCCATCGCCAGAACTAAAGTTTCTGGTCACGAAACATTTCAAAAAAGTTCTTTCGAATTAGCCCTTAATAGAATTCACTCCAAAATTGAATCTAACGAAATGGACAACTTTTTAGAATCTCCATTATTTTTAATCCTGGTTCTATTTTTTTTGTTTTTGTGATAGTGCCATTCGGAATTTTTAAATTGAAAAACAAAAAAAGTAACTCGGAATTTTTGAAAATTCTATTGTAGGTTAGCTAATGAAGGTCAAAAAATCATTTCCAATTTTTGTAATTGTTGGCTTTATGTACTGGGTCCTAAAGATTCATAGTTTCCGTTTCTGGCCGATAATCCTTAAGAAATTTTACTCTCTAATCACCGCTTCTTTTTTTTCGATGTAAAATTAGATCCTGTTGGCCCGGTTGAATCTGTCTAATGGGTGTTATTCGGTAATTCAGGTTCTTGACGTAATCAATTTCGTGAGATGAGGGCACTCTAAATGACATGCAGGTTATACCCCTATGATTCGTTATTGAAAAGTCTCCAAGTGTTATAATGTCCATCCCAATAAGAGCATCACACCCCGTCGTTAACGCGGTAATTTCCGTTGCAATAATACTTTGGATTACCACACCGTTTAATAATCCAACATCGATGGTATAGGTATTTTGTGTTACTAAACCGTTGGCTGTATTTACTTGCGCAACGCCAGTGGGAATTAAACCTAATTTTGAACAGTTTGTGTAGTAATGGCTGATCCAGTGGCGCCAGTGTCCCAAATAGCTTGTGTATCAACAGAATTACCAACCGGCGGAACGTGAATTCGCGCGGCCGTGATCAGGACTCTTAGTAAACCTCCATTTCCTTTTAAGATAAATGCAGTAGGGTTAGGCACGCTTATGAATTATTACTTGGGAATTAAAAGTCTGAGAGTAACCTTCTTTTCCAGGAAGGCAATGCTGAATAAGGAACGTTCCGAGTTTTTCGGTCTTCGTCGTTTCAGCGTATGCCTCATGATTTGAATTATAAACACCAATTACCTTTTGGTCCTTAAGCACAATGAATTTTCCATTGTGCTTAAGCACGAAATCCGACTGGTTTTTCAGATAGAATTTGAATTCTCTCTCTAACACAATAAGTTAAGCTACATTATATAAATGACAACAGTTTGACCAATACCTTGACCAGCAATAAAAAAAACCGTCAATTACGACGGTTTTTAAGCATTATCGGCGGTCCGGACGGGACTCGAACCCGCGACCTCCTGCGTGACAGGCAGGCATTCTAACCAGCTGAACTACCAGACCGTTGCTGTTCCTTTCAAAACAGTGTGCAAAGATAGCCTTCGTTATAATTTATCCAAATCAGTATTCAGTAATACTTCACTAATCTGCTCTCATTGCCCATTAGTTGACCGAAACATTGGTTTAATGCCGTTACGTAACGCCTGCCAAGAAAGAAGATTCGCGGAAACGAGTGAACCATTTGGTAAAGTGATTGATCTTGGATTTATAGTCCGGACAGATTGGTAAGATTAGGTCTGTAGGAAAAAATAGATAAATCATAAACGCTTAGGATCGGGAAAATAAATTGGTTTGATGGGGATGCAATTCAGTGAAGTGAAGAAGTTTTAACGTGCGTAAAGTGACTAATAGAAACCGTACCATATAGCTTTGAAGCTGATTAGTTCAATGAGAACAATTATCGTAGTATTAGCCCTGAACTAATTTTCTAATCAATCCATGTGGAAATTAATCCATGCTAATAATTCAGAATTTACTGAGCTTCTTCCTGTTATCGAATCCTTTGCTACTGACACGCATAAAATAAGCGCACTGAAAATATCTGGTCACAAAATTCTGGTCCTTGCCAGGATCGATGCCGATGGAATTCATGAAATAGCTTTCTCTCCGGAAACCTTTGAAGTCCTCTCCTACATCTCATCTGAATTTGACGAATATGAGGTGGCACAAATAAAACAACCTGACACGATTGGAACAGAGAATGGATTTGGAAGAATCTTGGGTGATATTGAATATTACAATGAATTTATTTCTATGTAAGTTAACGTAACAGTAATTCATGACTATTCATCTTTTGATTGATGATCGCAATCGATAACACAAAATCAAATATTTAAAATGGGTCTTTCAAATTGACCAAAAACTCTATAGGTTAGTATCTTCGTATGTGCTGTAAACAACCCTCTTCTTTTCATGAATATCACCCCTAAATTTTACGTAAACCTATGGGGAAGCCTGCAGGGTAACCTGAATGCAATCCTCTGGCCCAATGTTACTAAAGCATGGGACGAAAAACGATATCAGGACTCTGTCCATGGACTTCTTGACTATATCAATCCAGGTCTGCGCAGCAAGTATGGAAACTCAAATCAAACGCAATTTACAGTGCCGCATGGCTCGGTCGTAGTTGATATTCAAATCAAAGATGACAAGCTCAATGTTACGTGTCCGCTGGTTGATATCACAGATGCAATGAGAATTCCGTTGATGCGGAAAGTTGCCGAATTGAACTTCTGGCCGCTGACAATTTCTCAAATAAAGCTCAAGGCAAATCAACTGACGTTTCAGTACTCCACTACACTTGATACGTGCGAGCCATATAAAATTTACTACTTACTAAAAGAAATTTGTTCCACAGCAGACCGGTATGATGATGAGCTTCGCGAAAAATTCAAAGCGAAAAGTCTGGTTGCTCCAAAGGTAGTGTATCCCTCTGCCGAAAATATTAACAAAGCATGGGATGAAACCAACGCAATTATTAATGAAACATTCCAGTACCAGGCATACTTTGATGTGCAACGCTGGCAAGGTAGTTCAATGGATTTCTTTATGATCGCATTGAAGAGAATTGATCTATGCATACAAACACAGGGATTTCTCAAGACCGAAATAGAACGGATAATGACCGATCTCAATAATGCACAGATCAGTGTTACTGAACGCAATACCACTGCCAGCAAATTCTTAAAAGATCTCCAGGTAAAAGGAAAAGATGCTTTCACCAGGTATTTGTACCAGGTAGATACATTCGTTCCGGAGAAACCAAGCATCAATGGCGACAAGGTGAAGGGAATGATCAAGGAAGCAATTGCAAAAACAGTGACATTCCATAATCAGAAAAACTACATCGCTTCATGCATTGAATCGCTCTATCTGATCTATGATCTTTTCTATCGTAATAATATGGAGAATACAGTGAATATCGTTTTGTTAAACACACTTACAAATGCTTCTGGTAAATCATGGGCAGATGCATCCGGTGTTTTACTCAGTGGGCTTCAGACGATCGAAACAACTCCATTTCCAACTAACTAATTTTTAAGAAATAATGCTGCACTCATTTGAGCAATCCATCTATAAAGTAATGACCGCGAGTGGTTCCGGTACCAGCTTCTACCTGAAAGACAAGAACGTTTTCGTTACAAACTATCACGTCGTTGGATCGTATAAAAAAGTTTCACTTCAGGACAAAGATGGTATCAGACACTTAGCATCAGTCGTATTGGTAAATCCCCAGGAAGACGTTGCATTTTTAAAGGTTGAAGGAAGTTTTGATATTCCTCAGTTGGAGATCAATGATACTCCTGGCCTTCAGCAGGGAGATAAAGTTTTCATTGCTGGTTATCCTTTCGGAATGCCATTCACTGTAACAGAAGGAGTGGTAAGTGCGCCAAGCCAACTTGTTGATGGAAGAAAGCTCATTCAAACCGATGCTGCAGTAAATCCTGGTAACAGCGGCGGACCAATGCTCAATGCTGCCGGAAAAGTAATAGGGATCACCAGTAGCAAATTCAACAATGCCGATAATATGGGCTTTGCAATTCCTGTGACAACATTAACGGAAGAGTTTAATGCATTGAGCCAGGTAACAAGTGATGCATTTCACCTGGTATGCGATTCGTGCGCAGCACTTATTTCTGAAAGAGCAGAATTCTGCCTCAGCTGTGGACAAAACATCGATGTAAAATATTTTGATGAACCTGCTTTATCTGAACTCTCTTCATTCTGTGAGCAAGCCATTGCCGGCTTAGGAGTGAATCCTGTATTAGCACGTCAGGGACAAGAGTTCTGGTCGTTTCATTATGATTCTGCGTTGGTAAGATTGTTCATCTACAACAACAGTTATTTATACGCTACGTCTCCTATCAATCAAATCCCGATGCAGGCAATGGGACCATTTTTGGAAGAATTATTGTCAACAGATATTGGCCCGTATCAGTTAGGCCTTCAGGATAAGGAAGCATTTATATCCTATCGCGTTTATATCACCGACATCTTCTCAACGCGCCAAAAAGAAATCAACGCTAACATCACAGGCTTGTTTAAAAAAGCAAATGAGATGGATGATTATTTCGTACAGAAATTTGGGGCGAAGTATTCGGTTCATTCGTTGAAGAATAAGTAAAAGTATAGTCAAGGATAGGATAAAGATATTCCTAATGAATTAAATTTTAGGAATCGAATACCCATTATTATACTTCGCAGCCAGGTAAGCATTCGCCTTGTCTTCATTGAACTTACCTTGGGAAATATTCCACGTCACCTTATTGCCAGTCTTATAAGAGATATTACCCATCTGGCAAACAGTAGCAACGTGTGCGCCTTCCTGTATCGAACAATGAAGATCACTCATCTTTCTTGACTTCACTACGTCGATAAAATTCTGAGTATGAAGATCAATTCCTGATCCCACATTCTTCTGAAGAGGAAGGTTTTCCATTCGCTTTTCATCTCCGATCACTTCCCATCCACCGCGATCAAGAACAAGCGTTCCATTATTTCCTATATAAGCCATGCCATGATTACGGCCATAGTTACCGTTGCTGATTCCCTGGGCATGTTCCCAGATCATATTGTAGCCTTCAAATTCGTAAATAGCTGCAAGGGTATCGGGAGTTTCTTCCGGCCCGTTTGGATTTGCAAATTTTCCACCGCTGGCAATAACTGATTTTGGAAACGTTGCATCCATTCCTAATAAAGTATAATCAATTAGATGAACTCCCCAGTCAGTCATTAAACCTCCCGCATAATCCCAGAACCATCTGAAATTGAAATGAAATCTATTGGGATTGAACGCTCGTTTTGTTGCAGGTCCAAGCCACATATCATAATGAACTCCATCGGGTGCCGGTCCATCAGGTTTAGGTTCGATATTTTTCATCCATCCCTGAAATGCCCATGCCTTCACTTCCCGTATTCTTCCAAGTTTACCCGTCTTTAAATAATTCAATGCATCCACCATGTGAGGTTGGCTGCGCTGCCATTGTCCAACCTGAACAGCCTTATTGTATTTCTGCTGTGCAGCCACCATTGCATTACATTCAGTGATGGAATTGCCACACGGCTTCTCGACATACACATCTTTACCCGCCTCACAGGCTTCGATCATCTGCAGGCAATGCCAATGATCCGGTGTTCCTATTATTACAACGTCAATATCTTTATTTTCAAGAAGCTTGCGATAATCTATGTAGGTCGTAGTTTTTATTCCTGCCTTGGCAAGTTCATATTTACGGAAGTTCAACACATTTTCATCCACATCGCAGAGCGCTACAATCTGAACATCAGGGATTTTAGAGATCGAGGTAGCATCGGACCAACCCATTCCATTCACACCGATTACACCTACATTGATCTTTCCGTTGGCGCTGAATTTCTTTTTCTCAGCAGCCATTGCTTCCCAGTTAATAGCAGCACTAAGGCCAAAGCCCGTTAATGCAAGAGATGATTTTTTAAGAAATGATCTGCGATCGTTGTTCATTACGTAGAGTATATGGTTTGAACATCCAAGATCGTGGATTTATTATCTATTAGAAACGACTGTATCGCTAAATTTGACC
>Ga0123338_10002640_pt1 | contig 16664 bp, 16 predicted proteins | sample grotaG_FD_89793 | JGI IMG/M metagenome (GOLD analysis project Ga0123338, IMG submission 89793) | Glacier valley bacterial and archeal communities from Borup Fiord, Nunavut, Canada, to study Microbial Dark Matter (Phase II) -... | ecosystem: Environmental > Aquatic > Freshwater > Ice > Glacier ...
CCGTCCGGCACACCGGGGCCGTCGTCGCGCACCTCGAGCCGGGCCTCATCTTCCGCCTGTGAGGTGGTCAGCCACAGATGACCCCCCTGTGCCCCGTACTTGAGCGCGTTCTCGAGCAGGTTGTTCAGGGCCAAACTCAGGGACAGTGCGTCCCCAGACGTCTGAGCGCGCTCCAGCTCGAGGTGCAGGGTGACGCTATGACCTTTGAGACTCGGACTCAACCGCTCAGCAGTCTCCAGCGCCAGCACCTCCAGGTCCACGCTCTGGGGAATCAAGGGTCCGCTCGAGCGGGCCAGGGCCAGCAGGCGCTCCACCGTGCCGCTCAGGTCGTGGCTCACCTCGAGCAACTTGACCAAGGTGCGCTCATCGTCTTCGGGTTTGCGCTCGCGCTCGAGGGCCAGTCCCAGCCGCCCGATGAGCAGTGAGAGCGGGGTACGGAGTTCGTGGGCCGCGCTCAGTGCAAAGGCGCGCTCTCGCTCGAGCGTCTGCTCCAGGCGCTCGAGCATGGCGTTGACGGTCTGGGTCAGGCGGGCCATCTCGTCAGATCCAGGCGAGAGCGGCACCCGCTCCCCGGTGCTGCCGCGCTTTGCGATGTCGGAGGCTAAGCGACTCACCGCGTCCACCGGGCGCAGGGCGCGGTCCGCGAGCCAGTAGCCCCCCGCGAGGCCCAGCAGCAGCAGCACGGGCAGCCCTAGCAAGAAGAGCCTTTGGGCATTGGAGAGCGTCTCTGAAGTCTCTACGCTCGAGCGCACCGCCTGAACCCACTCGCCGTTGTCGAGCTTGAGGGTGTAGTAGCGCTGGTCCTGTGCGTTTGAAAACCCGACCTCGAGCAGCGCGGGAGCACGCTTGGGGCCGAAGTGGTCGGTGAGTTGACCCTTTGAGGAGTACAGCAGCAGCGAGGTGACACCGCGCAGACGCTTGTCGAACTCCTGGGCGTCCCCTGAGCTGAACTGCGAGGGCGCTTCGCCGTCGCCGCTGAGCTGGCTGGCGGCGAGACTGGCCGCCTCAATCAAACTGTCGTCGAGCGAGCGGTTGAGGCTCGAGTGCAGCGAGACGTAAAACCCCAGTCCGGCCAGGGCGAGCATGAAGGCCGAAACCAGGGTGAAATAGAGGGTGAGCCGCCAGCGCAGAGTCATGGAGACGGCTCGAGCCTCCCCAGTCGGTAGCCCATGCCCCGCACCGTTTCGATGACCCCTTCGCCTAACTTGCGGCGCACGGTGGAGATGTAAACGTCCACCACTTTTTGTTCCACCTCGGACTCCTCGGGCCACACCCGCTCGATTAAGCTGCTGCGGGTGTAGGCCCGACCTGGACTGAGCGCCAGGCACTCGAGCAAGGAATATTCACGCGGGGTCAGCGCGATGGGACGGTTCTCGAGCCGGACCTCGTGTGCGGCCAGATCCAGGGTGTAGCCCAGCGGCAGGGGCAGGGCGTTGGTGGACTCGCCCTTTGAGCGGCGCACCAGGGCGCGGATGCGGGCGCGCAGCTCACGGAAGTCGAACGGCTTGGCCAGGTAGTCGTCGCCCCCGGTGTCGAGTCCCGACACCCGGCTGTCCATATCGGCCCGCGCCGTCAGAAATAAAATGGGCGTGGCGTCTCGCCTGGCCCGAATGGCTCGAGCCAGTTCAAACCCGGCCTGGGGTCCCTCGGGCAGCATCACGTCCAGGATGAGAAGGTCGTAGCTCTCGAGTTCCGCCATGCCCTCGCCGATCGTGGCATTCGGGGCGTGCTCGACCAGAACCCCGTCCTGAGACAGGCCCTCGAGCAGCATCTCGGCGATTCTGGGGTCGTCTTCGACCAGAAGGAGTTTCATAGGAGACCTCGCACAGGATTCAAGGAGGGAGGCATCACGCTTCCCAGCGCAGACGGCGGTGCGCCTCAAGCGTGACTGGGGGAAGTTTGCCGCCCAGAAACACCAGTTTGGGGCGGTCCGCAGGAGAGCCGGACCACACGAACAGGCCCCCGACCCACCCTTCAGGAGTACACAGCTCGAGCGGCGAGCCATCGTAAACGGGTTTCCCCGCCAGGTAGTAGCGCGGTCCGTACAACCCTTCTCCAAGCTCGAGCGCGGGGAAGGGGGGTGTCCGCCTAGGGCGGGAGACCGGAAAGTGCAGCGGAAAGGGGATGCGGGGTGCGGGGGTGAGCGAGTTCATAAATCCTAGTGTGGGCTGCTCAGGTTTAGAAACGGTAAAGGTTGGAGTCCAGGTTCGGTGCTCGAACGAGACCCTGGGCTGGATGCGGCCAAAATGGGCTTCTCGGGTGCCCTCGACCTTTACCCCATCCTAACCTCGAGGGTGCACCCTGAGCACAGAACAGAGAACAGCTCCACGGCCCTCGAGCCGTTTGTGCAATCGCCTGGACTCGCCTGGACTCGAAGTCCTACTCCAAGAAGTCCACATCACAAGGAAAGCTATGCCCTCCCTGACTCGAGCCACCCTGACCCTGCTGCTTTCCCTTATGCCCCTGTTGGCCCGCCCCGCGCTGGCTCAGGGGTCCACGCTCCAGGTGCAGCCTCTCGGGGCGGTGCAGCCCATCGCGCCGGGCTACCAGAAGCTGCTCCCGCTGCCGCGACTTCAGCTCACCCCCTCACTGCCCGAGGTCAAATCGGTCGAGTACCTCTCAAACGGCTTTCTCGAGGCCGCCCATGCCATGGTGTTGCTCGAGCGCACGAGGCTCACACCCGAAAAGCTTTTAAGCCTGGCCCAAAGGGCCGCTGAGCGCAGCTTCGCGGCTCGCTCGAGTCTGAACGAGGTGGATGTCAGCGTGTACCAGAAAGAGGGCTACTTCGGCATCGGGGGTCCCCTGCCGCTCTTGACCGCCTCAGTGCCTCGAGCGCGGCTGACTCAGTTTCTGGCTCTCACCCCGCAGACGCTGGACACCTATGATCGGCTGTGGTGGAACCCCCGTACGACGCAAGTTCCCGAGCCGTCCACCCCCGGCGACCTCGATGGGGGGGTGCTAGAGCGGGTCCCCGAGTTCCAGGGCAGTCAATCCGAGCTGCGTATCTTACGACAGCGTCAGAAGTCGGCCCAGCGCACCGGACGGGTTCGGGGTGGAACCCTGTTTCACGGCGACCCGCGCAGCAAGGTGGCGGCCTTGACCTTTGACGACGCGGTACATCCGCTCTACGCCCCGCTGATTCTGGACGCACTGCGCCGCACCGGGGCCAAAGCCACTTTCTTCGTGGTGGGGCGCAACGTCGAGGCGTACCCGTATTTTGCCCGTGACCTGGTGCGAGAAGGACACGAGCTGGCCAACCACACCTACCACCACCTTAGAATCACCCAACTCAGCCCAGTGGTGCTCAAAGACGAGCTGCTCAAGACCAATGCGCTGATTACAGCGCTTACTGGACAGAAGGTGCGTTACTTTCGCCCTCCTGGGGGCCGCTTTTCGAGCGCTACCCTGAGGGCGGTGCGCGCACTGGGTCTCACCGTGGCCTTCTGGACCGACGATCCGGCGGACTTCAACAACCCTGGCCCGCAGGTGATTGAAACCCGCTTTGCCCGCTTTCTAAAGCCTGGAGGCATCCTGCTGCTGCACGACAACGCCCGCCAGACCGCCCAGACGCTGCCCGATTTGATCAACGACGCCCGAGCAGGGGGTCTGCGTCTGGTGGCGCTGCGCGACCTGCCCACCCGCTGAAACCGTATGGTTTTCCTGTTTGCTCCACCCTGAAAACATCCGCGTAGTGACGTATATCTTCGGAGTCGGTAAGACGCTACACTTCCCTCGCACCAAATGCTTGGAGTGTAAAAACCCTTCCAAACCTTTGGTGGTGGCTCAGAAGGGAAGGCCGAGCGCAGTCCACCCGTTTTGTTCTCGCTCGAGCCACCCGGGTCTGGAAGCTCCCCCAGCAGAACTCGAGTCCAGGGAAACATCCAGAGCTGAACTCCTACCCAAACCTCCCTGCCCACGGGAAGTATCAGGGACCCTACGCGTGCTACTGTTGGATAGGAATTCCCAAAAATGGGGGACTGTTTTCAACCCTCTCCAGTGTCGCCGCTGGAAGCAACCCCGGTCCTGATTGCCCGTCCCGTGGGCAGCGGCATTCGTGCGCGAACCGGAAGCATAAAGACCTTCACTCCATGGGGATTTGTCGCGTTGAAGCGTGCTCAGCTCGAGCACACGGGGGGATCAGAGCGTGTTTTACACAGGGAGGTTCGCTGCTGCCCCTTTGCCTGGGGGTGCCACCAGAACGTGGCGAGACCTCGAGGACTCGAGGTCTCAGCCGCCGGGTTGCGCTCCGCCGGAGGTGCGTAGGTGAGCCTCAACCGAAATTGGACCCTGCTGCTGCTGCTGCCCCTCGCGCTGTTGCTGGGGGTCTTTGTCGTGTGGCCCGCCGCGCTGGGTTTGCTTCACAGCTTCACCCGCGTCAGTGGGGGGGCCAGCGCCGCGCTCGAGTGGGTGGGTCTGGAAAACTACGCTCGCGTGGTGTCTCAGGGCGAGTTTGCCAGCGCGGTTCGCAACGGCAGCGTGCTGACCACCTTGAGCGTGTCCCTCGAGCTGAGCCTGGGCTTGGGCCTGGCCTGCGCCCTGCGCCTTCCTTTCCGGGGGCGCACGCTGGTGCGGGCGGGGCTGCTCATCCCCTGGCTGGTCAGCCCGGTGGCCAGCGGGGTGATGTGGCGCGGCCTGCTGTTGCCCAGTTCAGGCTTGCTGCACTATGGGTTCGCGCTGCTGCACCTGCCCGGCCCTCCCAACCCCCTGGACGCCCACACCGCTTTGCTGACCGTCACCCTGTGCGAGGTGTGGCGCAAAGTTCCGCTGGCCACCGCGCTGCTGCTGCTGCCCGGCGTTCTGGCCATACAGCGCCCGCTGTGGGACCACGCGGCGCTCGAGGGCTTGAGCGGATGGGGACACTTTCGGCACCTGCTGTGGCCGGGAATGCGCCCGCTGCTGCTCACCGTGGGCTTGCTGCTCACCGCCGACGCACTGCTCACCGCCGAGAGCATCTTGCAGCTCAGCGGCGGTGGACCGGGTTCAGCCACAATCACCCTGGGCCTGCTCAGCTACGAACAAACCGTGAAGGCGTACAACCCCGCCCTCGGCGCGGCGGCGGGATGGCTGTTAGCCCTGGCGGTCTCAGCCGTTTCTCTGGTTTACGGGGTGGCCCTGACGCGCTCGAGGCGGCGGTGAGACCTCGAGGGGGGTTTGGCCTGTGGCGAGGCGCACTGCTCACCGCCGCACTCGTGGCCTCGCTGGTGCCGCTGCTGTGGACCGCGCTGGCCTCGCTGGGAGTCGCGGTGGACTCCGCCTACTCGCCGCCGCGCTGGCGCGGCCCCCTGGGCTTTGAACACTTCAGCGAGGGCGTGCTGTCCAAATCCGGCTTCGCGGCGTCCCTGCTGCACAGCCTGGGACTGGCCCTGCTGACCACCGCGCTGACCACCCTCAGCGCCCTGCTGGCGGCTTTCGCTCTGACACGCACCCGGGTGAAGGGTCTCGAGCGTGCGGCACACACTTTGTTGCTGCTGACCAACCTGCCGCTGCTGGCCTACCTCACCCCGCTGCGCGAGATTCTCACCGGGTTAAAGCTCTATGACACCTGGCCCGGCGCGTCCCTGGCCGGCGCTGCGCTGCTGGCCCCACTGGCGACCTATCTGCTCTACGGCTACCTGCGGCGCTTGCCGCTCGAGCCTGAGCAGGCCGCGACCCTCGAGGGAGCGAGTCCAGGCCGGGTGCTGGCGCAGGTGGTCTGGCCCATGTCCAGGCCGGGTGTGCTGGCCACGGCGGGGGTGGTGTTCGCGCTGTCCTGGAACGCCTTTCTGTTACCGCTGGCCACCACCTTTCAGCTCAAGACCCTGCCGGTGGCCCTGGTCGATTTCTTCACCTTCGAGCGTGAACCCGATTGGCCCACCGCCGCCGCCGCGCTGATGGTGGCGCTCGTTCCGCTGTTGCTGATTTTGATACCGCTGCACCGCGCCCTCGAGCACTTCAGCCTGGCGGGGTTCGGGGACGAGTAATACTCGTGACTCGCAGGGAAGCACAGACCCTAAAAAAAGCCTGTGTGGGAGGACATATATAGCGTTTCCCAAAAATACCTAGCTCTTTTCTAACCTGAGTTCGGGTTAATAGGCTTTGAAGTTGCGGCAGTGGCTGGAGTGAAACCAGATCAGGACGGTCATGGTATGTGATTAGCGCGCTTGCCAGGTGACAAAGCAAGGTTCAGTCCGATAAACTAGAGTCATGTCGGAGGAGCTGACTCGCGAAGCCTTGCTCCAGCAGATCGCTGATCAAGCGGCTCAGATAGCCGCCCTGATCAAGCAGCTCAATACCGCCCTCGAAGCGAACAACACCCTCCACAAGCGCATACAAAAACTAGAAAAGCAGGTCAAACGCTACGTGGCACCGCACAGCCGCGAGCAGCCCAAAGCCGACCCCAAGCCCCCCGGACGCAAAGCCGGGCAGGGCACGTTCAGCTTCAAGCACGCTCCAGCACATGACACGGTCACCCGCATCATCGAGGTAGAACCTGCGAACACCTGCCCGTCGTGCCAGAGGCCGAGGGAATTCCTGAGTGCTGCCGCGTGGCTGCGAGGGCACGGCGACAGGAAAGACGGCTCACCCCGGCTGGACGCCCTCCAGACCGTTCAGGTGCCGCTGTAAAAAAGCCAGCACGGTGCTGAGGATGACCTGCGGCTGCGGGTGATTCAAGAACCCGTGATCTGCTCCCTCCACTGGCTCGAAGTGCACGTCTGCACCAGCGTCCTTGAGCGCGCTTGCCAGTAGCTCTGATTGTCCGAATGGAACGAGGCGATCATGTGTGCCGTGCTGAATCAGCACCGGTGGCGCGTCAGGGCGGACGTAGCGGCAGGGGTTGGCCTGCTGTACGGCCTGCGGGCGTTCCTGCACTGGACCACCAACAAGTTGTGATTCAGGCGAGTCGGGGGCGTCATGGTCCTGAATGCCGTGCAGGTGCCCGTGCGCGTTCATCTGCGAGAAATCGGTGGGGCCGTACCAGTCCACGATGGCCTGGACAGGCAGGTCGGCCGCGTGGCCATTCCAGTCGGGATGGCCGGGGGTCAGGCCCGCCATCAGGGCCAGGTGGGCCCCCGCGGACTCGCCCCACAGCGCCACCCGCGCCGGATCCAGGGACAGCTCGCCCGAACGTGCGCGCAGCCAGCGCAGCGCGGCAGCCACGTCGACGACCTGCGCCGGGAAGAGCGCCTCGCCGCTGAGCCGGTAGTCGATGGAAGCGAGCGCGAAGCCCTGCTGCGGCAGCCAGTGGAACAGGTCGGCGTCTGCGAGGATGGGTGGCAGGAAGGCCCGGTCACCCATCCGGAAGGCCCCGCCGTGAATCTGAACCACCAGCGGAAAGGGGCCTGCGCCCTGCGGCAGGTACAGATCGAGTTTCAGGGGGCGGTAGCCCTCGATCACCGCGTAGATCAGACCCCGGTAGACCTTCCTCTTCCCCTCCAGCGCTGCTCTAGGCAGAGGAAGGTGGTGCAGTTCATCGAGCATGATGACCGTCCTGCCCAGCCAATTCGTGGAGCCAGCTGCGGGTGGCGTCGGCCATGAGGGGGGCGACGCCCAGACTCCGCAGCATCTCCACGGCGGCGCCCATCTCCTCCTCCCGGCGCACCGCGTGCAGGCGGCTGCCTTCCTGGAGGCGCTGCACGGTGCCCTCGTCGGCTTCGCTGAGCGTGCGGGCGATGTCGGCGTAGAGGGCGGCTTCGGCGTCCGGGCCCAGGCGGCGCGCGGCCTCCAGCGCCTCACCCACCGCTGCCGCCAGCCCTTTAAAGAACACGCTGCGGGCCAGCTTGCGAGAGGCTGCCAGACCCACCGGGCCTTCCAGCAGCGTGATCGGGCTGTTCAGCGGAGCTAGCAGCTCTGCGTAAGCCCCGGCACCGGGACCAGAGATCAGCATGGGCGTGCGAACGCCTCGGCCTGGCACGGGACTCATCAGCGCGACGTCGGCCACCAGCGCGGCCGGACCGAACACCTCCGCTACCACCCGCTTCTTGTCCGGGGATGAGGTGTTCAGCTCGGCATACACCTGCAGTGGCTGTAAGGCAGGCTGCACCCGGCGGGCCACCTCCAGCGACACCCGCGACCAGTTCACGCTGAAGACGATCTGCGCGCCCGTCACCGCGTCAGCCTCGTCTGTCGCGGCCGTCACGCCGTCCACCCGCCGGGCTGGATCGGGATCGTAGGCCCGCACCTGCACGCCTGCCGCCAGCAGGTCACGGGCGATCTCGCTTCCTGCTTCACCCAGCCCCAGCAGCGCAGCCCGCTGCAGCTTCGTGCTCACGTCGCCCCGAGGTGGTCAGCCAGGGCGTCTCTCAGGCCGTACAGATCCACCGACAGGATGCCGGACTGGAACTTCTCGCGGTTGGCGGCCTCCCTAGCTTCGCGGGCCGCAGACGCGCTCAGTACGTCCTCCACCCGCTCGGCGGCAATCACGACCGCTCCGTCCGTGTCGAGCAGCACCAGGTCGCCTGGACGGATGGTGGTGCCGCCGACCTGCACCGGCACGTTCAGCTGTCCCTGGGTGAGGCGTGTCGCTCCGCGCGAACGCACGAAGCGCGACCATATCGGCAGGCCCAAGGTCTGCAGTTCCTCGACGTCCCGAACCGCTGCCGCGATCAGCAGGGCCGCGGCGCCCTGCCACTGCGCCTGGGTAGCCAGCAGGTCACCCACCAGCGCCACCGGGGCTTCCTCAGGCATGACCAGCACCAGCACGTCGCCCGGCTGCACCGCCGCCATCGCCGCGTGCACCATCAGGTTGTCGTTCTGAGCGCACAGCACCGTGCGGGCCGGGCCGCACACCCGGCTGCCGGGCAGCAGCTGAATCAGCTCGGTGTCGATCAGGCCCTGGCGCCCTGACGCTTCGTAGACGGTGGATACGCCCAGCCGGGTGAATTCCTGAACGGCGCTCACCATGCGCTGATCACCTGCGGCATGACGCGCATGAACGCCTCGGCGTGCTGGATGGCCGGGTTACCGCCGATGCGCCGGGCGTGGTTGGCGCGGTGGGTGGCACGCTCGGTGTAGTACGTCTTCAGGTAGCCCTGCGCTCCCAGTTCAGCCATCGCCGCTTCCTTCTGCGCGAACACGGCGGTGATGTCGAGGAAGGTGGTGGGTGTGAAGCCACACAGTTCCGGCTGGTGCGGCTCGAACAGCAGGAACTGCGGCGGCTTGATGGTGGTGAAGGCGCTCGCGACGCCCGCGCCGCTGGCGAGTTGCCGCGCCCGCTCTGTGGCGGCGTAAGCCACTGGATGGTCAGGGTTGAATGGATCGCGTTCGGTGTGGGTCAGCAGCACCGTCGGCTTGAAGGTCGTCAGGCTGTGGATCAGCCGGAGATGGGCGGCCTCATCGACCACCAACGGATAGTCGCCGAGATCGAACGCTTCAAAGGTCGCGCCGAGGTGCGTGGCAGCGCGGCTGGCTTCTTCATGGCGGACGCGCTTGACGTTCGCTTCCGTCTGGTTCGGCTCTTTCCACAGTTCGCCAGATTCGCCGCGCTCGCCGTAGGACAGGGCCACCACGTGCGCCGATCCGCCTGCCGCGGTGACCGAGGCGATGGCCCCGCCGGCCCGCCACACGAAGTCGGCGGCGTGGGCGCTGACGACCAGCAGCCGCGTCATGCCGTCACCGCCGAGCCTGCCAGCAGCACGCTGTTGGTCACGGTCATGCGCTGCACGTCGGCAGGCGCGAAGCCGGCCGCGAGGAACTGATCGATCATCAGCGGCAGGCCGTCCTCGACCGGTGGATTGGCCGGCTGCCCGAAATCGGTAGAGAACACGGTGCGCTCCGGCCCCACCGCGCGGGTCGCGGCAAACAGCCGTTCCCAGGGCACCTTGCCGCTGTGGGACGGCGCGGCGCAGCGCTCCATCCACGCGCCCTGCCGGGCCAGCGTCACCTGATCCTCCGGGCTGAGGTTCTGGGTGGGGTAGTCCGGGTGGGTCACGACGATGTGCTCCACCCGGGCTTCCTGGGCCGCGTCGACCACCTTGAAGATCTCGTCGCGGGAGAGATGCCCGGTCGCCAGCACCAGCCCGTGCGCCGCCACCACCTCCAGAACCTCGCGCAGCGCCCGCAGAATCTGACCCTGCTCATTGAGCACCGGTACGGCAGGCACGCTCAACCCGCGTTCACGCAACTCCTGCTGCAGTTTGGCCCACAGCGGGAGTTGCGCGCCGGGGGGCCGAATGGCGTGTTCCTGTTCTTCATTCTGCGCGTCCACGGTGGGCAGCCATACGAACCGCGCGCCTTCTCGGGCCGCGATTTCCACCGCGAGCGCGTTCAGGCCGCCCACGGCGCTGTTCAGCGTGATGGCTCCAAGCGCGTGAATGCCCGGCACTGCCGCGTTCACCACGGCCGCTCGCTCGGCGGTGGAGGTGTAGTGTGACTTGAGCACGAAGCCGCGTAGGCCGCGCTCCAGAAAGCGAGGCGCGAGCGCGAGGTCGGTGATGCGGCGGGGGATCACGTCCGGGTCGATGTGGACGTGCAGGTCGTAGGCACCCCGGCTGAGCGCGAGCGCTTCCGCTGAAGGGTGAGGATGTTCAAGCGCGGTCATAGTCGCCTCCGATGCGTTAACCAGATTGTTAACGAAGTGTAGAAAATTTTTTACGAGGCTGCGTATGTGTTCTGCAAACTTCGCAGCGTGCGCACCACGTTCGACAGGTGGGCGCGCATCGCTGCCTCTGCCGTTTCTCCGTCGCCGGTGGCGATGGCGTCCACGATGCTGCGGTGCTCCTGCAACGACTGCGACGCCCGGCCCGGAGCCAGCACCGTGCGGAACTGATGGCGCACGTTCTGCGCGTGCAGTCCGTCGATCAGCCGCGCCACCGTGGGCAGGGCCGCCAGCTCGACGATGCGGCGGTGCAGCACGCTGTTGAGTTCGCTGCTGGCGAGCAGGTCTCCTGCGATGAAATGGCCTTGCATCTCGAGCAACAGTCCGCGCAGGTCGTCCACATCGGCGGGCGTGGCCCGCACGGCCGCATGGCGGGCCGCCAGCCCCTCGAGTACCGCGCGGGCTTCCAGAATCTCGACCGCCTCGGTTTCGCTGATAATGCGCACCCGCGAGCCGCGAAATGGCGCGCGCTCAACCAGGCCGTCCTGTTCCAGGCGCGCCAGGGCCGTACGAACCGCGTTGCGGCCCAGCCCCAGCCCCTCGGCCAGTTCCGTCTCCACCAGCCGCTCTCCCGGCATCAGGCTACCGCCACGGATGTTCTGCCGCAGACGGGCGTACGCGTCGTCGGCTTCGGTTAGCTTCTGGTTGGGCCTTGGCGTTCTTGGCACCTGCCCAGCATAGCCCAAGGTCACCCTTCGTCTCCATTGACCGGGGGGGTGCCGTGCGTGTGGAACGACGGGGTGGTCTGAAGGCCCCAGGCCTGCCCTTTCTTCCGGTCGCTCTCCGACCAGACCACCGTCTGCCAGTCCGGCGCGAGAATCAGCCGCGCGCCGGCGTTGCAGATTTCGAAGCGGTTGCCGCCCGGCTCGTACACGTACAGGAAGAACGTCTGTTGCACCGCGTGTTTGTGCGGCCCGGTCTCGATATGAACGCCGTGCTCCAGGCAGATGTCAGCAGCCCGCAGTACGTCTTCACGGCTGTCGACGGCGTAGGTGAGGTGGTGCAGCCGCCCACGCGCTCCGGAATGGTCTTCCGAAACCGCCAGATCGTAGCTCTTGTTGTTGACGCACAGCCACGCGCCCTTCTCGCTGCCGTCGTCGTACACGATCTGTTCGGACAGCAAGCAGCCAAGCGTCTCCACGAAAAACTCCCGCACGGCCGCCACGCTTGAAGCCAGCAGATTCAGGTGGTCGAGGCGGCGCAGGCTGGCACCGCGCGCTGGAAAGCGGGCCGCCTGGTTCTTCAGGGCAGGCCTGCTGGCGGCGTTTGCCTCGTACCAGTGGGTGTCGAAATACAGTTCGCCCGCATGCCCGTCAGGCGTGCGGAACTGGTACGCCGCTCCGTGCCCGAGATCGCCCTCGACCCAGCCCAGCCCCAGGCCTGCCGTGCCGAGCGCCTGAACCCGCCGGTCCAGCGCGTCTGGACTCGACGCGCGAAACGCAAAATGGCCCATGCCGCTCACCTTCGACGCGGTGAGCTTGAGCGTGTGGAATTCGTAGTCGTCCCAGCCGCGCAGGTACACGCTGTCACCCTCCTGCCCGCTGACGCCCATCCCCATCACCTCGGTGAAGAAGTGCAGGCTGTCCTCCGGGCGGGGCGACAGAAGTTCCACATGCGCGAGGTGAGCCAGGTCGTACGAACGGCCCGTCACGCGGCCGCTCCGCTCAGATGAATCGAGCCGGTGTTCATCGCTTCCAGCAGGGTCTGCGACGTCAGGGACTCACCGCTCAGTTCAGCGCACATGCGCCCAGCGTAGAACACCAGCACCCGGTCACACAGGCCGATCAGCTCTTCCAGGTCGGTGGAGCACACCAGTGTGGGTGCGCCCGCGTCGGCCAACGCCCGCACCATGCCGTGCATCTCGGCCTTGGCGCCCACGTCGACGCCGCGCGTCGGATCGTCCAGCAGCAGCAGACCCGGCCGGGTTTCCAGCCACTTGGCGAGAACCACCTTCTGCTGGTTGCCGCCCGACAGTGAGCTGACCGGATGATCCACTGACGCCGCGCGGATGCCGATGCTCTTGACGTATGCGGCGGCGCGGCGGCGCAGCAGCGGAAGGCTCAGCCAGAAGCCGGTGCGGGCGAGGCCCACCGACTGCACCGCCGCGACATTCTCCCAGATGGACTTGTCAAGCATCAGGCCCAGCCGCTTACGATCGCCGGTCACGAAGGCCGCGCCACGCGAGATCGCCGCCCGCAGATCGTATGGTGCAGGCCGACCGTCCGGGTAGGTGATGGCCCCGCTTTCCCGCCGGCGGAGGCCTGCGATGGCCTCCAGGAGGCTCTGATGCCCGGCGCCCATCAGGCCGGTCAGGCCGACTACCTCGCCGGGGTTGACCTGGAGGCTCACGTCGTGTGCTCCGCCCTGAATCTGCACCGCGCTCAGGGTGAGCGGTCCAGCCTGCAGGGCGCCGCTCCCCTGGGCCAGCGCCTGAACCCCGGCGCTCGACTCGGCCGCTTCCTCGGCGCGGCGCAACTTCGCCCGGTCGCCCAGCATGGCCGCTACGATGCCGGACACAGTCAGGGTGTGGATCGGGGCACTCGCCAGCGCCACCTCACCGTCACGCAGCACCGTCACCTCGTCGCACAGGTCCATGACTTCCTGGAGGATATGCGTCACGAACACCACGGCCACCGATCGTTCGCGCAGCACCCGCAGCGCTGAAAGCAGCCGCGCCGAACTGCTGGCCTCCAGCGCGGAGGTCGGCTCGTCGAGCACCAGCACCTGCGGGTTGGTGATCAGCGCGCGGGTGATCTCGATCAGCTGCCGCTCGGCCAGACTCAGCTCCGACAGCGGGTCGTTCAGATCGACATTCAGGCCCAGGCTGTGCAGCACCGGCAGGGCCAGGCGGCGCATCTCAGCGCGGTCGACGAGGGGGCCGCGCCGCCGTTCCCGCATCGGGTAGAGGTTGCTCAGAACGTCCATATCGGGAAAGAGACTGAGTTCCTGCGACACCACCGCTACGCCGCTGGCACTGGCCTGTGAGGTGTTGGCGAAGTGGACTGTTCTGCCGTCAAGCCGCACCTCACCGCTATCGGGGCGCTGCACGCCGGTCAGAATCTTGACCAGGGTGCTCTTCCCGGCGCCGTTCTCACCGAGCAGCGCGTGGACGGTGCCCGGATGCACATGCAGGTCGACGCCCTTGAGCGCGTGGGTACCACCGTACGACTTACGTATACTGAGAGCTTCGAAAGTGGCCATGCGTTACTTGCTCAGATAGCTGCTGATGTCGGCGAGTTGCTTCTTGCCGACCGGCACCAGAGCGAGGGCCCGTGCGGCGTCTGACTTCTGACGGACGATCACCCTGTCGACATTGGCCTTGGTGATCACCAGGCTGCCTGAATTCCAGAAGCCTGACGGAATCGCGGCTTCACTCTGGGCGTGCGCCAGCAGCAGCTTCATGGCGATGTACCCCTTCAGCCAGTGCTCCGGCGAAACCAAGACCCGGATATACCCGTCTTTGACGCCTTGCAGCGCGGTGGGTTCCAGGTCACAGCCACCGACCAGCAGCTTCTTGCCCGTCTGCCGCTCGATCAGTGCCAGCGCGGCAGCGTCGGCATTGCTGGGTGACAGGAAGGCCAATGCGTCGGGATTGGCGCGCACGATGCCGTTCCACACACCGAAGACGTCCGAGGGCGAACCAGTCTGCCCGTTGGTGTTGAGCGGTCCCAGGATCTGGATCTCGGGGCGGGTCTGCTTGATCACTTCCACCATGCCCTGGATGCGCTGTTCCAGCGGGGGCACGCCAGGCCCGGTGTTGCCGATGATGATCTTGCCCTTTGTGCCCGCGGGGATGCCTTTGAGAATTTCGCGCGCCAGTTGACGGCCTACCTCGACGTTGTCGTTGCTGACGAACAGATTGACGCCGGCATTCTTGGGCGGCGGGGCGTCGATGGCGATCACTGGGATGCCCGCGTCCGTGGCCGCTTTGACGGGACGCAGGAAGAGGTCAGCGGTGAGGGCCTGCAGGATGATGCCCGACTTGGACGTCTGCGACGCTGACTGAAACATCGACACCACCTGCGAGGGATTGGTGACATTGGGGGCGGCAGAAACCAAATTGGCGCCTTTGCTTTCCTTCACCGCCTGCGCGACCCCCAGGGCCATCTCCTGGAAGGCGTTGGTGGTGGTGTTCCAGTACACGAAGGCGACGTTGGCAGGCTTGGCGCTCTGGGCGGCCGTGATGCTGAGGGTCAGTAGGGCGGACGTAATCAGGACTGTTTTCATGGTGAAACCTCCGGGGAGCAGGAAAAGCGTGTTCAGGATTCCGAGGCGTCGTTGCCCCGGCGGCGGTTGCGGACGACGCTGTCGAGCGATACGGCCACCAGGATCACTAGGCCGGTGGCAAACTGGCTCCAGTTGGCCGGAACGTTGAAATACACCAGACCACTGGTCACGATGGTCAGCAGGATGGCTCCCAGAACCGCGCCGGGAATCGTCGCGACCCCGCCGCGCAGAGGCGTGCCGCCGATGACCACGGCAGCCACCGCGCTCAGGCTGAAGCCGGAACCGATGTTGGGGTCGGCACTGGTGAAGTAACTCAGGCCCAGCAGCCCAGCGACGGCGGCAAGCAGGCCTGCCAGCATGAAGGACTGAATGCGTACACGGGCAACTGGAATGCCGGAGAACGCGGCAGCAGCGGGATTCGAGCCGATCTGCCGGACCCGGTAGCCGTACGGCGTCTTCCCCATGCTCACGCTCAGCACGGCGATCAGGACGGCCAGCAGCCAGATGGGCAGCGGAAGTCCTAGGAAGTTGCCACTCAGCACGCTGAAAAACGGATGGTCGAGCGGCAGGCCGGTCACCTGCTGGCCGCCGCTCAGGGCAAAGACCAGTCCCCGGTACATCGACAGGGTGGCGAGGGTGGCGATCAGGGAGGGAATCCTGAAGTACTGCACGACAACAGCGTTGAGCCAGCCGAGCAGCATGCCTAGCAGCAGGGCGGCGATCGCCGCCAGCCAGGGATTGAGGCCAGCCTTCATCAGCAGGGCGGCGCTCACCAGCGTGAGGGCGAAGGTGGACTCCACCGACAGGTCGATCTCGCGCATGCTCATCAGGAAGGCCAGACCTGCGGCGAGAATGGCGACGAACACCGCCTGCTGGACGATATTGATCAGCTGACCGGCCTGCAGGAAGGACGGATGAAGAACGCCGATGAACAGCACCAGCCCGATGGTGGCCAGGGTGACGCTGGCTTCGTTGGCGCGCATAAAGCGGGCCAACGGCGAGGGCCGTTCCAGGGGCACAGCAGGGAGAAAGGTGACCTCCGGCAGGGCCGGATCACCGTGCGGCTGACTCATAGCAACCTCCAAATTGAACGTTAGATAGGCATCGGCATATTACCCTATTGACACCAAGATTGTCAACAATCTTGGTGTCAATAGGGTGTAACTCAGGAATGCGGGGTAGATAATTAGGGATGACCCGAGTCGAACCCCCGTGGGTGCAACACATGCGAGAAGCGTTAGAAGAATTCGTGCAAGACGTGCGACAAACCTTGCCTGAGCAGCCCAGTGTGGCGGACATCGAGCGCGCCTTGCTCGAGGCCCAACGACAACTCATGCGCGACCTGATGCAAAGCGTGGTGAATGACCACGAGCCACCCCCCCCTCCAGACCTCGGGAACGCTGTGGACCGCTCAGGGACGGCGGTATCGATACATTCATCATTTGTGGGGGAAAGTACGCGTGCCCATCCAGTGTCTCAAGCATCAAGAAGACGGAAATCATGAAAGTCTCTTTCTGGACAGCACTTTGGACCGCAGTGGTTGGACTCCGGCTAGCTTGGATTTTCTAGGGGAACTGGTGGCCCAACTCCCGGCAGAAACCGCTAGTGAACTGGCTCAAAAGGCGGGGATGAGCATATCTCGTGCCGAGTTAGACCGTTTGGGACGAGCATTGGGGGAAGCCTGTAGTGCTGAAACACGAGCGCTTCTCGTGAAACACGCTTATGCTCCGCTCGAGCCAGCTATTGGTACTCCGTTGACTCATGAAACGGGTGCAAGCTAAGGAATGGACAACCAGCCGCTCATTCCAGACCCCCTCGAGCAGTATTGCCAGCTGTTCGACCAGACGTTCACTCGCCCGACACA
>Ga0123338_10002641_pt1 | contig 16662 bp, 8 predicted proteins | sample grotaG_FD_89793 | JGI IMG/M metagenome (GOLD analysis project Ga0123338, IMG submission 89793) | Glacier valley bacterial and archeal communities from Borup Fiord, Nunavut, Canada, to study Microbial Dark Matter (Phase II) -... | ecosystem: Environmental > Aquatic > Freshwater > Ice > Glacier ...
AGAGGAAGTATTCGGCTGGATGAAGACGGTGGCGCTCCAACGGAAGACCCGGTTTATCGGACCGGAGCGGACAGGGTGGATGTTCACGTTTGCGGCGGCAGCTTACAACTTGGTTCGGATGCGGAATCTTCAGACCGCACACGCATAGGGAGAACTGCGTCCAAAAGCAGGCGAATCTCGCATTCCGAGCCGCTCACCGGCACATTCATAGGCACTTACCCCCATTGATCCAGTCCGCTTATTGCAATTGGAGTCATACTTCGTCTTCCACACTTAGCTGCACAATGCTCTTCAGCGGCATGCTAGCGACAAGGGCAGCAAAAGAACAGATCTGGACCACCCTGGCGGATGGGAGCAGTGTATTAGGCAACGGACCGAATCTCAAAGCAAAATCTTCTATCGAGATCTCCTTTGCTTAATCCGTCATTTTACGTGCCACACAGATCAGCCCTTGCTGGTGACCTGACAATAGCGTGCGGCCCCGGTTCTTGGCCCAACTTGACCCACCACTTTCAACAAGCTTTCCGGTGAGTTCTCGTTTGGGGGAATGGACCAATCTTGGCCCAGAAAATTTTGGGGGCAAAGTTTTGGGATATTGCGGTCAGCCCCATTGACGCTAATTTAGTCTTTGCTGCATATGGCGACGGTGGGGGCTTATGGAAGACAACCCAAAGTTGAAACTGGTTGCACTCAATGCGGCAACCGGGAAACTTCTCTGGACGTTTGGATCCGCATGAGGTCGCGACTGACCTGCCTCGAAATTCTCATCCATTCATAGCTGGTTTTTTTTAGCTGTTCGACAAACCCATTAGGCGTGCGGTAGCCCACGCTCGCCCAAAAGTATAAGCAGGCTTGCGTCTTCATCTTCTGCAACCTGACGTTTTCGAAGGGAAGCGAAGTCAAAGACTGCTTACAGGCCACGAAGCGGATGTAGACCGATCTTATGGCGATGTCCCCGTCATTGATCGCCCGCTTGACCCAGTCTGGGCCTTCATCGACTTCGCTGGGGAGCAGGTTAAAGAGCGCCAGGGCGAAGAGCCCACCGTACGAACAGTTTTCGCACCATTTTTCCGGTACTCCAGCAGACTATATCCTAAAATTGAAGCGGCACACGGAGCCTCGAAGGGTACGCTAGAAGAGAAGATGATCTCCAATGTGAAAAATGCACACGTGGGGGCAATACAGTTCCTATTCCAACAGGATTGGCCTTGAACCGAAGATCTTTTTTACTTTGCGCCGGCGCTTCTCATATCGTTAGGCAGCTGACTGCCGCCCACGTGCATAACGGATTTGAAGATGTTGCCGCGAAAGCCGGGGTTAGATTTCTGCACAATTCCAGCCGTACCTCACAAAAATACCTTCCGGAAGCGATGGGCGCGGGTGCGGCGATGCTGGATTACGACAACAACGGGAGGTTGGACGTTTTCTTTGTAAACGGAGCCAAGTTGCGTGATTCTATGCCGGCAGACTATAGACCGGAAAAGACAGATCCGCAGTACTGGAACCGCTTGTTCCATAACAACGGTAATGGCACGTTTACGGATATTACCGAAGCCGCCGGTTTATGCGGTGAGGGCTATGGGATGGGAGTTGCCGTGGGCGACTTCAACAATGACGGCTTCCCGGATTTGTACGTCACGAGTGTGGGCCGGAACAATCTGTACCGCAATAACGGGGATGGTACGTTTACTGACATTACGGACAAGGCAGGCGTAGCATGTAGTGGTTGGTCGACAGGCGCGTGCTTTGTCGACTATGATCGCGACGGATACCTGGATCTAATCGTGACTCGTTATCTTGAGTGGGACTTCAGCCAAAACCTACACTGCGGTGAACATCGCGCCGGTTATCGCGCTTACTGTCATCCCGATCAATTCAAGCCCGCGACCCATGTGGTCTATCACAACAACGGTGACGGCACCTTCACAGACGTATCGCACAAATGTGGAATCGGCGCGGTTCTTTCCAAAGGGCTGGGGATCGCAATCAACGATTTTGACCGCGACGGCTGGCCCGATATCGCCGTCGCCAACGATTCGTTCCCGGAACAGCTCTTTCGCAATAATCGCGACGGCACATTCACCGATGTTGCGACAGAAGTCGGGTTGGCATATGACGAAGACGGCAAGACTTTCGCCGGAATGGGGATTGATTTCGCCGACTACGACAATGACGGTTGGCCTGACATATTCGTAAACGCTTTGGCTAACCAACGTTACGCTCTATACAAGAACCTTGCAGGCCGCTCTTTCGATTACGTTTCAAGTTCGACGGGAATCGCGAACCTCAGTACTCTCCATTCTGGTTGGGGAGCGAGGCTCTTCGACTATGACAACGACGGGTGGAAGGATTTATTCGTCGCGCAAGGTCACGTCATGGACAACATTGAGCTTACCCAACCTTCTGTGCACTATAGGGAGCCATTGCTGCTCGCACGCAATCGGAGAGGTAAGTTCGAAGATGTTTCGCGCCAGAGTGGGCAGGCATTCAAGATGCCGTTGGCTGCCCGTGGAGCCGCCTTCGGCGACCTGAACAACGATGGATTCATTGACATCGCACTCAACTGCAACGATGGTCCTGCTGTCATTCTCATGAATCGCGGAGGTAATGGAAATCACTGGCTCATCGTGAATACAGTCGGGAAGAGGAGCAACCGTGATGGCATAGGTTGCACGATACAAGTGGTTTCGAACTCAGGAGGGAAGCAGCACGGATATGTAAGTACCGCAGGCAGCTATCTCTCCGCAAGCGACAAACGGGTACATTTCGGACTTGGCGCTGATCGTGTAGCGAAGGTGGTGGAGATTACTTGGCCCAGTGGTCAAGTGCAAACGCTTACAAATGTAGAGGCCGACCGGATACTTACAGTAATAGAACCGTCTTAAGCAAGGAGAAGATACAGGAGGAGGCCAGACCGGACTACTTGGTAATATTACCTCGCAAACCGCTCTTGAGTCTATGTAACTCAAACAGAACGGCTTAATAAAATTATGACTGCAGAAATCTCAAGCGGACTTCTGCTCTTTCTTCGATTGCGCTATCGCAGTAGGGACTTCCGTCGCTGAAGGCCCTCCGCACAGTCTGGCGGGCGTGATTTACGCACCGGGCAATGTTCGCCAGTAGCGGCGACATAACCGCGCCTTGCGGCGTTCCGTCTTCCGTGACTTTGACTAACCCTTCTTTCATTACACCAGCGTCAAGCCATTTGCGAATCAAGCGGATCACCCGTGCATCGCCGACGCGGCTCTGGTGCAAGTTTCTAAGCGGACTGTATGCGTTCGGATTTTTCGAAATTCGGATCAGGCGGCCAGTAAAGCATCCAGAGTTCCGCTATTGTGGCTGCGGGGCCACCCAACTTGCCGGCCTTAAACTAATACTTCTGAATCTTCTGGATAAGCTCGATGCCGCGGATGCTCACTGCCGCGTAATCAAACCGTTTGAATCCGAGCATCGGTCTGGTCCGCTGTTTTATTCGCCGATGGTCTTGCTCAATCATATTGTTGAGATACTTTCGCGACCGCATCCGGACCCGCCACGGCAGCCTGTCTTCCACCTTCAGTTCTCGCACGGTATGATGTACGCGGCGTAGGCATCGAGCATGATCAGGCGTGGCGGGCCAACACTCTTCATCGCTTTGCAGACGAAGTTTTTCGCAGCATTCACATCCCGCCTCTTGCTGAGATAAAACTCCACCGTTTTTTCCGACTTTATCCACCGCCCGACCAGGGTCCACCGGTCATTCGACGTTAAATAAGTCTCGTCACATGGCCACGAACCATTAACCGGCCGCGTATACCGGCTCCAGCGCGTCTCGAATTCCGGCACGTAGCGCTGCACCCAGCGAACGCAGAATCGTCGGGGGCGCGAGCACCACTCCGCGCTCTGCCATCATTGAATGGAGCCTCTGCTCTTGTACGGAAGCCATCGCCGCGATTATCCACCACTCGGCAATGTTACACCAGAGCCAGTCTGCGGACGTGGTCGCGGTGCAGGTAACCCGATTTCTGACATTACCGCAACCGAGCGGGTTTTGTTTGTGATGAAGGCGTGGTTTACCGTTATAATTCTCATTTCGCGAAAATAGTTCAGTGACATGTGATATAACTCCGGGTTGCATGAAGAGGGGTAAAACGATGAACAGGCGAACCTTTACTCAATCATTCTTTGGCGGAGCCGCTACGGCGATCTTTGGATCGGAAGCCTTCGCCGCCACTGAGCCGCTTCGGTATAGCGCCGACTGGTATTCCCTCAGTCGACATACCGTTCCCGACTGGTATCTCAACGCGAAGCTTGGCATCTTCATCCATTGGGGGCTATATTCCGTGCCTGCCTGGGCTACTCCGTCGGGCGAGCTTGGCAAAGTAGCGCCCGAAGAGTGGTTTCGTAACAATTCTTATTCCGAGTGGTATTTAAATACATTGCGAATCGAGGGTTCTCCAACCTATGAGCACCACGTCAAAACTTATGGGAAAAACTTCGACTATTATCAGTTTGTCCCTAAATTCAATGCGGCGGTTGAGCAATGGAATCCCGCTGTTTGGGCGGATACCTTCAGGAAAACGGGAGCAAGATACGTAGTACTTACGACGAAACATCACGACGGCTTCACTCTTTGGCCCACCGCGGTAAAAAATCCGAAGCGGCCGGGGCTGGCTGCCAAGCGCGACATCACCGGGGAACTGGCTCGAGCGGTGAGAGACCACGGCATGAAGATGGGGCTGTATTACTCGGGCGGTTTGGACTGGACCTATACATTAGATCCCATCCGCTCGATGCAGGATCTTCCCTTGCGTGTTCCTCAGGAGGCCGACTACGCGGCTTACGCGGACGCCCACTGGCTGGAATTGATCGAGCGCTATGAGCCCTCCGTGATGTGGAATGACATCGCTTATCCTCGTTTGGGCAAGCTGGAGCAGATCTTTTCTAAGTTTTACAACAAGGTACCGGAAGGAGTGGTAAACAATCGCTTTACCGTACCGTTCTCGGACTTTACTACTCCTGAATACGCGAAGTATGACCGGATTACGGAGAAGAAATGGGAGTCGTGCCGCGGACTGGGCTTCAGTTTTGGGTACAACCAGGTAGAGGGACCGGACCAGGTGATCGCGCCTGACAAACTGATCAGTCTTCTGGTGGACATCGTAAGTAAGAATGGAAACTTACTCCTGAATGTGGGTCCGCGTCCTGACGGAAGTATCTCTGAAATCCAATTAGACCGCCTGAATAAGTTAGGTGCATGGCTAGCGATAAATGGGGAAGGTATTTTTGACAGCAGACCCTGGGTGAATCCGGGCGGTAAGTCCCCCGATGGTACAGTGATCCGATTTACACGAAAAGCGGATAGCGCATACGCGTTCATTCTGGAGCGGAATGACCCAATGCGTGTGACGGTCCCGGGAGTGATGGCCGGGGAAGGAATGCGGGTGGAGCAACTGGGCGGCAAAATTCCGGTGGAATGGAAGCAAAGAGGCGCGGACCTGATGATCAGCGCTAAAGAGGAATTGCCTGCGCAGTTTGGCTTGAAACTGACGCCCGCGCCTGCACAGGTGGTCCGGGATTAACTCGGCGGCGCCAGCCGGCACCCAGTGAACCGAACTTTTTCCAAAATCGGTTGCGCGCTGTTCCTTCCGGCAGCTCTTCTGTCTGGCGCGGTGCGGGGGACGGCGAAGTACGTCGGCTCTCAGGCCTGTTTCCGCTGTCATTTGAGAATCTCAGCCGATTACGCGGCAAGCCCAATGGGTCTGTCGATGGTTGCCGCCTCGGCAAGTCGGGAACGGGTTCTACCGGCCGGGCCGCAAACGGTAACGAATGGCAGCTTCTCCTTTGTGGTGTCCTGGCTGGGCAAGGATCTTTTTCAGGAGGAGTCTCAGACCGACGCGTTTGGCACGCTTGTCTTCAAAAAGTCTTACAAGCTCGAATATGCACTTGGTTCCGGGTTAAACGGGATCTCCTACGCGGTCCGTAAAGGGAACTATATTTTCGAAGCACCGCTTTCCTACTATCAGCGAGACCGCGCCTGGCACCTTTCCCCGGGCTATGAGCAAACCAACGCCGGCTTTAGCCGGCCGCTCTCCTCAGGGTGTGTTACCTGCCATAGCGGACGTGTAAATGCCGCTCCGGATCGGGATGGTCTTTACGGCGATCCTCCCTTTCCGGAATTGGCGATTGGATGCGAGAACTGCCATGGCCCGGGGTCGCTGCATGTCCAAAAACCGGCTAAGTCTAACGTAGTGAATCCGGCAAAGTTGTCCGGTTCGGGTGCGGATGAAATCTGTATGAACTGCCATCAGGCGGGCGATGCGCGCGTTTATCAGCAAGGGAAAACAAGCGCGGATGTGCGTCCGGGAACTCCCCTGATCGATGTCCTGGCGATATTCAAAGTACCTTCTTCTCTTTCGAAAGATCGCGCGAGCGACCTGCTGGAGCACCACTCCTCAATGCAAATGAGCAAGTGTTTTCAGGGCAGCAACGGCCGGCTCCGGTGCAACACCTGCCACGACCCTCATGCGCGGCCCACGAAAGCAGAGACTGCGACCTACTTCGACCAAAAATGCCTGGCGTGCCACACAGTGAGCAGTTGCAAGAGGACGGTTGCCCCGGATTTGCACAGTGGCACCGGCTGCGTGGGGTGCCATATGCCCAAGCGGGAAATCGGCTTCATTTCGCATTCCGCCCTCACGGATCACCGCATCGCGGCGCGGCCGAACGAGCCGTTGCCGCCCGTTACGAACCAGCAGCCTTCCACAAAGATTGCGGACCTGGAGCTTGTGAATCGATCCGGTTCGCAGCCGCTCTCGCCCCTGGTGCTGTGGCAGGCTTATGGAGAATTGTCCGAACGCCAGGCGCAATACAAATACAGGTATCTCGAGTTGCTCGACATTGTCGAGAAACAATATCCCGGCAACTCTCTTGTGCAGGCAGCGCTCGGGCGGAAGATTTTTCGCCAGGGCGGACCGGGAGCAAACGAAAGCGCCGTCACCCACCTGCAAACGGCAATACAATCCGGGTTTGCGGCTCCCACAGCTTTTGAGGATCTGGCAGACGCGTTTACTGCCATGGGCAAGGCGGATGACGCCATAGAGACTTTGAAGCAAGGCCTTGCGCTCTCCCCTTATGCGTCCCGCCTGCACAAAAGCCTCATTTTGCAGTATGTGAATTCCAAGCGTTACGCCCTTGCAAAGGACGAGATCAGATCCTATCTGGAGCTATTTCCGGAAGATAGTTTCATTCGGGACCTTCTGCTGAAGGCGGGCGGCTAAGGAGTCACCGTTCCGATGATCTGGAGAGCGCGGAGAATATCGGGATCGGTGGGCATCGCCTGCAGCGCCATCCTGAGGTACTTCTCACCATTGGCAGTGTCTCCGGACTGGCACAATACCAAGCCGAAATTCTTCTGCAGGCTGGGGCGCAACTGGCAATCACCGCAGAGCTGCAGCGCTTCACGCATCTGCGCCAGAGCTCCCTGCCAGTTCTTGGCTTGAGCCAGCGCAAGCGCCTGGTTGCCTAGCGTGTTGACCTGCTCCACCACTCGCTTTTGCGTCTGTAGTTTTTCTAAGCGCGCCTGATATTCATGAGCACGGTTGGGGTCCGATTGGGCAAGTTCCCGCATCAGGCCATAGAGTGCCTCGGCGGAGTTCGGGTTGATCTTCAGAACGTTCCGGTACGCCTCTTCCGAGTCCGAGACCTTATGCATGGCCTGCAACGTTTGGCCCAGTAGGAGAAAGGCTTCAGCGTTTTTGGGCTCCAGCTGAATCACTCTCTCAAGTAACTTGACTGCGCTCTCCGGATGTTCCAGCTGACGTTCGGTAATCGCCAGGAGGTAGAGTCCATGGGCAAGAGCAGGATCCAGGCGCACGGCGGCTTCCAGCTCCGGCTTGGCCTGATCGTAACGATGCAGATCACGCAGCACGCGACCCCGATTGTAATGTGTGGCGGCCGACTGGGGCGCTAGTCGCACAGCCTCCGTGAATGCCGCTAACGCTTCTTCCGGTTGATTGAGATCCGCACATGCGATGCCCAGATTCAACTGTGCTTCCGCAGAATGAGGATCCTGGGCTATTACTGCTCGAAAGGTTTCGACCGTTCCCGCGCGCCTCAACCGTGCCTGCGTCATTCCGAGGGCGGTAAGCGCTCGCACATTTTTAGAATCCAACTGGGTGGCGCGCAGTAGTTCCTTTTCCGCTTCGGGAAAACGGCCCTGCTCCGCCAGAATTAAGCCAAGGTTCACGTGGGCTTGAACATAGTCCTGATTGTTTTCAGTAGCCTGTCGAAAGGATGCTTCTGCGCCTTGGGGATTTCCGGATCGCCCCAATAACACTCCCAAGTTACTCTGGGCTTCCGCAAACTGGGGATCGAACCCGATAGCCGCCCGGAACCGGCGTTCCGCTTCCGGCAGATTGTTTGCTTCCAAATCCAGCAGTCCCGCCATGTTGTAGGCAGCGGCAAATTTCGGGTCAAGCCGAATCGCATTCTGAAGTGCTTCCCTTTCTGCGGTTTTATCGCCCAGAGCATCGAGGGCTACGGCGAGGTTGTAATAGGTTTTGGCATTGGCCGGATCCACCTGCAAGGCTTCCCGGTACGCTTTTACGGCAGCCTGCGACTCACCTTTGCGGACCAGCTCGTTTGCGTTCGTGGCTGTTAAGGAAGCCAGGTTTTCATCGCGGCCTTTCGCCAGCCGAGTTTGGAATTCCTGAAGTTCCTTGTGGGCCATCTCCGGCTGGTTAAGCGCTCCTAAGACACGGGCAAGCTGGTACCCCACTTCGGTGGATTCCGGGTTGATCGATTTGGCGCGTTCCAAATGTACCCGCGCCTCCTGAGAGTGACCGAGCCGCGCTTGAACAACGCCCAGGTTGTACTGCACGTTGTAGTGTTCCGGGTTCAAGGTCACGGCGCGGAGAAGAAGCTTTTCCGCGTCTTCGTAGTTACCCACTCCTCTGGCGACTACTCCGGCTACATAGAGGCCTTCGAACTCCTCGGGATGCTTCTGACGGTATTGCTCAATCAACGGAGCCGCTTCAGAAAACTGTCCCAAAATGTACAGGGCTTTCGCAGCGGCCAGCAGGGCTTCATGGTTTCCCGGCTGCAGGCTCACTGTGGCGAGGTACTCCGCAGCCGCCTCCCGATAGCGCTTGTATTGTGTGTACACAGTCCCCAAGTTAAAGTGGGCCTGCGCATCTTTCGGATCGGCTGCGATCTGTTGCTGCAGCACTTCGGCTGCTTTTTCGTTTTCTCCACTTCCGGCATAGGCTACGGCAAGAAGGATTCGGTGATCCCGCTCGCGCGGCTCTAGAGCGACGGCTTGTTTCAGAACCGGCTGAGCTGCCGAGTAGCGCTTCTGCGCAACAAACGACTGCCCCATCTTGTGGAGTATCAGCGGGGATTGTGGGTCAAGTTGGTGCGCTGCCGCCAGTTGTACATCGGCCCCCGGAAAATCCCCCGCATCCAGCAACGCTGACCCCAAAGCATGCCGTACCCGTGACGAGGAAGGGTCTAGATCTACGGACTTCCGCAACTCTTCTGTTGCTCGCGCCGTCGCGAGGCTCTGCATCAATGCGATGCCCAGATTGTAGTGCTGGCCGGCCGAACGCGGAGACAGACGAACGGCCTGCTCAAAAGCCCACACGGCACAAGGGAGCTGGTTGCCAGTTGCGAAATACGCGCCCAGAGAGCCATAAGCGTCCGGCGAGTTGCGCGTGGCAACGGCCTTTTCCAGTGAAGCCGGGCCGGAACAGGAAGGCGGCCTCTGTGCCAGAAGCGTGACGCACGCGAAGCTAAAGGCGGCGATCCGTTGCATGCCCGACATTTTATCCCTTTGGGCAAAAAAAAGCCTGCTCCCCCGAAAGGAAGCAGGCTTGCAGCAGAACAGAAGTGTCAAAAAATGATCTTAGCACCGAGTTGCAGCTGACGCGGGTTATTCGAAGTTCCAAAGATCTTACCGAAATTGGCGGTATCCGCAAGATCGTTTGAGGGTTGCCCCAGGATGGCGGTGTTCAACACATTGAATGCTTCGGCGCGGAATTCCAGGCGGCGCGTTTCAAAAATGGGGAACTGGCGGAAGACCGACATATCCACATTCCAAACGGGCGTAGACCGAAGGCGGTCACGACCCAGGTTCCCAAACGTATACTGATCGGGGATGGCAAACGCTGCCCTGTTCAGACCATTTTCACGGCTGATCTGGAAGTCGTTCACTTTCCCGACCAGATTGGCGCGCTCATACTGATTCCAGCCCACATTGCCGGTATTGGCCACATCGCCGCTGACATACACGTTATAAGGAAGCCCGGAACGCGCACTGAGGATGCTGTTTACCTGCCAGTTTCCTAGGACATAGTCCAGGAGTCCGTTGTGAGTGCTGAAGCGTTTGCCTTTGCCGATGGGAACTTCGTATAGTCCGTTTACGGAAAGCACCTGGGTGAGATCGAACCCGGAGGGTCCACGGTCACGATCTATGTGATAAGGATCGGTGACCGACTGCCCTTCGACCCCATACCATCCCGAGGAACCGATATCGATTGACTTAGAGTACGTATAAGCAACCTGGTACGCGAATCCTTTCGAGAAGCGTTTGTCCAACTGGAACTGGAAAGCCTCATAACTTCCTTTGCCGATACTACGGTCATAAAAAGTGGGCCCGATGTATGGATAGAGCGCCCGCAATCGCGGGTCGCCGGGACCGGGAGTCTGCGCGACATTGTAATAACCGCCAACGTCAAGGCGACGGGACCCTGAACCGACATAGTTTGCCGAGACCACAGTGGCCTCATTCAATTGGTGCTGGAACCCAACATTCCACTGCATGGAATAGGGGTTCTTGGCATACGGATCCATGTACCACTGCACCTGTTCAAAGGGTGTAGGAGCCGGGAAGAAGCCGCCTCCACCGGTACGGAACGGGTCGAAGCCCGATGTATTAGGTGTTGGCTGACCAGGAATCGGCTTATTCAAGTTATTGACCAGCAACTGTCCGATGTCCGGCCATGCTCCCTCATAGTTCTGAGCACTTTGCGTAACAGCAGCCCAGTTATCGTAGAAGATCCCGAATGATGACCGGAGGGCCGTCTTATCGCCGAGGCGGTAGGCCAGACCGACACGTGGTCCCCAGTTGTTTTTGGTGTCGTGGTAAATCTGGCCGCGGGGGTCAACTACAACGTGATCAGGCAGTTTCCCATCCCCCGGAATGCAGGGCGCAAAGCCACGTTCATTACAGGAAGGGGGAAGTTTCTGGACAATATAGGTACCGTTGTTAAAGTTAATGGAACCGGTTTCAATGCCACCCTGCTTACCGACTGTGTTCTGTTGACCGTATGGCGGAAGGAAGGTGCGGTCATACCGCACTCCGATGTTCACGGTCAGGCGCTGCGTGGCTTTCCAGGAGTCCTGCAAAAACCAGCTCATCACACCGCCCGGACGCGTGGTCTCGTGAACATTGCGACGTCCAGCTTGGTCAGGAACATTGAGCAGGAACGACGCCAGTGAACTTCCGGGTTCATTCGGATTGGAAGGGTTGCCGGTTTGTTGAGCCGCGAATTGAACATTTAGTTGCTTCAGGAAAGCCTCAAAACCGGTACTGCTGTACTCGCCACCGAAACGCAGCGTATGGCGACCCCAAATTTTCGTGAGATTTCCGCGAAACTGGTGAATATCGGACACACGGGGATTTAGGCCTCCATCTTCACCGCCCCCGAAGAAGTTAGCGACGTTGACGTTAGGGATCAAAGAGGACCCATCCGCGAAATTGCCCGCAAAAGTGCTGGCAAATCCTAAAGAACGTCCAAAGTCGGACGGCACGCCCGTAAACAAAGTGTTGCTATTGTCCGCTAGTACTGTGCGACCGTATTGTCCTTGTAGAATCAGCGTCGGACTAAAAGTGTGGACATAGCTGCCGCCATAATTCTTGCCCGGATTCGACTTCGAGCTACGGAGGGCCGGACGTCCACCAGAGGAAGTGGTGTCATTCTGGATCGTGCTGTAGCGGAACCAGAAGAAGTCTTTCTGCCCCAATGTCTGGTCTACACGAGCGGTCCACTCTTCCTGGTTCTGATGTAAGGGCGTTGGATCAATGGCATTGCTATCTCCATTCAGCTTGGGTCCGGCCTTCGGCAACGTGGTGCGCGCGAACAAGAGCAGTTGGGGGTTAATCAAGCTGGCCGGAATCTGATTATTCGGAAATGGCTGCCGGATGAAACTGCCGGGATGGGCCGGGTCTTCCCGAGTGCTGAAAGGATTGTAAATCTGAGTCGGGATGTTGCTAAGATCACCTGCGTAGTTCGCTTCCGTGGGTACACGGAAAAAACTATTGGATGCGCGCCGATACAGGAACTCCTGGAACGCACCGTAGAAGAAGGTCTTGTTTTTACCGTTGTAAAGCTTGGGTATGATGACAGGTCCGCCTACCGAGGCGCCGAATTGGTTCTGCTTGAACGGAGTAACAGATTGTTGAAACGTATTCCGTGCATCAAACGCATCATTGCGGATGTATTCCCATAATGTTCCATGGAGCGCATTGGTCCCAGACTTGGTAACAACGTTGATGATTCCACCAAGGACGGAGCCAAACTCCGCTTCATCATTGTGCGAGTTTACTTTGAATTCCTGGATCGCATCAATGATCGGGGGAACCGCATAGGTACTCAGTGTGGCCCCTTGGTTATTCAGTCCATCTGCCAAAAAGAAGTTACTGCGGTTCGACTGGCCGTTGATCGCGGGAAACACGAAATTGCTGCCTTGCGTGACGGGCACGCCGAAGCCGCCGCCCGCATTCTGCGAGACGCTGACCGGAGCGACCCCTGGCGTCAGCGCGAGAAGCTGCGTAAGTTCCGTCCGTTCAGCGGAAGGTCAACCACCTGTTTTTCCGACACCACCGTCCCTAACTCCGACGTCTGACTTTCAATTGCCGAGGATCGCGCTTCAATGGCAAGAGTCTGCGCCAGGGTACCGACTTCCAATGCAATATCGATGGTGGAAGACTGATTGACTGCCAGGTTGAATTCAGAAACGGTCGTTGTCCTGAATCCGGCCGCTGAGGTTTCCATCGTGTAGCGGCCGGGGGGAATGTTCAGAAAAGTATAGCTGCCGGAGGAATTGCTTACCGCTGTCCGCTCCACCGAGGTGTCTACATTTTTTAACACCACCCTGGTGTTGGGCAGCACTCCGCCCCCGGTGTCCCTTATTGTTCCAGTAGCCGAAGCCGAGGAAAGTTGGCCGTAGCTGTGGACAGGCACGAAGGCCAACAGGCTGCAACAAAGAACTGCCAATCGAAGAGACGCTGAGGGGAGCCGCATAATTTTCCGTTTCAAAAAGTTTCGCGAGAGTAAACGTTAACTCAGTAGTGTATATCAGTTACCAAGCACCGAGTCAATTGTTTTTTTGAAGATTGTTCAATTACCGGTGAGCAGGGCCACGGAGGGAAAAGGCGCGGTCTGTGCGGTGATATGCTACGCGTAATCTTTCATGCGATTAGCGCTTATGCCGGTTCTGCTCACTTTGTTATGGGGAGCGTGGAAGAGCACAGACAGGCCCGCATCACCAATTCGCTTCGAGAGCGGTCTGGCGGCGTCCGGCATAGGCTTTGTGTTGCGGAACGGCACCGTGCCAGACAAGCCGATCATCGATACCACCCTTGGTGGAGTAGCCCTTTTCGACTTCGACAACGATGGATTTCTGGATATTTTTTTTACCAACGGTGCCGCGATTCCGAGTTTGGTAAAGGACGATCCAGCGTTTTGGAACCGGCTCTACCGCAACAACCACGATGGCACGTTTAGCGATGTCACTGGGCACGCCGGCCTTGCGGGCGAAGGTTATTCCATGGGGGTAGCTACCGGCGATTTCGATAACGACGGCTACATGGATTTGTTTGTAACCGGGGTAAACCGGAATACCCTGTTTCACAACAATGGCGACGGTACTTTTACCGACATCACGAAACGGGCCGGCTTACTGGGCAGCGCTTCCGGAAAAAAAACTTGGTCCGTAAGCGCCGCCTGGGTGGATTACGACCGCGACGGAAAACTCGATCTTTTTGTCTCGAGCTATGTGGACTGGTCGATGGAAACGAACTCGCTGTGTGGCGAGGAAGGCAGGCGCCTTTCCTGCGCTCCGGTCTCTTATCGGGGTCTGCCCAATTTCCTCTATCGGAATAATGGCGATGGCACGTTCACCGATGTTTCCGAAATCGCCGGCATTGCCGGCCATGTAGGAAAGGGCATGGGTGTGGCGGTTGCCGATTATAATGGCGATGGATACCCGGACATCTTTGTCGCCAATGACAACGAGCGCAATTTCCTCTTTAAGAATGAAGGAGGAAAGCGCTTCCAGGAAGTGGGGATTGCCTCCGGTGTCGCTTTTACCGAAGACGGGGTTCCCGTTTCCTCAATGGGTGCGGATTTCCGCGACCTGAATAACGACGGCCGCCCCGACTTAATTGTCACGGCCTTGGAGGGAGAGACCTTCCCCCTCTTTTTGAATCTGGGCAAGGGGTTTTTCTCCGAATCTTCGTATCAGGCCGGTGTGGGTCCCGGGAGTCTTCGCAAGAGCGGATGGGGCGTGGGCGCATATGATTTCGATAACGATGGCAACAAAGATATTTTTACGGCCAACTCGCACGTAAGTGAAAACGCCCCCCTTTACGGATCTCACCTTTACAAGCAGAGTAACTCGGTGTGGCGCAATCAGGGTGCCGGCAAGTTCCAGGACGTCAGTACGCTGGCTGGGGCTGCGCTCCGTGTGTTGGCCGCGCATCGGGGGGCTGCATTTGGTGATATGGATAACGACGGCCGGATAGATATCGTGGTGTCCTCCATCGGAGAGCGGCCTGAAATCTTACTCAACCGGTCCTCGCGGGCGAATCATTGGCTTCTGGTTCAGACCAAAGGCAAGTCCAGCAACCGCGATGGTATCGGAGCCACGATAAAGGTCACCTCCCAAGATGGAATCGTGCAGTACAATCACGTCGTCACATCGGTGGGGTACGCCAGCGCTTCCGATAAGCGTGTGCATTTCGGCCTGGGAAAGAATACGCGGGTCCGCGAGATCGAAGTCTCCTGGCCCAGCGGGAAAACGCAACGCCTATCCGGCATACCCGCCGACCAAATTTTGGATCTGAAAGAGCCATGAGACTGGTCCCTCTCTTCTTTCTGCTGACAAGAATCATCTACGCCGGTCCAGATGCTTTCTGCACGCAACTGGGATCACAGATGCGATCTGTGAAGACGCTGCTGGATCAGAGCCGGACTACTGAAGCGCAGGCCTTACTCTCAGCTGCAAGCGGGGCAACCTCGCATTGCCCTGACATGCTGCTCGCGTTAGCCCGCCTGCGCGCCGCAGAGAACAAGATGGATGAGAGCGGGAAGCTGTTTACCCAGTTCCTGGAAGCGGAACCCACAAGTCAAGACGGGCTTTTTTACTTTGGAGCGATGCTTCTTCGAATCGGCTACTATCCTCAGGCCGAGAGTCTGGCGGACCGGGCGCTCACAATCAATGCTTCGCACGTGGGAGCCCTGACGCTTAAAGGCCGGTTACTGCTGATGCGGGGCCAAGCGGCAGAATCGCAACAAACATTGGAGCGGGCCGTCGCCCTCGATCCCAAATTTGCCGAAGCTCATTTTCAACTGGGCACCCTGTTCGACCGGCGCAAACAGTACGAAAGCGCGATTCGCGAGTTTGAGGCCGTGATCTCTCTTACTCCTTCCGATGCCCGCGCCTACGACTACTTGGGGCTGAATTGGGAGCGACTCGGCAACACGGCCCGCGCCGGTAAAGCGTTTCAAGTTGGGCTAGCTTGCAATTCTGGACCACTCTCCGATTCCTTCCTCGACTTTAATTACGGACGATTTCTGCTGAAGCAGGACAGGCTTCGGGAGAGCAGAGAATACTTAAGCCGGGCAGTGATTTCAACTCCCCAGGTAAGGGCCGTGCTTTACGAGCGCGCCAAACTTTTGTTGCGGATGGGAGATTTCAAAGAGGCTGTCCAGGATGCTCAGCGTGCCCGCGACCTGCCGGACCCAAGTCACGTCATCCTCGATTCCCAGATCTACTCGCTCCTGGCGGTTTCTTTCTCACGGCTGGGGAGTTTAGAGGAAGCCGCAAAGTTCAACAAGCTTGCGGCTGAAACGGGCGTTCCGCCCCGATCCGCGGACCGCAAATAAACATCTCCTTCTCTGCTCCGTTTGCCAGATTGCGGTCTTCACTGCCGGGACGCAGGATCTTTGATACCGCTTTGGTGGGGCGGAGTGCAAAAGCGTTTTCTCATTTTGGACCTGGTCCAGAATAGTGGCGAGCGTCGGGAGTTCCTGAATCTCCGCAGCACTGCGGATGCGAAACACCGCCGCGAGTTGGCGGATTTTGTTCCTGAAACGCTACCCATAATCGTGGCTTTTGGCCGACGTCTACGAGATCACTTCCAAAGCCTCCATCGACGTCGACGATTTCTCCCGGTGACCTTGCCCTCGGATTCCGTATCCCTTAATAATTTAGACCCGTCGTCGCCGTGGCTGTGGGAAAGTTGGAAAACGTTTTTTGTTTTTCAACTTTCCCACAGCCGTTTTGCTTCTCCGCATCGCTACTGCTCATTTCGAACTCCGCGGGGCTGACATACCCCAGCGTTGAATGCATCCGCGTCTGGTTGTACCAGCGGATCCATGCAAGCGCCTCGTCCTGCGC
>Ga0123338_10002644_pt1 | contig 16645 bp, 15 predicted proteins | sample grotaG_FD_89793 | JGI IMG/M metagenome (GOLD analysis project Ga0123338, IMG submission 89793) | Glacier valley bacterial and archeal communities from Borup Fiord, Nunavut, Canada, to study Microbial Dark Matter (Phase II) -... | ecosystem: Environmental > Aquatic > Freshwater > Ice > Glacier ...
AATATTGTATTGTCCGAAAAAAGGCGGTGGGCATCTAAATCCCATTTACATATATTTGCCCTTTGTGCTCAACCCTTGATAAATATGAATTTAAGTATTTTGACTTTTTCAGGCGTTTACCCACACGCCAATTTTTGTATATATCCCTATACATAATAAAAAAATGAAGAAGAGAGCCTAGGCAAGTAATTAATATTACACTAAATCACAAAAACTCTCGCTATACTATAAGTGTATTACAGTAATTATTACATTATTTTAGTTTTCTAAATTCGCTATAAAGTATTGCAATCACCTATTTTTTTTGGCTAGGACTAAACTTTTATTAAGCTTTGTATATCTAATAGTTATTTCAGTACGATTCGGTTAAAAATTTTACATATTTACACAAAGCATCTGGGCGCAACGCTTGCGCCCTACAAAACCTTTTCCTTTATCGTAGGGGCGCAACGCTTGCGCCCTCTTTCTAGAGGTAAGTGTATCCGACTCTTAACCGAACCGTATTGATAGTTATTCTTCTAAGTTTAATTGCTATCGCTGGTCATATTTTTATTTGGTTTAGCAGTAATAAACCAATAATACTCGCTACCTAAATCAACACCAATGAATTTGCAACCTTTGACTTATGCTAGCTTGGCGCTTGTGTTTTTCAGTTGTTTAACAATAGCTTGGACTGGTACTTTAGTTGAGGTGATGGGTGGGGGGATTTTGGGTGGTATTTCTGGTGCTATAGTTGGGGCTTTATTTGGAGTTGGAAATGCTCTTGCTACTTTTTTGGGTTGGATTGTGCTTGGGATTGTGATTTCGATATTGATTAAAGTTGCTTTCCTAAAGTTTGCCTTACCTATTTTTATAATGGTCGTATCGTCTGGTGTTGGAACAATAATAGCTGGTTTGATAGTTAAGGATTTAGGACACTTTTACCTTCATCATTCTCGCACTAAATTTAAATTTGGAGCTATCCAAGGGGCTAGTGTTGGAGGTGCTATTGCCGGGATTTTTGGAACTGGATATTGGGCTGTAATATCAGCAGCCATTTTGAATGCATCTCAAAAAGTAATTAAAAACTTCGTCAATGAAAGATTTGGCATATATTTTGCTATTTTGCTTTTATTGCTGACTGCGATATCAGGTGCATCCGTCGGAATTATATTCAAAATAATTGGATTTTATGATTCATCGGTGATTTTATTTGTTGTTGAAGTCGAGTTAACGTTAATTTTGATACATTTATATTCACCTAAAAAGTAATCAGTAGAAAGGCGCAAAAAAAGCTCATAAAGCCAAACAAAGTAGTCAAAAAGCCTCTTTCCTGCTCTTTCATATATAGCTTGCTTACATTTGGGTTAGCAATTACTGCCTTAGCCATCAATAGTCAAGTTTATGGTAGATATAAATATGAAAAGAGTGAATTTGCTCAGCCTAGCAAATTTTTAAGCTAACTGCTTAGGACTTTATACGAGTAGAATCAGTGGCGTGAGTTTCTACTAATTTCATCAAAATAAAGTGGGGGCGGCAGTTTAGAAAAGTGATAATACGCCATCTGCGATTAGTTGGACAGCAATTGCTAAAATGAAAAACCCAAACACCCGATTTAAAGCTCCAAACCCATTGTGTCCCAAGACTGAAAGCAGTAACTCTCCCAATGCAAGACAGACATAAAGGAGTCCACCGAAGAGAATAATCCCCATAAAACAGCCAAGATACTCGCTCCACTGTGTCATTTTCGTTGCCAAACCAATCACCACTCCAATCGATCCGGGTCCCGCAATTAAAGGAATTGCCATCGGCGTAAATGAAACATCGTCTTTCTCCATTCCCGCCTGGTGTTCAGAGTCGGTTAATCGATTTTTGCTCGTCACCATTTCCCAAGCAGCATGAGCAACCAGCAAGCCTCCGGCAATTCGCAGCACGTTTAAGGAAATGCCGAAGAATGTCAGCACCGTTCGACCTGCAATTAGAAACAGGGTTAAGATTAAAATCACATTCAGCGCCGTCCGCCTAGCTTGCTGTCTACGTTCTGCGCTGCTGTCAGTTTCAGTCAGGCTATAAAAGACAGGTACAGCTCCAATCGGGTTAGCGATCGGGAATAAGGCAACAAAAGTGCCAACGGCATAGGTCAAAATTGATTGCGCCATATCGATTCAAGTTTCCCCAGCAACGCCTTTATTATCAGGCTTGTGGGTAGCTAAATGTCTTGAGGCGTGGCGTCAAGGAAGGACGCGTCACGGCTAACACCCCTCACTCCTCGTACTCTAACTCTGTCAACTGTAGTAGCTTTTCTTCAAAAGGTGTGAGGTAGGGGCGTTTCAATTCACCTAATGAAGAGAGAATTCCCAACGCCGCAGGTTCTAAATTTTTATGGTTGCGAAGTCGAGTGAGGCGATCAGATATCTTCTTCATTTGTTCTGCGTCAGCATCTGTATATTCGAGCAATTTTAGGTGATCTATTCTCACAGTGTACTCTCCATCCCATGCCATCACTGTACAACTGAAATCACTCACGTTTTGAACGATGCCCCAGCATCCACCCTTGCCTCTCAAGTCAGGATTGTCCTTAGGAATAATCTGACAAACTTCTCCCACTCGATAAGGATTGGGTACTTTGGTCTTTTCCATAATCTGTTGCACAATATCTTTAACAACCCGTCCAGACGGTATTTTACCGCCGGATGCCTCAACTGCTTGTTGCCAAACTTGACGTTGTTGGTCTGGTTCAAGTTGGGTAAGCGATCGCACTTGACCTTCTTTGGTTGGGAAAATGTGATCAAATTGATCACATTTTTCAGATAGGTTATCAACAACTAGGGCAGATTCGATTAAAAGATAAGGCTGTCGCCGGTTATAACCAAAGCGATCGCGGCAGTATTCCTCAAAAGTCCCATGCGTAGAACGATATAGCTTCCGATCCCGCAACTGCTGCAAAGCTTTGCCAGCCTCATAAAATGCTCGTTCTACCTTGCGTTCTAGATGGGTGCGATCGCGTTCCTCATCTGGAGTCAGTTCCTCCGCATCAACAACGGCAGTGGATTCTGGTTCAGTTTCATCTGCAGCTTGAGAGTTGGGAGACTCAAAAAGCTGAGTAGATCGGACCAATTCCAAACGTTGTCTCAAATAATCTAAATGTTGATCTCTGTCCTGAATACTTTGCAAATAATCTTTTTTCCTGCTGCCGGAGCTTCTGTCCACCAGTTCCTGTCTAATCTTGGTGACGATTTCAATTTGCTTCTCCAAATCTGACTCGTTGCTACATTCTTGCTCGGAGTCATAGTCAACGATTCCATTGTTTTGCGAGTATCGAACCAGGCGATCGTCATTCGTCCACGTCCAGGGAGTGAAACCAGAATCCGGCTTTCTGGCCGAATAATCTGCTGTTTCCTCGCCAACTGTGAATGACTTTTGTCTGTTGTTATGACTGTAATCTTTCTGTATTGCGTAGAACTTTCCAGAAATCTTGGTTTGTGTCATGATGTAATTACTGTTTGAGTATCTATTGCCTCGACCTCACTATCAATGATTGGGACGATAGAGAATCAATGGACGGATTGATGGGAAAGTTCGTATCTCTCCCATTAATTACTATTAATAGTAGCGTACTATAGTATAGCTTTTAATTAAAGTTTATATTTTTTTACATTAACTGACGCTATAATTAAAAGTGTTCAGTTACACACTGCAAATACTGCAAATGGCACGACCTGGTGGCAATCCAGAATTTGGAACAAAATACCGCTTGGATTCTCGTGGAGAGGAAGCATTGTCCGAGCAGGTTAAAGCACAAGTTAACCCGCGTATCAAGCAGCGGCTGAAAACTCTGGCGGATGAAAAGAATTGTACGGTGCCGGATTTGATTAGAAAGGCAATAGAACAATATTTAGATAGCGAACAGACTCAAAAAGCTAGTTAGGGCTACATCAGTGCATTCTCAGCCTCGCGCTTCAGGCTGATTGACATAAATGGAATATGATAGTGTATTCTCAGCCTCGCGCTTCTGGCTGATTGACACAAGATGGGGGTCTGATTTGAGCATTCTGAGGTAATAATGGCTCAATAATTTCCCACCCGTTGTTACTCAGAGCGCTTGAATACCTGATTTTCCTTTACCTGCGTAATACCTGTTATGTTAATTATACTCGTTTGCCTAGTCTCTCCTAAAAGATCTCAAATGGGTTCTACGTAACATTACTTAGGAATATGAATCATGCCAGTACTTCGTATCCTTCATTTAGTTGGGTCTGTAGACAATAATTTTTACTGTGAATTGTCACGCAATTACGCCCAAAGCTGTCTGCTAACTACGGCAAATCCATCGCTCTATGACTTTGTGATTGCATACATCACACCTGATAGCCAGTGGCGATTTCCTTCCTCCCTCAGTCCAGAAGATATTGCTGTCGCCAAACCGATGCCTCTGGTAGAAGCTATACAGTTGATCACAGCGCTAAAGATTGACCTGATGTTGCCACAAATGGTGTGTATCCCAGGAATGACTCACTACCGCGCACTATTCGACCTGCTGAAGATCCCTTACATAGGTAATACTCCCGATGTCATGGCAATAGCGAACCACAAAGCCATCACCAAAGCAATTGTCGCTGCAGCAGGTGTCAAAGTGCCTTTTGGAGAACTACTCCGTCAAGGAGACGTTCCGACAATTACACCTCCTTCCGTTGTCAAACCCGCAAGTGCCGACAACTCTCTAGGGGTATCCTTAGTCACAAAGGCTACTGACTATGACGCTGCCCTGAAGAAAGCATTTGAATATGCTTCGGAGGTGATTGTCGAAGCATTCATTGAACCCGGTCGAGAAGTCAGATGCGGCATCATTGTCAAAGATGGGGAACTAATCGGTTTACCCCTAGAAGAGTATTCGGTAGACCCCCACGAAAGACCGATCCGCAGCTTTACTGACAAATTCAAAGACCCAGGCGATAGCAACTTGCTTTTAACCGCTAAAGAGTATATCGCGGGTTGGATAGTAGATCCTAATGACCCGATCACCCAAAAAGTTCAGCAAGTGGCGAAGAAGTGTCATTTGGCTTTGGGCTGTCGCCATTACAGTTTATTTGACTTCCGGATCGACCCACAAGGAGAACCTTGGTTCATCGAAGCCGGGTTGTATTGTATTTTTGACCCCAAAAGTGTGATTGCCTATACGGCGAACACAGTAGGAATTCCTTTAAATGAGTTATTTATGACGGCGATCAATGAAGCGTTGGGCACTCCGCTGATGTCCGGCAAATTACCCCTTTGTGTTTGAGAGGACTTGGAATAGCCCTCACTCCTCTCCTTCTCACTCTATCAACTCGCCAATATTAAAATCTATTCTGATCCAACCTTTGAGTCTTCGTAGATTGTCGAGAAGGAGTAAGGGAATTTGCCAATGATGCACCATCAGGAAGGGTAGCGGGTCACTGACTTCAAAAATTGCGTCTTTCCCCCGACTGATGTTTCGGAAAGCGGAAAGCAGTTGCTTAAATGATCTGATCTCATTGAGTCTCCAAAGTTCGTGATACAGCCAATAGGTTGGCTGACTATGAGCCTCCGGCTGCATTGGTTCAGCCAAAGGCTGTTTACCAAGATAGGCATCCGCTACTCCTCTGTGATTGTAAAACATCGTAATAGCGGAGTGAGTACGAGGGTTACACTCAATCGCGTAAACCGTTCCGTCAATAGCCTGGATGAAATCAAAGGAAAGTTGCCCGGTTTTTCCCAGTTGTGTGGCAAAATGACTCGCCCATTGCTTAATTTCCGGCAGATCTACATTCTCGTAGTTGACTTGAAAAGAGGATGACTCACAGCAGCAGTACATTCTGGACTCTCCAGAACGCACGGTAGTGTGAGTGCAGTATTCCTTTCCAGGGATGAATTCCTGCATAATCCAGGGCTTGTCTTCACTGATGGGCAGACTCTTGACAAATGCTGCTGTTTCTGCGGGTGTATCGCAAGGTAGCTTGGTGAGATTCAAGCGACGCACAGAGTCGTAGGGGATGCTTTTGAGAATGTATTTGTGCAAATCGTGGGAAAAGTCGAAGTTGAGGACTTGTTCGGGGTCGGTAATCAGGAAGGATTTGGGGACTGATAAACCAAACGATCGCGCTGTTTCGGCAAAGGCAAACTTGTCATCCAGCATCTTGGTGACATCAGCATCGAAGTGGAAAAACTCTACACATTCTGGTAACGGTGGCTTACCCTGTTCGTCGTAGTGGATGACGGCAAAAATAGCTGTGGGGATAAAAAAGTTGATCTTTTCGGCAATAGCGATCGCGTGTAGGGCTTGAATATAACCGTCTATGTCTTGATTTGGATCAGGAACGGTGTAAAAGCCGGCAACAGCGTGGGAATATTGATTGCCACTCAACCAGTATTTGTCGGTGTCAATTAAAATCACCCGATGCCCTGCAGCATGAAATGAACGTGCTAGCTGAAGGGTTTTGGTCATTCTCGCGCCAGCAATCAAGATATTTTTGGCATCGGGGTTGAAAACAATTGGCTTGGTAAATGGTCTTGAGCCAAAGCGATACAGTAGCGATGTAAAGACAACGATGCAATTGAAGGGAAATGCTAAAGCCAGTAATGCAAGAGTGCCCAAGTTTTGGATCACTGCCAAAATTTGCTCTCTCATAGTTGTAATTGCGACATGATAATGGAACTGGTGGCTGGTGGCGAGGAAACTGTACTTATTCGTTTTTGCCTTAACTTAACAATAGTTATTTAGAGCGCGAGCCAACATCAACGCAGCGTGCTGAGGACAAAAGCAACGAACTAATTATACCTGATTGGGGTGCATCTTATTAGTCTTCTTGACGCCAGGAATTTCTCATGCGGTTGAATTAGCGCTTCCCGGTCCAGATGGATTGACCTAATAGCTTTTGCAGTTGATGATATAGGTGGGAATGCATAGTTTACCTGTGGGTGTAGTAACTTGACAGTAAACCGAAAACGCCCTTCTATCAGAGGCTTAGCCTCCCTCCCCTTCAGTTTTGTCAGTCAACCTGGGACTAATGACTGTATAAAGTGCTTCCGTGACTTTTAAGGCTATATATGGTACAACAACAATCTCTACAAGCGCGGATTTTCGTAGTATTTCAGAATTTGGGGACGCTGGGATTACTGGCTTTGGCATTTCCCTTTAACTGCACCGTTGTCATCGCATCGCTGCTATGGAATTTTTTCAGCCGACCGTTCAGCAAGCAAGTGGTTTTAACCGAGAATCCTCAAAATATCTTGATCGGTGGTGGTAAGATGACCAAAACCCTTCAGCTGGCGCGATCGTTTCGTGCCGCTGGGCATCGAGTCATTTTATTTGATATTCACAAATACTGGTCAAGTGGTTATCGATTTTCCAACGCTGTCGCTGACTTTTACACCGTTCCTGACCCGCATGAAGACAAAGACGGCTACACTGAAGCCCTACGTGCTATAGCCAAAAAAGAAAACATAGACTTTTTCGTCCCGGTAGGCATTTTCGCCTTCAGCTACTTTGACTCCCAGCGCCAGCCAGTGTTATCAGGCTGTTGCGAGAGCTTCCACTTCGATGCTGATACAATGAAGATGCTGGATAACAAGTTCACTTTTGCCGAAAAAGCGCGGGAACTCTCGTTATCTGTCCCAAAAACCTTCTTAATTACAGACTCCGAACAAGTTCTTAAATTCGACTTTACCAACGAAAAATGCAAGTACATTCTCAAAAGTATCGCCTATGACTCTGTTTTCCGCTTAGATCTGACTAAGCTACCAATGGAGTCTCTCGAACAAATGGCAGTTCATGTTAGAAGTATGCCAATCAGTCAAGATAACCCTTGGATATTGCAAGAGTTTATTCCCGGAATTGAATACTGTACTCACAGCACAGTGAGAAATGGTGAATTAACGGTATACTGCTGCTGTGAATCATCTGCTTTTCAAGTCAATTACGAAAACGCTGATAAACCAGAAATTAAGCAGTGGGTGACTCATTTTGTCAAACAACTACAACTTACCGGACAAATTTCTTTTGACTTCATTCAGGCGGCAGATGGTACGATTTACGCTATAGAGTGTAACCCTCGCACTCACTCTGCAATTACAATGTTTTACAACCATCCAAGTTTAGCGGATGCCTATCTTCGTGTACCGCATTTGGCATCTCTACCTCTGCAACCGCTTCCTAATAGTAAGCCTACTTATTGGCTTTATCACGAAGTTTGGAGACTTAATGAAATTAGATCGTTAAAGCAGTTGCAAACGTGGTTGAAAAATATTTGGCGAGGAAAGGATGCAATCTTTGATATTAACGACCCTCTACCATTCTTAATGGTACATCACTGGCAAATCCCCTTAATGTTAGTCCACAATTTGCGAAAGTTGAAAGGTTGGGTGAGGATTGATTTCAACATCGGCAAACTTGTGCAGTTAGGTGGCGACTGAGTTTGCTTGCCTATGTGAGATTACGAGTGCTCCCTCATAGTTGTAACTGCGATATGGTGATGGTTCTGGTAGCTGGTGGTGTGCGAAGAGGTTAAGGGGACGATGCAAGGCAATCCTTGCTCCCCTATCACACTCGCCGAATGATCGTCAAGGATTACATTATTGGCAGCATGGTAAGCACCCAAGATAGACCAAGCAGGAATGGTTGACGTTGCCAACCATAACTCTTACCACAATAACGACTTCCGCACAATCCCTAAGTAGTTAATTTGAAGCTGGACTATTCTTAAAATAACTTTTAAAAAAAGTGCTAGGTAATTATTACAAAAACTGTTAAATTATGTGTAAGTCAAGATATTTGTAGGAAGATTTCATGGGTAACGTCCAAGCAACTTTTAGGGCAACTGAAAAAGCTTTTCATGTTGAGGGATATGAAAAGATTGACTTCAGCTTGCTGTACGTAGATGGAGCCTTTGCGGTGGAGAACTCTGAGATTGCAGAGAGCTACCGTCAGTTTGGGCGTTGTCTAATGGTGGTAGACAAAGCAGTCTATAACCTGTACGGTAGCCAGATACAAAACTATTTCCAGCATTATGAAATTGACTTAACAGTCTTTCAAGTCTCGATTAAGGAGACAGATAAGACACTACGGTCTTTTGAGCAAATCGTAGATGCGTTTGCAGATTTTGGGCTGTTGCGTAAAGAGCCTGTTTTGGTAGTTGGCGGTGGTTTAACCACTGATGTGGCTGGTTTTGCCTGTGCCACTTACCGCCGTCGCACTAACTACATCCGAGTACCTACGACACTGATTGGGCTAATTGATGCTAGTGTAGCAATCAAAGTAGCCGTCAACCACGGTAAGTTGAAAAATCGACTAGGTGCTTATCACGCTTCGCAAAAGGTGATTTTAGACTTCTCCTTTTTGAAAACACTGCCAGTGGATCAGGTGCGTAACGGCATGGCAGAGTTGATTAAAATCGCCGTCGTCGCCAACAGTGAAATCTTTGAGTTGTTGGAAAAATATGGCGAAGAACTTTTGCGTACCCGATTCGGCTACTTAAATGGGACTGAGGAGCTACGGAAGGTGGCTCACAAGCTAACGTATGATGCGATTAAGACGATGTTGGAGCTAGAAGTGCCCAACTTGCACGAGCTAGATTTGGATCGGGTGATTGCCTATGGTCATACCTGGAGTCCGACTTTGGAGTTAACACCGGAAATTCCGATGTTCCACGGTCACGGCGTCAACATTGATATGGCATTCTCGGCAACTATTGCTGCTGTGCGGGGTTACATTTCGATCGCAGATCGCGATCGCATTCAGGGATTGATGAGCCGCATCGGTCTAGCGATTGATAGCCCTTATCTCACCTCTGAGTTGTTGTGGAAAGCGACAGAATCTATCAGCCGGACGCGGGATGGTTTGCTGCGAGCGGCAGTTCCTCACCCAATCGGTAGTTGTTTTTTCATAAATGATTTGACAAGGAATGAGTTGGATGAGACCCTAGCAATCCACAAAGAAATCTCTCGTGGCTATCCTCGCGGTGGAGATGGTGAAGATATGTACATATCATTAGAGACGGCTCATCCGATGACAGCAGGGGTACAAGCATGACATTAGTCGCCAGACCTGTGACACCACTGGGTATCCTGGCAACAAAACTTGAGCATCTCACAGAGCAAATAGAAGCCTTAGACAGTGTTGATGCAAATCTGAAGTCTGAATTGCGACAAGCCTGTGAGTTGGCAAGTGGTTTAGATCCTTACATTAATCGTTGTACAACCCCGGAGTCTCCGGCTCTTGCCTCCCTGATGAAACGCACCCAAGCAGAAGATTGGAGCCAGCGGTTTTCGGACGGTGAGACTGTACAGCAGTTGGAGCAAGAAATGCTCTCAGGGCATGTGGAAGGTCAAACTCTCAAGTTTTTTGTGCATTTAACTCGGGCTAAGCGAGTGTTAGAGATCGGTATGTTTACCGGCTATTCGGCAATCGCTATGGCTGAAGCCTTGCCCGATGATGGTCAAGTGGTTGCCTGTGAGGTAGATGCCTACGTGGCGGAGTTTGCTCAACAATGTTTTAGCGAGTCTCCCGACGGTCACAAAATTTTGGTCAAGGTCGCACCAGCGCTGGTGACTCTCAAAGAGTTAGCCGATCAGGGTGAGGTGTTCGATTTGGTCTTTATTGATGCCGACAAGGCGGGATATGTAGACTATCTGAATTTGTTGCTAGAGACGGATCTGCTGGCACCTAACGGTTTGATTTGTGTAGACAATACCCTGATGCAGGGACAGCCCTACTTAACGGGTAAGGCTACGGCTAACGGCTGCGCGATCGCGCTCTTCAACCAAGCAGTTGTAGATAATCCTCTCTTAGAGCAGGTGCTGCTTCCTTTGAGAGATGGTCTTACCCTGATTCGCCGAGTTTAGGTAAAACTCCTACACCGATATTCTGAGAGTACGGTGTAGGATATATCAATGGTGTATGAGTTCTTCAAATCAAGACCAAGGATTTTGTTTGATAGTCAAGCGATCGCACCAATCAAGTTGATATACATTAGTAGTATGTAAGTTCTTGCTCTCAAAAGCAGAAATTCTGTCTAATGGTCAAGCGATCGCTCCAGGCATCACCTCAAGGGATAGAGCTAGCAAAGTGTGCCTTTGCTCACAAGGGGTGGACGCAAGAAAATTTAGCGGGGGAAGTCGGTTTAAAGACGCGCCAATCAATCTGGCGATTTTTTACAGGGAAACCGATTGAGCGTCAAGTTTTTCAAGAAATTTGTTTGATCCTAGTGCTAGATTGGCGAGAAATAACCGTCAATCCTCCCGCCGCATTTCCGGAAACCAGAGAGTACGCTGATCATGAAATTCTAGACATTGACACTCTTGTACGACAGGTAAAGCAACAACATCAGGACAAAATCCAAGATCAGTGCGGCACCTTGCAGCTGTTAGACATTAGCCGCCCCGTCAAAATTGACGACATTTACATTAATGTCAACATTTTGGAAGAAATTCCCAGCCAGCAGTGGTTAGAGTTAAGTGACGAAAATTTATTCACGCCCCCTAAATTCAATCGGTTTGGCGATGAAGAAGTGTCCCAAACCCAAATTTCCGGCATAGAAGCCGTCGAAATCTACTCGAAACTCCGGGTGTTGGGGAAGCCTGGGTCAGGTAAAACCACTTTTTTGCAACATCTAGCGATTCAGTGCAACCGAGGCAGCTTTGCAGCTAATCGGGTTCCCATTTTTGTCACCTTGAGAGATTTTGCCGATGAAGAAAGAGAGAATGGCAAGTTCAACTTATTCAACTATATTCAAGAGGAATTTCTCACAAAAGGTACACGGGAAGTGGGAAGCCCAGTCACGAAGAGTGCTGGGAGGGAAACGACATTCGCTACTTTATTCGCTTTCAATATTTGCCTCTGCAATAAGCTTATCAGCATATTCTCTTAAAGCTTCTTGCCATCCTGCGACTAGCCTCAATGACTCTAACTGACCTTCGTACCCTCTGAAGGTGATTGGTTGCTTGCCTAGTTTCCTTTCGCGCGAACTTATAAAGCCAAATTGATGATTCTTTTTAAAAGTCATGGTAATTATGCCAAAAGTATGCGTATACTAATAGTAACACCAGAAACGGTTAAATCAATGGCTTATGGATGTCAGCAAAATCTAATCAGGAAGAGCAAGGAACTCAAAGGTATTTTGGAATTTCTTTGTACTGAGGCGAATAACTTAACTAACTGCGGTATTTACTACTCGCGTCAATTGTATTTCAAGACTGGTAAGATACCGACAGCGTTTGACCTACAAAAACAGTTAGGGACTGTTCAACAAAATAAAAACTACCAAGCGCTTTACTCTGATACAGCACAGCAAATATTAGGAACTGTAGCTGAGTCGTTTAAATCCTTCTTAGGACTACTCAAAGGAGTCAAAAAAGGAACCGTTAAGCAGAAACCTAAACTCCCAAATTACAGAAAACCAGGTGGTTTATCTCTCGTAACCTATACTGGAAGGTCGGTTAAGTTAGTTGATGGTAATCTAAGGTTCCCACTAGGGAAGAAGGTAAAAGCTTGGTTTGGATTAGATTCTTTTACTCTTCCGATGCCAACAAACCTTGAGCACTCAAACATCAAAGAGTACCGTATATTGCCTCGTAACCGCGAGTTTTACGTTGAGTTTGTCTATCAAACTCAGGCAATTAATGCACAGTTAGATAAGTCTAACGTCTTGGGGATTGACCACGGTATCAACAACTGGCTAACCTGCGTATCTGATATTGGCACGTCTTTTATCGTTGACGGAAGACATCTTAAATCTCTGAATCAGTGGTACAACAAATCAGTTGCCACTCTCAAAGAGGGTAAGCCTCAAGGTTTCTGGACTAATCGACTAGCCGCAATAACTGAAAAGCGCAATAGACAGATGCGCGATGCCGTTAATAAAGCTGCACGGATTGTTCTCAACCATTGCATAGAAAACAATATTGGTACTATTGTTTTTGGCTGGAACGAAGGACAAAAAGATTCAGCCAACATGGGCAAAAAGACCAATCAAAAGTTTGTCCAGATTCCCACTGCCAAAGTAAAAGACCGCATTGCCCAACTTTGCGAACAATACGGCATGGATTTTGTTGTAACTGAAGAAAGCTATACGTCTAAGGCTTCTTTCTGTGACCGCGACTTGCTACCTAAATTTGGTGAAAAACCCGAAGGGTGGAGAGCTTCCGGCACAAGAATCCGACGCGGATTGTACCGGACTCTAAGAGGCTATTTGGTCAACGCAGACTGCAATGGAGCCGCGAATATTCTTCGCAAAGTAGAGATAACACTCAGCTTAAACCTGATTGAAATCAGTAGAGGTGTTTTAAGTACGCCTACCAAAGTCCGGTTATGGACTCTTGAGAAATCTCAGTCCCTTTAGGGCTGAGAAGTTTAAAACCTCCAAGCATCCGATCAATCGTTGGAACAGCTAGTCAGCCATATAACTGAAAGACGATGGCGGGAAATCTTTTTGTTGACGGTTGCGATGCTACGAAGCGCAGATTCTCTGGTGCAGTTGATGAAGCAAGAAATTGATGCGATAGCGGCGAAAGATCCCTATCTGCAAGATTTTTTAGCAAGGGCTAGCCAGGATCATGCTACTCCTTTAGATCCGGAGGCAATTGACGCATTTAAATTTGCCCTTGCCAACAAGCCCTATCTTGTGCCGCACTTAATGCTTGCCTCTACCGTAAACCAGGGAATTTTTCTGGATATGGTATTGGATGACTTAGTACTGAAGTGTGCCATTGACCGCGCTGATTTTAAGAGTACCCAAGCCTGTATTGATGCCCTAGGTAATGCCCTAATTATCGTGCTTGATATTGAGTTACATCACTCTCTACAATGCCTTAAAGATCAACTAAGTGAAGAGGCAAAAAGCTTTGAAACATTTCAGACATGGTGGCAAAAGAATTCTTTAGATTGGCAAGAACTGTTGAAGGCGGCTATAACCAAACATCGCCACTCTCAGCATTACTGGCACTTCAGCCCAGAACAACAAGAAATATTGCAACAATACTATGACGCAAATCAATTGTTGCTCGATTGCCTTAACAGTAACGGAAAAATGACGGTTGCCGTGCGGCAGGAGATTAAAGCCGCTTTGTTACTGCCTCAAAACGAACTAGAGGAACGAGAATGGGGAGTAATTTAGGTGATGAGTGAAAGTATAAATTGGTACTTACTCGGATTAAGCCATTACTTTTGCCAGGGTAGCATAACTACTTTTTGGGCTAACCCTCTTTACAGGTTTGATTTTAGATTATGCTGTACACAAATCTGCCTCGTTGAGCAACACCATTGTTTCCGCACCAACTCTGCCAAAACAGGGTTCTGGACCCAGCGCCATCTCAATGAGGTAAGTCCAGCTGCCAAATTCGGCTTTGTAGCTTCGCACAATCCCTTCTCCGCCAACAAATCTAACCCACTGCTTATGACTATACTTAGGCACTCTCATGCAGATTGCAGTCATGAGTAAGACTCCTCTAATTCATGTTTAATGCTTTCCACTAAAACAGAAAGCATCAAAGATGTTGTATATCTTTTTAGGTAAACAAGTAAAATATCATTTATAACTTGGGAATGTTTTATTAGAATTTGTCTAACTTATACGTAAGTTATACATTAACTCAGACATGATCTTTAACAGCAGTATGTCAAGCTAATTGTGATCAACCAATTGCCGCGTTAATTGTGATGACTCAAATCGTATATAGCTTGCCTGCTGACGGAGCAAATCGTATTTGCTGCTACATTAATGACGCTCGCGTTCTGAATATTGCTCGTGTGACTTGCAGTAGAAAATGGTATTTCAGGTCAGGGTATGCTTCAAAACTCAGTCGGTCAAAATCTGCTTATAGAGGTCAAATGAGTAGTCGCGTCGAAACTGGTTCCAAGGATGAAAGCCTTACTGGACAAGCATTCTGGACATCAGTATTTTGGGACATCAAAAACTTTGAGAGTCGAGGTTAAAACTGGCACTTTAATACTGTTCATCTTGGGTTTAAGACTGTCTTTATTACATTCGCTTAAGAGGGTAGATTTTTCGTAAGAGGTAATCAGTGTCACCGCTCATTTTACTCCGTAAGCATTGGTTAATAATCTTCGACTTTTACACAATCGGGGCGCAAGCATTGCGCCCCTACAAACCGAATACGGCTCTTTCTTCACGGCTAATCGAAACTATGTTGAACCGAATTTCAATACGGTTTGGTTAACCGCCTTGTAGGGGCGCAATGCTTGCGCCCTTGTCCTGTGGGTAAATGAAGATAAAAGTTTCAGCCGTAGTGTGGCGAGATGTATATTTTTAAGTACAAAGCTGATTTTCGACAATTTACTTCATCCAAATACGCTCATTAGGCAGATCAAATACTGCTAATATTTATTAGTGATTGTCGTGTGGCGTAAACTTTTGAGATCTTAGTTAAATCGCCCAAAAAAACTGAAAAAGGTAAATCACTGCGGCAACGGAGCTTTATATTATGACGAATGACACATCCTCTGAGCAACCGACATCTGAGCAAAGTGAAAACGATCTCGATGCAGTGCAGCTTGACTCAATAGAAGCTCTCTTTCCCGTTGTCGGCATTGCCGCTTCCGCAGGAGGGTTGGAAGCCTTTACTTCTCTATTAAGTCATCTGCCTATTGATACTGGCATGGCATTTGTGATAATTCAGCATTTATCTCCGGATCATGAGAGTTTGTTGACCGAGATTCTTGCTAGAGCGACACCACTGCCAGTGCGCCAGGTGCAGAACGGCATGACTGTAGAGCCGAACACTGTCTATGTCATTCCCCCCAACACCAAGATGATTTTGTCTAAGGGGATGCTAAAACTGTCGCCCCGCGAGAAGGTGTTAGGCAAATATATGCCGGGAGATGCCTTCTTTACCTCGTTGGCAGCGGATCGCGGATACAAGGCGATCGCTGTGGTTTTATCGGGAACTGATGGAGACGGTTCGCTAGGGCTGACGGCAATCAAGGCAGCAGGAGGCGTGACGTTTGCTGAGTGTAAAGACACGGCACAATTCGATAGTATGCCCAACACTGCCGTTGCTACAGGAAATGTCGATTTTGTGCTGCCACCCGTACAAATTGCTTTATCACTAGTAAATCTCAGTCGCGATCCCAAATGGTCTTGCCCGCTGCCGCTAATTTCAACTGATGAGGTGGTGGAACCGAGAGATGCCGTAGCGACGATTTTTGCGCTGCTGCGAAAGACCACTCTTGTTGACTTTAGCCGCTACAAGCCCAAAACGCTCGAACGCCGGATTCAGCGACGAATGTTCTTGTATAAGCTGGAACATTTAGAGGACTATGCCGCGTATTTGCAAGAGCATCCGGCTGAAGTCAAGGCATTATATGAAGAAATTCTGATTCATGTCACCAGCTTTTTCCGCGATATAGAAGCCTTTGAATTGCTGAAAGTGCTAGTGTTCCCGAATATTACGCAAAACAAGTCGGCAGAAAAACCGATTCGGATCTGGGTGAGTGGCTGTTCGACAGGCGAGGAGGTTTATTCTATCGCCATCTGCCTGCTGGAGTTTTTGGCGGCTCAAGCCATTACTCTACCGATCCAAATTTTTGCAACCGATATCAGCGAACTGGCGATCGATAAAGCCCGAGCCGGCATTTACCAAGAGAATCAGATGGTAGAGGTCTCGCCACTCCGCCGCCGTCAATTTTTCTATGCCC
>Ga0123338_10002645_pt1 | contig 16644 bp, 14 predicted proteins | sample grotaG_FD_89793 | JGI IMG/M metagenome (GOLD analysis project Ga0123338, IMG submission 89793) | Glacier valley bacterial and archeal communities from Borup Fiord, Nunavut, Canada, to study Microbial Dark Matter (Phase II) -... | ecosystem: Environmental > Aquatic > Freshwater > Ice > Glacier ...
AGTTGTGCATAAGACTACGACTCACCTAGTGGAAGCACTCACGCGATTGCACATTCAGATTGTAGAGGTGCAGAGCCAAAACCTGGACGCGATCTATGCGGGAGCGCGTGAGATTGGAAAGGCGACGAGTGCGGGCGACGGTGCGGAGCGAATGATTCGGGATATGCAATCCAAATTGAGAGGGCTGAAGAAACTGACCGCCGGATTGCCTAAGCCCTCGGTCGTCTTTATTGTGGGCCACACACCGGGAAAGTTGGAAGGGATGGTGGCGGGCTCTGGCACCAGCTACTTTTCAGACTTGCTGGATTACTCGGGCGGCTCAAATATATTTCACGATGTCACCGCTCCCTACCCAAGAATTTCGCTCGAAGAAATTTTGTCGCTCAATCCGGACGCCATCATGGAGCTCAGCGGCGACGCAAGGCCGAAACAGGAAGAGGTGCTGGCGTTGTGGCACAGCAAGGGGATGTTGAAGGCGGTAAAGACGGGCCGCGTGTTTGCGCTGGAGTCTTCACCGTTTCTGGTGCCAGGGCCGCGCGCCGCGGAGGCCGTCGGAATCTTGCTGCGGCTGCTACATCCGGAGATCAAGTATTGAAGTGTCTCTTTGAGATTCGCGAAGCGGGCGTGCGTTACGGTAGCGCCGATGTGTTGAGCAACGCTTCGCTGAAGCTATATGAAAGCGAATTTGTGGCGATCGCCGGGCCCAATGGCGCCGGAAAATCCACGCTTCTCTCTTTGATTGCAGGTTTGGCCAAGCCTACTTTCGGGCAGTGCCTTTTTGAAGGCCACCCCGCGCATGGATGGAATCGACGCGAGTTCGCCAGACGCGTTGCGGTGGTGCTGCAGACAGAGCCCACTGCTTTTCCTTTCACCGTGAGCGATGTGGTGGCAATGGGCCGTTTGCCTCATGCAACGGGCCTGTACGAAAACGGTAAAGATACGGTTGCGATTGCAGAGGCTTTGTGCGCGGTGGAGATGGAGCGATTCCGGCACCGCGATTTCCGCACGCTCAGCAGCGGTGAGAAACAGCGCGTGCTGCTTGCCGCCGCTCTGGCGCAGGAGCCGCAAGTGTTACTGCTGGACGAGCCTTCGAGCCATCTGGATCTGGAGCACCAGCTTTCGCTTCACCGGCGGCTACGCGAGTTGAGCGGCAAGGGTCTGCTGGTAGTTTCCGTCACTCATGATCTGAACTTAGCGGCCGCGTATGCCGAACGCATTGTGTTGCTCAAAGAGGGAACTATTCGCGCAGATGGCCCGCCTTCAGAAGTGCTTAGCGCGGACTTGCTCGAGGCTGTGTTCCATGTACATGTAAAGGTGCACCAGAGGGCTTCGGGACAGCCCTGGATGCTCTATGGAGAGTGAGACTTTGGGTGTGCCGCGCGTCAGCCACGGTTCCGCGCTGGCGTTCTGCTTCCTGATGCTGGTGGTAGCGACATTGGCAGGGATCGCCTTCGGATCCCGTACGCTGAATTTCGTGAGCGCCATGCAGGGGTTGTCTCCGGATCATGAAATTCTGGTGGAGCTACGGGTGCCGCGAACTCTGCTGGCTCTGTGGACGGGAGGGTCCCTTGCCTTGGCCGGCGTGCTCTTTCAGGCTCTGTTACGCAATGCTTTGGCCACGCCATACACGCTCGGCGTCTCTGGTGGCGCTTCTCTGGGTGCGGTGCTGGCCATTGTATTTGGGTGGACCGCGTTCGCGGGTCTTTCGGCGGTGAGTCTTGCGGCATGCATCGGGGCAGGTGCCGTGCTGATCTTGAATGTGGTGCTTGCTTCGAACCGTGGCCGGCTCTCCTCTCTCAGTCTGTTACTTGCGGGCATCACTATTAACAGCATCTGCGGTGCCGCGATTTTATTTCTGTCCAGCTTGGTGGGCCTTCTCAAATCATTCGCGGTGACACGTTGGTTGATGGGCGGAATCGATGCGCCGGATTACTCCACATTGATTTGGCTCACCGCCGTTCTTGCGCCCGTGTGCGCCGTAGTGTTCCGCTATAGCCGTGAATGGAACCTGCTTTCCGTGGGAGAAACGTGGGCTGCCGCGCGCGGTGTTTCCACCAGCAAAATGTTGTTAGTGGGGTGCCTGGCGGGGTCCATACTTACCGGTGCCGTGACGGCTTTGACAGGGCCGATTGCATTTGTAGGCTTGATTGTTCCACACGCGCTACGGATGTGGTTGGGGGCGGACCATCGGATTCTGATACCGTGTTCGTTTCTCTTAGGCGCGGCTTTTGTGGCTCTTTGCGACGTGTTCTCGCGGACCATTCTGGCGCCGGTTGAGATACCCGTAGGAGTGATCACCTCGCTGCTTGGCGGTCCTTTTTTTATTTGGATGTTGAGCAGCCGGCGGGGAGGCGTTTCATGATACTGATCGGTGGCGGGAGCCGCTCAGGCAAGAGCGCGAAGGCTTTGGAATTATTGAACGAAGCCGGGGCTCGTCGGGGCTTCATTGCGACCGCCCAAGTATGGGACGAGGAAATGAGGGAGCGGATCGAGCGGCACAAGACCGAGCGTGATTCCGGAATTGTGACCTGGGAAGAACCGTTTTCGGTGGCCGAACGCATTGCGAATGAAGATGGGAAGTATGACGCCATCGTGGTGGATTGCCTTACGCTCTGGTTGACGAATCTGATGCTGGCTGAAACTTATTCGTTGGAACAGGAGAGCTTGAAGCTTGTGGAAGCATGCCAGAAAGCAAGCGCAAAAATCATCCTGGTGACGAACGAAGTGGGATGCGGTATTGTGCCTGATAATGCTCTGGCGCGCCGCTTTCGCGATGAGGCAGGAAGGTTGAATCAGCTTTCGGCGCAGCATGCTAAAGACGTGTACTGGATGATTTTCGGCATCGGGATGCGAGTGAAATGATCCGCCGATTTCTGGGCGCGGTGCAATTTCTTACCCTGTTGCCATCGTCAGGCGCCACCACCACGCCGCCGGGACAGGCCGCAATATTTTTCCCTTTAGTGGGTGTTCTGTTGGGCCTGTTCGCCGGGGCATCTCTGTTGGCGTTCAGTATGTTTCTGACGCGCTCCTTGAGTGCCCTGCTGTCTCTAGCGCTCCTACTCGTCGCCACCGGTTGTCTGCATGAGGACGGGCTGGCGGACGTCGCCGATGCGGTGCGGGCCGGGCGCACTCGCGAAAAGATGATGGCGATTCTGAAGGACAGCCGGATCGGTACCTATGGCGCCGTCGCGCTGGTGCTCTCAATCGGCCTTCGCTGGGAAGCCATGAGTGAATTGGCGCATCCGGTCGCTGGGTTGGCGGCAGCCATTGCTCTTTCGCGAGCGTCGCTTGTGGTGCTGGCGGGCATCACTCCTTCGCTGGGCGCTGGGATGGGCAGCGCTTTTGCGCTTGGCTGCACGCGCAGTGCAATTAACGTGGTTGCCGCTCAAGTCTTCATCGTTGTCTTGGTGGCTGCATGGTTCATCGGAGTTTGGCCCGCGCTGGCCATGCTCACGGCTTGGCTCCTTATCATTTTGCTGGCGCGCCAATTTTTTCTCCGCCGGTTGGGGGGCGTGAACGGAGATTGTCTCGGCGCCACTTGCCAAGTGGTGGAAACCATAAACCTGTTGATCTTGTCATGCCACTCCTTTATTTAATCCGCCATGGCAAGCCTGAGATTACTGGCGTGATGCTGGGTCAAATGGATCCGCCATTGTCGGAGGAAGGTCGGCGTCAAGCCGCGGCGCTGGCCACGCTGCAAATTGAAGTCGCCTGGACCAGCCCACTGCGCCGCGCCCGGGAAACAGCCGCCTGTATGGCCTCTAGTCGCATCACGGAGCTTACGGAACTGAAGGAGATGGATCTTGGTGACTGGACCGGAAAAACTTGGGATGCGATCGAGAACGCTTGGCCCGATTTGGCGGCCCGAAAAATTGCTGATTGGTTAGGATGGGCCGCGCCGGCCGGCGAGGACTGGCATGAGTTTCTCAATCGAGTTCGCAATGCGTGGAACAGCATCAAGGCTGGCCCGTTTCCGGCTGCAGTTGTGGCGCATGAAGGCGTGAACGCTGCGCTCATGCATTTGATTCAGGGAAGCGATCCGCTTCAATTTCGACAAGGTTATGGCGAGGTGATTCGCGTTGAATATGATTGAACAAACTGTCGCGGGCATTCCGCGCGCGTTCGATGCGAAGACCGCACATGCGGTGGCTGAGCGCTGGGATTCCCTGACAAAGCCTCGCGGCAGTTTGGGCGTGCTGGAAGCCTGTGTTATGAAGCTTGCGGCTATTCAGGGCTCGGCAATGCCACGGGTAAAGCGGCAATGCGTGTACGTGTTTTGCGGCGACCACGGGATCACGGAAGAAGGTGTCAGCCCCTACCCGTCTGTTGTGACGCGTGAGATGGTGAAGAACTTTGTGCTCGGCGGCGCGGCGATCAATGTATTGTGCCGTCAGCTGGGAATTCAGACTCGAATTGTGGATAGCGGCTTGGCGGGCCCACGGTTGGAAGGTGTGATCGATCGCCGTGTAGCGGACGGAACACGGAACTTCTTGCATGAGCCAGCCATGTCGATGGAGCAGGCAAGACTTGCTATAGAGCGTGGCATTGAGTTGGCCAGCGAAGCCAGCGGCGAGTTCGATCTGGTGGCGGTGGGAGAGATGGGGATTGGGAACACGACATCGGCCAGCGCCTTACTTTGCGCCTTAACGGGAGCCACCGCGGATGAGGCTGCTGGACGCGGAGCGGGCCTGGATGACGCGGGCTTGTCACGCAAGCGCGAGGTACTGACAGCGGCCCTCAAAAAGCACGCTACCCATCCACGGGAACCATTGCATTTGCTGAGTGCATTCGGTGGTTTTGAGATTGCCATGATGGCCGGATTTCTGCTTGGCGCAGCTCGGCATGGGCTTGCGGTGGTGGTGGACGGCTTCATTAGTGGAACTGCTGTTCTTGTGGCTCGCGCGTTTTACCCGAACCTGGGAGACCACGTATTCTTCGGACATCGATCGGCGGAGAAGGCGCATGAACTTCTATTGACGGAGGCCGGTGCCGTGCCGCTGCTCGATTTGGGCCTGCGGCTGGGTGAAGGCACCGGAGCGGCTATGGCGATGGGAATTTTGACTTCGGCGGTGACTCTCTATCGGGAGATGGCCACCTTCGCCGAAGCTGCGGTATCGGACATTCCAAGTGAAAGGGAAAGAGAGCGATGAGCATTGCAACGAAGCGCGGCGATAACGGTACCACCGGCCTGCCTGGTGGAGTGCGGGTCTCGAAGGCCGACCCAAGAGTGGAGTGTTATGGGACCATCGACGAGTTGATTTCGCAAATGGGATTCGCGCGGTCCATCACCCAGCACAAAGAGGTGCATGATCTAACCAAGGAAATTCAACGTGAGCTTTTCAAAGTAGGGTCTGCCATAGGCACGACTCCTGAATCCCGCAAGCCCGCGCCGCTTATCACGCAGGAGATGGTCAATGCGCTAGAAGCCCATGTCCATCGCATTGAGGCCTTGCCCGGCATTCTCGGCGATTGGTCGCTGCCCGGCGAAATTTCGGATTCGGCGGCGATGGATGTGGCGAGAACAATTTGCCGCAGGGTGGAACGCTTGGCGGTGCGACTTGCCGAAGATGGCGTCTTGGTAAATCCACCGGTTCTTGCCTATTTGAATCGTCTCTCCGATCTGCTGTGGTTACTCGGCCGACAACTGGAACTTGCCGCCGGCGTGAATGCGGCGTTGCGCCCGGCCGATCAGCCGGGGAACCGCTGGTCGCGCGCCTGGTAACGTTTGTTCACCTAGAGCGGCACCTCTATGTGCTCCAAAATATCCCGCATGATGGCGTCACCTTGTAACGACCGCGAACCGTTCAAAGAAGCTTTCGTGCGCAACACGCAACGGTGCCCGCACACGGCCACGGCCAAGCGTTTGACGTCATCGGGGATCGCATAGGTTCGGCCTTCCAGATACGCCAACGCCTGCGCGGACCGGTAAAGCGCTTGGCTGCCGCGGGGGCTGACGCCTAGCTCCAGCGCTTCATGGTTGCGTGTTCGTTTGACAATTGCCAATAAGTAATCGGCGACGGCGTCATTGACAATCACCTGCCTCACGGTGGCTTGCATTTGCAGAAGATCCTGGTAATTCATGACCGGCCCCGCGCGTTCGTCTGAACGCTGCCGCAATATCTCGCGCTCACTGGCCGCATCGGGGTAGCCGATTCGCAAGCGCATCAGAAAGCGGTCAAGCTGGCTCTCCGGCAGCGGATAAGTGCCGTGGTGTTCCGCCGGGTTCTGCGTGGCCACCACCATGAACGGGTCGGGCAGCGCGAGCGGTTTTCCATCTACCGTAACCTGACCTTCATTCATGGCTTCCAGCAGAGCCGATTGAGTCTTCGGCGTGGTGCGATTGATTTCGTCGGCTAACAAAAAGTTAGTGAAGATGGGTCCTGGCTTGAATTCAAATTCTTCGGAGTGAGCGTTGTAAATAGTGACGCCGAGCACGTCGCTGGGGAGCATGTCGCTTGTGAATTGCAGCCGCTGAAACTGGCCGTCGATCGCACGCGCCAAGCCATGGGCCAGCGTGGTTTTGCCCACGCCTGGAACATCCTCAATCAGCAGGTGTCCTCGCGCGAGCAGGCATACCACCGCCAGCCGTACAGCTTCCGCTTTGCCACGCAACACCTGTCCAAGCGCTTGTTCCAGCGCCGCAACCGCCATTGTTCCAGGGTAACCTGCTTAAGGAAATTTACACTTCCAACCCGATGGCGCGCATCAGTTCCAGCGCATTGCTCTTTTGTACAACGCCGGGCCGAATTCGATAATCGAAACTGATTTCGCCACCTTTCAACTCATCTTCAAAGTGCTGGTTCGCTTCGCCCAGGCTTGTCAGCGCGAGGTCATGCGTGGTGACAATTCCCACCGCGCCGCGATCCAATAAACCGCGCACCACGCCTGCCGCGCCAATGCCGCGATCGTGCGAGTTGGTTCCATTCAGCAGCTCATCTAACAGAAATAGCGTTGGGCCTTCTTCTGCCAGCCTGACGATGTCTCTCAACCGGGTGATCTCCGCGTAAAACCGCGAGGTGCCCCCCTGCAGTGAATCGCTTACTCGGATCGACGCGCCAATTCGTAGCGGGCTGATGACCATGGCACGGGCACGAACGGGTGCTCCCGCTAGCGCGAGTACCGCATTCACACCGATCGTCCGCAGGTACGTGCTTTTGCCCGACATATTGGACCCGCTGATCACGACAAAGTTCAGGTCTGAAAACAAATCGACATCGTTTCGGACGCACACGGCATCGGGCAGCAAGGGATGCCCCAGTTGCTCGGCCGAAATTCTAGCCGATCCCTCAACCACTTCGGGGAACGGATCTTTTGGATGCTCGTAAGCGTATCCGGCCAGCGCGGAGAGCGCTTCCAACTCGCCAATAGCAAGAACCCACTGGCCCACATGAGAGCCCGATACCGCGCGCCAACGCTCAATCGCAAAGGCGATCTGCGTAGTCCAGAGCACAAGCGGGCCAAACATCCGCACCAGAAGGTTGTCCCGGGAATGCAAGAGGTCAATGAGGCGTTGCAGGTCCGCGATTCGTTTCGAAGCAGGTTTGCCGGCCACATCGAGCGATGAGCGCAACGCGGCGAGCTTTGCGCTTTGAAAATGTTCTCGTTCAAAGCGCGCCAATACTTGGGAGAGCAGATCCAGATCATGCGCGGGGGCCTCGACCGCTGCGACGATGCCCGCCACGCGCCCGCGCAGGGGGAGAGCGAAGAGCGCTTCCACCGCCCCCGTACAAATCAGCGCCACGCGCACACCGGCGTTTGCCACACCAGTCGCGAAATAGCCAACGATCAGGACCGCGGCCAGCAGGGAAAGTATCAACGCGATGGGCTGAGCCCGGGAAGCAAACTCGACACACGGCGCCACACCCCATTCCGCCAATTCCGCCGGATGAACACCGGTGCGAAAATCTTCCCCCAAAGCTGCCAGTTCTTCTCGAAGATCGATGCGGTCGCGCAGTTCTTCAATCGCCTGCTGGCGGAGAAGAACCTCGGCGCCAGACGTCGGCGACAGAAGCCACTGGGCCAACTGCCGTTCTCCCGCTCGCGTTCGCGCCGTGGAAAGCAATTCGAATAAGCTGCCGATTCCGAATAGATCCAGGTCGTCGCTGTAAGGGTGAGCGGCATCGCGAAAACGTTCGCCCGTTTCGCCCTGACCCATCCAACGATCGTCAAGCCTGCCGATGCCGCGTTCGTAATGAGCGATAGCGCGTTCCGCGAACCGACGCTCACCGGCCGCGCGCGACTGCAGCCAAACCAGAACAACAAAAACAATCGGGGCGAATAACAAGACCCAAATGGAAAGATTGCCCGAGTACACGGCCCAACCCAAGAGCGCTGCGCCCAGAGCCACCAGCAATCGGAACCCTGCCAGGCGGCGATGTCGATCGTCGGCGCGGCGCGAACTCTCCTTCGCTCTCGCCAACCGCTCTTCGTACTCTTGTCGTGGCATCAGTCTCATTGTTGACGATAGGCGCGAAGCAGCACGATCGCGGTTGCGGTCCATGCAAAGAGCGACAGCCAGAGTAGCACTCTGCTTTCCCATCCTCCATCGAAGATGAGCCGTATGGCGCAATCGCCATTGCAGTGAGGGTCGATCAACATGAACCCGAGCGCATCCTGGCCGATTTTAAGTCCAACTCCTTTTGCCGATTCCGCGCGCCAGCCGAAGTGAAATGGAATCTGAACGGAGAGCAGATCGCCCAAGCGTGGCGCACCGCGAACAAGAGCACTGGCTGTGCTCTGCCACTCGAAACTGGCTTGAGGGCGCGCCGGATCGGTCACAGCAGCAGCATAGTTTCTTATGGGCTCCACCTCTACGCCGTTGACGGGCATTTGCCGAATGGCTTCGTTTGACTGAATCCAATGGGCCAGCGAGCCAGGCGGGCCAGGTACCTCATAGATGGCATCGTCGCCGTTGTGCCAGCGGCTTTCCAGCATGCCCGTAAACTTTTTGGGGTGGTGAGTCACACCATACTCTTCGGTGCTATGCGGGCCGGAAAGCGCAAAGTATTTTACGCCCATTGTTTTCATCCAGACCAATGAAATTTCACCCGCTCGCGCTCCAGCCCCATCATCGGTGCCCATTTCATAAGTGGCGATACGGGGAGCCTGGAAGAGAAAATTCTGGTCGCAGCACCCCGTCATCTGGGGCGTGTTGGTAAAGGTGTTCAGCCAAAAAGAGACTGAACCCGGAACCCACACGCGATTGCCGCCGGCATGCTGGTCCATCCATTTCGCGATCTTGTATTCGCTCCGTTCCCAAATTGGCTCACGCTTCACAATGTGCCTTGCGTAGAGGTGATAACTTTCGATCTGCCAGCCCACCGCCGCGACACTTAGCGTGGCGATAGCGATACGAGCCCAACGCGCGCGAACATGCACAACGCCCGCCAGCGAGGCCACGCATGCCACGATAGCCATCTCCAAGCCCAAGTGAAATCGCATGGGTTGGGCGATCACTGAAAAATTGCCCCACGCTTTCCCCAAAACGATTGTGGCCGTGACCAGTAAAAAGGCAATTGAGAAACGCGCAAATTCGGAAACGCGCAGCCTGCGTAATCCGGTTACGATGCCGAACAGAAGTAGCAGACCCAATGTGATCCAAAGCAGCTTGACCGGGGTGATCTGCCCTTGTTGGTCCATCCATTGCGTGTTGCGTGCAGCCAACAGAAGCGCGGAAAGGGGAATCAGCGGGGCTGCTAACAGATAGCCCAGGAAGGAGCAGAACGCAATCACGAACAGGCGGCGTAAATGCTCACCCGGCGGCGTCGCCAGTACATAGGCCAGCAACATCATGGCCAGCGTGAGAGTTGCAGGAATGTTGGTCAAGGGTACGGCCACAAGACCAAGTGCGGCCAGGAACAGGTTCAGTGGTGAGGTTCGTTGGGTGGCTTTGTGCACCAGGAGAACCGCCAGCGGGACGAAGGTGAGGCCTGTGACATACGGAGAATCGCCATAAGCGACAGCGGCGTGTAACCTTCGGGCATTCAGTAGTCCCCCGGGGTCAAACGTAAATGCCCAGTACCCCGCGTACTGCTGCCCGAATCGAAGCGTGGCGTGGAAAGCGCCGCCTGTATCTTGCGCAAGATCCCGAACCAGCCACGTGGAGGGCGACCATAGCGAATACAACAGGCCGGCCGCGAGGGCGATTCGGAAGCTGCCGGCCAAGCGCCGTACCAACAAGTACAGCGTGACCGGTCCGGCGGAATACAACAAAGCGAACGTGAAGTGAAAGGCCCTTGCCGTGTTCCAACCGGTGAGTGCGGAGGTAAGGGCTACAAGGGAGTGCAGGCCGGGCTGATAGGTGTAGCGGAAAGGCATTCCGCAATTCCATGTTCCCCACCAGCCGGGCTGGAGCCAGTGCGCGCGCAGGTGAGCGGCAAGTGCGTAAAAGAATGGCTCGATGGACTTGTAATGGGTGGTGTATTCCAGATTCAGCAAGCGCCAGCTAAGGAAAAGATTCAATGCGAACAGGAAGAAAGGAGTCCAGCGCCGAAGTTCCGTTCGATAGTGGCTTGAAGGCATTCTAACTATTGTGTTTCATGCGCGTCGCCGGCATTTTCCGCGCGGGTGTGGGCGTGAGGTAAACTCGAGTGTCGGCTGGTTCGTGATGAGCCGCTTAAGAGGGCGCGTAGCTCAGTTGGTTAGAGCGCCTGCTTCACACGCAGGAGGCCCGGGGTTCGAGTCCCTGCGCGCCCACCATTTTTTTACAGCCCACTCATGAGCGATGCGACAGATGACCTGAAACGAGCTGCCGCTGACGGGGCTGTCGATCAACTGCCAGATGGCATAATCGTCGGCCTGGGCTCCGGGAGCACTGCCGCTTTTGCTGTTTCGTCCCTGGGCCGACGCGTACGCGAAGGCTTCCGCGTCATCGGCATCCCCACTTCAGAGAAGACCGCCAGCCAGGCGCGCGAGCTTGGCATCGCGCTGGCAACGTTAGGCGAGTATCCCGAAGTGGACGTGACCATTGACGGAGCCGACGAGGTTGAACTCGGCACTCTCAACCTGATAAAAGGCGGCGGAGGGAACCTGCTACGCGAAAAGATAGTGGCTGCCGCAAGCAAACAGTTTGTGATCATCGTCGATCATTCCAAACTGGTTCAGAAACTCGGTAGCCGATCGCCGCTCCCGGTCGAGGTTTCTCAGTTCGGATGGCAGTCCACAGCGCAGCGGTTAGCGGCATCGGGGGCTAAGCCAGTGCGACGAACCACTGCCGAAGGCGGCGCCTATGTTACGGACGGAGGAAACTATATCCTCGATTGCCGCTTTGGTGCGATAGGGTCTGCGATGGACCTTCGCTTCCGTCTGGATTCCACCGTGGGAGTCATTGAGCACGGGTTGTTTGTCGGAATGGCTTCAAGAGTTTTCGTGGCCTCGCCCGACGGCGTTCAAGTATTAAAACGCGCGTAGACTGGCGATGGCTTAAACTGCGAGCTAGGGAGACACGATGTTCCAGGTACAAAAATCGCCTGAAGTGCACGACGTGGTGGTAATCGGTTCCGGTGCGGGTGGGGGCACTACGGTCAAGGTGCTGACCGATCTCGGCATGAAGGTCACGCTGCTTGAAGCGGGGCCCATGCTAAATCCCAATAAGGATTTCAAGGAGCACGTCTGGCCCTGGGAAGTGGATCACCGCGGCGTTGGACCGAATGCGGAAAATTACTTTGGGAAGGACCTTTATCCGTTCGGCTATTTCCTGGCTCCGAACGGGTACTGGGACATCCCTGGTGAGCCATTTACCGTCGCGCCGGGCAGCGAGTTCAAGTGGTTCCGATCCCGCATCCTGGGCGGCCGCACCAACCACTATGGCCGTATTTCACTTCGTTTCTCCGATTACGATTTCAAGCCGCAAGGTTTCGACGGCCTAGGCACTGACTGGCCAATTACCTATGACGAAATGTCGCCCTGGTACGACAAAGCGGAAGAGTTCATCGGCATCACCGGCACCCATGAAGGCCTTCGCAGCGCGCCGGACGGAAAATTCTTACCGCCCATTCCCCCGCGTGTACATGAACAACTCATTCAGCGCGCGGGCAAGAAGCTGAACATTCCTGTTATCCCCTCGCGCATGGCCATGTTGACGAAATCGATTCATGGTCGCGCGGCATGTCATTACTGTGGCCAATGCGGGCGTGGCTGCCGCACCGCCTCGGCTTTCTCATCCAGCCAGGCTATGATTTTTCCCGCTATGAAGACCGGCTTGCTCACCATCATCAGCGGTGCCATGGCGCGCGAACTGCTGGTGGATAGCGCAGGCCAGGTAAACGGAGTGTCTTATGTGGATAAGGCTACTCGCACGGATAAGGTGATCCGGTGCAAGGCCGTTGTTGTAGCAGCAAGCGCGTGCGAATCGGCTCGTCTCCTGTTGAACTCGAAGTCGCCCAAGTACCCGAACGGCGTCGCGAATGGTTCCGGAGAAGTGGGCCGCAACCTCACTGACACGGTGGGTCACGCGGTAGCCGGTATCATACCCGCGTTAGAAGGAACGCCGCGCCACAACTCCGATGGCATTGGCGGAATGCATGTGTACGTTCCCTGGTGGGAGCTGGACAAGAAGAACAAAGATTTTCCCCGTGGTTATCACATTGAAATCGGTGGCGGGTTCGGCATGCCGCAAATCGGTTCGTTTCGCAACACGGCTGCGAAAGCCGGCGGCTACGGCCCGAAATTGAAAGAAGAAATCAACCGTTATTATGGCAGCCAGATCAGTTTCGCGGGCCGCGGCGAGATGATGCCGAACAAGCACTCCTACTGCGAGATCGATCCGGTCAAAGTGGATCAATGGGGTATCCCGGTGCTCCGCTTCCACTGGCAATGGAGCGATCACGAAGTGAAAATGGTGAAGCACATGCACCATACGTTCACTGACATGATCGACGCCATGGGCGGACGCGTCACCTCGCCGGATATTCCGGAGTTCACGGCGCAATCTGTCTCCGTTGGCGGCGAAATCATCCATGAGGCCGGCACTTGCCGCATGGGAGACGACCCAAAGAAGAGCGTCCTGAATAAATGGTCTCAAGCTCATGAAGTGCCCAATTTAATGGTGGTAGACGCAGCGCCGTTCAACGGCAATCCCGATAAGAATGTGACGCTCACCATTGTTGCGAACGCTTGGCGCGCCGCTGCTCACTTTGCGGAAGAGTTCAAGAAAGGAAACGTTTAAGAGCCATGGAACACACTTCGCGTCGCGAACTATTCAAGATCATCGGGAGTTCCATCGTCCTTACCACTTCCGGTTCCGGAGTGCTATCGCCCGCTCTCGCTCAGCATGTTCATAACGAAGTAGCGGCAGTGAAATCGCTAAGCGGCGGGGCGAACTATGTTCCGAAGCAGTTCACCCCGCACAATTTCGAAACGCTGAAAACTCTGAGCGAAATCATCATCCCGGGAGCGTCCGACGCTGGAGCCGCGGAGTATATCGATTTCCTGTCAAGCCGCAATGACGAGCTGGCCGCGATCTTCAACGGAGGGCTGGCCTGGGTGGATCACTACATGGAAAAAAATTACGATGCCGACTTCCTGAAAGCTTCCGCCACACAGCGGACTGAACTTCTGGATAAGTTGGCCTATCCGGCCAATGTGACGCCAGCGACTGCTCAGGGAGTCCCATTTTGGACTTGGGCGCGCAACATGACAGTGGATGCTTATTACACCAGCCCGGCGGGCGTGAAGGATATCGGATACATGGGCAACCAGGTGTTAGGTAGCTTCAGCGTCCCTCAGGAAGCGGTGGATTATGTGATGCAACGAAGCCCGTTCGCACGGCAGGCGTGAAGCTTACAGAATCGGTTCGTTGAGGAACCGCCGTTGTATGCGTCTGATCTAACGGCAGGAGTGGCGCGCGGGCCCGCGGTCTAGGTATAGAATCCTAGGCAGCCATCTATGCAGCTCTCCTCCATCCTGATCCGAAGCACGGTTGTGGCGGCCTTGGGCGGCCTGCTCTTTGGGTTCGACACAGCAGTCATCGCCGGCATCACCGACACGCTCACGAAGACCTACCGGCTTGACCCCGCGGGCTTGGGGTTCACCGTTGCTGCCGCGCTGGTGGGCACCATCATCGGCGCAATGCTAGCCGGTTTTCCGGGTGAACGCTTCGGAAGGCGCGACAGTCTGCGAGGCATGGCGATACTTTACGTGATTTCCGCGCTGGGCTGCGCGTTTGCCTGGGATTGGAATTCGCTTGTGGTTTTCCGTTTCATCGGCGGCCTTGGCATTGGCGGTTCCTCGGTGTTGGGTCCCATGTACATCGCCGAAGTGGCTCCCGCGAAATGGCGCGGCCGTCTGGTCGGCTTTTTTCAGTTCAACGTGGTGGCCGGAATTCTTCTTGCTTACCTTTCGAATTACATCATCGGCACGCTGGGGTTCGGGGAGGCGGAATGGCGATGGAAGTTGGGTGTGTCAGCCGTTCCCGCGGTGCTCTTCTTTTTTATGTTGTTCGCCATTCCCCGCAGCCCGCGCTGGCTGGTTTCAAAAGGAAGAACCGATGAAGCACGCCTTGTGCTTCGCGAAAGCGGCGCCGAAGATATTGAAGCAGAACTGTTAGAGATGAACGCCAGCGTCAGCCAGGATAAGTCGCACGGCTCACAGCAACTCTTCACGCGCCAATACCGTCTGCCGATTTTCCTGGCTATCACCATCGGCATGTTCAACCAGCTTTCCGGCATCAACGCCATCTTGTATTATCTGAACGACATTTTTGCGAAGGCAGGGTTCACGAAAGTTTCCTCGGATTTGCAATCGGTCGCCATCGGCGCGACCAATCTGCTATTCACATTGATCGGCATGTCCATCATCGATAAGGTGGGCCGGCGCAAGCTTCTGATCACCGGTTCCGTGGGTACCGCGTTATGCCTGGGTGGCGTGGCGGCCGTCTTTGCGTCGGGTTCGCATGAAAATCTTCTGGTCTGGCTTTTGATCGGCTTCATCGCCAGTTTTGCTTTTTCGCAAGGCGCTGTGATCTGGGTCTACATCAGTGAGGTGTTCCCGAATCGTGTACGCGCCAAAGGGCTGAGTTTAGGTAGCTTCACGCACTGGGTGATGAATGCGCTCATCTCATGGAGCTTCCCTATCTTGGCTGCGAAATCGAAATCAATTCCCTTCGTGTTCTTCTCCGCCATGATGGTGCTGCAACTGATTATCGTGCTCACCACGTATCCGGAAACCAAGGGTGTGTCGCTCGAACAGATCCAGAAGAAGTTGGCGATCGCATGAGTTTTCTGGCTCTATTTTTGTTGCTGTTTGCAGCCGGTTACGATCAGCCGTTCCGCCCGCAATTCCATTTCTCACCGAAACAGAACTGGACCAACGACCCGAACGGCCTGGTTTATTTTGAAGGCGAATATCATCTCTTCTTCCAATACAATCCTTTCGGCGATACCTGGGGCCATATGAGTTGGGGTCACGCCGTAAGCCAGGATCTGGTGCATTGGCGCGAGCTGCCTGTCGCGCTTCCCGAAGAAAACGGAGTGATGATTTTCACGGGCGGCACCGTAGTGGATGTTAAAAACACAAGCGGGTTTTGCGTCGGACATAAGCCCTGCATGGTGGCTGTTTATACGGGTCACACGCCAAAGACCACTTCCAAGCCTGCGCTGCAAACACAAAATCTTGCGTACAGTAATGATCGGGGCCGCACCTGGACCAAGTTCGCGGGCAATCCGGTGCTGAATTTGAACATGTCCGATTTCCGCGATCCCGATGTTTTCTGGTCCGAAGGTGACCGCCGATGGGTGATGGCCGTCTCGCTTCCAGACGAGCATAAGATTCGCTTTTATGGTTCGCCTGATTTGAAGAAGTGGGAAGCGCTGAGCGATTTCGGCCCGCAAGGCACCACAGCCGGCCAGTGGGAGTGCCCGAACCTGTTTGAGCTGCCGGTGGACGGCAACCCGAAAAACACGCGTTGGGTATTAAAGGTAGGGCTCAATCCAGGTGGGCTGCAAGGCGGTTCGGGTGAGCAGTATTTTGTGGGCCGGTTCGATGGCACCAGGTTCGTGAATGAGAATCCGGCCGCGCTTTCCTTGTGGAGCGACTACGGAAAAGATTGCTATTGCGCTCTGACATTCAACAATCAGCCGCCCGCGAAAGCGCCCGTGATGATGGGCTGGATGAATAATTGGCAGTATGCCAATCAGGTACCCACGAAACCATGGCGCGGCCAGATGACGGTGCCGCGGGAACTCGCCCTGAAGACTTATTCGGACGGCATCCGGCTGACGCAGCAGCCCGGCCAGGGGCTCACCAGCTTGCGTGAAAAGAGCCCCGGCCCCGGTCTCTACACGGCTAGCCTGGCAAGCCAAACCTTCGAAGTCTTCGCCGAACTTCCTATCCCCGCCAGCGGTGAATCTGGTTGGAAGCTCAAAGCGAAAGACGGCACTTACACCGTCATCGGCTATAACGCCGATCGTCACGAAGCGTTCGTCGATCGTACGCACTCCGGCCTGTCCATTTTCAGCAAAAGTTTCCCTGGCAGGACGGCCGCGCCCTTGCCCGTAGCAGGCTCCAAGGTGGAAGTGCGTATACTGGTGGACCGCAGTTCCATTGAGGCGTTTTTCGATACAGGCCGGGTCGCCATCACGAATCTGGTGTTCTCGGAAGCGGCTCCTGCCAGCCTGGAGTATTTTTCCTCTACCGCCAAACAGGCAC
>Ga0123338_10002646_pt1 | contig 16643 bp, 20 predicted proteins | sample grotaG_FD_89793 | JGI IMG/M metagenome (GOLD analysis project Ga0123338, IMG submission 89793) | Glacier valley bacterial and archeal communities from Borup Fiord, Nunavut, Canada, to study Microbial Dark Matter (Phase II) -... | ecosystem: Environmental > Aquatic > Freshwater > Ice > Glacier ...
CGGCAAATGGCCGAGCCCACCCCCGCCGAGATCGAGCGCTTCATCGCCGACGGCCTCGCCTGCGAGCACGTCACGGTCGAGGGCGATGGTCGCCATTTCTTCGCGACCATCGTCTCCGCCGAGTTCGAGGGCACGAACCGCATCGCCCGACACCAGCGCGTCTACCGCGCCCTTGGCGACCGCATGCGCGAGCAGATCCACGCGCTGTCGATGAAGACGCTCACGCCCTCCGAGTACCAGAACCACCCGGCCTGACGCGGCCCTCCGCGTCGACCCACTCCATGGACAAATTCCGCATCCGCGGCGGCCGCCGTCTCCACGGCGAGGTCGCCATTTCCGGCGCCAAGAACGCCGCCCTGCCCGAGATGTGCGCTGCGCTGCTCACGGCCGAACGTGTGCAGCTGCACAACGTGCCCGGCCTCAACGACGTGGCGACGATGACGAAGCTGCTGCGCACGATGGGCGTGGCCACCGAGCGCATTGAGCCGAACATGGGCGCCGAGGCGACCCTTACGCTCGTCGCCGGCGACGTGCCGAAGCGCGTCGCCGAGTACGAGCTGGTGAAGACGATGCGCGCCTCGATCCTCGTGCTCGGGCCACTGCTGACGCGCTTCGGCGAGGCGCGGGTGTCGCTGCCCGGCGGCTGCGGCATCGGCACCCGACCGGTCGACCAGCACATCAAGGGGCTGCAGGCGATGGGTGCGGAGATCGTCGTCGAGCACGGCTACATCGTGGCCCGCGCGGCGCGCTTGAAGGGCGCCCGCATCACCACCGACATGGTGACCGTGACCGGCACCGAGAACCTGCTGATGGCGGCCACGCTGGCCGAAGGCGAGACGGTGCTCGAGAACGCCGCCCAGGAGCCCGAGATTCCCGACCTCGCCGAGATGCTGATCGCGATGGGCGCGCGCATCGAGGGCCACGGCACGAGCCGGATCCGGATCGAAGGGGTCGAGCGGCTGCACGGCGTTTCGCACACCGTCGTGCCCGACCGCATCGAGGCCGGCACCTTTCTTTGCGCGGTGGCGGCGGCGGGCGGCGACGTCGTGATCCGCAACGCCCGCGGCGACCACCTCGAGGCGGTCGTCGACAAGCTGCGCGAGGCCGGTGTCCGCATCGACGCCGGCGATGGCTGGCTGCGTATACGCGCCGATGCGCGGCCGAAAGCGGTCGGCTTTCGCACCAGCGAGTACCCGGCGTTCCCGACCGACATGCAGGCGCAGCTGATGGCCGTCGACTGCATCGCCGAAGGCGCGGCGACGATCACCGAGACGATCTTCGAGAACCGCTTCATGCACGTCAACGAGCTGCTGCGGCTCGGTGCGCGGATCGAGGTCGACGGCCGCGTCGCGCGCGTTCAAGGCATGGCGACGCTGTCGGGCGCGGCGGTGATGGCCACCGACCTGCGCGCCTCGGCCGGGCTCGTGATCGCGGCCCTGGTCGCCGAGGGCGAGACGGTGATCGACCGCATCTACCACCTCGACCGCGGCTACGACCGCATGGAGGCCAAGCTGCGCGCGCTCGGCGCCGACATCGAGAGGGTGTCGTGATCACGCTCGCCCTGTCCAAGGGCCGCATCCTCGACGAGTCCTTGCCCCTGCTCGCCGCCGCCGGCATCACGCTGGCGGAAAGCCCGGAGACAAGCCGCAAGCTCATCACCCTGACCTCGCGCGACGACGTGCGGATCGTCCTCGTGCGCGCCAGCGACGTGCCGACCTACGTGCAGCACGGCGGCGCCGACCTCGGCATCGTCGGCCTCGACACCCTGCTCGAGCACGGCGGCGAGGGCCTGTACCGGCCGCTCGACCTCGGCATCGCGAAGTGCCGCATGAGCGTGGCCGCACCGCTCGACTTCGACTACGCAGCCGCCGCGCGCCAAGGCTCGCGCATCCGCGTCGCCACCAAGTTCACGCGCATCGCCCGTGAGCACTTCGCCGACAAGGGCGTGCACGTCGACGTGATCAAGCTCTACGGCTCGATGGAGCTGGCGCCTCTGACCGGGCTGGCCGACGCCATCGTCGACCTCGTCGCCTCGGGCCACACGCTGCAGGCCAACGCGCTCACCGAGGTCGAGGTGATCATGCAGATTTCGGCGCGGCTGGTCGTCAACAAGGCAGCGCTGAAGCTGAAGCGGGCGCCGATGCGGGCGCTCGTCGATGCCCTGGCGGCAGCCGTGGCGAAGGCGCCGTCGTGAGCGCGAGCGACACCTTGGCCCTGCGCCTGCTCGACAGTGCCGACGCCGGCTTCGACGCCGAGCTCGGCAGCCTGCTCGCGTATTCCGCCGAGGCCGACGCAGCGATCGAGGCGACGGTCGAAGCCATCGTCGCCGACGTGCGCGAGCGCGGCGACGCTGCCGTGCTCGACTACACCGCCCGCTTCGACGGCCTCGAGTCCGACAACGTTGCCGAGCTCGAGATCGGCCGCCACGAGCTCCAGTCGGCGCTGGTCGCGCTGCCGCCTTCGCAACGCGGCGCGCTCGAAGCCGCCGCCGCCCGCATCCGCGATTTCCACGAACGCCAGCTCGAGGCCTGCGGCCGCGGCTGGAGCTACCGCGACGCCGACGGCACGCTGCTCGGCCAGAAGGTGACGCCGCTCGAGCGCGTCGGCATCTACGTGCCGGGCGGCAAGGCGGCCTACCCGTCGAGCGTGCTGATGAACGCGATTCCGGCCAAGGTCGCAGGCGTCGGCGAGATCGTGATGGTCGCGCCGATGAAGGAGAAGAACCGACTCGTGCTCGCCGCCGCGGCGGTGGCCGGCGTCGACCGCGTGTTCGCCATCGGCGGCGCCCAGGCGGTGGCGGCGCTGGCCTACGGCACGGCGACGATCCCGGCCGTGCACAAGATCACCGGCCCCGGCAACGCCTACGTGGCGAGCGCCAAGCGGCGCGTGTTCGGCACCGTCGGCATCGACATGATCGCCGGCCCGAGCGAGATCCTCGTGCTCGCCGACGGCACGACGCCGCCGGACTGGGTCGCGATGGACCTCTTTAGCCAGGCCGAGCACGACGAGCTGGCGCAAAGCATCCTGCTCTGCCCCGACGCGACCTACATCGCGCAGGTGCGCGAAGCGATCGAGCGGCTGCTGCCGACGATGCCGCGCCACGCCGTGATCCGCGCCTCGCTCGAGGGCCGCGGAGCGCTGATCCGCGTCGGCTCGATGGCCGAGGCGTGCGAGATCGCGAACCGGATCGCGCCCGAGCACCTCGAGGTCAGCGCGGCCGACCCGCATCGGTGGGAGCCGCTGTTGAAGCACGCCGGTGCGATCTTCCTCGGCGCCTGGACGAGCGAGAGCCTCGGCGACTACTGCGCCGGCCCCAACCACGTGCTGCCCACGGCAGGCACCGCCCGCTTCTCGTCGCCGCTCGGCGTGTACGACTTCCAGAAGCGCAGCAGCGTCATCGAGGTGAGCGAGCAGGGCGCGAAAGTGCTGGGGCCGATCGCGGTCGAGCTCGCCACCGGCGAAGGCCTGCAGGCTCATGCGCGAGCCGCCGAGATGCGGCTCGGACGAGGTGCGTCATGAGCGTCGACGACAGCGTCATCCGGCAGGACATCCGATCGATGCATGCCTACGCGATCCAGGACAGCCGCGGCCTGGTCAAGCTCGACGCGATGGAGAACCCGTTCCGCCTGCCGGAGGCGATGCAGGTTGAGCTCGGGCAACGGCTCGGCCGTGTCGCGATCAATCGCTATCCGACGACCTGCGTCGGCGACGTCATCGCCGCGCTCTCGAAGTACGTGGCGCTGCCGGCCGGCTGCAAGCTGATGCTCGGCAACGGTTCCGACGAGCTCATCTCGCTGCTCGCGATGGCCTGCGACCTGCCCGGCGCCACCGTCCTGGCGCCGCTGCCCGGCTTCGTGATGTACGAGATGTCGGCGAAGCTGCAGGGGCTTCGCTTCGTGGGTGTGCCGCTCACCGCGACGTTCGAGCTCGACGAGGCGGCGATGCTGGCGGCGATCGAGGCACACCGGCCGGCGATCACCTGGCTCGCCTACCCCAACAACCCGACCGCGAACCTGTTCGACGAAGCTGTCATCGCCCGCATCGTCGAGGCCGTCGGCCGGCAGAACGGGCTGGTGGTGTTCGACGAGGCCTACCAGCCGTTCTCCTCGCGCTCGTGGCTGCCACGTCTCGGCACGCTTGCGCACGTGCTGGTGCTGCGCACGCTGAGCAAGTTCGGCCTGGCCGGCGTCCGCCTCGGCTATCTGGCCGGCCCGGCCGCCGTCGTCGACGAGGTCGACAAGCTGCGGCCGCCCTACAACATCAGCGCACTCAACGCGGAGGCAACGCTGTTCGCCATCGAACATGCCGACGAGTTCGCGCGCCAGGCGGCGGTGCTGCGCGACGAGCGCGCCCGCCTGCAGCGCGAGCTCGCGGCGATGCCCGGCGTGACGCCGTTTCCGAGTGAAGCCAACATGATCCTGGTGCGTGTTGCCGACGCCAAGGCGGCCTTCGCCGGCATGAAGCAGCGCGGCGTGCTGGTCAAGAACGTCGAGGGCATGCACCCGCTGCTCGCCAACTGCCTGCGCCTGACCGTCGGCACGCCGGAGGAAAATACGCTCATGATCCACGCCCTGCGCGAAAGCCTGCGATGAACGCCCCGCTGCCTGCTTCGACCATGCTCGTCCCGCCTGCTCGCCGCGTCGAGGTGCACCGAAACACCAAGGAGACGCAGATCCGCGTCGCCCTCGACCTCGACGGCACGGGCACATCGAAGCTCGCCACCGGCATCGGCTTCTTCGACCACATGCTCGATCAGATCGCGCGCCACGGCCTGATCGATCTCGAGGTCGAGGCCCAGGGCGACCTCCACATCGACGGCCATCACACCGTCGAAGACGTCGGCATCACGCTCGGCCAGGCGGTCGCGCAGGCGGTCGGCGACAAGCGCGGCCTGATGCGCTACGGCCACGCCTACGTGCCGCTCGACGAGGCGCTCTCGCGGGTGGTGATCGACCTCTCCGGCCGGCCGGGCCTGACGATGAATGTGCCCTGGAAGGCCGGCATGATCGGCGGCTTCGACGCCCACCTCGCCCACGAGTTCTTCCAGGGCTTCGCCAACCACGCGCTGGCCACGATCCACATCGACAACCTGCGCGGCGAGAACGCCCATCACCAGTGCGAGACGGTGTTCAAGGCGTTTGCGCGGGCGCTGCGTTCGGCGGTGACGGTCGATCCTCGACTCGGCCACACGATTCCTTCGACGAAGGGCAGTTTGTAGGCAGCCCGTGAGCAAGAGAACCGTCGCCGTCGTCGACTACGGCATGGGCAACCTGCGGTCGGTGGCGCAGGCCGTCATGCACGTCGCCAGGCAGGAGTCGAAGTCGGGCGGCGAATGGGAGGTCATCGTCACCGGGCGGCCCGACGACGTGATCGCCGCCGAGCGCGTCGTGCTGCCGGGGCAGGGCGCCATGACCGACTGCATGCGCGAGTTGCGCGACTCCGGCCTCGAAGCAGCGGTGCGCGAAGCGGCAGCGACGAAGCCGCTCATGGGCGTGTGCATCGGCATGCAGATGCTGCTCGATTACAGCGAGGAAGGCTCGGGCGAAGGCGGCACGCCGGGACTCGGCCTGATCGCCGGCGAGGTCAAGCGATTTCGTCTCGACGGCCTGCTCCAGCCCGATGGCAGCCGCCACAAGGTGCCGCAGATCGGCTGGAACGAGGTGCTGCAGGCGCAGCCGCACGCGCTCTGGGCGGGCATTCCCGACGCCAGCTACTTCTACTTCGTGCACAGCTACTTCGCGCGGCCGTCGGACCCGCGCCACAGCGCGGGCGAAACCGACTACGGCGGCCGCTTTACCTCGGCGCTGGCGGCGGGTAACATTTTCGCGACCCAGTTCCACCCCGAGAAGAGTGCCGCCCACGGCCTCGCGCTGTACCGCAATTTCCTCCGCTGGACGCCTTGACCCAGCCATGTTGCTGATTCCTGCGATCGACCTGAAAGACGGCCACTGCGTCCGCCTGCAACAGGGCGACATGAACCGCTCGACCGTGTTCAGCGAAGACCCGGCGGCCATGGCGCGGCGCTGGGTCGAAGCCGGCGCCCGCCGCCTCCATCTCGTCGACCTCAACGGCGCCTTCGCCGGCAAGCCGGTGAACGAAGCCGCTGTGAAGGCGATCCTGGCCGAGGTCGGCGGTGAGATCCCGGTGCAACTCGGCGGCGGCATCCGCGACCTCGACACCATCGAGCGCTATCTCGACGACGGCCTCAGCTTCATCATCATCGGCACCGCAGCGGTGAAGAATCCCGGTTTCCTGCGCGACGCCTGCAGCGCGTTCGGCGGCCACATCATCGTCGGCCTCGACGCGAAAGACGGCAAGGTCGCCACCGACGGGTGGAGCAAGCTCACCGGCCACGAGGTCGCCGATCTGGCCAAGAAGTTCGAGGACTACGGCGTCGACGGACTCGTCTACACCGACATCGGCCGTGACGGCATGCTCAGCGGCATCAACATCGAGGCCACGGTGAAGCTGGCGCAGGTGCTGACGATCCCGGTCATCGCCTCGGGCGGCCTGTCGTCGATGGTCGACATCGACCGCCTCTGCGCCGTCGAGGAGGTCGGCATCGAGGGCGTGATCTGCGGCCGCGCCATCTACAGCGGCGACCTCGATTTCGCCGCCGCGCAGGCGCGGGCCGACGAGCTGGCGCAGGCCTGAGGCAACAGTTCCGCCCGCCGTCAGATCCCGCACCCGCCGTCAGCCCCCATCCGCTGTCATCCTGAGCCAAGCGAAGGATCTCGACCTCGGGCGCCGGGACCCTTCGCTTTGCTCAGGATGACAACCACATGCTCGCCAAGCGCATCATTCCCTGCCTCGACGTCACGGCAGGCCGCGTCGTCAAGGGCGTCAATTTCGTCGAGTTGCGTGACGCCGGCGATCCGGTCGAGATCGCGGCCCGCTACAACGAGCAGGGCGCCGACGAGCTGACCTTCCTCGACATCACGGCGACGAGCGACGGTCGCGATCTCATCCTCCACATCATCGAGTCGGTGGCGTCGCAGGTCTTCATTCCGCTCACGGTCGGCGGCGGCGTCCGCAGCGTCGCCGACGTGCGCAGGCTGCTGAATGCCGGCGCCGACAAGGTCAGCTTCAACTCCGCGGCCATCGCCGAGCCCGAGCTGATCGCCGCCGCGGCGGCGAAGTACGGGTCGCAGTGCATCGTCGTGGCCATCGATGCGAAGCGGCGCGCCGGGAGCGAAGGGTCCGCCCCGGGCTGGGACGTCTACAGCCATGGCGGTCGCCGCAACACCGGGCTCGACGCCGTCGACTGGGCACGTCGCCTGGCCGCGCTCGGTGCCGGCGAGATCCTGCTCACCAGCATGGATCGCGACGGCACCCGGATCGGCTTCGACCTCGAGCTCACCCGCGCCGTCGCCGACGCCGTCGCCGTGCCGGTGATCGCCTCGGGCGGCGTCGGCTCGCTCCAGCACCTGTCCGACGGCATCCGCATCGGCGGCGCCGACGCCGTGCTCGCAGCGAGCATCTTCCACTACGGCGAGTTCTCGGTGCGCGACGCCAAGGCGCTGCTCGCCCGCGACGGCATTCCGGTTCGGCCTTCGTGAAGGCACCGGCCCACGAGGTCCGCATCATCGGCGGCGCCTGGAAGCGCAGCAAGCTGCCGGTCGCGGATCGGCCCGGCCTGCGGCCTACGCCCGATCGCGTCCGCGAGACCCTGTTCAACTGGCTCGGCCAGACGCTCGCCGGCTGGCGCTGCCTCGATGCCTTCGCCGGCTCCGGCGCGCTCGGCTTCGAGGCGGCGTCGCGCGGTGCAAACGAGGTCGTGCTGCTGGAGCGCGACGGGGCTCTCGTCACGAGCCTCGCGGCCTCGAAAGCGCGGCTGCAGGCCGGCACGATCCGGATCGAGCGCGCCGACGCCATGGCTTGGATGGCGCGAGCCCCGGAAGCCTCGTTCGACCTCGTCTTCCTCGATCCGCCGTTCGACTCCGGGCTGCTCGACGGCGCGCTCGCAGCGGCGTCGCGAATCGTCTCGAAGGGCGGCTTCGTCTACGCGGAGTCCGCGGCGCCGATCGTGGACATTTCGACCGCGATCGCTCTCCATCCGCATCGCTCGGCCCGTGCCGGTGCAGTTCACTACCAACTCTTTCGACGCCCGCTTCCGGGTTTCGGCGACAGTGTCCAACCGCTTGTCGGACCACCCTGACAACAACGACGACCGACGGACGACAGAACTGGCGGAGCGGGCGACATACTCTTGTTGAAGTCTTCAAGGCAATATCGATGAACGAGGAATCGCCCGACCCCAAGATATGGCGTGAACGCTGTGCCCGGCGGATCATCGAGCTCGATCCGCAGTTGAGCGAGACCGAGGCGCGCGAGGTCGCTGCCGAATTCCAGGCCTTCGAACGGACCGGCGTCATGGCGCCGGAGGCGGCTGCCGACTTCGTCGTGGGCGAGATGAGCCGTCCGGATTCGCCAAAATTCGAGCGCAGACTGCGCAGCCGCTCGACCTGCACCTCCAGCCAGCCCTAGGTCGCGGTCGGGTCTTGTCCCGGGCGGCGAATGGCTACACTGCCCGCGCCATCTGGCCGCGTGGAGAAAAGCGTGACGTCCGTGACCCGACTGACAGCCGTATATCCGGGAACATTCGATCCCATGACGCTGGGTCACGAAGATCTGATGCGTCGCGCCAGCCGCCTGTTCGAGCGGCTGATTGTTGCCGTCGCCGCCGGCCACCACAAGCGGACGATGTTCTCCATCGCCGAAAGGCTCGACATCGCCACCGAGCTGTCGGCGAAATATCCCAACGTCGAGGTGATGGCCTTCCGCGGCCTGCTGCGCGATTTCGTCGTCGAGCAGGGCGGCAAGGTCGTGGTGCGCGGCCTGCGCGCCGTGAGCGATTTCGAATACGAGTTCCAGATGGCGGGCATGAACCGCCAGCTGATGCCCGACGTCGAGACCGTGTTCCTCACGCCCAGCGACCAGTTCCAGTTCGTCTCGGGCACCTTCGTGCGAGAGATTGCCAGCCTCCATGGTGATGTCTCCAAGTTCGTGTCACCCTCGGTCCTCTCGCGCCTCCGCGAGCGTGTCAAGCGCGCCGACGCCTAGCCGTACGCGACGGGAAAAAAGACCTAGTGGCCCTGCTCATCACCGACGAGTGCATCAACTGCGATGTCTGCGAGCCCGAATGCCCCAACCAGGCAATCTCGATGGGCGAGCGCATCTACGTGATCGATCCGAAGAAGTGCACCGAGTGCGTCGGCCACTTCGACGAGCCGCAGTGCGTGGAGGTCTGCCCGGTCGACTGCATCCCTGTCGATCCGGCCAACGTCGAGAGCCGGGAGACGCTGTGGGCACGCTTTCGGCGGCTGCAGGCCGAGGCGACTACTTTGCTTTGATCTTCGGCACGCGAGCGACGAAGTCGCGTTCGTCAACGACCCGGATCTTCGCCTTCGCCCGCTTCTTCGGCTTCATGCTGGCGGACGCCGCTGCCGGCGGCTGAGCCGCCCGAGCCGGGCCAAGCGACGACGCTGTCGCGGGTTTCAGCGCGGCTTCCCGTACCCGTCGATCCCGAGCCATTTCCTCGGCGAGGCGATGTTCGCGATTGGCCGATTGCCGCGCTTCGGCGGCACGCCTGCTGTCAGCGGTGCTGGGGCCGGTGTCGACAGGCTTGCCGTCCGCGCACGGCACGCGGCTGTATTCGTTGCCGCAACGGTAGACGGTTTGCGCCGCGGCACCCGTCGTGGCGAAAGCAAGCGCCGCGAGGGCGAAAAAGCGAGCCGACGACGTCATGACGAACCTTCCTCTGTATCTTCGAGCATCGGCCTGGGCGCCGGCGGCTTCGGCTTCGGCGGCCGGGCATGGACCTTCATCATTGCCCTCTCCATCTCCCCGGCAAGGATCAGATCGAGCGCGGTCATCGCCTGGTCCATCGCCTTGCCGATCTCGTCGCGCTGCCCGGCCGGCGGCCGCCGCAGGACGTAGTCGATCACCTCGGCCTTGACGCCCGGGTGGCCGATGCCGAGGCGAAGGCGCCAGAAGCCGGCGCTGCCGAGCTGCGCCTGGATGTCCTTCAAGCCATTGTGGCCGGCGTGCGAGCCGCCGAGCTTCATCTTCACCTGGCCCGGCAGCAGGTCGAGTTCGTCGTGCGCGACCAGGATTTCTCCCGGTTCGATCTTGAAGAAGCGGGCCAGCGCTGCCACCGACTTGCCCGACTCGTTCATGTAGGTCGCGGGCTCGAGCAGCCAGAGCGGCTGGCCGCCGGCGCTGGCCCGTGCCGCGTGGCCGAAGTAGCCGCGCTCCGGCGCCAGCCGCACGCCGAGCTTCGCCGCCACCTCGTCGACGAACCAGAAGCCGGCGTTGTGGCGGGTGGCGTCGTAGGAAGGGCCGGGGTTGCCGAGGCCGACGATCAGGCGAATCACGTCGCGATTATCGAGCCGGCGCGATAGAGTCGAGTTCGATTCCAGACGGACGACGATGGCGACCGAACCCCCGGCCCAGACCCCGAGTCCCGCCCGAAAGCGGGTGCGGTCGAAGGCGATCGACGGGCTCAATGCGTCGCGCATGCGGCCGAGCCGGGCGACCTATTTCATGATCTGCGTCGGCAACAAGGGCTGCGTCGCCTACCTCGCCCCGGCCGTCGGCAACAGCCACAAGGCCCTGCTGCGCGGCCTCATGGTCGACGACACCGGACTCAAGTACCACCGCGGCCAGTGCGTCTTCGAGGAGGGCTGCTACACCTTCGTCGGGCCGACGCTGTCGCTCGGTCTGCGCCGCAAGATCGAGCTCGGCCTGATCGAACTCACGGGTCGCCGCTGGCGCACGAAGGTCCGGCGAGACGCCATCGACGAAGACGGCCAGCGCGGGTCGGTGGAGCTGCAGTCGAACGGCTGAGCCCATGAAAAAGGCCGGCCACGGTCTCGCGTGGTCGGCCCTTCGCAGCGAACGAAACGAGGCGCTACTTCTTGTTTTGCTTCTCGGTCTTCTTGGCCTTGGTTTTCTCGGCAGGTGCGGCGGTGACGACCGGCGCCGCGGCCGGCGCTTCCTCGACCTCGGCGGCGGCGACGTTGGCCGAGACGATCACCGGGTTCGGCTTGCCGTGGGTCACGACCTTGGTGCCGGCCGGCAGCTGGATGTCGCTCACGTGCAGAGACTGGCCCTTGACGAGGCCCGACAGGTCGACCGTGATGAACTCCGGCAGCTGCGAGGCCAGGCACTGGATGTTGAGCTCGTTGACGATGTGGTTGACGACGCAGGCGTCGGTCTTCACCGCCACCGAGTTCTCCTCGCCCTCGTAGTGCAGCGGCACCTTCTTCGTGACCTTCGTGGTGGCATCGACGCGCTGGAAGTCGATGTGCAGCACGATCGGCCGGAACGGGTGCATCTGGTAGTCGCGCAGCAGCACCTGTTCGGTCTTGCCGCCGAGTTCCATGTCGAGCAACGACGAGTGGAAGGTTTCCTTCTTCAGCGCGAAGAAGAGGGCGTTGTGATCGAGCTCGATCATCGCCGGCGTGCCGGCACCGTAGACGATGCCGGGCACCTTTTGCGTGTTGCGCAGGCGGCGGCTCGCTCCGGTCCCCTGCAGCGTACGCTCGTAAGCTGTGAATTTCATGTTGACTCCCAATGATGAGGGCCCGCGACCAGGCTCCTCGTGAAAACGGGGCGATGCCCCGCGGCTAGAAATTGCTGTTCTGCTCGGCGAAGAGCGAGGTGACGGACTCGCCGTCGGAGATGCGGCGGATCGTCTCCGCGAAGAGGAAGGCGACCGAGAGCTGGCGTACCTTGGCGCAGTGCTTGCCGTCTTCGTGGAGCGGGATCGTGTCGGTAACGACGACCTCGTCGAGCTTCGACGCCTCGATGCGCTCGATCGCCGGTCCCGAGAAGACGGCGTGCGTGCAGTAGGCGTAGACCTTCTTGGCGCCGCGCTCCTTCAGCACGTCGGCCGCCTTCACGAGGGTGCCGGCGGTGTCGATCATGTCGTCCATGATCACGCAGTTGCGGCCCTCGATGTCGCCGATGACGTGCATCACTTCCGACACGTTGGCGGTCGGCCGGCGCTTGTCGATGATGGCGAGGTCGCAACCGGCCTGCTTGGCCAGCGCCCGGGCGCGCACCACGCCGCCGACGTCGGGCGAAACGACGACGAGATCGTCGTAGCGCTTGCTCTGCAGGTCGGACAACAGCACCGGCGACGCGTAGATGTTGTCGACCGGGATGTTGAAGAAGCCCTGAATCTGGTCGGCGTGCAGGTCCATCGTGAGCAGCCGCTCAACGCCGACGGCCTCGAGCATGTTGGCGACGACCTTGGCGCTGATCGGCACCCGAGTGGATCGCGGCCGGCGGTCCTGGCGGGCATAGCCGAAGTACGGCATCACCGCGGTGACACGGCGGGCCGAGGCGCGCTTGAGCGCGTCGACCATGATGCAGAGCTCCATCAGGTTCTCGTTGGTCGGCGAGCACGTCGGCTGGACCACGAAGATGTCGCGCGCCCGCACGTTCTGCTCGATCTCTACGTCGACCTCACCGTCGGAAAAGCGCGCGACCTTGGCCTTGCCGAGGTTGATGCTCAGGTGCGTCGCGATGTCCTGCGCGAGGGCCGCGTTGGCATTGCCGGTGAAGAGAACGGTGTTGAACAGCATCGGGCTTCGCTCGGCGGCCTCAGAGTATTTGGCAGGGGAAGAAGGATTCGAACCTTCGCATGTCGGAATCAAAATCCGATGCCTTAACCAACTTGGCGACTCCCCTACACCGGTCAGCGGCTCGCGCCGCCGACCTCAAACCTGCTTCGCCTCGGCCCAACCGCCAAGCGGGTGGTGCTCCAGCGAGCGGCACATCCGGAACGACCAGCCCGGCGGCCAGTCGCCGGGCATGGCGGCCGAGGGCACCGCTCCTTCTCCTGCAGAGCCGGCATCAGCGAACACCGCACTGCCCGAACCGGTCATCCGACTGTTGCCGAACGCCTCGAAAAGCGGGGTGGTCGCCATGCCGATTTCAGGGCACAGACTCTCGGCGGCCGCCTGCAGGTCGTTGCCGCAGTCGCTGCCGACATGCTCGTGCCCAGAGCTCTCGGAAAAGCCCGCGATTCTAGCAGCCTCGACGCGGCCGGCGACCTCCGGGTGGGCGAAGACATCGCGGGTGGCGAGGCCCGCCGCGGGCTTGACGACGGCGAACCAGCGCGGCGGCATCGCCACGGGCGTCAGGCGCTCGCCGATGCCGCCCGCGCGCGCATTCGTGCCGGCGAGGAAGAACGGCACGTCGGCGCCGAGCGCCAGGCCGATCGGCAGCAGCCGCGCCAGCGGCCAGCCGAGGCCCCAGAGGCGGTTCAGCGCCAGCAGCGTCGAGGCCGCGTCGGAGCTGCCGCCGCCGAGGCCGGCGCCCCAGGGCACTTGCTTCTCGATCGTGATGTCGGCGCCGAGCGCGCTGCCCGACGCCTGTTGCAGGGCGTGGGCGGCGCGCAGGCAGAGGTCGTCGGCCGGCAGTACGGCGGCGCTGTCGCGGCGAGCGATGCGGCCGTCACCGCGGCGCTCGAAGTGCAGCGTATCGGCCCAGTCGATCAGCACCATCAGCGAGTCGAGCAGGTGGTAGCCGTCGTTGCGCCGGCCGACCACGCGCAGGCAGAGATTCAGCTTCGCCGGTGCGGCGACGTCGTAGATCGCGGCGATCGTCATGCCGCTACGACACCGCCTCGAGCTGGATCCGCACCACGACCGCCGGCATGGGCTGCAGCCGCGACGCGACGACGCTGCCGGCGGCGAAGCGACTCAGGTCGACGCGCCAGCCGAGCTGCTCGAAGCCGGCCGGCGCCGGCTCACTCGACGGCGCGCCCGGCCACGGCCGCCCGCGCAGCCAGTCGAACCAGGCCTCGACCGGCACGCTTTCGCCGAGTACCTCGCGTGTCAGCTCGTCGAGGCCCGTGAATTGGCGCTGACCCTGCGGCGTGACGAGGCTGACCTGGCCTTCGCCCCAGCGCGCCTGCGCCAGCGTGCTGCCGAGTGGAGTCGACAGGGCGAGGCTGCCGGCGCCGGGGTTGCCGCGGAGATCGAAGGCGGCGGAAAAGGCGCGGGCAGCGTCGCTGCCGTTCGGCTCGATGCGAATGGCGAGACGACCGGAGAAGGTGTCGTCGGCGCTCGAGGGCGGCAAGGGTGCGAAGCTGGCGCACGCCGGGAGCAGGAGGGCGACCACGACAGCGAGCAGCGAGGCGCCGAGCCGTCGCCGCGGCGCGGCGGCGACGAGCGTCACAGGTCGACGCGCAGCCGCGCCAGCGTCTCCCGCAGCACGTCGTTGGCCGAGTCGCGCGACCGGCCTTCGCGAAAGACGCGGCGCGCTTCCTCGGGTTGGCCGGCGCTCCACAGCACCTCGCCGAGGTGAGCCGCGATCTCCGGGTCGGGGCGCGCCTGGTAGGCGCCGCGCAGCAGCCGGATCGCTTCCGCGCGGTTGCCGAGCCGGTACTCGACCCAGCCCAGGCTGTCGGTGATGAAGGGCTCGCCCGGGCTCAGCTCGAGCGCCTTCTGGATCAGCGTGCGCGCCTCGGGCAGGCGGATGCGGCGTTCGGCGAGCGAATAGCCGAGCGCGTTGTAGGCGTGGTGATGATCCGGCTTGAGCGCGATGACCTTGCGCAGCAGCCGCTCCATCTCGTCGACGCGGTCGAGCTTCTCGTCGACCATGGCCTGCTCGTAGAGAAGGTCGACGTCGTCGGGGAAGGCCTTGTTGGCCTGCGCCATCACCTTGCTCGCCTCGGCGTAGAGCTTGCGGCCGCGCAGCAGTTCGGTCTCGGCCAGCAGCTTGGCGCGGGCATCGGCGGGGCTCTGCTCGGGAACGCGGCGGATCAACTCGCGCGCCTCCGCGACCTTGCCCTGGCGGGCCAGCAACGACGCCCGCCGTGCCTGCACTTCGAGCGCGCGCTTCGGGTTGTCGATGCGGCCGAGCCAGCGCTCGGCGCCGGCGAAGTCCTGCTGCTGCTCGGCGGCCTGCGCGAGCAGCAGCCAGGCCTGCGTCAGCGCGGCGCTCGAGTTCGACGGCGCGTCGTCCTCGTCGTCGCTGCTGTTAAGCGCGAGGGTCGCCGGCCCCTGACCGACGGTGACGGGTGCGCCGGCCTCGACCAGCCGCACATAGTTCTGGAGGGCGACGCTGGCTTCCTTCGGATGGCGCATCTCGAGCTCGAGTGCGCCGAGCGTCAGCCAGGGTGGCGCCAGGTCGGGCTGGCTCTTCGTGAGCAAGGCGAGCTGGCCGGCAGCGTCGCCGAGGCGCTGCGCGGCGATCAAGGTGCGAACGAAGAGCAGGCGGACCGAGGCACTGTCCGGCTTCGCAGCCAGCTGGGCCGTGACGATGGCCTCGGCCGCGGGCGTCGCCGGCAGCATGTCGAGCGCGAGCAGCGCCGGGCCTTCGGCGGCAGTGTCGGCGGCGCTGGCGCGGCGTGCGAACTCGAGCGCCCGGTCGGCGTTGCCTGCGGCGAGCCAGCCGCGGCCGATCGCGACCAGCGCCGAGGTACGCGTCTCCGGTGCCGCTGCGAACGAGGACAGCGACTTCTCGACGACGACGGCCACCGCCTGGCGGTCGCTGCTGCGTCCGAGGAAGCGGGGCACCGCGTCGATCATCGCCGGCAGCGCCGGCTTGGGCGACAGCCGCAGGAGGTCAGCGAGCGGCTCTTCCGCCTCGGCGACGCGATTGAGCGCGATCAGGAGCTGGATCTGGTAGCGCAGCGCGTCCTGCGATTCGGGCAGGGCCTGGCGCCAGGCGAGGGTGGCCGCGAGCGCCTGGTCGCCGGCGCGGGCCTGCAAGGCGATCTCGGTGGCGCGGCGGAACAGCTGCTCGTCGTTGGTCCGGCGGGCGGCGCCGAGCATTCGCTGGTAGGCGGTGCCGACCTCGCCGTCGCGCAACTCCATCTCGCCGAGCAGGAGCTCGAAGAAGAGCGGCGCGTCGAGACGGGAGTTGTCGACGGCCGGCTTCGCAGGCTCTGCGGCGAAGGCGGCGGCGCACCCCAGCGACAGGCTGCAGAACGCCAGCGTGGCGGCAGGCATTCGAGCGGTGACTCGCCCGGGGGCCGAAGGAATGCGAAAGGCCGGCATCGAGACAACTCCTCTGGCGAAAAACGATTCTAGTGTCGTGCGACCCGACGGCGTCGCGGCGCCGGGATCGAGAAAGACTGCACGCAGGGTGCGACTGCGGCCGGTCGCGATAATTCCCTCGCGCTGCGCTTTTGGCATCCGTCGGGCCGGTCACAAAACTTTGCCCGCCATGCCCGAGCTGCCCGAAGTCGAAGTCACGCGCCTCAGCTTCGCCGAGCGCATCCGCGGTGCCCGCGTCACCGGCGTCCGTGTCGGCAAGCCGTTGCGCTGGCCGCTCGGCGTCGACGGTGCGAGCCTCGCCGGGCAGACCGTGGGCAGCGTGACGAGGCGCGGCAAGTACCTGTGGCTGGCGCTCGACGGCGGCGGTCTCCTGATGCACCTCGGCATGTCGGGCTCGCTCGCCTTCGGCAGCGGCCACGGCGTTCCGGGCCCGCACGACCACTTCGACCTCGTCACCGAGCGAGGCACCTTGCGAATGACCGACCCGCGACGTTTCGGCGCCGTCGTCTGGTCGCCGGCTCTCGACTCCGGCGCCGCTGCCAAGCTGCTCGGCTCGCTCGGCCTCGAGCCGTTCGACGCTCGCTTCGACGGCGCCCATCTGCACGCCGCGCTGAAGCGGCGCCG
>Ga0123338_10002647_pt1 | contig 16643 bp, 12 predicted proteins | sample grotaG_FD_89793 | JGI IMG/M metagenome (GOLD analysis project Ga0123338, IMG submission 89793) | Glacier valley bacterial and archeal communities from Borup Fiord, Nunavut, Canada, to study Microbial Dark Matter (Phase II) -... | ecosystem: Environmental > Aquatic > Freshwater > Ice > Glacier ...
AAAATGGTTAACCTATGTCATCCAAAACATCAACGACACTGAAGAGTCAGATCTCAAAAATATGCTGCCCCAATTTATCGACAAAAATCTACTGGCTTAGGATGCGGGTGGTGGGGTGGATACCATTACGTGATGAAATACAAATTTTAGATTTCGCTGAAACCAAGGGGAAAAGTAATGCCCGCCTAATAAAAGTAATCTATAAACCTTATAATACTATGCACAATGTATACAAATCAGTACTAACTTCAGGAGAAAAATTAACAATCGAATCTGCAATTGATCCGTTGGATTTTATTCGAAAAAAAATAAAGGTTGACTATCCAGAACTTCATGATAAAATTGAGATCTTAGAAATTGGAACAAAAAATCGGATTACAAAACGGAGTAATAGTGAGAAGGAATCGCAAGTATTAATAAGAGTATTAAAAACGCATGAAGTTTGCTGGTTACCATTGACATACTTGCAAATAAATCATTACCTCAGTGGCATTTTGGGGGAATGGTCACACCTACCACTTCATGCAATCATTAAAATAGATCCAACAAAATTACTGAATGCTTATTTTATCCAGGTTACTCATCCTGCAGGATTTCGAGCATTTAAAATTGGTTGGACTTTATATGATACGCCAGTCCAAAGAGTTAAAACAATAGGTAATGGATGGAAATTACATCAATCTATTTGCTTTGAAAAACAAAAGGCATTAGCAATTTATAATTTTGAGAAACAATATAAAGCAATTCCATCTCCTCAAATTCCAAAGGAATATAGACCAAACAATGGTTTTACAGAGTTTATTTGGAATGAAAAGCTTGATGAAAACTGGGAGAACTTATCCACCGTTATGATGACTTTTCAGGAAGTTAAAGACTTACTTAAAAACATCTCATAAAACTTATTTATTATGGGAAGGACAATTCATTCATATATGAAGATCCCAGGGGATAGTTTCCCCATTTGATTTTTCTTTCAATATAGGTATAGTGGCTTCACTCCCGCATAATACAAGAAATTTTTGAAGGATATTGTCTCTTTGTAATCGTCATGAACCAAGCTGTAATCCTTCCCTATAAAAGTGACAGCTTTTGTAGATAGCTCCTATTCGTAATTAATAGGACCATTTTACAAATTCTCTCTATTTAAAATTAGTTTTCTTAGTTGAACTACAAGTTTTGTCCAGTTACCTTTAATCCAGCAAATTTTATTTAAAAACATTTGGATGATCCGATGTATTCTAAATTAGTAGTTACTTTATGTGCCAATATATCAACACATTAATCCCTTGTTCCAATGTTCTAACCTTTCTTGGAAGCATTTATAACATTACAACCGTATATCAATCTCTGTGACTATATTAGCCATATTACAAGTTTTGTCCGGTTACCATTATCTATAAAAATCTTATCGAAATAGGCAGAATGTTCCAATCTGTTCCAGATGTCCAAATTTATATACACCAATCAATTAATACATTAATCAATTGTTCCAATGTTCTAACCTTTTTGCGAAACTTTGTAAAGCTACTATCTTTTTTTGTTTGCATATGATGATTACAAGTTTTGTCCAATCAATTACTCATTCTGAATGACCCATGTAATACTGGTTAATAGTGTTTTAACCCATTTACTCATCCTATTTGTATCTCTTCTTATTCGAATAAGAGATATTTTATATTTGTAATTGGGGATTTTTAGTAAATTAATATTCCAATGGCCCAATAATTTTTCATGTAAGATTATCCTGGAATCAATATAGAATATTCTTCTGGAATAATACTTAGTGAAAACATTGGAACATTGGAAAAGAATGCTGTATGTCAAACATACAGCATATTAGGCTGCATTTTCGCTTTCTTCAACTTGTACCAAAGTGGATTTGTTTGGATCAAAGATTGATCTTAGTTCTCCTACTGATATAGAATATCTTATTGCGAGTGTTTCCTTCCTGATATAGGCACAGGTAAACCTCTTTTTATGACCATCACAATGGACACCAAGTCTTTTGAGAGCATTTTTTATTTCTTTTTCGTTTCCCTTGTACAACATTAAAAAGTTTCTAATTCCAGTTAAAGAAAATTCCCATATTATTGAATCATCAAAATTGATTGAATATTCATCACATAAACTCTCAAGTATTTCTTCTACTTTTAAATCGACAGGAGATTTTGAACCATTAATCATCTTACTGAGTGCTGGCGTTCTATAATCCTTGTAATTAAACCAGAATCTTCCTTCTTTCTTTGTAAAGAAATCATGATGATTCATCAAATAATCTAGAAAATAAGGCAATTCGGATTTCATAAGTTCTAAATAATTTGGATTTTCATCATCTGTGGGGAAAGGATTAACCTCTATTACAAAATACCTATTTTCTTCATCTTCAATATCGGCGAAATTTTCAATGTCATTAGATGCCATTATATATTTGCAAAAATTCGGAATAGTAAACTGCTGTAAAAATTTAATATTTATATTCCTTGATCTACTGGTGGATTCATCCCTAATTTTGGTCATCATATTTTTAGGAATTTTAGCTTCATCTACCAGAATAAAATTAGCCAAACCCCAAATAGAATTAAAATCTGACGAAAGATCTGACATAGAAACGAATTTCGCATTGCTTTGACCCATTAATCCAATTAACTGTAAAAATGTAGTTTTGCCTGTGGATCTTTCTTTAGAAACAATTGATAATATTGGTAATCTCTGTTGAGGATATCTCCATGCTATTGCCAAATAGTCCATTAGAAGCTGAAAATAAGTATACTTAGAACTTGGAAATGGTTTTTCATGAGGTGCTATGTGATGAATTAGTTTATATATGTAAGGCCAATTAACACCAAATTGTTCATCATAATGATGCTTTCCTTGTGAGTGAAAAGGTAATTCATAAAGGTTAAAATTACGGCACCCGTCTCCAAGGTCAATTGTTCGCAGATATTTTTCAGGATTATTCTCAGGGGAAATAGTAAAGCCCACAAATGAAGCTATTTCTGCTTTTCTTTTTGCATCATAACCATGTACGGATTCTAATGCAGATTCTTTAATTTTTGTTAATGATGGGATAGATGATAAACCATCATTTTTTAAATGATATAAAAAGTATTCTCCGCCGATATTAAATATTTCAGGCACAAATGTTTTATCTGTAAACATGTTATTAATTTTTAATTTGTAATTATGAAAATCTGGATGTTATTCCATTATTTCAAGTTAACTTTCTCTAGATATTAAAAGATGACAGTTTCAAGGTCAATCTTTCACATGGAAAACTCTATTTTATCTTCCTGCTACCATTAGTTAATTATCACGACTAAAAAATAAACAAAAGTGATTTGAAACACATCAACTTTCGATTTTAAAAACATATTTAATAAATATCCAGTTGAACCTGGGTACTCAGTATAGGTTGGAATACATCCGGATTATACAAAGGATCTTTTGAGGACAGCTCCTTCTCTCCTCAAAATTTTATTGCTTTCTATGTCAATAAAAAAAAGGCAATTTGATAAGTTTCACAGAGTTCAACAATCATGATTTCTTGAAAACCTCTCAAATGCAGCTACAACTTCATCTTTACGATAAAAGATTCGACCACCGATTCTATGTGGTATCAGATATTCCTTTTCTTCCCAACGAATCATTGTAAGTGCTGTCGTCACATTAAGCATTTTCATTGCTTCTTTTCTGGGAATAAATTCAGGCGACCGATCTCCATTCATTTTTGTCAGAATGGAATTTGCTGTTGCCTTGGCAACATCATTTAAAACATTCAAAAGATCACTGGCAGTAATTTCAAGTTTTACAACTCCAGCCATACCAAGGCTACTTAACTCAATTAAATTCATATAAACAATTTTACAACATTTTCAATAAACAATATATAAAAACACCGTGCACAATATTCTATAATACAAATTATAGTTTCATGCGAATTGAAAAATTAATTGAGTATGACAGTTAATTAACTATTCATACAAGTTTGAAAGATTCTGATTGATCTTTCCAAAGAAAAATTTTTGATAGATAATGAAACTTTGAAAGTATTGAAAATAACTCTCGTTTCTAATAGATAGGCAAGACGACAAAAATAATAAATTCAGTTAATAATCCAAGCACTTTTGTACATTATTTTTAAATAACCATGAATATTATAATTCTCCAACATAAACTGTTACAATCTAACAACAAGTATCCACCTTAATATAAGTGATATAGAGTCTATGTTTTCAACCCTTCATTTGAATTGAAAAGGAACAAGAAATTTAATTTTTTAAATCCAAAGTTGTTTGACTTATCATTTTTGCCCAATGCTTCTCCAGCATTTCTGCATGTTCTTGCTCGTTCACCTTAATATAGCCTAAAAACGCTTTTTCTGTTTTATGTCCAGTAATCGACATGATACTAATCGATGGGAAACCTGACTTATACAAGTTTGTGGCAAAAGATCTCCTTGCAGTATGACTGCTGACCATCTCCCATTTCTCCATGACCTCAGTATGCCTTTTCCCCCCTTTTGTTATGCTTTTCGATACCCTTCCTGAAAATTTTGCCAACTCACATACATCTTTAATGTAATCGTTAAACTTTTGATTACTAATCATTCCTGGAATTAGTCCTTTATGCTTTTCTAAAATTTTCTTCACTATTGAATGTAATGGAATCGTAACTCGATTCTTTGTCTTTTGCTGCTCAAGCCTAATGAAGTTACCTTCTATATTATCACTTATTACTTTATCCAGATCACTCCAACGACACCCGGTCCAACATCCGACTAAAAAGAGATCACGTACTTTGTCAAGATGAGGATGAGCGGAAAGGTCAAGTTCATAGATTGTAGTTAGTTCATCTTCATTAAGATATATGTTGAATGATTCCTCTGTAAGCTTTTTGAATGCTTGATATGCAATATTTCTGTGCACACTCCTTTCAAATGCGGCATTGCAAAAAACTTTCAGATTCTTAATACGGGCGCCTATCGTATTTTTTGCAAATCCTTGCTTTGTCAAGTGGCTTACAAAATCATAGTAAAAGTTGACATCAATATCATCCCATTCCAGAGTTGGGGCAAACTCCCTAAGACTATTCAGGGTTGAATAATATGGTCTGATAGTATGATAGGTATTTTCAGATTTTTCAATCCAAGCTTCGATCCACTCATACATCGTTTGTGAATCTTTCTTTACATACTTGTTAGGGTGCAAATATTTATCGACTTCCAATAATAACCACCCACTTTCAATATTCTCTCTCTTAGAAGCTAAATCCAGAATATGACTTTCTAATTTTTTAAGCCTGCTTAGCAAGTTATCCTTCCCTTTAAAACTTGTCCTTTTTAATTGCTGCTTTTCCAAATCCCAGTATTGGAGTTGGACAGATTCACCAGATGCAGTGGATTGGTCGATCTTTCCAATCTTAAATCTGATCCTGATCGACACATCTTTCTTTGAATCGTCAGTTTTCGTATTAACCTTAAAGTAAACCTTCGCCATTTCTATTATTTTAAGACTCCAAAGGTAATATAGGGTATGACTAAAAAAAGTCATACCCTAAAAATGTAAATAACTTTATATCTGAAGAGGATATACACTTCACTTTATACCCATGTAATGCTTATCTGGCAAGGGTTTTGGTATATCGTACACTTTATTTGAATGTATTTAGTATTACATATTTTAGTCTCGGTGGGACTACAAAAGTCACTGATATTCAGTGGCTTTTTCTTTTGAGCATCATCTTAGCCCGCTGTTTGTCATCAACACAATTCCGATATATCTATTATTTTTTTGTTTGGCAATCAGACCATTGACACAAAATAATCAATGAGAGAATGAATTTGTCCGTGGTTTTAATTTGCTATTTTAGGTTGAATAAAATTAACACTGCTAAAGCGAATTTGAGAACCGTCCTGCTTTTCTGTTTTGGTATAGGGAGAATACATTTTACCGGAAATTGTTTTATTTTCAGGATTAATCTCTAATAGCCTGATAAATCCATCGCCGAAATTTTCGCCCTGATAGTCCTGAAGAATTTGATAAATCCGGTTACCATTGTCGCCCCGGTCGTTTCTCCAGCTTGAGTTTCCCACATGCCCGCTCAGGACAAGAAGGATGTTTGGATATTTTCGGATCAGCATATCATTGATCTGATAGGGACTTAAGTCACCGTAGCCAGCATTTCGTTCACTGATGTCACCACTTGGGTTCAGATGATAATGGGTCAAAATAATCACATTGTGGTGGGGGTGCCCGGCAACTACCTGAGCGGCCCAATCAACCGGGCCTTTTCTTGCGCAAAACTCCAGCGACACAACCAGCCAATCGAGTTTGCCAGCTTTGAAAGTATAATAAGCATTGTCACTTTTACCTTCTTCATACCGCCCACCTTGAGCTGTCAACCTGCTCACGGGAAAATAAGTGTTGAACTTATTGGTTTTGCGTAAATTCAGGTTCACATTACCGGGGGCTGCACTGCCACTGAATTCGCCTACCGCTTCAGTATCATGGTTTCCTATGCACAAGGCGTAATGAATTTTAGCATTGTCGAGTATTTTAAACCCCTTACTGGCCTTTACGTAATGATCAATATTGTCAAAATCTACAATGTCTCCAACATGCAATACAATGGGGGCATTCAACGAATCTTTCTTATCTGCAATCCATTGCATCTGGCTCATGAACATTTGAGGCTGAGTGTTTACTTCGCACTGCGTATCAGGCAATACGGGGATGGTAAACTTTTGGGCAACAGCAATAGGGGTGACGAATAGATTAACAATTAAAAAAGTGATCAAACACACTTTCTGGTACAGTTTGGTTCTCATAATTTGCTATGTTTAGTTTTTTTAGGCACAAAGATTATTGATAGCCTGTATTTTATCAAAATCAATAAAGTTAAAAGGGTCCTATTTTACTTACCGCTTTTTGCAACGGACAATCAGCTTTGATTACTCTGCCCTGGCGGTAATTAGCCAGTAAATCAACAGACTGTTGAGCAAGCTCCCTTCTTACGGATCGCCGTTCGCCTTTGACACGTGCAATTTTCAAGTGGTCGTAGGCCGTTGTCTGATGCCGCATCCATGCAATAACTGCATGGGCAGCTCTCTCGTCAATGGGAATCATTTGTGTACGTGCAACAGTTCCGCTACCAACTGGGATGGCATGGATGGTAACCGCCTTGGCAAGTTTTATCTCTATGTCTTTGTAACTGTCGTGGAAATTAAGATAATCCTCTACTGCCTGGCAGAATTCAGCATCATACTGCTCTTGTTTCTTTTCACGCCGGTTAAGGTCATACACTCTTTTCTTTTTATATTCATCGGTCAAACGAGCCGCCTGCACATCAGCCTGTGCCTTAGCGATAGTGGCTTGCAGAGCCCATATTCCAAGGGAGATCGTTCTTCGCCCCTTTTTTACCTCTACCCTCCAGAACTGCCCTTGCGAAGTAACTTTTCGAGTTACCCCGGCATCACCCGATGGCAAAAATGACCAGCCCGTTGGTGGAAGCAGGATTTCTCCCTTTTCACCTACAAAATGACCATTGATCCCAGGTTTCACTATACGTGTGCTATTCTCCATAACCAAAATTATCAGATGACAAAAGTAGTATATTATGGTGGAAAATCCTCAGGACAGTTTTGTCACTCATTGATTTCAAACTCGATTAGCATATACATTTAAACCTTCGGCGCATTATCAGAAATGGAAATGGATTATTTTAGAATTCACTCTGATATCAATAGGAACTCAAAATATGACACATTTGTATATACGCAAAAATCCCCGGGATATATATGTATATACATCGCCGGGGATCTTGATTGCATCAAATCTATTTATTAATGATCAGTTTAGTTATCACTTCCTTGGAGCCTATCCTGGTTTTCACCATATATAATCCTGTAGATTGATCGCTGAGAGAAATATTTTCGCTGGCATTTGATATTTCACGAGAGGCCACTTTTCGGCCCGCGATATCTATTATTTCAATATAACTACCGGCCTCAGGGATTTCAGAAAAACGTACCGTAACATTATCAATACATGGATTTGGAAAAATATCGATTTTAACTGATCCATTCACATCCTCCTCAATTCCTGTCGTTAACCGAGATCCATCAATGGTAATTGTCACCCCATCAGTTACAGATGCTGACACTTTCCCGGCTGCATTTTTAGCCCATGCATAAAGAGTTTTTGTTCCTGTACTTAAAGCAAGATAGGAAGTGGGTGCACTTTCAGTCCATCTTGAATTTGTAAGAGAAGGTTTTGCAGCTGTTTCATTCACAAGATAGCCTGTAACTCCAATATTGTCAGTTGCTGTAAAAGTTGACAGAGGGACTGTCAGTGAGGCTGAAGATGATGGAATAGTAAAGGCAGAAACAATCGGGGTAGAGGTTTCTGAAGCAGGTGAGCCTCCACTTTCTATTGCGCCAATATCTGAACGTGACCCGTTTGCATCTTTTGCAGTTGATGGATCACCGGCATCAATACAGGGGGAATTAGCAGCTAATCTATAATCATGATTTGCAGCATCAACAAATAATGGATTCGTGTTAATGGAATTAGCTTCCCAGCCAGTGGCTGATTTATAGGCCGCAAAAGTGGCATAAGGAACCATTTTAATTTGAGCAAGGTTGCTGCCTAAAGTCTGATAGTATGCATTGTAATTAAATGTAAATTTACTTTCCAGGCCTTCAATATCACGGGTATAGTTCAGCACATCAATGGCATCCGAAAATATATTGTTCCTTACTACAAAATTAGTTGTATTTGGAGGTGTACCAGCAATTCTAATGTGCCTTCCAGTTGGCCCTTTCCTTTGTTTATGACCCCATCCAAGGCCGGCGTCAACGCACGTATTGTTTTCAAAAATAATATTTGCAGTTGTCCCGCCATCCAAAAAATATTCATACGAGTACTCACAATTGTAAATAACATTTTTTCTATAGGTAATGTTTGATTGATTGGCATCATCACCCTGATTAGAGAGGCCGGCATCAAACACTTCACCAACGGTGCAATTTTCGACTACCGCATTTTGACAATTGTTCCAAAATTCCACTGCATTTCCTTTCCTTACCTCACCGGCATGGGTTTGTCCACCAATCCAAATCATTGTCAGGTTACTTAAATTCAATCCCGTAACGGTATTTCCTACCACTGAATAACCACTTGTATAACTTAAATTTAAATCTTTAATGTTTACGTTTGATTTATTGTTAAGTGACACCAATATAACAGCTGATAATAACTTTACATCTGAATAGTAGGTGGCGGGATTACTTGTCGAGTATATTTTAATATAATCTGTTGAGGTATTGTAATAATAATGACCCTGAGTAGTCAAAGTTCCATCTGAATATTTTCGAACCCCACAAATAGAGTTATTGAAAAGGACATTTCCAATTTCTGATGCATGCGTTGAGGCACTTCTCCAAATGTTAGATCCTTGGTTTTCCCAATCGCTGGCGCTCATTTTAGTAAGTGAGGCATGGATAAGTGGTTTGTTGCCAGTACCATAAGCACCATAAGTAATTCTCGCTGATGAACTTCCACTTTTAGGAATTAATTGACCGTACCAAGAGTTTCCGCATTTAAATAATACTGCATCACCTGCTGTCAAAGAGGCTGCATTTACCTTGCTCAAAGTCTGCCAGGGGCTGCTTTCGGATTGTCCATTGTTTGAATCGCTACCTGCATTACTTACATAATAGGTTGCAGTAAAACCTATCATGGAAAAAAAAACAGCCATAATAAATAGGAATGTTCTTTTCACAAATTTATTGAAATAATACTTCATTGTTGCGTTTTTAGATAATAATTTTTGAATAAATTTTTCTTTCACTTTTGTTCAACTTCACCATATTTATTCATTCAATTACTGATCTAAAAATCAATAATTATTATGAACATTAATACTCTTTCATCAATTCATCCACTATTTTTATATTCTTCTTTTCAATGCTGATTTGGACAAACATGGCTTGAAGAATAAATTGTTTTAATGTTAGCGGTGTAAAATGCAAAGGGAGTACCAATGATCAGAAAAACGAAAATTTAATTATTAGCATTAATACATAAAATGCTCAATATCTACTATTTAAACATGCAATAAAATTCTAAATTAAATTCATTGAAAAATTAAGCCAGGAAAATGTTCCATTTAAAGCATAAAAAAACCGCACAGTTGTGCGGTTTTTATTGAATTTTCTCAGGAAGGTTGATTGTTATGAACCTTCAATTGAACATCAGTTATTTTGTCCTCTTATTGGAAAGCCTTGGTCCAATGCCTTTATTTTCAGCATTTCCACTTTCATTTATCCCCCTAAAATGCCTTTTACAGCCTTTTCCCCGAAATTGGAAAACATGTGAACCTATACCATGCATTTGGCTTTAGTAAGGTTACTGTATTACATCTGTAAGGTTACTGTATTTAGCATTACAGTAACCTTACAGATATGTTATAGTAACCTTACTAAAGCCAAATGCATGGCAGTAGCAAAACCTATTCCGTGGGTTAAGAATTAGGAAATAAATAGGATGATTAATCATTTTTAAAGAGTGGCGGGCCAATGAATTGGGGTAAAACAGAACGTGACTTTATCAGTGTTTACAATTCCGGCAGGTTTCCGAATAAATGAAACTGACCTTGCAATGTTAAAAGCATTGTATTAATTTCAGTAATTAACAAAGCATGAATTTTACAAGAGCGATCATACATTTAATTTACCAAACATCAGGCCATGAGTCCTCGGGTTATAGCTTGATAGCTACACCATAATGAATTGAAAGAGTGTAATTATGAAAATATAAAACCATAAACTCATAGATTTCACATTTACTAATTGACCATGAAATGGTTCATATTAGAATTATAAGTGCCAGATGCAATGATTTGTGGTATATGACCTCGGGATGTCTTGGTGATTCTATTAATTCCAATGACTTTTCAGAATGATTTTATCCTTATTTTTTAAGGTAAATGGTTCTCCCGCTTTTGGCTGATTCTCTGGCTGCATCAAGGATCTGAACAACAATCGCATTATTGCTAAGAGAATAAGGATCATATTTGGTCATTTTAACTTTCCCCCTTAGCACGTTTGCAAAATAGGAGAATGGATCTTCATTGATAGCGATATCGTTTGAGGTAACTTGTTTCAGTTGTTCCACCTTCATGGTTTCACTTCTCAGGCGCATATTGTTTCTGTCAAGGGCAACGATGGAACCTGAATTTCCATATATTTCCATGTCCTTCCGGCCAAAGGGCCAGTTCCACGATGCCTGAATAATACACTGGGCTTTGGGATAAGATACAATAATGGTTGCCTCATCGTCTACTTTGGGGTAAATAGTTGGTTTGAAATGTTGGGTAACGGCTGTCACCGAGAGGGGTGCTTCACCCTTCATTAAATAGGTCATCAGGTTAGCGCCATAACATCCAAAGTCAATCAGGGCGCCCCCACCATTTTGAATTGGGTCAGTCAGCCACTCCAGGAATTCCTTTTCACAACCGATTTCTACCGGCCCCTGATGGCCATCGTGAATTACTACTTTTATAATTTTACCAATAAAATTACTGTCATTCACCAACTGAAACGATTTAGCGGTCGTTGGATACCAGGAAGTTTCGTAATCAGTCAATAAATGGATATGGTATTTTTCCGCAAGCCCTACCATCCGTTGAGCATGTTCCACGTTGGTAGCCAGCGGCTTTTCAACCATTACATGAATTCCGCGAGGGGCACATGCTTCAACAGCGGCCATGTGTTCAAATATGGACCCAAATGCAACCGCAGCTTCCGGCTTCACTTTATCCAACATGTTTTCCAAGTTATTATAAACCAACTTAGAATCGAATCCGTATTTCTTAGCCAGACGTTGAGCCAATTCAGTATTGGGTTCATAAATGCCCACCAATTGAAAGTCCGTCTTATCTTTTCTACCTAGAATAAAGTCAATGTGACCATGTGTCATCCCTACGATGGCCAGTCGTATGGGCTTTTGGTCAGATGCCGGTGTCTGACTTTTTGAAACGATCGTAGTTAAAAGCATTATGATGATGAGCAGATTCTTTATGATTTTCATAATTGACATTGAATAAATATTTTGCCTGGTTGATTAATTATTTGAGTCAGCACTTAAAAGTCAATTAAATTAAAAATGCCACTAAATTACCAATACGCTCCTGGGGCCTCATGACACAAAGTATTGAATAGTTGTTATATATTATAAAAGTCTTGGTACATTTAAACATGAATGACAATTTCGGTTTTGGTAATTCCAATGAGAGAATTTTCCTCCATTAAACTTAATATTCTTTCAAGATGCTTGTCAAATAAGGCATTCAACTCAATATTTCCAACATTTCCCGTTCTAACAAGTATTAGTTTTTTAGGCTGATCAAGAATCAAAAAAGATTCTAAAAAGTCATTGTCCTTTGTTGCTACAATCCGGTTTTCTTCAATTGAAATATTTGTTATGTAATTGTCTTTAGTTTTATTTTTATCGGGTAGTTCAAGAGACTGTATTTAATCCTGCCCTCTCGATTTCAAAAGATTAGATAAGGAAATTGGTAATTGTGCATCAATAATAAACTTCATGATGCAAGTCTATAAATACTTTTTATTTGAGTCAATTTAGCAGCATGATTAATACATGCAAGGAAATCCTCTTTCTCAAGATCAGGATAATCTGCCAATAAATCTTCCATGGTCATTCCAGATGCCATTAATTCGAGCATATTATCCACCGGATAACGAAGTCCACGAATAGTTGGCTTTCCATGACATATATCCGGATCAATGGTAATTCTTTTTAATAATTCCTGCGTCATGGCTATAAAAATTGATAATACATACAAATATATACAGAAATATTTACAAACCTTCATGTTCCTTATTTTTTAAGTGAACATTTTCAATCCACCTGCATTCCACTGATCCGACAACAGCCAAGAGTAATCATACCACGAACATGCTCCGTAATTTGAACTGAACTCATCCAGCTGTGGTTTCTCAGACAAAAAAAAAAGCTTATATGCGAATCTATTTAAAGATGCCAAAATGCCCCAGTAACCACCATAAAATCGCGAAGATAATGATGGTAGTAAGGCATCCACCACCTAATTTTTTTGCGCCCCAACCGGCTGCGAGTGCTCTTAGAAGTTTGCTCATTTTTTGTTAGTTTTTTAATGTAAAACAATTATTTTATATTGTTATACCAAAGTAAATTGGGTTTTTAATCCAATGTACTTTATGCTAAAATGCTGATGTTGAAAAATGTTTCCCACTTGTAATTCTTCCTCATCAGATGGGCAGGGCGGCAGGAAACCAAATTGATTTACTGAATAAAATTTAACAACATTTAAAGTTAGGAATAAATCAAAACTAAATGAAAGAAAAGAGAGGATTTTATTCAGAAAATTAATCAGAACAATGTTCACATTCAGAAAATACCATTTGGGAGTATGTCATGAAACTAATTAATCATTTGCTGCTGGGGTCAAAAACCGACTTCTCAAGATTATTTAATCAATCTCACTGACCAACTCTTTCATTTTTTTCAATCCGGTTCGGGCAACCAGCAAAGGATCTTGCTTCCAGTAAGTTTCGTTAAACAATTCGAGTGAGAGTACTTTGGAGCCTCCCATATTTTTCAAATCGGTCAGTATTTGTTTCATCGGGGCAGCTCCATCACCCGGATATACGCGGTCGCTGTCCTTTTGCTGCTCACGTGGAATGGAGGCTACATAATCGTTTATATGAAATACTTCGATCACATTTCCACTTAGCATTTTTAGTGAATCGAATCCTGAGTTTCCCCTAAACAGATGATACACATCAGCCAGGATCTTCACATCCGGATCGTTGGCAATGGCAGCAACCATCATGGCCTGCCCCATGTGATAAAGTCCTTTTGAGCCTCCCCAGAATTCTAAAATGGGCATCACCCCAGTCTGGCGACCCAGTTCAATCAGTTCTTTGTATTTATACCCTGCTTCAGTGAGATCGAATGGCTGATCATAAGGAATGCCCGCTGCAGGAGCTGCAATGCGGGTACAACCAATTTGAACCATCATTTCCATTTCCAATTTCATTTGTTCAAATCCTTGTTTCCCAGCCAACCAGGGAGCAAAACCTATGGCATTCTCAACTTTCAAACCACGATCGGAAATATACTTTTTTAGTGATTGTGTTGAATTTCCTGATTCCAGGTACTGCTTCACATCTTTTATCCATAGTTCGATACCATCATACCCAGCTTCTGATGCAATATCAATGTATTTCAGCAGCCCCGGATTTTGTCCGCTGATCGTGCTGGTATTAAGGCTAAAACGAAAGGTTGAATCTTTTTGGGCTGATTTAGAAAAGGCAGCCTGTGGCAAAAGTGCTGCCGCTGATGCCAGTCCTGCGGTTTTAAAAAGGTTTCTTCTGGTAAGCATGGTTGATATAGTTGATGGTTTAGGATATTTAGACTCTTGCTACATGAAAGGCAGAAATTGATTATCACTTTAATTTCTGCATCATGTTTTCACGGCTGACTGTTTTGCCAGTTTTTGCTTCTTTCATCATTCCTCCAGTTGTTCATTGTCTAATTTTGATACTTCTCCACCCAACCGTTTGGCTATTTCCATAATCAATTTCAGGCTTTTCTCATCCGATTTTATTACAATAGCTTCCATTCCGTTTAATCTTTAAAATTTGTATAGATCAAATGTACAAATAAATCTGATTCAATAGTTAAGCTTCCATCTAATTTAAAAAAACATAACTGACTTCCAAATCCATCTATTAAAAGAGAAAACTTCTTACTTCAGCAACATCCTGGCCGTTCTCCTACTTTTCTGTTCAACGTAAACCTGGCGACCGTTGGTAATCTGAGTAACCGTTTCAGGGGTATAATAACGGATGGTCACCAAATCGAGCCCGGTGTTATATTTGACTTCAAATTTTTGTTGCAACTGACCAATCAGATTATCAATTCCCTGCTCCGGCTCATCAAAAGCGAGTGAAAAGTCAAGCGCCGATTGCTGAATCAACCCAACCTTGAGCCGGTATTTGGCAAACAAGCTAAACACTTCTGAAACGCTGTTAATACTGATAAACGAAAAATCGTTGGGTGTGAGCGTAATTAAGGCCATGTTCTTTTTCATAATAATCACAGGAACCAGGTTAAGCGGATGTTCAACTGCATGGATGATAGTGCCTGATTTTTCGGGTTCAAGAAATGACTTAACAAACAGGGGTATATTCTTATTTTGCAGTGGCTTAATGGTTTTGGGATGAATTACCTTTGCTCCTGAATACGACAGCTCAATAGCTTCTTTATACGACAGTTCGTCGAGTTTCAGCGTGTTGGAAAAAAAGTCAGGATCAGCATTCAATATCCCGGGTACATTTTTCCAGATGCTCACCTCTTCGGCATCCAGAAGGTTGGCAAGAATGGCAGCTGTATAATCAGACCCCTCACGTCCGAGCGTGGTAGTCTGGTTAGTCAAAGTGCCACCAATAAAACCTTGGGTGATGTATAAATCTTCAGATTCGAAGGTAAATATCCTTTTAGCCAACCGCACAGAAAGTTCCCAGTTAATGTTAGCTTCCCGAAATTGATCATCGGTTTTCAGACAATTACGAACATCCACCCATCGGTTTTTCAGTCCGGTTTTATTGAAGTATAAACTGATAATTTGCGTAGAAATTAATTCCCCGAAAGCCACAATCTGATCGTATTCGTAATCGAAATTCATTGACCGGTCACCTTTGAGGCGGTTGCTCAGTTGAATGAAAAGCTTTTCAAGCTCCGGAAGCTGAGTGGGTTCGCCCCATAATTCATCAACAATTCCATCGTGGTAATCTTTCACCTCCTGATAATATGTCCATACATCCGGATCCTGATTAAAATATTTACGGGCAACGATTTCAAGAGCGTTGGTGGTCTTACCCATGGCCGAAATAACCAAAACCTTGTTGCCAGGATACATTCTTAGAATGTTCATCGAATTACGAACCCCATCGGCAGAGCTAACCGAAGCACCTCCAAATTTGAAAACCTTCATCATCGTGACTAATAATTTGTAATGCACAAAAATAAAAAAAATGCATCAGTCAAAACAGTATCCATCCAAAAGTTTAAAGATAAAAGACAAAATTGATAAAACCTGAAAGGAAACGCTCTGTTTGTAACGATTGTTACACTTTATCCATTCCAAACTATCTATTTTTGCTTACTGATACATAGACTTCATGACTAAAAATAAGATACTGGCGAAGCTCCGGAAGTTCCATAAATGGCCTGGAATTGTGATAACCCTGTTTGTAATCCTGTTCACCGTATCGGGCATTTTTATGAATCACCGTTCCTTGATTTCTGGCATTGACATCAACAGATCCTTACTGCCGGAAGATTACAGTTATCAAAACTGGAACAAAGGCTCAGTAAAATCAGTCTGTCAACTCAGTGAAGATTCCGCCCTCGTGTATGGCAACATTGGCATCTGGCTGACGACCGATCATTTCAAAACTTTTAAAGACTGGAATGCCGGTTTTCCAAAAGGAATTGACAACCGTAAAATTAGTAAAATCCTCAAAACTGCGGATGGAAAACTGTTTGCCGGCACTTATTTTGGCTTGTACCAGTATT
>Ga0123338_10002649_pt1 | contig 16643 bp, 12 predicted proteins | sample grotaG_FD_89793 | JGI IMG/M metagenome (GOLD analysis project Ga0123338, IMG submission 89793) | Glacier valley bacterial and archeal communities from Borup Fiord, Nunavut, Canada, to study Microbial Dark Matter (Phase II) -... | ecosystem: Environmental > Aquatic > Freshwater > Ice > Glacier ...
ACGCGCGAGCACCAGGATTCGCTGCACCGTTCGGACAATCTCAATGCGGATCTGGAAGGGCGCGTGAAGCAGCTCGAAACCAACCGCGCCGAAATCGAGCAGCTCAACTTGCAGTTGCGACAGCAGATCGCCGGGCGCGCCAAACTTTTTTTGGAGGCACTCACGGGTCGCGACATGCAGACGCCCCCCACGCTCATCGAAGGCTCGATCGTGAGTGATCGCTATCGGGTGGAGGGGTTGTTGGGTTCGGGCGGCATGGGTGCCGTCTACGAGGTCGAGCGGCTCACCGACGGCAAGCACTTTGCGCTCAAGTCGACTCACAGCACCAAAGGCGTGGAGCTGGCCCGGCTGGCACGCGAAGCGCACATCGTGTCGACGTTGGTGCACCCCAATATCGTTGGCATCGTCGACGTCGACGTCGCCGTAGCCGACGATGGTGGGTACATCTATTTCGTGATGGACCTGGTTCGTGGACCGCGGTTGGCAGATATCATCGACGAGCCGCGGCCCATGGAGTGGAAGCTTTTGGTATTGCGCCAGATTGCCGAAGGCGTCGCCGCCATGCATGCCGCGGGTGTGGTGCATCGTGACGTGACTCCGGCCAACGTGTTGTTGTCGGGCAATGTCGAGCACCCCGTCATCAAAGTGACCGACTTTGGGATCTCGCGTGAGCACACCAGTTGGGAGGTGTCGCATCCGGTAGAGGCCGATAACAGCGACGTCGACGACGAAGAAGACGTCACCAGCCAGCTTTATGCACCAGAGCTGACTCAGGCTGGGTTTCTGTCCGGAACGCCGATGTACATGGCGCCAGAGCTGGTGCGCTCGCATGCGATCACACCAGCTGCAGATATGTTCGGGCTCGGCGTCCTGGCCTATCGACTGATCGAAGGTCGATCGCCGTTCGAGGAGTCGGTGGCCATGGCGCTCATCGACGGTCGCCAGGCCGCCAGCCAGCGACCCTTCTCGCGCTTTGTCGGCGAGCTTGCCAATGCTTTCTCCGCCTGCCTTTCCGTCGAGCCTGGCCTGCGACCCACGGCCGAAGAGCTTGGCCGCTTGCTGGCAACGGCAACGCCTTGACCACTCTGCCTTTGACCACCCTGTAGAAGCAGTCGTCCCACGATTTCACAGTCTCGGTCCGTGCTAGAACGGGGCATGTCGCGGCCGGGTATGCGTTCCACCTCGCTGGTGCTGGCGGTGTTGATGTCGATCGGAGTCTGGTTTTGGGTGCGCAAAGAGCCACTACCGACGCCCGCGACGACAAAAATGAAGGCGGACGCGGGCGGCGCTCGGATCGCTGGCGCGCCCATTCGACTGTCGGCGGGTGAAGCGGCGCCGCTCGACGACAGTAGCTCGTCCGAGCTGGCCGGCCGCGTGTTGTCGTCGGCAAGCGGCCAGGGCATCGGCGGGGCCGAGCTGACCTTCGACCAGAACGGCGCCGCGGTCAGCGTCGTCACCGACGGGACAGGCGCGTTTCGCTGGCGCGTGCCGTCGGCCGGCCGCTATCAGCTCAGCATGATCGCCGCCAAGGGCTACGAGGCCTTTGCGCCGGCCTATGGTCACAGCCCGGTGGTCTTCGAGGCCCGTCCCGGCGTGCGTCTGCACAACGTCACCTTGTTCCTCAGCCCTTTGGTCGCCTCGCAGAAGTCGGTACCCGACGGCGGCACGCCACAGGGCAAGATCTCCGGTCAGGTCGTCGATGCATTCGGCGCCGGTCAGGACAACGCCTTGGTGGTCGCCTACCAACACGATGAGGTGGTGGCGCGGACCACCAGCGACGGCGCAGGTCGCTTCAGCCTCGACGGCCTCGGCGACTCGGCCCATACCGTCGTCGCCTCCCATCGCGGCTGGGTGCCAGCCACCGCCGAAGCCGTCCGCGTCGGCACGGCCGATCTGCTGCTCACCCTGGGTCGCGGTGGCCGCATCGTCGGCAGCGTGCGCGAAAAAGAATCAGGCAAGCCGGTGGTGGCGTTCAGCATCGTGGCCATCCAACACAAAGGCGCCGTCGAGCGCGGTGAATCCATCACGTCGTCGTTCTTCTCCGGCGACGGACACTACGAGCTCACCGGTGTCGCACCTGGGCGCTATTCCGTCGTCGCCATCGCCCAGGACCGCGCGCGTTCCGACGAGCAAAAGATCGAGCTCATCAACTTCACCAGTGAGATGCGCGCCGACTTCGTGCTGGCCCGTGGTGCGTCACTCAAAGGCCGCGTCGTCGACGCCGCCAGCAATCAGGGACTCGCCGGCGCGCGGGTCTCGCTCGAAAATCCGTTCGGCGCCGACACCTCCATGCCGTTGCCGGTGGTGGCCTCCGCCGCCACCGATGCCAGCGGCGCGTTTTCGCTCAGCGGGCTTTCTCCCGGAACCTGTTCGCTCTTCGTCACCGCCGAGGGACACCACAGCCGCGTGGTGCCCGGCGTACCTATCGATCCCGATCAAAGCCAGCCGGTCACCATCGACCTCACCGCCACCAAACCCGGCGAAGCGTCCAGTATCGAGTCCGCCGGCATCAATGCCGCCGTCGAGGCGCGCGGCGATCAGTTGCTCATCAGCCGCATCTCGCCTGGTGGTGCTGCCGAGCTCGCCGGTATCAAGAACGGCGACATCATCGTCCGCGTCGCCGGAGTCGCCGTCGCTGACCTCGGCATGCAAGCCGCTGTCGAGCGCCTGCGCGGCCCGCCCGGCACCACCGTGGTCGTCACCTTGCGCCGTCCCCCGAACGACGCCGACTTCGACCTCACCGTCGAGCGAAAGCGAATCATCAACCGCTGAGGCCTCATGACTATTTCAGTGCTACGGTCATAGCCGCAGATGATGGAGGCCAACCAAGAGCTGTTTGCGCGGGCCCAGTCCCTCGTCGCTGCGCATCGGCCTGCCGAGGCTGAGCGGATCTTGCGGCAGCTCCTCCTGTCGACCAACGTCATCGACTTCGAGTACGACGACTGGCTGCGGGCGATTGCCGAGTGCTATCGGGTGCTGGCGCGGCCGCGCGAAGAGGGCTTCGTGCAGCTGTATCTGCATCAGTTCGAGCGTGCGGCGTTTTGCTTCGGCGCCGAGCCCGTCGAGCTTGGTCGGACGCGCGAGGTCGAGGGCCGGCGGGCGCAGGGCGAGCCGGCGCGCAAGCTGTTCCAGCAGGCGGCCGAGCTGTATGCGCAAGGTGGGCGACAGGTGTTGTCGGCGGTGGCCTCGGCGCAGGCGACGGCCCATCGCGACGAGCGGCGCGCGTGGGAGCGGGTGTCGCGCGATCCGCGCCTGCGCGGGCGGCCTTATGAAGAGGCGCTGGTGCAGTTCAACCTTGGCCTCGCTTGCCGTCATGACGAAGATCCGGACGCCTCCAACCGGCATCTGGTCTCGTCGCAGCGACTCCTCGAGGAGGTCGCCGACGACTTCGAGGTGCGCGGCATGCGCGAGCGCGCCTTCGACTGCTACTGCATTCTGTTGAAGCTCGGCCTCGACTCCGGCAGCTACGAGAACCTGGCAGAGGGCTACATCAACTGCATCCGCGTGTTGAAGGAAGACAACCTCAAGTTCTACGTGCTGCAGTATTACGAAGATTTTTTGCGCATCAGCCTCGAGCGCGAAGAGTTTCATGCCGCAGCGACGGTGTGCCGTGAGGCCGCCGATTATTCGCGCCGGGTGGGCCTCATCTACGACCGCGGTTATTGCAAGCGCGCCGCCGAGACCTGGTGGTCGGCCGCCGAAAAGAACGAGCGCGACGGCGGTCCGGTGGAGATCACCGAAAACGCCTTTCTCGCCGCCATCGACGCCTACAACTCCATCGGCGATTTTTACAAGGTGCGCGACACCTACAAGCGGCTGTGCACGCTGCCGCTCGGCGACAAGAAACAGCGACGGTACAAGGACGTCGTGGGCCGCTACGCCGACGTGTGGCAGGAAGCCGCCGAGGCCGCGCCGTTCCCCGACTATCTCCGTCAGGTCCACGCCTATCCCGACATCTGGTACCAGGATCTCATCGAGTGGGAGCTCGACGGCGATCACCAAGAAGTCTGCGCCAGCATCGTCGGTGACGTCCGCTATGCCGACCAGGTGCGGCGCCGGGCCTTGTGTACGCTCTTGTCCAGCCTCGAGGCCCGACAACGTGCGGGCGGTGAGCTCGATCCAGCGTCGCTGGCGCAGGTGGCGCAGTCGCTGGGCGAGCTGCACGCCTTTGCGGCGCTGCGTCCGCTCGAGCGTCTTTATGAGAGCGCCGTCGACGACGTGCGCCGCGGCGTGATGGTGGCCTGTCGTCGGCTCTATTTCAAACGCACCTTTCAGCTCGTCCAGCGCGGGCTCAAAGACGCCTCGACGGTGGTGCGCGACGCGGCCATCGAAAGTGTCGCCGCGCTGCACTTCCCGCATGCCTTCGATCCGCTGAGCCGCATCTTCCGCGAGTCGGATGATCGGCGCGTCAAAGAAGTCGCGCTGCAGAGCTTGCGCCGCATCGGCAGCCTCGAAGCGGGCGAGTTTCTCATCGACGTCCTGCGCTACGAGGTCGACCCGCTACGCGATCTGGCGCGCCGGTTGTTGTCGCAGTTCGACAACCCTGACATCATCCCCATCGTCAAACGCTACCTCGAGACGGAGACGGGCCCGAGCCGCGCACTCCTCGATCAGGTCGCGCGCAGCCTGCAAGTGCGGGCGCCGCTGACGCCGTGAGACGAAGGTTCGAGTCGCTGAGTGGCGGGTGCCCGCCTCTGTTGCTACTTTTGGCCATGACGTCGGCTGTGCTCGGTGATGTTTCGGTGGCGCCACGCGGCGGCGACTTTGATCCCAAACGATGCAGCCTGTCTGACTCGCCTTTTCGGCTAGATTCCAATCAGCCGGACATCAAGGCGATGACCCCGACGGGTGTCGGGATGTGGTTGGCGCAGGCGGCCGGCCGCCGTCACTTGCTGTTCAGCGCCGGGACGGTTGCTATCGCCACCAGCCGCGCGCGGGTTGTCGAGCGCAGCGGCGGGAAGGTCGTCATGACCTTGGACGGGCATGTTCCCACAGCTCTCGTCGAGGACGAGACAGGCAAGCTCCTCGGTCTTTTGTCGATCAATGCGGAGAATCGGCCCGAGATTCACGGCGAACGCGTTCCTGATTTCACGTTTTACGATGTGAAAGGAAAGCGGCTGTGGTCCACCCGCCAGTCGTCGGCGCGCGAAGGCGACAGCGCCACCGTACTGGTGACTGGTGAGCTCATGATCGTCGCTTCGTTTCATCGCATCGCCACAGGCTCTCAGCTGGCGGCCTTCGATATCAAGAGTGGTGCGCCCAGATGGACCGCGGACGTGTTGCAGCTCAGCGTCGACCACAGCAAGTACTGGAACGATGTCTCCCTCGCGCAGCGCGGCCAGACCGTGGTCATGCGCGGCTACGAATCAGGCGGCTGCTACGAGCAGACCTTCGACATCGCCACCGGCAAACGGCTCTCGGCGGTGATGCCCAAGTTACAGTAGATTTTGAGGTGAGCTGATGCGTTGGTCTTTACCGCTGTTGCTTCTCTCGTCGGTCGCGTGGGCCGATGTGTCGGTCACATCCAGCGGTGGCTTCGATGTCACGAAGTGCACGATGGCCGACGGGCCCTTGCGACGCGAAGAGGTGTCGCTCGACGTCAAGAAGCTGGTCCCGCAGCAGGCCTGGCTGAGGCAGCTGAGCCGACGACATCTGCTGCTGGCGTCGCGGGAATGGGACAAGTCGATGGTGCTCGACAGGGCTTCGGGCAAGGAGGTCATGCAGCATCCGCGCTACGAGAAGAGCCCGACTGCGCTCGTCGAGAACGCCGATGGGTCCCTGCTTGGGCTTCTGGAGCTGGCTCAGGGTGACCACCGTCTCCAGCTCTTGGACGTGACGGGCAAAGCTCGGTGGGCGACGCGGCCAGCTTTCGACCAGTTGAGCGATAGCGCCTCCACGCTCGTCGCTGGAGACCTGCTCATCGTCGCTACGTATCACCGTATCGCCACCGGCTCCCAGCTCCGTGCCTACGATCTCAAAACCGGCACGCCCATCTGGAAAGCCGATGTTCTGCAGCTCAACGTCGCGCACAGCAAATACTGGAACGACGTTTCGGTCGAGCAGCTCGGCCAGTCCGTGGTCCTGCGCGGCTTCGAAGCGGGCGGCTGCTACGTGCAGACCTTCGACATTGCCACCGGCAAACGCTTCTCGGCGATCCTGCCCAAAAGGTAGCCGCCCCGCCTACATACAGCGCAGGGCCAAGCCGCAACTGCTACCGGACCCCGCAAGGTTTTCATAGCTGCAGCCGTCGAAGTGGGCGTCGTTGGCGGGGCTTCTCCTGGCGTTGTCCTTGCACCAGTCCGCCAACGCATGTCTCATCCCCCTCGTCGTCGCCGTCGCCAAGCAGGCTTTTCGCTGTTGGTCGTCTTCATGCTGATCGTGGTCATGGTCGGCGTCTCGGCCGGTATTTTGGCCACCATGCAGCAAGAGCTGCAGGTCGCCGGTCAAGACCGCGAGCAGGTCATCGCGCTCTATGCCGCCGAGCACGGCGTGGCCATGGCGCAGGCGGCGCTGGCCGCGCAAACCTTCGACACCACCACTGGCTGGACCAGCGTGCTCACCCTCGCCGCAATGACCGATCAGATGTGTCAGCCCGTCGGTGGCACCAAGCCCGGCGTGTTGCCCAAAAACACCAACCCGCGCCAGGGCCTGCAAGTCTTACCCGCCGATGCCACTCAGTTCGTGAGCCAGTACGTGTGGTGCATCCACAACAATCAAGAAGACCCAGCCTACCTCGCACCGACGGGCGGCACGCCCAACGGCGACACCACTGACGCGCAGGACACCAAGCACATCATCGTCATCGAGTCGTACGGCTACGGCCCCAACAGCGCCGCCACGCACCTGACCGTGTCGCTGGGTGCGCCGACGCTGGTCACCCGCCTCGGTTCCAACGCTTACGCACAAGAAGGTGCCAACGCAGCGCACTCCGGCGCGGTCGGCCAGAGCGAACAAGGCGTCACCGTCAGTGGTGGGAGCACCTCGTTTTGAGCCGCCACATCCACATGGGGAGTCACATGAAGCGCGTTGTCCCGATGTTGCTGATGTCGTTGCCAATATTGTTGACTGCTGCGACCGCGCACGCCGATCAGTCGCAGAACGGCGAGCGCCTCTTCGATCAGCGCTGCGCCAGCTGTCACGTCGTGGCCGACGGAGTCGCCGCGCCGAAACAGCACGGCTTCATCGACCTGACGCTGCTCCTCACCAAGCGCGCCGAGGCCGAGCTGCGTGGCTGGCTGGCCAAGCCCGTCGTGCCCGAGCAGGGCAAGCCCATGTGCGGCAGCAACCTCGTCGACCGTCCGGAGCAAGACGCCATGCTGGCCTTCCTGCTCAAGCGCTCGCGCCCCATCGCCATCGAAAAAGCTGCGCCCGCGCACGCGCATGCCCGTGGTGAGAGGGTGGTGCGCGAAAGGCCGGCGGCCAAGCTGGTCGCGCCGACGCATCGCATGCCCACCCGCACCCTGGACCATGAGGTGTCCCGATGAACGCCGTCCGTGTGCGTCGGATGCTGCCCATCGGCGTCCTCATCCTCGGCCTCGTCGGTGTGGTGCTGCTCACCCGGCAAAAAAAGAGCGTCGCCACCGCGGGCCTGAGCTCGTCGTGCTTCGGCAACCTCAACGCCACCACCTACAGCGCGGGCTTCTCCGCCACCGATTTCTCGTCGACGACCGCGGCCTCCGTCACTGGCGGCAAGGTCCAGCTCAACACAAACCTCACGCCGCTCGACGCCGATCACATCGAGCTGCCGTTCGATCAGAACCTGCGCATCAAATACGTCTACGAAGAGGCCGGCTACTCGGCGACGCTGGGCTGGTTCTTCTTCGATCAGGTGCAGCCGTTCCTCGACTCCAGCGGCAAGCTCGCCGACAACGACAACGACGGCATCGCCGACTTCTTCCAGTCGGCAAAGGGCGCCGTTCGCCCGCGCAACGGCATCTGGCAGATCACCGCCGGCCAGACCATCCCCGATCTCCTCAATGGCGCCGCCGCCATCAACTATTCCGACGGTGGCACGTACGCCAGGATGCCCAATCTCCTCGAGAGCTTCATGGCCGCTGGCGGCAACGTGCTGTGGAAGCTGTGCGACGACGACACCGACACCGGCAACAGCGGCGCCCCGGTGGCCGACTCGTCGACGCTGTCGGACGGCATCCCCGACTACGACGTCAACGGCGACGGCATCGTCGGCAACGAGCCCGACCGCTCGTTCGACATGGGCATCATTCCTGGCCACCGCGAGATCGTCTTTTTTGCGCAGACGTATGGCGGCACCACCCTCACGCCGGCTGGCGTGGGCTTGCCCATGGGCTCCGATGTCCAGAGCATCTCGGCCCCGCCCCTCGGTGGCGGCGGTGTCGCCAGCGGCGACGTGCTGCGCTTCACGGCCGGCAGCGACATCAACACCGGCGACAAATATCTGCGCTGGAAGTTCTCTACCACCGGCCACACCTTTGCCGCAGGCGAGTGCATCCACTACGCGTATTACATCGAAAAAGGCTGCGCCACCGACGTGGCCGGCATCGACTTCCGCTTCAACGACAACAGCTTAGCCTCCGCCCACGGCTTCAGCGGCGACCACTTCGCCAGCCCGACTTGCGGCGCTTGGGCCACGCGTGACGTGCCGATTGCGGCCGGCATGGTCGGCAGGGTCGTCGACCGCTGGGAAATGGCCATCCACAACGACACCATCGACCAGCCATACATCATCTATTTCGACAACGTCGGCATCGCCGCGACGTGCGGCGGCGTCGTCACGGCTGGCAACACCGGCTACTCCACCGGCGTGCCGACGAGGAACCTCATCGAAAACGCCTCGGGCTTCCTCGACGCACTGAGCTACAACGTCTCCTCGTTCCCGTGGTTTTCGAAGACCATGCTCAACCCCGACTTCGGCGCCACGCCCGGCACCGTTCAGCGTCGGTTGGCACTCGGCTGCTCCAAGGGCGACAGCGCCTGCTACGGCGCCAAGACCGACTCGGGCGGCAATCCCGCCAACCTCGGGTGGCTCGATCAGGCCACCATGGATCGCCTGGCCAGTCCGACCATGCCGTACAACCAGCTCATCGTCGCTGGCGATCCCAAAGTGGTCAACATCGTCACCAACGCCGACGGGCAGACGCCTCACTTCGTGGCCCTGGCGCCCTCGACGGCACCCAATCGCTGGGTCATCGGCTACGACGATCAGCCCATCTACGGCACCACCGACAAAGACTACAACGACGTGGTGTTTCTCATCGAGCGCACCAACGGCGGCGAGGTGGTTTCCAACTTGATTTCGGCAGATATCCCCGCGGCGGACTTGGCCACCACCAGCATCTCGCGGATCCGTATTCGCTTCAGCGCCGAGTATCCGTCGCCCGGCTGCGATGGGGACACCACCGCGGCCATCCGCATCTACTACAGCGTCGACAACAAGGTCACCTGGCGTCAGGTCACCTTCCCGTCGAGGACCACCGGCGACGTCATCATCGACGCCCTGGCCAACGGCGACCTCGGCAACCAGCTCTACTGGCGCGCCGAGTTTGTCTCGTCGAAGGAGACCTGCAACCCGCAGCTCGACAGCCTCAACATCGGCTACGAGGCCGTGCAAAACGGCGAGTTCAAATACGGCGCGCCGGTCACGCTGTCCAACGTGGTCTACAGCGGCTCGTTCGAGACTCCGCCGTTCCCGGCCAGCGAGCCTGCCGCCACCGGCGGTGACTTCTCGCTGCGTGGCCATTTTCGCAACACCCAGCTCTTCGATCCGGTCGATCCGACGGTGACCACCAAGACCACGTTGTGGGATGCCGGCCTACCGCTGGCGACGAGGAATCCAGACACGCGCGCCATCTATACCTCTGTGGGCGGGGCGGCCACGCCGTTCGACGTGGCCAACGGTGCGACTCTCTATCCGCTCTTGCTGTCGACGACGGCGCGCACGCAGCAATATGCCGCCAAGTTCATCTACGACTTCAGCGGCGATCTCACCGTCGACGACAACGACGCCAAGTTCCTGTTGCAGTGGGTCCGCGGCTGGGAATATGCGAGCGGCGTCACCATCACGCCGACACATGCCGCGCAGCAGCGAGCCTGGAAGCTGGGCGCAGTCCACAACTCGTCGCCGGCCATCGTCGGCCCGCCGCCGCGCCCAAGCTGGCTCGATGGCACCGCTGCGCCGCCGAGCATGGTTATCCTGCACAACGCCTTTCGCGCCGCCAACAACAACCGCAGCACCAAGGCCATCGTCGGTGCGCAGGACGGCATGGTGCACGCCTTCAACGCCGGCCAGTTCCGCTACTCGGACAACATGGCCGCCTGCACCACGCCGCTGTCCCGCGGCTGCTTCGCCGGCGGCACCGATGCTGCCCGCTACGGCGACGGCTCGGAGCTGTGGGCCTACATCCCGCCGTCGCAGCTCGGCACCTTGCGCAACCTGCATCCGGTCGCGCGCAGATTCACCAGCGCCATCCCCACCGCCGAGGTCGACGGCTCCATCGCCGTGGAAGACATCTACGACCCGAGCACGACCACCTTCAAGACCGTGGCCTTCGCCAGCCTCGGGCGCAACCAGCCCTATGTGAGCGCCGTCGATGTCTCCGGCACGACGCCGGTGCCGCTGTGGGCCGACGACTTCTCCGATCCCGACTTCTATGGCACCGAGCTCTCTCCGTCGGTGGGCTTGTCCGATATCAACCACGGCCGCTTCGCCGCCATCGTGACGTCGGGCCTGTCGTCGACGGCGCGCGATCTGTTCCTCTTCGTGCTCGACGCCGCCAACGGCACCTCGATCATGAAGGCGCAGCTCAACACCGGCGCCAACGCGGCCCAGGCCAACGGCTTCGCCGGCTATCCCAACCTCGTCGACGCCAACCAGGACGGGCTCATCGACCGCGTCTACTCCGTCGACACCACCGGCCGTATCTTCAAGTACGACCTCACCAACAACAGCTCCTGCGTGGTCGCCTCCGTCGGTGAGACGGTGTACTCCGGTATGGCCATCGAGTCCACCGTGTTGGCCGGCACGCCGGTGGTCAAGCTCTTCCTCGGCGGCGCACCGCCTCCCGACGGCACCGGGACCGAGCTCGCCAACTATCACTTGTTCATGTTTCAGGACGACGATCCCGTCGGCACCTGCACCAACAACGGCGCCACGCAGGAGTACAAGGTGACGTTGGCCACCGGGCAGAAGCTGTGGGCGGCGCCGTTCATCGGTTCCGATCAGGCCTTCTACGCCTCGGCCGGCGCGCAATCGTTGTCGGTCTGCGCGGTCGGCGACGGCGACATCTTCGCCGTGGCCACCAGCGGCATCGGTGACGGCCTGACTCCCGTCGGTGGCGCGCCAAGCCCGACCGCGGTCCTTGGCTCGCCCGTCGCCGGCATCCGGGTCTACGATGGCCACGTGCTCGTCAACTCCGTCGGCGGCAAGACCACCATCGTCGGTGGATCGGCCTGGAACAACATTCCGTCGGCCACGGGCGGCTCGAGCAGCATCGGCAACCTATCGGTCATCAACTGGGCCGAACAATGAGCCTACGCAGGCAACGCGGCGCGACCCTCATCGAGATCCTGATCTCGCTCCTGCTCATCACCATCGGCATGCTCGGGCTTTTTGCTACGCTGTCGTCGGTGACCTACGGCAGCTCCACCTCCAATCGCATGGCACAGGCGCAGCTGCGGGCGCAGAGCATTCTCGAGGCCATCCGCCTCGCACCTGACACGGTGCTGGCCTGTCTGGCCAACGCCACCGACGCCACCACCTGGGCGGCATGTGAAGCGACCTGCGTGAGCAACCAGAACGTCGACATGGGCGGCAGCGCCTACAACGCCTCGTCGAGCTCGTCGCCTTGCATCTTCACCACCGGCAAGATGAGCCAGATCAACGGCCCGAAACCACTGGCCGTCACCGGCGCCAACCCCGGCCAGGCCGTCGACCGCGGAAACCAGCCGTATGGCCTCGCCTTCGACGGCACGAGGACCGGCCGCGACACCTTCGTGAGCCGCACCGGAGCCGGCGGACGCGTCTACAACGTCCAGGTCAGTATCGGCTGGAACGACGACGGCAGCCTGAACATCGCCGCTGGCACCGCTGGCGCCCACTACATCACCCTCCGCTCTGGCGTGTTCCGTTGAGGCGCACGACTCGAAGTGGCTTCACTCTCGTCGAGATCTTGGTCTCGCTGGGCCTGGCCGGCCTCATCGTCGCTGGCGCCTTTCAGCTCAACAATTCGTTCACCCAGCAGTCGCGCCGCCAGAATCAGATCGCCGACGTGCAACAGTCGCTCAGGCTGACCATGAACATCCTCGAGCACTCCATCCGCGCTGCCGGGGCTGGCCTCAGCGGCAACCTCTTGCGCTTCACCGGCTGCGGTGTCGCCCCGCCCGATCTTTATGCGTTTCAGTACTACAACAGCAATGTCTTCCCGCCCGTCTTCGGCAGCTACGACACCAACGCCTCCGACAACGACACCGACCCAGACTGGTTTCGCGTGCTCATTCCCGAGAGCGGCCAGTATCTCATCACCGCCGACACTGGCTCGGCCTCGACCATCCTCGGCGGGCCACTCACCACCTGGGCGGCGCGCGATCTGTTCGTCGTGTTGCAGCCAGGATCGCAGACCTTGTCCTGTGTCCGCGAGGTCACCTCCGCCGCCGGCACGACGGTGGTCCACAACACGCCTGGCGCCGCCTTTCCCTGCGCCAACCCAGCGACGGAAGCGGTGGCCTCTGGCGTCACCGATGTGACCCACTGCGGCCTCAACGGCATCGCCGCCAATCCTTCGCCTGTGCGCCATTTCACCAACGAGGTCGTCTACAAGATCTGGACGCCGCCCGCAGGCTCACTCGACTCGCCCAAGCTGGTCATGATGCGACCGGCCATCAACCAGCTCACCGACGGACCCTGGACCGTCGTCGCCGAGAACATCGAGGACATGCAGATCGCGCTCATCATGAAGAACGGCAGCATTTGCAACTCGGTCGACAGCCCGGCTCTGTGCAACCCGACCGCCATCTCCGCGGTCCGCATCACGCTGGTCGGCCGCTCCACCAGCAAGGTCCAGGGCCTGGCCAACGGTAAGACTGGCGGCTACGAAGACAGCGCCGAAGTGGCCACCACCGACGGCTATTTACGCCGCTCGCTCACCTCTGTCGTGCAGATGAGAAATTGATGAGGAAGAAAAAAGGCTTCACGCTCGTCGAGCTCATGGTGGTGGTCACCATCATCGGCGTGCTCGCGTCCATCGCCATCATGTCCTGGCGCAAAGGCAACACCCAGGTCGACGTCGACGTCTTCGCCAGCACCATCCGCAACACCTTCATCCAGGCCGCTCGCCGCGCCACAACCACTGGCGCCCCCTATGCGGTCTTTCTCACCGCCACCACCGCGCAATACTGCCAGGTGGATCCGGCCGTCTCGTCGCTGGTGCCGCCAGTCACCACCAGCCAGTCGAGCTGCGCGGTCTCGGCGCCTCTCGAGGCCGGCCCCATTTCCTACGCGCCCAGCGACGCCAAGCTGGCTGGCACCGCCAATGCTGCCGACATCATCATGCCCGGCGGCTCCTACAGCGCGCAGGCCATCACCGCCATCGGCAGCGGCAAGATGTACTTCTTCGGCCCCAACGGCACCGTCGACGCCTCGCTGGCCACGGTCATGTCCACCGGCCAGCTGGTCAGCGGCGCCACTGTCTACGTCCGCCGCGCCATCATCGACGAAGCCAACTTCCACCGTCGCGTCGTCGTCTACGGCGTCAGCGCCCGCCCGCGCATCATCGACAACTACTGATACAGCTACTCCGTCGCTGGTAGCGGGTGGGGTGGGTCGAGCGGCTTGTCGCCCGCGCGCGGCGTGAATTCGAAGATCTCCATGCGGGGACGGCCGGAGAGCTCGGCGGGGATGGTGAGGCCGAGCGCGTAGAGCGCCGTCGCAGCCGTGTCCACCGTCGAGACCGGCTCGGTGAGCTGATAGTCCTCGCGCACGCCGGGACCGCAGGCCATCCAGGGGATGTCGCGGTCGATGGCGGTGGCGCCGGAGTGAACGCGGTTGTGGCCGCCGTGATCGGCGCTGACGATGATCAAGGTGTCGTCGAGAAGGCCGGCCTTGTCGAGCGCGTCGTAAAGCGTACCGAGGCATTTGTCGCTGTCGCTGATGGCCTTGATCTGCGCCCGCGACATCCAACCCTTGGCATGGCCGGCCTCGTCGGGATCCGAGAAGTGCACGAAGGCCAACGCGGGGCGCTCGGTGACCAGATACTGCGCCGCTTCCTCGGTGACTTTCTTGCAGTAGTAGCCGGGACGGTCATACACACCGACGGTGCCGGGCGGGACGATGTGGCGCAGCTTGCTCTTGCCGGTGAAGAACGCCGTGGTCAGGCCCGCTTCCTGGGCGCGGGTGAAGATCGATGGCGACTTGATGTAGCCCTTCGACGGGCGCCAGTTGTTCCAGGTGAGGCCGTGGACGCTGGGATGCACGCCGGACAGCATCGACGCGTGCGCCGGCAGCGTCGACGCGTCGCGGATGGTCTTGGCGTGCCAGGAGTACGAGCCGCGCTTGCGCATGAGCTCGTGCCAGTGCAGATGCAGGTTGCGCGCAGCGTCGGCGCGGAGGCCATCTTCGCTGATGATGAGGACGTGGCGGATGACCGGGCGCGTCTGGCGTGCGTCGCTGGGCTGGGGCGGCCCGACGGCGAGTGAGTCGCCCGGGACGGCCGCAGCGACGGCTGGTTTCGGCGCGACGACGGGTGCCGTCGTCGGTGTCGCGCCAGTGGGCGCCGTGGCGGGCGGCATGGCCTGCACCCGTCGCGGGCCGAGCTCCACCCAGTTCAGCGCTGCCGCCAGGATCGCCAGCGGCAACACCAGCCACCAGCCGAGCGCGCCGAGGCGAGCGGCCAGGCGAGCGGATAGCGTGGATGGCGCACGTCGCATCTTCAATCAGTCTAGGCCCCAGCGACCAGCAGGGCAAGAAACTGAGCTGGCGCGCCAACGGCTACGGTGCAATATTCCGCGCCATGATAAAGACCCTGCTGTTCATGATGTTTGGGCTGGGTGTAGGTGCCGTCGCTGGCTGTGACGACAAGCCCACCCCCAAGAAGCTCGATGCCCCCAAGGTGGAGACGCCAGTTGCCGCGCCGACGGGTGTCCAGATCTCCAAGCTGCAGCTCGTGGCGTACCAGCCCTTGCCAGCCAAGATGGAGTCGCCCACCCACCCCAGCACCGACGACAAAGTCAACCTGGGCCGCCAGCTCTACTTCGACAACCGCATCTCCAAGGGGCAGGAGATCTCCTGCAACACCTGCCACGATCTCGCCAAATTCGGCGCCGAGGACAAGCCGGTTTCCGTCGGACACAAGGGTGCCAAGGGCACTCGCAACGCGCAGTCGGTCTACAACGCCGCCGGCCACTTTGCCCAGTTCTGGGACGGCCGCGCCGCCGACGTCGAGGAGCAGGCGCAAAAGCCGATCACCAACGCCATCGAGATGGGCATGACCGACGACAAGCATGCCGTCGCCGTCCTCAAATCCATCCCCGACTACGAGGCCGCCTTCAAGAAGGCCTTCCCCGACGCCAAAGGCGATCCCGTCACCCTCGGCAACCTCGGCGAGGCCATTGGCGCCTTCGAGCGCGGCTTGGTCACGCCTTCGCGCTGGGACAAGTTCCTTGGCGGCGCAGAGGCGTCCCTCACCGACGACGAGAAAAAGGGCTTTCTCAAGTTCGTCGAGGTGGGCTGCCCGGCTTGTCACCTTGGGCCCTATCTCGGCGGCTCGAGCTTCCAGAAGCTCGGCCTCATCAAGCCGTGGCCGGATCTCAAGGACAAGGGTCGCGCCGAGGTCACCAAGCAAAAGCCGGACGAGTTCATGTTCAAAGTGCCGTCGCTGCGCAACGTCGAGAAGACCGCGCCGTACATGCATGATGGTTCGGTGGCGACGCTGGACAAGGCGGTCTCGATGATGGCGCTGCACCAGAACGGCCGCGAGCTGAAGGACGACGAAGTGGCTTCGATCGTCACCTTCTTGAAGGTCCTCACCGGCGATCCCAACACCACGCCGGGCAAGGAGTACATCACCGCGCCGGCCCTGCCGAAGAACGGCCCGAAGACGCCCAAGCCCGACAAGAAGTGAGCCGAGCGCTGAGCTCGCCGCAAGCGCGCTGTGCGCGGAAGGCTCACGCTCAACGATAACCTCGCGCCTTGTCGCTTTGCCGAGGGCATGCTAGCCGTTCAGCATGTCCAGCCCACCCACGACGTCGGTCAAGCTGCAAGACCTGCGTGATCTGACCCTCGACGAGGCCTACGCCTTTGCCGAGGGTCGTGGGCTGCCTCGCTTCCGCGGCGAGCAGATCTTCCGCTGGGTCCACGCCCGCGGCGTCAAATCCATCGACGAGATGACCGACCTCGGCAAGCGACTGCGCGCCGAGCTTGCCGAAGTGGCCGAGGTCCGCACCCTCGACATCGACCTCGTCCAGGTCAGCACCGACGGCACCCGCAAGCTCCGCCTGCGCACCCGCGACGATCGGATGCTGGAGAGCGTGCTCATTCCCGACGGCGACGCCAGCGCGCCCGACGACGACCTGGAGATCGACGCCGCTACAGAATCCGTAGCACCCCATCTCGCGCACGCCCTGTTCCCGAAGCGCCCCAAGCTCACCCTCTGTGTCAGCTCGCAGGTCGGCTG